>Ga0364860_11209_pt1 | contig 9812 bp, 11 predicted proteins | sample ExccelAu500001D4_FD_206916 | JGI IMG/M metagenome (GOLD analysis project Ga0364860, IMG submission 206916) | Enriched cells from Trout Bog Lake Hypolimnion, Wisconsin, USA - BchlTB.Aug20.5000.01 .D4 | ecosystem: Environmental > Aquatic > Freshwater > Lake > Hypolimnion/Profundal zone | place: USA... | reverse complement strand
TAAAGAAAGATGGTAATTTGGACCATAACTACTTTGCCAAAATTGAACTTCCAAATTGGTTAGATTATGCAAGGGGCGGAGGAAGAACTATTAAAACAGCATCAGATAAAATCTCAAGGAAATCAATAAAATGGTTTAATAACTTCTACAACTTCAAAGTAAACGGAATAAATTATGACTATAAACAGAGCGGCGCTAACGGAGCAGCAATGAGAGTTTTGCCTATTGCCTTAGCAAACCTGGGCAATACAGAAAAAATAAAAGAAGAAATATTTTGTAATAGCATAATAACTCATGGACATCCAAGAGCAATATTAGGTGCAATGCTTTACGGTTATGCTGTTAACCAAATAATCGTTTTCAAACCTGAAGATTTCAATTGGGAAAACTATATTAAACAAATCGGCTTAGACTTTCCTGAAAAATTTGAACTATCATTTACTCATAAATTTGAAATTGCTGAATGGCTTAAAGAATGGAACAAATCAAGCAATTTAACTTTTGAAAGTGTCTATGCCGAAACTATTAAAGAAACCCAAAATCAATTGCGTTTTATTTTCCAATCTATAAAACAAAATTCACCAGTTCAAGAAACGCTTAAAAAAATTGGGTGTTTTGATCCTGCAACTAAAGGTTCTGGAATTTCAACTGTTATTGCAGGTATTTATTTGGCTTCAAAATTCCACAATAATCCATTATATGCAATTATTGAATCCGTAAACTCATTGGGTTCTGATACTGATAGCATTGCAGCTTTTACGGGGGGGCTTGTTGGAGCATTGCACGGTCAAAGCATTATTCCTGACAAATGGAAATCAGTTCAAGATATTGAGTATTTGGACAAAGTCGCAGAAAGACTTTTGGCTATATCGGAAGATAGACTGGAGGAAACTTCAATACCGACTATGACTAACATAAAACTTCTGAATAGTCCTAAAAAAGATAATTATAAAATTGACGAACAGATTGAGTTTGTTCCATTAGGTAAAGGCAAAATTACATTCATTGATAAACAGAAAACGTTGACAAAAGGAAAGTATAATTTATTAATAGAAGCTCATTTAGACAGTGGACAAAGCATTTTAGTCTCAAAACTTTTTGAAGACCAAGACTTTATATCAAAAATAGATGAACCTAACCAAATAGCATCAATATTAAAATTAGCAAATTACAAACTCAAACCAATGACATTAGAAAAATTTAAGGAATTTATTAGCAATCAAAAAAAAATATCAAAGGAACAACTTGACATGATATTAGCTTTAATTAGAAATGAGGAATAGCCTAATGATATTTTTCAAACAATATAAATCAAAAAATAGCAGATTAAACCCTGGGCGAAACGAAAGTCGATTGATTCAGATTAATTAAATGTCCGTATTTAGTCCAGATCCGCTTGTCAACAGCATCCCCAAAATGGGTTGCCTCTTCTGGTAGAATGGAATTCTTCTTTTCAGAGGTTTTGTCTTTCTCAAATTTACCATTCCGGTCAATTACCCGGGTATTATTCATCGAGATCAGTGTGTACTTGCATTTCCGGCCATTAATGATGAATTTAGGATACTGGGGATCTTTGCCTTTCAAAATATTCATCCAGAGTAAATATTTATCATGCTGAGGAGGCTCCATTCCTTTATGTACGCGTGATTCGACATTCCAACCATTCTTTTTAAACCGTTCAATGGCCTGGTCATTATAGGTCTTGGAATTCTTAATGTTAGGTTGCCTGGAGTCTCCGTACCGGTCCCGGAAATAAATAACCTCTTTATTAGGATGAAGCGAATAATAGGCACAAACTTTATCCACCAGATCATCAATCATAACCCCGGGAGTATCCGATTTGACGAAAAACTCATTAATCGTACAATCGGTACTTTCAACGATTTTGGTGACAAAATTATAGCTCCGCTCCTGCCCTATTGAAAATAATGCGATTTTAGAACCCCAGTCCGGAACAATTTCTAGTGGCTTTCCAGGATCGCAATCCAAATCAAACTGAGAGTTTTCATTCTCAAGTTGGCTGATATCCCAATTACTGTTTTCAGCAATCCCTCTGATCAGATCATCATTGTACGCATTGTAATAAATATGCACCTGATTATCCAGGTGATAATAACAATCTTCTACCTGATCAATGATCCAGTTGAGAATCTCAATCATAAAGGTGAGCAGATTTTGTTTCTCGTATTCTCGTACGATATAGGAGAACCCCAGGTTTTTAATGTTATCAAAAGCATTGGCAAGGGTAAAGAGTATCCCTTCTTTTGAAACAAAAGGAGTTATCTTCATTTTCAACCTCACGGTTTCATTCCAGATATCCTTAAATAATCCGGTATTGTTGTCCTTGAAAGCATCAATAAGTTGAAGTTGTAATTTGACAATGTTATTCCAGATCTCGAAGATTAAAATATTCTCTTCGCTCTGGTAATAGTCCCCGAATTTTAAGAGCCATTTCTGCTCAGCCGTATAGGGCATGGAAGAAACATACCGGAATCCGTGGTGCTGAAGCACTCGTTTCCCTGGATCAACCCTGAATCCCCAGATATCTTCATTTCCCCGGTTAGCCGGTGATACTTCCTCGTCATATCGCTGCTTATTCAGTGTCAACGCCTCATCCACAATCTCACGGTCAAGGTTAGGGCCTCGTGAAGAACCTGCTCGTTCCTGGGAAAGCATTAAAAAGCCGGTACCATTGGAAAAGGATATGAAATTGTCATACTGGGTCACTTTTTCATAAGGTTCCTGAAAATGTAACCGTTTGGGAGGCTTGCCACCAATGATAAAATCTTTATCTTTTTCATATCCAAGCTTTTCAAGGAATTTAAGGGTTGAAGGTAAAGTTCGGGTGTAGATCTGTCCAAAAGTCCTTCCTGTAATGGAAGTTACACTCCGGGGCATGCTCCGGATAATCCGGTTCATCTCCCATCCAATGATGTACGATTTGCCGGTGCCCCTCCCGTGGATATTCACTTCACTTTTAGCCTTGCTTAAAACAGATAGTTGCTGCGGCCTGTTCAGTTCAATTAGCTCGTTAATCATGACTTCATGATTTCTTCTGCTTCAATATCGGTAATCTCATCACCGGCACAAATAATCCGGTTGATCTCTTTTAAGGTAGCATTGGGTAAATTCTCAATACTATCCAGATCAATCTTTACCTCCTGGTGATTGTTCTGAATTAAAATATAATACTTATGCTTCTCGCTTCGTTTTGGATCAACCAGTTCTTCAGGTTGGACACCAATGAGTTTAATCAAATTGGCATGTTCCATGGCGATGATCCGCCGGTCCTTATCGGATTTTGATTTCTTGCAGGTCAAAATATTATCCACAATATCATTGATCATCCAGCTTCTCCAGAAACCCCATTCAAATTCATGGACCGTGTTGTAAAGTTTGGTAGCCAGTACCAAATCTTCATAGATCGTTGATTTGCTCAGGTGAGGGTATTTCTGCTTATGCAGCATAAACGCATTTTTACGAATTGGATTCTTATCCAAAACTTTAATTACAGACATCACTCGCTCCAGTTGCTCCTGTTTTGCTTCTGATAAGGGCGAGCTGGCAGGATCAAGGATGTGAGCCTTGATTAGATCATAACTGGTTTCCTCTAAAGAGAGCTTACTCATTTTCTATTCTCCTTTTGAAAGTTTAAAAGCTGCTGCTGCGAAGGGCTGGAACCATTCAGGGCAGCCTGTTTAATGGCTTTCCGAAGTAGTACCTCACCACTTAACCATCCTCTGAGATAAGAGGCTACAATCAGCTGCCTGGTGGCCTTGCAGGATACTCCTTCAACAAATTCATCGCTCTCTAATTCAGTTAATTCCAGGCAAATTGATATATCTTCAGGTGAAAAAAATAGCCCTGCCATTTCTTCCACCATATCAAGCTGTTCCGCGCTTAAATTCATCTTCCAAAACGTTTAAATCAAAGTTAAAAACCGACGGGTCAGTAAATATTGTTCCCCGCTCAAGCTTCGGATTGTCAGTGGCATTCTGACTGGTTACAATTGACAATTTCCATTTGTCATTCCAGAGCAAGGCAACCTTGGCATGAACCGAAGTACACCGGTAATCGAAACTTTGCATGAGCATCTGAAACGGTTTCGGGCTCATTGTTTTAACCCGGTTATCAATGATCACTCGAAAGGAAAGCAAATCCTTCTTTTCAATCCGGTTTTGCAGCTGTTCAATGCTGGTCTGACTAAACGAATAAGAAGTCATCATGCAATGGACTGGCCCGGTCTGGCGAATTAAATAAATGATTAGCCGCACCAGGTTAAAATTACCCCAGCTGTAATAGTGAGTATCCTTTCCGGCAGTAAGCTGACCTATCGCTTTACTCAAATTTTGATCGGTATCGGCTATAAAGGCAGTATCTCTGTGTTCGGAAATGAAACCAATGGCTTTATTTTCTTTACTTTGACCTGCGGTATTTGGCTCCATTTCAGGATGAATTACAACCAGATTTTTTGAATTAAATAACATCTATTCCAAATTTACCAGTTGATAATCAATATCCTCAATCATTTTTATTCGTTCTCGAATCCGAAGTTCAATGAGTATTCCTTTGGCAGAAACAGTGGTTTTACCGATTTGATTTAAATTGGCTTTCTCAATTAAGCCCAGTTTCTTCTGATCCTTGGAATTGGAGGTTTGAAGGTTTTTCTTTTGCTTTTTTAATTCAACCACATTCTTTTGGAAAACCACATTATCCTCCTTTTGGGCTGATTCCTCCGGATAAATAACGCTTTCCTTCGGAATATTCCGGTCTTGTAAGTAGTTCTGTTTAGCCTGATAGAGAAAAATAAACCGGTCAGAAATCTGCTTGATCTGATCAAGTAGTTTTACGCGCTCTTTAACCAGGATTCGTTTGTTTGAATCATCCATGCTCACCATCTTGCCATGCAACAGGCTGCGCTGCTGATAAAGTTCAGCCATATCATTCATAATCCGATGAATAATAACCGGATATTCATCCTTTAGACCGGGATAAATACTATTTTCATCAAACTCATTTTCACCTTCCTCATTAAGTGTTACCAGCAAGTCTGCAATTGCATCCCTGGATTTCCTGGGAGCTTCACGTATCAGATTAGATTTAAGCCGCTGATCAAAATCTTCACTACCGTAATAGTCGACATTTTCAATAAATAGCCTCCAATTCGTATGATTGGCCAGGCCTGCAACCTTGCACAATTCATAGGCTAATTTATCCTTTAGCTTATTCTCTTTCCCGGCAAACTGGCTTAAAAGCCCTTGTCTGCCGGAAAGTTTAATCACCATACTCACACCTTCAGTGTAATTCATACCGGATTTTATCCAGTCAATAACCTTTACCTTATGCTCTTCCATTGCTGATCTAATGCTTGAATGATTTTATACTCCAACTTCTTTTTTAACTGATCGTTCTCATCTTCTTTAAATAATTTAATAAGATTGGTGTTCTTTATATATTTATCAAACAACTGAACTCCTTGGTGATAATTCCGATCACTGTTAACCCATTTGTACAGTTCGATAGTTTTATCCTCAATTTCATTGATCTCCCATTTGGAAGGTTTTTCGAAATTTTGATAGAGCCATAGTTTAAGCGCCTGATTCAATCCTGAATCATTAAAGGCCATAAATTCACAATCCAGTAATCGGAAACTAAGGTTAGCTTCATTTAATCCCGAAAACACGGTCTTTTTCTCTCTGGTCAATAATCGACTATGGTCTGATCCTATATAATTGCCGTAAAGGCTTTTCATGGTAAGACCGATACCTTCTTTGTAATCGAAATGACTGATCATTTCAACATAAGCCTTTTTGTTAATCAGAATGGGTGTATGACAATCGTAATGTAGCGCTGGCAGACCCTTTTCATTTAAAATATCCCTGGTTTGTTTTAACCGTTTTCGCCAGTAATTAAGGGTCCAGTAGTTATTTGGAAAGGTATTCATATCCCCTTTGTGGAAATTAGGGATACTCATCAGATCAACAGGTTCCAGTAAAATATGATCATCATTGATAAACAGGAAATCTTCTGATAACCGGTCATCAGCGCAAGCAGCAAGAACTTTCTCGATGATATTCCCATCCGCATTAACCTGCGGATTGAAACGGTCATCAACCCGTAGGTGTATGATATCCTCCCCGGTCAGAAAATCAGGCAACTCTCCCACAATAAACAGCTTACCCACATTGATTCCATACTTTTCAAGGCTTCGCAAACTAAAGCGAAGTTCATTGTTTTTCCACAAGGACCCCTTCCCTATTGGGTAAACAACATCTGTTCGGTTTTCCATTACGTGATTCTTATTTCATTCATGTTGAAAGTCCTTATTTTAAATGCTGGACATAATCCATTCCTTCCGCTAACCGGCAGTAATGAAGAATATACAGCTCTTTGATCAGTCGGATCTTTAATCCAGCCTCCAGTACTGCATAGCTGATCTTGCTGTCAACACCCAGAATATTTTTTCTGATTGTCTTGTGATAAACCTCTTCCCGGATGTTTATCCAGGTACCTTTGCGAATTACCATTAAATGACCTGCAATTTTCCGGTCAATCTCCTCAATCCGGTTCTTGTAATCCCGGGCACACTGATCAGCAATCTTTTTGTGATACAAAATGGAATCTGAATTCATATTCAGGCCTGGAGGCATCTGAACCTGATAATGACAGCGGCTGGCATAACAGGTAAACAATCCGGTATCCGGATAATTTTCAGTATACCTTTTTATGACCTCTCCAAAATCAGATCTTAAAAAGGCAATATCCCCATCGGTGATTACCACCCAGTCATTTTCATTTTTGATTAACCCGAAATAACGGTCAATCGAATAAAAGAGCCGCTTCTGATCGTCATAGGGCGTAAAGAACCAAATCATCTTTTTTTAATAAAAATAGGGTGCAGAAAAACGGGAAGAAAGGACATAAAAAAACTCTGTTGCCAGAGTTTTCTTTCAAAATATAAAATCAATAGAACATGGTTACGAACTGTTCTTTTTGCTTCCAGACCTTTTCAAACCAACCTTTACCAGTTTGGGCTTTTCCGGGGTTTCGGATTTATCCGGATTCTCCGAATTATCCGGAACCCCGTAAAGCTCCTTTTTCCCCAATTCGGTAATTTGAAGGTATGGAAAGTCGCTTTCCCAAAGCTTTTTTAGAACTTCAAGCGATAGGTTTGGTTTGCTAAAATCAACCTCACCGCACAGAAAAGTGATCACCTTACCAGGCTTTAACCGAATCAGTTTAAAATAGTCTGTCCACATCTTTTTCCCGGTTAGGCACTTGCCTCAGTCAGTGGAAGGTTCCCTTTATAGACAAACTGATTGTTAGTCTTGTAGGTGAATTCCAATGAAATGCCCTTACGCGCAGCCGTAGTTTTGCCCGTTCCGGCGCCATCTGGAGAGGAAGCCAGGACAGCTGCGCGCAGCGCATCGCCCATCACATATTTCTGTCCATCGGAATCGATAACAATAAATACCAGATTCTCATTCTTGGCTGCCCGCATGAAACCAAGAATTGTTTCCTGTAAGCCAGGATGGAAAAGAGAAAGATGGTTGACAAAAGAATGGCCATCAACCTCACCCACCAATTCCATTTTGTATTCACCCGTATCATCGGTGATGTACATCTTCCACAACCGCTTACCTGGTTTCATGATCAGATCACCAGTCAAAGCAGAAGCAAGCAGCAGCGTAGTCGGATTAACCGGGGGAATAGGAAAAGTTTCAACATCGGCATAATACCCGAAATAAATCACCTGGGTCAATCCTCCCATGTTATCTCCGTTGGGGAGATTTTTATCAATATCTGTAAAATCAATCATGATCGCTATTTATTAAAAGTTCAACTAAATGGATTAAACAGAACCTGATCCGGATGGAAGGATATTGGTCCAGACAGCCTGATTGACACCAAAACCCAATCCTTCACTCCAGTCAGCCATAACAGCAACAGCTCTTTTGGACTCTTCCAGCTTGAACAGGTTTTTGGTCAACGTAGCGGGCGTGACATAAAGGAAATTCTCAACAGGCGTGCAGAAAATATCATCTGTACCAACCATGGAAGCCAAAGGTTTAACGCTAAGAGGCGTAAAATCAATACCGGCATCAATCTGCTGATCAGAAGTCTTCTGATAAAAAAGCTGCGCCCTTTTATCCTGAAGGTATTTCTTGTACCAATGATGGCTCATAAAGACATTCATCTTGATCCCCTGGTAAACTTCAGCGATATCATCCGTAAAGGATTCTACCTGATCAAAAATGGTCGAAACATCCAAGGCGCCCAGCGGAATGGAATTAATCGTTTCGGCATCAACTCCAGCCTGAAGCTGCAGCTGCAAACCATTCATACCCGTACCCAACAAACCGGCAACACCAGCCTGTGGAGCAGCATAAACACCTTTGTAGTATTCATTGAGCTCCATGTCCTTGTCAATCTGACTGGCATAGTAGTTTTCAATCAACCATTTTACAAATGGCCAGTCCGTCCGGCTGACAGACTTTTGAGTTAAAAATCCAAGCCAGGTGGATACCAGTTCATCAGGCATAAACTCATCGTCAATCTTAAACCGGTATTGACGAATCTCATTGGGGATAATGTCAACACCACCTTTTTGGGTAAAGGCCTTTTGAAAAGGCTGAACCAAAGACCGGAAAGCGGCATTGGCCAAACGGAAGATCGTATCATCAGTTTTAATCGGAGTAGCAAAGGCAGTGATCTCCCGTGGCTGAGAGAGCATCTGCAGGATTCTTTTTTTGTTTTGACCGGCATCAATGTAGAACGCTCCATATTCTTCAATGATTTGGGAAGTAGTAATAGACATAGCTAAAAGGATTTAGGAGTTAATATCAACTTGTTTGTTATGAGGCAGATTATTGATTGTATTCCAATCAACTTCTTCTGTCTTAATTTCATCATGGGCAGCCAAATTCTGAATAGCGGCAACAGCCGGCCGTGAAGCCAGAAGAATCCGGATTGCTTCTACTTTAGCTGCGGGAGTTACTGCCGATAAAACTGTTGGATCAATCGCATTGAAAGGGTCATACACGCTGGCAAGTAGTGCCCGCGAAGTCTCATCCGCTGCAATAGCATCGGCGCTTAGCTGTATAGCCTGATCGCGCTCCACAGAAAGTTGCTGATTCAGTTCAAGCCGTTCTTCGACCGATTGTAACTGCTCTTCATTGAGAAAAACACCTTCATCGGTAGCTTCAAGCACCTGGACAGCCAGCACACTGTTTAAATGGGAAAATTGCTTCATCTGTTTTTTAGGATTTATGATTTGTTGATTACTTCCGATTGTCTTTGTAGTACCGGAATTGAAATTCGCTAATAGCAGCACCTGGTCAACGGCGGTACTAAATTCACCAATCGAATCGACAAGCGATCCAATAACTTCACCTGCCAGATAGGTTTTCCCCTTTAACTGTGTTTCCAGTACCTGGGGACGATTGGCTAAAACATCTGCCCTGAATTTGGCATTGAAAGGATTGAGGATCCTGTCCTTGGCCAAGGTAAAATCAAATTCATTAATGGCCTTGTCCCACTCTTCATTCTTTTCTTCACTCCCGTCGGCATAAATGGTCACGGATATGACTCCATGTTCATTTTCCCCCGTTACGGTTAAGCGAGAACCCCTTTAGTTAAAAGCTGAATCGTCCTTCGTAAACGGCCATTGTACCAATACTTCCCACACAATCCATATCCCGGCTGGAAATGATCCGATCACAGTAACAGGCAATATAATAAGCGGCTGAAGCGGCCATGCCATCAATCCAGACAATAATGGGCTTGGTGCATTTTTGAATCGCATCGGTCAT
>Ga0364860_11207_pt1 | contig 9826 bp, 7 predicted proteins | sample ExccelAu500001D4_FD_206916 | JGI IMG/M metagenome (GOLD analysis project Ga0364860, IMG submission 206916) | Enriched cells from Trout Bog Lake Hypolimnion, Wisconsin, USA - BchlTB.Aug20.5000.01 .D4 | ecosystem: Environmental > Aquatic > Freshwater > Lake > Hypolimnion/Profundal zone | place: USA... | reverse complement strand
GGGGTGTGCGTCCACGATTTTTACATCCGACTGCTAATCACATTATCTTTCATATGGTTGAAAATCGGAAACAAAGATTCATATGTGGACGAAGTTATGGTCCGCCTCAACCACAAGCCAAACAATTCGTGGTTGCCGGCAAGGACGACGCTACAGCATTACGAAGGCCCATTGCTGCGCTGGCTGGCTGAGTTGGCGCGGCAGCAAAACCCGACCGACCCCAACCTCCGCGAAAAGTTTAGCCCGACATTTTTGCGGCAGCATCCGCAATACCTCCTCGGTGTTGGCAAATCTCAGCTTAAATTAATCGCTAAGAAATATGTCACGATGACGGAATTCGATAAAGCCTTTGGCAATGGGTGTATTTCGGCCGGCAAACAAAGGCACAAGTCAGCTGCAATGTTGGCTCCTAATCAAAATGGTGAACTGGCCAAGCGAAAACTGCGCTGCAAACTTACGCCAACCATACGTCAACCTGTCGTGGACAACGAAGGAGAAGCTGACTTGCCAACCAACGATGGGCTCTTGGAGCAGATTGCCATCGTCCAAAAAACGCTCGAAGAGATGAAGGTCGCCGGAATTCCGGTTGAAAATGATGTAGTCAGCCATCTGATGAGGTGCTGCATGACGGCGAAAAGTTTGCAGCAATATTTCCAGCGGCCTGATGCGTCACAGGATGCAGGCAGTAAACACAAATTTTCTGATATAATGAAAAATTAGTATGCCTGAAAATTTAAAACAAGACCGGAGCGCGCCACCGCTTGACTCAGTAGAGCGGTTGAAGGCCGCCATCAACAAGGCCCCGCCTCGGCCGACGCTTCACAGTTGGGCCGATGTGGTCCGACAGTGTTGGGCGGAAATTCGCGTTCTGGTGTTGCACCAACATTATCGGCCGAAGGACGTGGCCGCTATTCTGCAAACGGAATTTGGACAGGCTTTTGATGAAGACTATATCCGCCGGTTGCTCAAAACGGAATCGAAGACACGCCGCGATAAGGAAATGCTCAAATCCTTGGGTCACGTGGCACAACGGAAAAAGTACCCGGCTAAGCAGGAAAAGCACAAAGACAGCACATCCGAGCCAGGCCAGATCAATATTATTCCCATGAACCCACCAGAAGCAGATGGTGGGGCGGCCACTGCAATCACGGAGCGCCTTCAGCGCCTGCATGGCCACGAAGGGAAGGCACAATGAAAACTGCCCAAAAGATGCAGGTCAAAGCCCATTCAAGAAGTATTACTGCTGGGCCACCAGCAATGTTTTCCGTGCCGACAATGATGGCGGCACGAACGCGAAAGAGTAACATATGAACAAATCAATTCGTTGGGGTTATCTGGTTGGAGGTTCCAAGGGCGGCACCGGCAAAAGCATGGTCTCCGCGGGCCTGTGCAATGCCTATTTTGAGCGCGGTATATCCGTGGAGTTGTTGGAAACCGATCTTTCCAATCCTGATGTGATGTCACTAGTGGGCAATATCCCCATGACGCCGATTGACCAGTGGGGCACCCATACCGGTTGGCAAAAGTTTAGCCAGATTGCCGACAAATCACCGGCGAACATCGTCGTGCTCAACGCGAAGGCCGGTGACGTGACGGCGTTCGAATGCATTTTGCAAGGACGTTCCCGCAGCCAGTTGACCGAGGAAAAATGGGCGAGAGCAAAACAGGAACTGACGGACATGATGAATGCTTGTGGTCGCAAGCTGGTGTATTTGCACGTGATGCGGCGAGAGCCCATCAATGTCCAATTGGCCCGGGAGGTGCTGCCATGGCTGCCAGATAATGTGGCTAAGGTGGCCGTCCTCAATGGCTATTACGGCCATCCGGAGGATTTCGTCCACTGGAACAATTCGGACACCCGCAAAGTCTGGCTGGCACGAGGTGGATTCGAACTCCACTGGCCCTGGCTAACCGACTACATCATGCACGAGGTTTATCTTCTGTCGCAGTCAAAGCGGCTCAGCCCGGAAGCCTTGAATTCTCTAAGCGATTTTGACCTCGTCAGCGGCAAAATCTTACTCGACACCACCAAGTGTTTGCCAATCGCCAACCGTGCAGTCATGGAAACCCATGGTGCCAACATGACTTTGAGCAAGGCGTTGCAGCATTACCAAGTCCGCATCCTGGATGCAATCAATGAACTGGAAAACCACGTTAACAAGAAAGGTAATTAAAATTATGAATGGAAGAATGAGTCGCGAAGAAATCCGCAAGCTGATGGAGAAAATGGGTTACGCCCCCGTATCGGACGACGTGATTGACCGCGTTATGGATATCATGAACTGCCACTACGCTGCGACCGATCCGATGGTGGCGTCGGTGATTCAAAACACCTTGATTGGTGATGAGGTGAAGGCTTTACGCGGCGATGTGCACAGCGAAGCAAAAAAAGCTGCCAAGATAGGTGCTACCGAAGGTGCCAAAATCGGTGCCAAGGAAGGGGTCAAAGAAGCATCGCAGGATTTCTCTAAGTCCATCACCAACTTATCCGGCTCTTTGCAGGGCTGGCTAGACAAAGGCTTCGTCGCTCTCCACCAAAACAACGGCTTGGTGCGGGAATTCCTGGAAAAAATCAAGAATGGCGGCGGCGTCACCCTAAAAGTGAAGCAGGTGGCGCTCTCCCCCCAGGCGCGCCGTGAATTGCTGGCGGCGCTGCCGGAGGCAACGGTGACGGCATTGATAAATGAGATCCGCCGCTCCCTGCGCTGGGCCAACGCACTCGTGTTGGTGCTACTGGTGATCGTCTTTGTGATGGGCCAATACCTCTGGTCAGATTTCTCGGACGAGCAGGTGCGCCTCACCGAAAACCAAATCCGCGACGCGGCGGCAGAGGCGAGGAATGCCGCCGAGGGAAAATTGTCAAGCCTGCTACGGAATCAAGAAATCAACTCCCAATCACAAAGAATTCCGCGGAACATCGCACTAATTCTAGCCGAAGATTCTGCCGAGCAAGTCGTTTTAAATGCGGAAAAAATGACCCATTCCCCCTTTCCGCCGACAAATAAACCGACGCGAAGAGAGAAATTGATTCGGTGGTTACATGATTATGCCCCTTTCTATAACGTCAGCGGATTGGTTGTCGGTGTGACGGGGTTTTTTGTTGGACGCTTGTGGGTGAACCCATTCCGGAGACAAGCGCGATGAGAACGGCTCGCCTGGTAAAGTGTCTGGTTCCGTCTGCCAATATGATGACGTTGTCGCTGGCCGTCCGGAAACCAATCGGCAATCGTCGGCAATCCTCTGGTTTGGTCGAAACTTGTCAGTTCTTGTTGATGCCCAAACCAGAATATCCGGCCAGTTGGGGAAAGTGTGGAAATTCCGGTCCTCTCATTCAGATTATGGCGACGTGGAGGACGGTTGTGTTATGAGCAGATTGAAGACATTGTCAGCCAAGAACAGACCAGAGCCTCCGCCGGCCGATGCCTTGCCGAGGTTGCAGCAGCGGCTTCGTCAGCTTCAAGAGTCGCCGCCTGAAACCTTTCCGGCTGGGCTAGGGAATCGGTCGGCGGGAAAAGCTCAGCGCCAAAAACGGGGGCGCAAACCGGGAAAAATGCGCAAGGGGGGCAAACCGGCAATTGTCCCAATTCGCCGGCACGCCAAAGCCGTGCCGAAAAAGAAACACGCCGAAGTTTGGGTGCCGGCCGGCCAGGCTGGCCAGCTGAAGGCTTTGGCAAAAGCTTACCAATTGCCCGCCGGGTTGTTGCTCCAGCAGCTAGCCGAAGGAACCATCCGGGTCATCCAACCGGTTACAGGCGTTGTCTCAGAGCAACGCCCATGGCACGTCCGGTGGACGTTACCCGAAGACAAATACGCCGGCTTGGAATCCACTGCCAATGCCCAGGGAATTTCGGTGGGAACCCTTTGCCTGCGGCAAGCCTGGCGCGTCCTGACCGGGGAAGTTGCGCCGAAGGCGTCAGTGTTACTTTTATTGCCGCAGTCAGAACGCACGTTGTTGGCTGACCTGCAACACATCATCTCGGCGTGCGTTGTCCACTTTGAGTTGCGCGGCGAAACCGGGAATTTTCTAGGTCAACTTCGGCAGGCCGCCCAGCGAATCGCGGCCGGCGGCTCGCTCAAATCCGATGCCCACAACGTAAATACGTTGTTGTCTTTGATTAAAACAGTGTCATTACGCGCAAAATACGGTGCCGATTTGACCGCGGTGCGAAAAACAATTGCCGCGGTTGCCGCCAGCTTCCCAGGAGGCACCCCATGATCGTTGCCGTTGCAAGAAAGCCCTTAACAGCGCAGGGGTTTGGCGAGGATATTAACTACGACCGGAACTGGGAAGCGTTGGGAGTGAAGGTGGGCTGGGAGCAGACCTTTAACATCGTCAACCCCGCTCAGGCGGCACAGGAAATGGATCAGACGGCCGCCCAGTGTCCGCATTGCTCGCAGCCCAAATTCAAAATGTTATTTTCCTGGCCGGCGGGCGAACGACCATCCCAGCTCGAAGCGGTGACGCTGATCCGGCAGACCTTGAGCGAGGCCTCCAAATTCTGCAAATACAACCATGGTGGGCAGCCGGTGGATCTGAACGAATTCCAACTAGTCCTCAATAGCCACGAAAACACGCCGTTTTTTCATGTGCACGGCGAGCTCAACCGGGTGCATCCGGTCACCTTCCGCGCCGTCAATATGAACCGCGGATTTGATCAAATTAATTTTCAACATGCGCTGCGCACGACCGAACGGCAGTTCGACTGGTCGCTGGTGGACGCCAATCCACGCTACAAGCCCCCACAGGCTGGCGGCTTCGTCAAGTTCCGCCTCAACCCCAAACCGGAGAAAAGCCTTTCCCGGAAACAGCGGTCGTTCATGGTTTATCGCCAAGAAATTCCGCCCGAAGCCAGACTTCGAGAAATACTTCGGGACGTTGACCCCGCAACACTTGGGAATATTCAAGCCGTGGATCGTTATCTGCAAAGCCGGTCCCTCCACTACCGAACCGGGAAGCGGAATAATTCAAAAGAAGGTCCCTGTTTTTTGTTGGATGGCCATCCGGTTCCCGTCAACCGCATCCGCAACCAGGCGGACGAAGCCGTTTGGTCACCGGAAGCACTGCGCAAAATTGATCCCCGGCTGACCGAGCATTTCACACTGGGCTATCCCGTGTCCAAAATTCCCCGCCGCCGCAACCGAAAACGGAAGGCTGAAGCCATATTGGAGGGTGGCACCGTTGATTTGTCCCGCACTGGCCGCGACGACATCGATGCCGGCAAACAATTATTTGAGGCTCTCGGGGCAAAACATTTTATTGCTGAAATAAAAGTTTGCCAGGTTCAACCGGATCCGGCCATGCCGGCCCAACCCACTGGTGAAGTCATCCGCTTCCCGCTCGTCTCCCTCGACGAGCTTCAAGCCAGAGCCGGGCAACTGCGGGTCGCCGAGTTTGAAGGCGCGCAGATTGGGTTTATCCCGGTCCGTCCGCAGACGGTCTACGTTGCCGCCAGCAATCTTAACCAACAACAGGTGCAAGCCTTGAAACAGGATTACAACCCGGCACTGGTGCTTCAGACCGCCGCCGACAATTTTTCCGTGCTGGTGGCGGCCCGGGCCTTTGCAAACCAGGATGCAAACCTGGCCGCCGCCCGGATGTTCGCCGCCGAACTCCACACCCGTTTTCATTCGGACGGCAGTCACGCTCCACCTCCAGTGTATGCGTTGCCCATGCCAGGCTTCCGCCCCACATTGGGCAGGCCGGTTGGCTCCCCGCCCAAGGACGTGCAACTGATGGAGGCCAGCCAGCATATCTGCGACAAAGCTTCAAGGCGGCTTTCCGGCATCGCCATTGATTACAAAGAAAACCTATTACACTCTCGCGGCAGCTTGTTCGCCGTCGCTTATCGCGAGTTGAAAAAATCGAGTGCGGATGAATATGCAGGCCACCTCGTCGGAGTGGCACGGGCGCACATGCTGAACCTGCAATTTGATGCCACTCCGCCCGCAACCTGGGAAGAGGTGGACCGGCAATTGGCCCTTAGGTTGCGCGTGGGGAAAGTGGAGGAATGGCTTGCAGCCGAGGTGCTCGCAAAATTTGTATCCCGAACCCGAACGCCCCCGGACAATTTGCTAGAATACGTCAAATCCGTGGTGGAGCAGACGGTGACGAATCCGGACTGCCTGAAATTACAAGACATGGCATGTGAATGGGAGGCCGTGGGCAATCCCAAGCTGAAAGCACTGCAGGCATCGAAGAAAGTTACCCCGGTTGAACCACTCACCCCCGAAACGCCCCTCGCGGTGAAAACGACAAGTAAACCAGAATTACCCATCACGGCGGAAATACCGATTTCGAGTTTGCCCGAACCGGAAATCAAGACGGTTGCCCAACCCCAAGCCAAGAAACCTGATTGGGTCAAGCCGGACAAAGCCAAGCTGGGCAATAAACTTGAAAAGCCCAGCTTGCGCACCGTGAAAACCTTCCACCGTTCGCGGCGTTTGAGTAAGAGCGTTGGTAGAAGTTTATAAATGCAAGCTGGCTGGAATTGCGGGCATCAGACGCAAAATTTATAATCTTTTCGTTATTACAAGGCATGGGCCAGTTGGTCAGGCGGGCATTGGTAAGTCATGCCAATGCCCGGTAGAAAGACCCGGCACTCGACACTGCGATGAGCCACTCGAACTTAATCTAGAAAAGCTCAACGGCAGTGCCTTAGACCGGGATGATTGGGCTGGCCCTAAAACTGTTCCGTCGCATGGTTTCGTGGGCTTTTTTCGCGGCGGCTTGGGAGCGGACTCGGATCTTCTCCGGGGTATAGCGCTGGCGCATGGTGATCCAGGCTTTTTTGGCCGGTGAAAGTGGTGGGGTTGGTGAGGTTGCGTGGGGGTTCGGTAACGGAGTGGTAGTGCGGTTAGTTTGTTGCGGACTTGATGCCGGGGATGCGGAGAGCGGGGGCGGTCCAACCGGCTTTATCGCAACTGTCTTCGCTTGCTTTACCGTCTTGCCAAGGGGAATGGCCCCGAATGGGATTTGGGGATGCCACCAAGCAAGACTTTTGGAGGTTACATACTGAAGGAAATGGAGCTTTTCGGACGGAATAATCGCCGTCAAAGCAGCAAAAGCGCTGCGCGCATAAGCCTCCCACTGCGGAGTGCTGTTTTTCCCGTAAACCAGATGTAATTTATTCGCCCAATCCGGCAGTTTTGCTTCTTCCAGTGCCTCGGCCGTCAGGTTCATGGATTTTCCGCGCCGGTTCAAAACCTCAGCCCAAACACCTTCGCATTTGCTAAAATTAATCTGTTGGTTGGCGGCCTTGGTGAACCCAACCAAATCCTGCGGCAGAATGGGGCAAAGCATGGCAAAAGTCCGGTGACCAGACTGCTGTAAATCTCGCAAGGCTTGCAGCCGTTTGGAAGGAGGTGGAGCATCCGGCTCAACGGCTTTGGCAACGACGTCATCTAAGGTGCCGGTTGACAATCCGTAAATCACCCGGTGTTTGTGTTCTGCAGGTATTCTATTGGCGATTTCTTTGATTAACGGACTCTTCGAAAGCAGCCGGATATCCCAGTTGGTGTGTTTGAATAGGACGACCGCCAGCGCGATGGTTTCCTCGACCAAAGTCATCGTGGCAGCGACATCCACGGCCGGCGAGGAAAACACCACCAGTTTTTGCTGGCGAACGGACGGGTTCAGCGCCAGCACTTCTTTTTCCAAAACATTTACCGCGTTTTTCTTGCGCAACACCAATTTCTGAAATGGTTTCCCGGAACCCTTGACAGCCAGATTCACGGCCGTGGTTGTCCCCCGGTTCATCATGGCTTCCACATAGCAATAGCGGCAGGAAAAAACGCAAGCGGAACCGGCGCTGAATGTCGGACCATCACACAGTTTCTTCTCCTTGAAATCACTTTGAGGATTCAAAATGCGCGACTGAATTTCGACGACTTTTTTATTGTGGATATTCATCGCGCCGCCACCTGAAGAGTTGTTGTTTGTTCCCATATTCTAGTCACCTTCCGTTTGATAAATGCTCCTGACTAAACCCAGGCAAAGTTTTATTGGATTGATTTGTAATCTCAAGTGGAAAAGCGGTGCCGGACGCCACTGGATTATCTTTAACAGGAATGAGGTATTGTAGCGAGAGTTGCGCCCCCAGCCCAGTGTCCCTGCTAAAGAAGTTGGGTGATTTGGTTTGGGTGCAACATACAACCTTGGGCTACCGCCAAGCGCAGGAGATTGTGGTAATGCTTGGTGGTAATCTCAGCGCAACGCTGTGTGTCGAAATTCTTAGTCAGGTCAACCACCATCTGCAGGTTGTCGAGCTTTGTCGGATCGGCGTGGTTAATAACCGCTAACACGCGTCGTATGATCATCTCTTCATTCAGCCAGTTGCAAAAATATTTAGCAATCTGCTCCAGTTTTGGCTGCGGTATTTTGTTCAACTCCTTCGCCATCAGCTTGTCATACTCGGGGGTGCCCTTATATGCAAACTCGTTGCAACTCTTCCCGCAGAGATTTGCGTGCGTGAACCCGACCCACTCAGGCTTGTTGCGCGGGAAAACCTTGATTGGCAGTTGCGGGAACACACTCACCCATTCATCACCATGCTCACGATGTTCCAATTTCCCCATGTTCTGGGCGCAATTAAGCATCCACATGCATAACTCTTTTTTTCGAAGTTTATTTATGTTTCGGTCCTGCTTGTTGCGGACGAAGGCCTTCGATACGATGGGCTTCAAATCGACATGACCGAGCTGGGTTGCGAGTAAACGTGCTTCTTCCAGCGATATCTCGGCTTTATGTTCGCCATCGAAAACCGTATAGGAATCGACAATTTCTTTATAAGCAATGTTTCGAATTTCGTATAATCCCGGCTCAGTAACTGTCGCATTATATATGTAGTGCCAGCCGAAATCATCCCGTGTGAGAATTTTGCGCTGGAAGGTCGAGTCGGCATCGAGTCCCAATATTTTTGCAACGTGTTTACCTTTTACGGTGTATGACAAGCTTTGTGATTTTAGCAGGATGTGTTTAGAAAGGGTCGGCAGGGAGCAAAGGGATCCGTATTTTTGCAAGCCATATTCGCGATAAAAATAGATATCGCGACCCCGGCCTTTACTTTGTTTAACAGGTTTCAATTCCCCTAGCGAAGTCGGCAGTTCGCACAGACGATCCATGGGGAGCTTGGCGATTATTTTATTCCCGCCGACCAATTGCCATTCAGAATTCGCCGCATTTATCATGTCAAGGACCCGCATTTTTGCAGCCACACGATTGCTGCGTAGTGCCGGATCGTCTGCTTGGCCAGGCGTGCCGACGACTTCACCCGGATTCAAAATCACAAAAACGTCGCTCACCCCTTGTTCACAACTATTTATTATCTCATCATTTCCCCCGCTGTTATCGATTCCCGTATCTGGCCGAGAGTCTTCCGGTGCGGGCACGAGGTTGGCGAGCCAGGGACTGGGTATTGCCGTTTGGGTGCAGCCAAAATTAAGAAAATTGTCGTTGTGGTTCCGTTCAAGGCCGAGCAACAAAGTCGGCGCAGCAGTTTGAGACTGACAAGCAAACAGGACGAAGTCGAGCGGGGGGATGGAAATGGAATTGGGGGTTACGGTTTGAGCATACATCACATCGCATTTCACCTTGTCCACTAGCACGCCACACTTGATCTCTTGGGCGCTGGCCAGTTGGCGGATGGTTTCCGCAAATCGGCGCATTGCTCCGTCGGTGTATTCGACATCTCCCACTGCGCAGCCGACCCGCTTGTTCTTCGAGAAAAGGAAAAAGGGCTTGAAGCTTAGTCGCTGGTTAATTTGCACTTCTGCGATGGTAGTCGCCAACTTAACGAGCCCATTAAAGGCGTCATGATTTGTATAGTTT
>Ga0364860_11201_pt1 | contig 9881 bp, 5 predicted proteins | sample ExccelAu500001D4_FD_206916 | JGI IMG/M metagenome (GOLD analysis project Ga0364860, IMG submission 206916) | Enriched cells from Trout Bog Lake Hypolimnion, Wisconsin, USA - BchlTB.Aug20.5000.01 .D4 | ecosystem: Environmental > Aquatic > Freshwater > Lake > Hypolimnion/Profundal zone | place: USA... | reverse complement strand
CGTGGCACGTTGCTGTGCTGGCGTTCCAGTTTGTAGTTGGACCTTAGCAAGCTCGAGATACCAGTCACAGTACTCATCCCAAACAAATTGGTAGATGCTGGAGGCAATATTGTCAAAGCGGTAGTTTTCAAAACCCTTAGCAACATCGGCTTCAGTTCTTTGTAATAAAGAAACAATCCAGAGATCTGCAGGAGAGAAATCCAAGTAGCCTTCTGGACCACATTGATTATCACAAGGTGCAAGACCATTTTCTTCATCGCCACCTGGGCAGTTCATGAGAACGAAGCGAGTGGCATTCCAAAGCTTATTGCAGAAGTTACGATAGCCCTCGCAACGTTTCTGATCAAAGTTGATATTGCGACCTAACGATGCAAGGGATGCAAAGGTGAAGCGCAAGGCATCAGTACCAAATGCAGGAATGCCATCCGGAAACTCTTTCTTGGTTTTCTTAGCAATGCTTTCTGCTTGTTTTGGATTCATCAAGCCAGATGTTCTCTTGCCAACTAGCTCTTCAGTCTTGATCCCGTCAATCAGATCAATCGGGTCCATGGTGTTACCCTTGGACTTACTCATTTTTTGACCTTCAGAGTCTCGCACCAAGCCGTGAACATAAACAGTATGGAATGGCACCTTACCAGTGAAGTGGCAGGTCATCATGACCATACGCGCTACCCAGAAGAAGATGATGTCAAAGCCGGTAACCAATACAGATGAAGGCAAAAAGTGATTGAGTTCAGGCGTTTGTTCAGGCCAGCCCAACGAGCTGAAGGGTACAAGTGCTGAGCTAAACCAGGTATCCAGTACATCAGGATCGCGATTTAGCGTGCCACTGTAGCCTGCAGTTATAGCTTTGGCTTTTGCTTCTTCTTCAGAGCGCGCCACAAAGATTTGGCCCTCTTCTCCATACCAGGCGGGGATCTGATGACCCCACCACAGTTGACGTGAGATACACCAGTCTTGAATATTTTCGAGCCATTGCGTGTAAGTGCTGATCCAGTTTTCTGGAACAAGTTTGATATCACCTTTGGTAACGGCATCTAATGCGGCGCCAGCAATGGATGAACCGGGTCGATATTGGTTGTCTTGGCTTGGCTTGGAAACCGCTACAAACCATTGGTCGGTGAGCATCGGTTCAATAATGGTTTGGGTGCGATCACCGCGGGGTACCATTAATTTATGAGGCTGTATTTTTTCTAAGAGGCCTGCAGCATCTAAATCAGCAACGATTTTTTTGCGAGCGGCGAAACGCTCCATGCCTTGATAGACAGTAGGCGCATTCTCATTAATCTTGGCATCCAAAGTCAAGATATTGATGAGCGGCAATTGATGACGTTGACCGACTGCATAGTCATTAAAGTCATGAGCAGGGGTTACCTTCACCACGCCGGTACCAAAGTTCAAATCAACATAGTCATCTGCAATGATGGGAATCTCTCGATTGCACAGCGGTAGATTGACTGATTTACCAATAAGATGCTTATAGCGTTCGTCTTCAGGGTTGATCATCACTGCGACGTCACCCAATAAGGTTTCTGGGCGAGTAGTAGCAACTGTTAGATGGCCAGAGCCATCAGTGAGTGGATAGTGGATGTGCCACATCGAGCCATCTTCTTCTTCACTTACTACTTCCAGATCTGAAACGGCAGTTCCTAAAACGGGATCCCAGTTGACCAAACGTTTGCCACGGTAAATGAGCCCTTGCTCATGCAGACGGACAAATACTTCAACCACTGCTTTGGACATCTTGCTGTCCATTGTGAAATATTCACGACTCCAATCAATCGAGGCGCCGAGACGACGAATCTGGTTGGTAATCGTGTTGCCGGAAGTTTCCTTCCATTCCCATACTTTTTCTAGAAACTTCTCACGACCTAAATCGTGGCGAGAAACTTTTTGCGCATCAAGCTGACGTTCAACCACAATTTGTGTGGCGATACCGGCATGGTCTGTGCCGGGTACCCATAAGGTATTTTTACCGGACATACGAGCATGTCGTACCAAGCCATCCATGATGGTTTGGTTAAAGGCGTGACCCATATGGAGCGTACCGGTGACATTCGGGGGTGGTAGTTGAACGCTAAAGTCTTCCTTGCCTTCTTCGAGTGAGGCTGTGGCAATGCCTCTGCTTTCCCACTCTGGCCCCCAATGCGCTTCTATGGGTGCGGGTTCGTAGGATTTAGCAAGCTGGTCCGCTGGACTGCTCGCTGGTGAATTAGGGGTATTCGAAGCATTTGGCATAAGAGGCAAATTATAATTGGGACGATGTACTCAGACTTGCTCGCGAACCTCAACCCAGAACAGCGCGAGGCAGTGACCCTCCCGCCCGTAAATGAAAATGGCCAGGCCCAATCAGCCTTAATTTTGGCTGGGGCAGGTAGCGGTAAAACCCGCGTCCTCACTACCCGTATAGCTTGGTTGATCCAAACGGGTCAGGTTTCGCCTATTGGCGTCTTGGCGGTGACCTTCACCAATAAGGCTGCCAAAGAGATGATGTTGCGGCTGAGTGCCATGTTGCCCATTAATACTCGGGGCATGTGGATTGGCACCTTTCATGGTCTTTGCAACCGTTTATTGCGGGCGCATCACAAGGATGCGGGTTTACCGTCCACTTTCCAGATTCTGGATACCCAGGACCAGTTATCCGCTATCAAACGCCTTTTGAAGGGTTTGAAAGTGGATGATGAGAAATATCCACCCAAGCAATTGCAGTATTTCATTGCCCATGCCAAAGAGCGTGGAATGCGGGCGCGTGACTTGGATTCAGGTGATGACTTCCAAGCCAAAATGGCGCAGCTCTATGAAGCCTACGATGCACAGTGTCAACGTGAGGGAGTAGTCGATTTTGCAGAGCTCTTATTGCGTAGTTATGAATTGTTGAAACATAACGAAGCAATTCGGACGCATTACCAAGAACGCTTCCGTCATATTCTGATTGATGAGTTTCAAGATACCAATGCGCTCCAATACGCCTGGTTAAAACTGCTATCTGGTCATGATGCTAGTAAGGTGAATGTGAGTGGCGCTGGCACTAGCGCCGTCTTTGCCGTTGGTGATGACGATCAAAGTATTTATGCCTTCCGCGGGGCTGATGTAGAGAACATGCGTCTCTATGAAAAACAATTTCATCCGATGATGGTCAAGCTAGAGCAGAACTATCGTTCGCACGGTCATATCTTAGATACTGCCAATCATCTGATTTCTAACAATACTGAACGTCTGGGAAAAAATCTTCGTACCGATGCGGGTCATGGCGAACCAGTCCGAATCTATGATGCGGCTAGTGATCATGCTGAAGCGGCGTGGCTGGTTGATGAAATCAAAGCCTTAGTGAGTAGTGGCATCAAGCGTACCGAGATCGCTTTGCTGTATAGAAGTAATGCGCAATCACGCATCATTGAGCACGCCTTGTTCTCCGCCGCTATTCCTTACCGAGTATATGGTGGACTACGCTTTTTTGAGCGTGCAGAAATTAAACATGCACTAGCCTACTTACGTCTTTTGGAGAATCCAAACGACGATACTTCTTTCTCGCGTGTTGTGAACTTCCCAACCCGGGGTATTGGTGCGAGATCCATTGAAGCATTGCAAGATGAGGCAAGAGCTCAGCAATGTTCCCTGTATTTAGCTGTTACCACGTTGACTGGAAAAGCGGGCACATCACTGAGCGGATTTGTGCGCTTGGTTGATCACATGCGTGAAGCAACCCGTCACAATACTTTGCCTGAGACGGTGGAGTTTGTGATTCAGAATAGTGGCTTGATTCAGCATTATTTGACTGAGCGTGAAGGCCAAGATCGTGTAGAGAACTTGCAAGAACTTGTGAATGCCGCAACTGCTTTCATTGCGGAAGAGGGTTATGGCCAAGACGCAACTGCGGCGACCTTGTCTGGTGAGGCTGAGCCAGGTATGGTTGCAGCTTCTCCACTCGCAGCATTTTTATCGCATGCATCTCTAGAGGCGGGCGACAACCAGGCTCAAGCCGGTCAAGATGCTGTGCAATTAATGACAGTGCACTCGGCCAAAGGCCTCGAATTCGTTGCCGTCTTCATTACCGGCCTGGAAGAGGGCTTGTTCCCACACGAAAATAGTGTGAATGAACTCAATGGCCTAGAAGAAGAGCGTCGCTTAATGTATGTGGCGATTACCCGGGCTAAAGAGCGCTTGTATCTCTCCCATACTCAGTCACGCATGTTGCATGGCCAAGTACGCTACAACATGCCATCTCGCTTCTTAGAAGAGCTGCCGGCTGATTCGCTTAAGTGGCTGACTCCTAAGGCCAAGGATTCTCGTTGGGGTGGCAGCGGTAGAAGTTCAGGATCTACTTGGCAAGATGGCTATACACGTCAACGCGAATATGAATCCAATGATTTCTTTGACTCTGGTAATGAGCGTCAGCAAGTACGACATCAAACTTATGGTCAAGCGCCTGCGCGCACAGGACGGGTGGGTTCTGCCTCCACCACAGTTCAAAGACTTGCTTCACCGCCCCGCGGTAACTATCCATTCACGATTGGGCAAAATGTATTTCACACCAAGTTTGGTGAAGGACGTGTTACCGGCTTAGAGGGTAATGATGCGGATGCACGTGCTCAAGTGAGCTTCAAACGACATGGTGTGAAGTGGTTACAACTGAGCATTGCAAAACTGAGTGCTATTGATTAGCTACCTTACGCTAAGAGCGTAGCTTCCTCTTTGTCTGCAAAGCAGGCTTTCCATGTTGCGAAGAAAGAGCAATGCATCACAGTGAGTCCTGCCATTGAAAGCGGAGCGACGATGAATGAGGCAGCCTGCCCAAGATCCACTGCATCCAACGCAGACCCAATGATGAGTGGAATGGCAATCAGGACTACGCTCCAGATGGCAAGATACAGAAAGAACGCCCCGCGATTAGTCCAGCAAGCTAAGCAACTGGAGAATAGTGCTTGAGGAATCGACATGCCCTCCCAGGCCACCAGGATCGGTGAGAACCACATCAGCATCGCTACCGGAATGTACAGAATGGCCCCAAAAAACAAGACCAAATAAATTTGTCGAATAGCCTCAGGAGTGACGGGCTTATCGCTTGTCATCAGGGGAAGTAGCAATTCAAAATCAACAAGCATGCTCAGGATAAAACTGAGTGCCAGAATGAGGGCTGCGTAAACAAGACCCAGTTGCAAAATTCTTTTACGAACTACCGCGGTGGATTGGAGTGCTGCCAAATACACCATGGGGCGAATACGTTCTTTTTGAATGGCCTGTCGACACGCTGTCATAAAGCCCACGGAGAGGGTCGGCGTCAGAACCAAGACTGCAAAGACGCCAATCACCGGCACGAGTACAGCAAGCTGTGCAAGAAACACATACATAAAGACCAGCATCAAAAATCCAATAGGGCTTTGCTTAAAAAGCCAAATCCCTTGGCGGATCCAGGTGTACCCCTCTTTAGGAGCGACGGAGTTTAGTTTCATATGGCTTTGCGGCTTAAAAGAATGTGTTCAAAATGGCTTGGGTCATGCGGCGTCAACATCTGCGCATCACGCGGTAAATAAAAATCCCACAAGCGAGAGATCCAGAAGCGCAAGGCAGCCGCGCGGACCATCATTGACCAGCTAGATTTTTCATCGGCAGTCAGTGGGCGCACGGATTGGTAGGCATCCATTAAGGCATTAAAGCGAGCAGGATCCAAATCTTTTTTGTTGCTAGCCAAACACCAGTCATTTACCGTCACTGCCAAATCAAATAGCCACTTATCGGTGCCGGCGAAATAAAAATCAAAGAAGCCGCCCAATTGGTCTTTTGAAGTATCGGCAGATCCTTGCGGATCAAATAAGACATTGTCCCTAAAGAGATCGCAATGACTTGCGCCTTGCGGTAATGCGGCATATTCACTTGAGGCGAAGAAGTTTTCTTGAGTGGCTAATTCGTGAGTGAGCAAATCTTGTTGATTTTGATTTAAATGTGCCAAGACTTGAGGTACTGTTTTTTGCCACCAAGTAAGGCTACGCAAGTTTGTTTGTGTTGTAGGAAAATCGGCGCCTGCTAAATGCATCTTTGCAAGCATTTCGCCCACCAATACGCAGTGCTTCACTTCGGGGTCTAATCGCGATAGACCGGGTAGCTTGGTAACGATTGCCGCAGGCTTACCTTTGAGGGAAAACAAAATCGCACCATCTTGGTTAGCGATTGGCTTTGGTACGGTAATGCCTTTGTCCGCCAAGTGCCGCATGAGTTCAAGATAGTAAGGAAGTTGCTCTGCAGACAATCTTTCAAAGATCGTTAAAACAAATTCTTGTTTCTTGCCATCAAGAACGGTATCTAAGAAAAAGTTAGAATTCTCGATGCCGCCATGAATACCGCGAATAGCAGTAGCCTCGCCAATATTGAAGTCCCGCGCGATCCAGTCTGAGATATCGCCAAGCTCGATCGGGGTAAATACAGCCATACGTTACCGAATTGGAATGCTGATGCTGGGCACACTCAGTAAACTGCCTTCGCCAGACTGGGCGCCAGGTTTAACAGAGTCGGGAGGTGACATTTCGTAAGTCGTTAATTTCGTTTTTACCTGAACTTGGGTTGGGCTATTTGAATCCTTGTACTCAGTCACTTCAGTCCCGTTCCCATCTTTAAATTGATAGCTAGGCTTGCGCATTTCTGGGGTGTTCATCGCGCCAGATGCACTCACTGCTGGAGCAAGTGGCTGGTTATTAATTTGTTGGAGCTCGGCAGGGCTAAGAGCTTGGCTCATATTTTGGGCAGCAGCATTACCACTTCCCAATATGCCAAAAGCCATGAAAAAGCTAGTTAAAACAAGGGCCTGGCTCCAGGAGTGGCTGAATAAGTTGGTTAGAGCATGCATCATTTTTCACCTTTTTAGTCCCACTCCAGATCGGTTCCCAAACCAGACCCGTGGGAAGTTAGCAACTAGATTGTACGATTGCGGTATGACTAAACATAGACTCTTGTTGGTAGACGGCTCTAGCTACCTCTACCGCGCCTTCCATGCCATGCCAGACCTTAGAAATGGGGCTGGTGACCCAACGGGGGCAATTTATGGGATGGTCAACATGATGCGCAGGGCCAGATCCGAGCTAAAGGCTGATCATATTGCCTGTGTATTTGATGCTAAAGGGAAGACTTTTCGGGATGAAATGTACTCCGAGTACAAGGCGCATCGGTCGCCAATGCCCGAAGATCTGGTGAAGCAAATCGAGCCTATTCATGCGATGGTAAAGGCCCTGGGTTGGCCCGTCTTGATGGTATCGGGAGTTGAGGCTGACGATGTGATTGCTACCCTATCTTGTCAGGCTACTCAAGCCGGTTGGGAAACGATTATTTCAACAGGCGATAAAGATTTAGCGCAGCTTGTGAATTCCTCAGTGACTTTGATCAACACCATGACCAATGAAAAATTGGATATCGAAGGTGTGATTGAAAAGTTTGGAGTGCCACCGGAACGAATTGTGGATTACTTATCTATTATTGGTGACGCTGTTGACAACGTTCCCGGTGTCCCAAAAGCTGGACCTAAGACAGCCAATAAGTGGTTAGCTGAGTTTGGTGATCTTGATAATTTGATGGCAAACGCTGAGCAAGTAAAAGGTGTAGTCGGTGAAAATTTACGAGCCAGCTTAGAGTGGCTTCCTAAAGCCCGTGAATTAATTACCGTCAAAAAAGACTGCGATCTAGATCCACATCTCCTGAGTTTGGATGACTTGCATGCAAAGCCTGAAGATGCGCCACTCTTGCGTGAGCTGTTTGAGCGCTATGCATTTAAGACTTGGTTGCGAGATGTAGAAAAGCAACTGAACAACCCTAGCCCTCAGTCAAATCAAGGGGAGGCGGTCTTTGACTTGGCTGGCAGTCCTTTACCCGGCATCTCCCCGAATGAATTAGCCGCAAAAAAATCGAGAGAGATTGCGTCTACTCCAACAACCGTGTTATCTCAAGCCACAACAGATTTACATGATGGGATTACACGACATTACGAGTGCGTAGTAGATGAGCTTGCTTTAGATCGATGGCTCAAGAAAATTGAATCTGCACAGTTAACTGCAGTCGATACCGAGACCACTGGTTTAGATGCCTTAGCAGCAGAGTTGGTTGGCATTTCTTTATCGGTAACACCAGGCGAGGCTTGTTACATTCCGGTAGCCCATCGCAATGGCGAAACTCAACTAGACCGCAACTTAGTGCTGTCGCGAATGAGATCATGGTTAGAGAGTTCTTCTCATGCCAAGGTCGGTCAAAACTTAAAGTACGACAGTCACATCTTTGCCAATTACGGAATTACTTTAGGCGGCATTCAGTTCGATACTTTGCTTGAATCTTATGTTCTGGAATCTCACTTACCGCACAATATGGATAGCCTGGCAGAACGGCATCTTGGCGTGAAGACCATTCGCTACGAAGAAGTTTGTGGCAAAGGTGTGCATCAAATTGGCTTTGATCAAGTGGATCTCAAGATCGCCACTGATTACGCAGCTGAAGATGCGGACATCACCTTACGACTCCACTTAGAGCTGTGGCCCCAGATACAGGCTAGCCCAGGCTTGCTCTACGTATACCAGCAGATTGAGATGCCTGCTATGCGAGTACTGGGCATCATGGAGCGCAATGGCATTCGGATCGACTCCGCGTTACTGGCCAAGCAGGGCCAACAGGTCGGAAAACGCCTGCTGGAACTGGAAGGTGAGATACATAAACTAGCGGGACAACCTTTTAATATTCAGTCACCCAAGCAGATTGCCGAAATTTTATTTGGGCAATTGGAGTTACCGGTGATTAAGAAGACGCCCTCAGGCGCACCTTCAACCGATGAAGAAGTGTTGCAAAAGCTAGCTGAAGACTACCCATTACCAGCTCGTATTTTGGATTACCGCAGCTTGGCTAAATTGATGTCAACCTATATCGAGAAGTTACCGCGCATGGCTGATCCAAAGACGGGTCGGGTACATACGAACTTCTCTCAAGCGACTGCAGTAACCGGGCGCCTTGCATCTAGCGATCCCAATTTGCAAAATATTCCCGTGCGTACTGAAGAGGGGCGAAGAATTCGGGAGGCTTTTATTCCGGCGGATGGTTGTAAGTTACTTTCAGCAGACTATTCGCAAATTGAATTGCGCATCATGGCGCATATTGCCGAAGATGAAAACCTTCTAGAGGCATTCAATACTGGTAAGGACGTACACCAAGCAACTGCAGCTGAAATTTTTGGTGTGCCTTTGGATGATGTGAGCTCTGAGCAGCGTCGCTACGCCAAGGTCATTAACTTCGGCCTGATTTATGGCATGAGTGCGTTTGGTTTGGCAGGCAATTTAGGAATCGAGCGGTCTGCAGCACAAAACTATATTGCCAAGTATTTTGATCGCTATCCTGGTGTAGCCCAATATATGGAGCGCACCCGTGTAGAGGCGCGCGAAAATGGTTATGTCGAGACGGTTTTTGGTAGAAGGTTGTGGTTACCAGAGATCAAGGGATCTAATGGACCTCGTCGTCAAGGCGCTGAGCGTGCTGCGATTAATGCGCCCATGCAAGGCACTGCCGCAGACTTAATTAAGTTAGCCATGATTGCTGTCGAGAATTGGTTAGAAAAAGAGCAACTCAAAACCCGCATGCTCTTACAGGTGCATGATGAATTAGTATTTGATGTGCCTTTGGATGAGATTGATCTGCTAAAGGAAAAATTACCAGGCTTGATGTGTACGGTAGCTGATCTGAAAGTGCCATTGCTAGTGAGTATTGGTATTGGCGATAATTGGGAAGAAGCCCACTGAGTTTGATAAAAATGCTTGGGTGAAATGGGGATAAATGCAATGAACAAAAAAAATCATCAAGCTTCACAAGGTATTCAGGGTGATAGAAGAAGTTTTATCAAGAGCTCTGCGATTGCTGCAACAGGC
>Ga0364860_11198_pt1 | contig 9891 bp, 8 predicted proteins | sample ExccelAu500001D4_FD_206916 | JGI IMG/M metagenome (GOLD analysis project Ga0364860, IMG submission 206916) | Enriched cells from Trout Bog Lake Hypolimnion, Wisconsin, USA - BchlTB.Aug20.5000.01 .D4 | ecosystem: Environmental > Aquatic > Freshwater > Lake > Hypolimnion/Profundal zone | place: USA... | reverse complement strand
GCTTTACTCGCGGATGAAGATGGACATTATCTTTTATTGATCGCCCCTCTGACTAGACAAAGGACTAAGCCTAAAAGAGAGAACGCGAGCAGCACAAAAAAAATGAGTCGTTGAGCCTGCACGAAGCCATGGGGATCTTCTGGAAAAGAATCTACATCGGTCTTCGGAAGCAGAATTCCCGACAACCCAGTTCCTGCTGCGGTGCCAAGGTAGGCCATGCTCCATAAGAATCCAGAGACGATCCCTACTTGAGAGGAAGGAATCGCATTTAAAGTGATCTTATTATTGGCTGGAACAAAAAATCCGACTCCCCAACCTAGAAAAAACATTCCTAAGGCAATTTTTATTGTGTCTAGATCGATTGCATGGGCGTTGAGGCTGATCAGAACGATCAAGCCGATGCTGCAAAATAAGAACCCTAAACACGTGATTTTTTTCGCCCCTTGAAGATCTGATAATTTCCCTCCTAAGGGACCCGCAAAGAAAAGAGCGATAGAAAAGGGGGCTATAACCAGTCCGCTTTTAATAGGAGAAAAGTTGAGATTAATCTGTGTAAAAAAGGGCACTACAAATAAACAAGCACTGGAAACAGTAGTCAGCAGGAATCTAGAAGAACTCCCAATCACAAAATCTTTATTTTTGAAAAATTGCAGAGTAAACAAAGGCGCTCTGTTTTGGAAAAGGATTTTCTTTTCAGAAAGAACCAGCAAGCCCAACACGATCGCAAAGATTCCAAATGGAAAGTTTATCCAGTAAATGGACTGCCAGCCATAGTTTTCTATTAAATATCCACCGAGAATTAAGCCGGTTCCATAGCCAATAGAAGCGACTGTTCCATTAATTCCCATTGCTAAGCCGTGCTGATGAGAGGGGAAGACGGCATGCGTGACGGCATTGCTATTGGCAAGAAGAGCTGCGCTTCCGATGGCTAAAAATACTTGTAAACAGATGAGCATTTCCAGGGAAGTTGCAAAGGCGCACCCGGCCGAAAAGAACGTGAAAAGAAAAAATCCGCCGATCATCACTTTTTTGCGCCCCAAAAAATGGGGCAATTGGCCAGTAATAGGGAGGAACACCACAATCGCCACTGAATAGGTGACAATGATCAGTTGAGAAAGGGAAATATCTGCGTCAAATGCTTCTGAAATAGAAGGCAGGGCCAGGTTTACAATTGTGGCATTGATTCCAACAAAAAAGATGCCGCACTGGACGACGGTTAATGCCCACCATTTATAGTGCTTCCCCTGGCAAATTCGATGATGGAGTGAAGAGAGCAGTTTTAGCATCATTTTTTTTCAACATATAGGGAAATGAAACGGTCGATCATTGCATTCACTTGCTCAGGGACTTCGAGAGGGAAAAAATGTCCGGCTCCAACGATCTTTCCTCTGATCAACGCAGCAGAATAATAGGTCTCAAACCGAGGGAGATCTAAAACCAGTTTTGGCCCTTCGATATAAAGCACAGGAACGGAACAGTGGTGAATGCATTCTTGCGCCTTTTTTTGATCCCATTCCAGCATATTCTCAAGTGAAGAAACCCAAACGTGCTGAGGAGTTTTTGAGAGTTCTTTCCTTACCTTGTCTCTATATATCTCTGTGGCAAGAGTGCTTAATGCGATCTGATCGAGAGCTTTAGCGAAGTCGGTTTTTAACAGTTCGATTCTTCCTCGTAAAAAGGTCGATTGTTTTTCCTGGATCAGCAAGAAGGTGTCTAACAAAATCAATGCAGAGACCAGTTTCGGGAATCTATGGTTGAGCTGTAAAGCAATATTGCCTCCCATGCTATGACCGATAACAATTGCATTTTGAATGCCTACCTGTGCGCATAAATGGGCTATATCTTCTGCGTAGCCTTCAATTGTATAGGGTTGGTCTGGCTTATCGCTTTGCCCATGACCCCTTAAATCGACAGTGAGGACGCGCCCCTTTTTGCTGAAATGTTTTGCCTCTTCGCTTAGAAAAAAATGGTTTGTTCCTGCTCCATGAATGAAAATAAACGCGTTTTCTCCCTCACCAGAGAGCTCATAAAATAATTGGATGCCTTCTCGAGCGAGTTTCATCAATGAACCGAATGAAATTCAATAAATTCTAAGAAATTGCCAAAGGGATCGACTACGTAGAACCTATCTCTATCAGCAAGTGTCACGGCTTCATGGATCGTTAGCCGAGCCTTTTCAAGGCTTTGGCGTACCTGTTTGAGATCTTTAATCTCTAAAGCGATGTGTCGCCCGGGCAAGATGGCTCCATTTTGATAGGTCACAGGAGGTCTACTAAATTCTTCAACAAACTCTATGTGCAATATAAAATCCAGCCATTGAAACCACATAATTTCATAAATTTCATCCAAATTTCCAGGCCTGGGCACTTCTTTTAATCCGAGAATAGCGCCATAAAAAAAGCGCGCCTTTTCTTGGGTACCGGTTGGAGCATTGACTGTAATATGATTGAGGCGCCGAAATTCTATTTTCATCGTTTTGCTCCATCCCATTCAAGGACACATTTAATATCTGTGGGAGAACGCTTTTCGAAGACGTCTCGGAATTTTTCGTAGGGAGTACGCGAGGTGATGAGTTTGGACAGGTGTTTTGGCCATGTTTTCTCGATCTGCTGCAACTGTTGGATGGCGAGATCCCAATGTTTTTTTGCCGCATTGACGCTGCCGAGCACCAGTTGGTTTTTGAGAACGAGCTCGTACATGAGATGTCCGCCGGGGATGTTGAAGGAAGCCGTGTGATCGACCACTCCAGTCAACACATAGCCTCCATTTGGCCCTAGAGCGTGCATGAGGTGGAAATTGAGCTCTGCGCGTCCGGCTGCTTCGACAATGAGATCCATATGGCCGTATTGATCCGGAATCTCTTTGTGCTGGATTTTGTTCCCGTCGATGTATGTTCCGCCGATGTCTTCGACGATCTGAACGCGAGAAGAGGAGCGATCGACGATGTCTAAGGCAAAGAGTTTAAATCCGCGCAGTTTCAGCGCAAAACAGGCGAGGAGGCCGATGGGCCCAAGGCCTGCCACGAGAGCTTGCTTTTTCCCGAGATTCTGAGACCAGTCGGGGAGCCGCGTTTTTTGCATGGAGAGGATCTCTTCGATCGCTTTTTCTACGACCGACATCGGCTCGCATAAAACGCCGCACGCGCGCATCGAAGGGGGAACGTTCACCAAGAATTGTTCTCGGTCGACGACATACTCCGCTTGAAAGCCGTGTTGTTTGCGGATGCCTCTTTCCGTATAGGCATCGAGGTAGCAGAGATCGGGGCGCTCGTGTAGGCAGGCGGGACATTTCTCGCAGCCGCGGCGCACGGTCACAACGGCCAGATCTCCGACTTTAAAAGAGGAAACCCCTTTTCCCACTTCGACTACCTTGCCCAGCATTTCGTGTCCGAGGATCAAGTCTTTTTCACCGGGCGGCGCCTCGGCTCTTCCCTTCTGCACCAGTTCCCGATCGGTGCCGCAAATCCCCACTTCCAACACTTTGATTTTCACTTCATCTGGACGCTCGATGCGCGGCTCTTCGCGCTCGACGAGGTTGATTTCAGTGGTTCCAGGAATGAGGGCAATTGCTTTCATCTGCGAAACTCATCGATTAAATTGGCGACAAGACCTGTCCACCCCGTTTGGTGGGAGGCCCCTAACCCTTTCCCGGTATCTCCATGATAATACTCGTAAAAGAGAATGTAGTCTCGGAAGTGAGGATCGTCTGCAAAAGGAAAATCGGGACCTAAAAAGGGGCGTTTGCCCGATGCATCCAGCGTAAAGAGAGAAATCATCTGATTTGCCAAGGAGCGAATCATTTCTTCCAAAGAAGGCGAGCCTTTCACTTTGAGTGTTTTAAAGACAGACGCAAAGATTTTTAGCGATTCGATCAGCAAATAGTTGGTTGGGAACCAAACAGGTCCTCGCCAGTTGGAATTGCCCCCCTTGATTCGATGGATTGCTTCGCCTGGTTCGTAGCCGACCTCTAGCTCTTTGTAGTAAAAGGGATGGTTCTCGTGGAATTTAGAAAGGCTGCGCAGGCCATAAGGCGAGCGAAATTCCTTGGGGTCGCATACATAACGGAGGATCTTTTCCAAACGATCTTCAGTGAGCAAAGACAATAAATAGCGAGAGCCTTCCTTGCCCTCAAGTGGGATAATGCATTTTTCAGTCAGCGCTGTTTTATTTTGCAAAAACCACTCGAAATTCGTTTTAAATTGGGGAATCTGGTTGAAGTTTTCAAGATCGAGCACTCGCGTGGCGTAGAGAGGGATCAGTCCGACGAGAGAGCGGACGCGAAACTGTGTGAATTGATTGTCTGGAAGGAGAAGAATGTCGTAGAAAAATCCATCCTTCTCATTCCAGAGATTGTATTGTTTATCGCCCATTTGGTTCATCGCATGGGCAATGTAGACAAAGTGCTGGAAAAATTTCGTCGCCATAACTTCAAATGCAGGATCTTTTGCAGCCAATTCCAACGAAATCTCCATGAGGTTTAAACAGAAGGTCGCCATCCATCCTGTCCCATCGGACTGCTTGAGTACGCTGCCCTCTATCTTCATCGACCGATCGACCAAGGCGATATTGTCCAACCCTAAAAAGCCCCCTTCAAACACATTGCAGCCAGAGCTATCGACCTTATTCACCCAGAAGTTGAAATTGAGCGACAATTTGAAAAAGCATTTTTCCAAAAATACGCGGTCTCCCGTTCCCGTCTTTTCTTTTTCCAGTTGATACAAGCGATAAGCCACCCACCCTTGTATCGGGGGATTCAAGTCTGAAAATTCCCATTCATACGCGGGAATTTCTCCATTAGGGTGCTGGAATTGATCGAAGAGAAGTAGCCACAGTTGGTCCTTGGCAAACTCGAGATCAATCAAGGCGAAAGTCAAGCAATGGAGAGATAAATCCCACGCGGCAAACCAGGGGTATTCCCATTTATCGGGCATTGATAAGATCCGCATGGAATGGAGATGCATCCAATGCTGGTTCCGAATGTGGATGCGAGAACCGGGAGGCGGAGCATTGGGATTGTCTCCCTCGAGCCAGCGATGGACGTTGAAGAGATAAATTTGTTTGGACCAAAGCATCCCAGCAAATGCTTGCCGCTGAATCTTTTTTTCGTCCTCTGTTGCGCGAGGCGGATGAATGGTCTGATAAAAAGCATCTGCTTCTTTTTTTCGCTCGGCGATAATCGACTCTATTTCTTCTAAAGGTTTTAGGCGGTCGGCCAACCGCAAATGAAGCACGACCGACTTGTGAGCGGGGATTTCCGGAAAGAAATAGTGCAAACAGGCCTTGGTCCCCTGTTCTTTGGGATTGACCGTCTCCTCCCCCTGAATGATCGCTTGGTGAAACCCATCTTTGCGATAAGGTTGCTCGGAGAAATAGCTTTCATTGTCTGTAAACAGAGCGGAGGCCCCTTTTGGCCCACATAGATATCGTTTCCCTAAATGGTAATCGAACCGCAGCGGGGGAGGGGAAAGCAGCTTTGTATCATCTGCAATGAGGCACATTTCCCGAGGATCTTTTGTGATGACGGGCTCTTCTAGACGCTCCTCTTTCCACGCCCATTGATTGCGAAACCACAGCTGCGGAATGATGTGCAAAGGAGCGGCCTGATCTCCTCGGTTAAACGCCTCAATTTTGATGCAGGTATCTTCTGGGCCAGCCTTCGCATATTCGATGAAAATATCGAAATAGCGATTTTCGGCAAAAATCCCCGTATCGATCAGTTCGTATTCTGGTTCATTCGAACCACGCGCCGCATTGGTTTCTTTTAAGTGCTGATAGGGGAATTCAGCCTGCGGATACTTGTACAGATATTTCATGTACGAATGGGTCGGCGTCCCATCGAGATAGTAATAGCATTCTTTGACGTCTTCTCCGTGGTTGCCTTCGGGAGACGACAAGCCAAATAACCGCTCCTTCAAGAGAGGATCTTTGCCATTCCAAAAAACCGGAGAAAAAACCAGGATTTGATACCGGTCGCACCAGCCTGCAATGCCATCTTCTCCCCAGCGATAGGTTTTTTTGTGCGCTTCATCGAAGGGGAAATATCTCCACGCATCGCCGTTTTCGCTATAGTCTTCCCGAACCGTGCCCCACGATCTTTCAGAGACGTAAGGTCCCCACTTGTGCCATTGAGGCACCGGGTCTTGTTTGTTATCGGCAAGGCGTAAATGTTCAGATGTAAGAGCTTGTTTCAATAGAGAATCTCAGCTTTCTTTTCTCTATGGAGCTTTTGGATTTATGTGTCAAATTCCTATCAAAAAAAATAGTTTGGCTATTTTCTCAAAAAAAAACTAGAATTTGAGTTTTTAGGGAATCATGAAATTTAAGACACTTTTCGCTTTTCTTGTTTTCTCTCTGGTGAGTGCTCAACAAGGGTTCGCTCAAAGTTCTCCGCCAAAATATGATAGTGGGCTTTTATTGCCTCCAAATGTGCTTCCAGAAGCTTATTTAGCTCTGGGGAAACCAGATGTTGGCCGTTATTGGAATTTTGCAGTAGAAATTAGCGCTCTTTATTGGCAAGCAAGGCAAAAAGGACTCGACTTCGGGTACGTTATACCCTCAGACCCTACTACTCAAGCAGGACCGAATTTATACAATCACTTTGGCTATCATCCAGGTGTTAAAGTCGGTATTGGAATGGACATTCATCTTGATGGGTGGATGGCCTATGTAGAATATTCCCGAATAAGAATATCGCAATCTGTTGCATCCGATGCGCCTATCTGGGCTACCGGAATTGAACCTCTTTGGCTTCCTGATTCTAATAATGGGGGGCCGCTTATTTCTGACGTAAGCCAAGCTTTCTTTGATTGGGATCTTAAATACGACATGTTGGATGGATTTATAGTCCGTCCCTCCTATTATGGCAGAAGTTTAATATTAAGCCCTTTAGTTGGTTTTCGAGGGGGCTGGATGCGCCAAAATATGGAGGTTGATTATACCGCTGCAGGAGGGCTGATTCAAAATCATCTCAATCAGACTGTCGATCTCATTGGGCCACGAACTGGGGTGCAAGGGCAACTCCTCTTAGGAAAAGGGCTTCGTTTTGATGGAAGCACAGCATTCGCATTGCTTTGGCAAGTCGTGGGAGTAGCCTTCCAGAGAGAAAATGCCGAACCACCTTCTACTCTCTCAGTCAACGCAACAGATGTAGTGCGTTTTTTCTCTCCGAATCTCGATATGTCATTAGGTCTTGGTTGGGGAAATTACTTCCAAAATAAAAACTGGTTTCTCGATATAAGTATCGTCTATGACATCCATTATTTCTGGGCGCAGAACTGGATGCGCTACGTCAAAGACGTGATTGATGAGAGATCGGCTGCGGAAACTGGCGACTTGAAAATACATGGTCTTACAACGACGATAAAGGCAAATTTCTAAGATGTGGAATATCTGAACATGAAAAAAGTGTTGTTGTACTGCATGTTTGTATCAATGCTTTTATTTCGTACGGAAGCCTATGCTCAGGAAACTTCTTCTGTTCGAGGAAGTGCTGCAATGGAAGGGGCCCATGCGGCCAGTTCAAATCAATTAGCTGTATTTTTCTTTGGAGCCGCTGCGATTGGTACAGTTTTTGGGTACATTATATATCTAGCAACGACTGACCCAGCTCTATTTTCTCATTCTCATGGTCATTGTCACTGTCATTGTCACTGAGAATAAAAGAAGTCTCTAAGATCAATCTTCTGAAAAGATTTTAATTTACGAGTCAACCCTCGAATTTAGCGTTATAGCTCGAGCGGACGAAAGGGCCGCAGTACATGTTGGGAACGCCGATGGAAAGGCCATATTCTTCATAGGCTTTAAACTGTTCGGGCGTAACGAAGTCTTTCACCAGCAATTTCTTTCGGCTGGCTTGGAGGTATTGGCCGATGGTGATGATATCGACACCGATGGCGTGGAGATCGCGAATCGTCTCCTCCACTTCAGCCGCGGTTTCGCCGAGGCCGACCATGATGCCCGACTTGACCAGGACGGGGAGTTTTGATTGTTTTGCGTACTTGAGCACCAAGAGCGTGCGCTCGTATCCCGCTTTGTGCCGCACGCGCGGACTCAAAGAGCGAACCGTTTCGAGATTGTGGTTGAAGATTTCGGGCTTTTCTTGCAGCACGATGTCGAGCGCGCTGAGATTGCCGGAGAAATCAGACGTCAATAGCTCGACGCTGACGCCTGGGTTTTCTTTGCGAATGGCGCGGACGATGGCTGCCATGTGAGAGGCGCCCTGATCGGGCAAGTCATCTCGTGCGACCATGGTGATCACCGCGTGCTTGAGGCCCAGCTCTTTCACCGAAAGCGCGATTCGTTCCGGCTCATCGGCTTCTGGCTCTTTGGGCGCCTTGCTAAAATCGATGTCGCAAAAGCCGCAGTTGCGCGTGCACTCTTTGCCGAGGGCCAAAAAGGTCGCCGTTTTTTTTGTGTAGCACTCGAGGCGATTGGGGCATTTTGCCTCTTCGCAGACCGTATTCAATCGGTGCTTGCGGACAATCTCTCCCGTTTTGAAAATCTGCCCCCCGAGCGGCAATTTGCGGTGAAGCCAAGAGGGGAATCGCCCCTGTTTTTCTTCCTCGGGATTTTCGGGCAGAAGATTGAGTTTGTTACCCACGCGTCCTCTTGGGAGGGAAATTGATCGGCCTCTCGAGCGCGATCGCCGCTGCTTCGTGCCACGCTTCAGCCACCGTCGGATGGGCGTGGATCGTCTCTAAAACGGACTCTAGCGTGAGTTCATTTTGAATGGCAAGCGCCATTTCAGCGATTAAATTGGAAGCCTCGTGGCCGATGACCGTGGCCCCGAGAATTTGACCTGTTTTGCTATCGGCGATGACTTGCGCAAATCCCTCCGTCTCAATCGCAGCTTGCGCCTTGCCGAGAGCTTGGTAAGGGAAATTGCCCTGGACAGCTTGGTAGCCCTTTTGCTGCGCTTGCTCAAGCGTCAGCCCCACCATTCCAATTTCTGGAGCCGTAAAAACCACAGCCGGCACCGCCTCATAGTGAATGCGCGCCTCTTTGCCGCAGGCGTTTTCTGCCGCGACAAGCCCCTGGTGCGAAGCCACGTGAGCGAGCATCCATTGGCCCGTCACATCGCCGATTGCGTAGATGCCTGGAACTTCCGTTTCCATCCGCTCATCTGTCGCGATCCACTTCTTCTCCGTCAAAGGCACTCCCGCCTTCTCCAGATGCAGCCCCTCGGTATAGACTTTTCTTCCAACTGCTACGAGAGCAAGTTCCGCGTCGAACGCCTCGCCGCCCACCAGCGACACCGTCACATGGCTTTTTTTATTGGCGATGCCCTGCACCTTTACGTTGGTTCTGATTTCAATGCCCCGATTTGTGAGTGCCCGCGTCATGAACTGCGCCACACTTGCCCCTTGCGCAGCCAAAATTGTCGGCAACGCTGCAAACAGCGAAGCGAATTCGCAGCCGATGTAGCCGCCGCCCACGATGGCCAACGTCTTTGGCACATGGGTCAATTCCAAGATCGACGTCGAATTTAAAATCCGCTCGTGATCGCACGGGAAAGCTGCGATGTCGAGCGGCACAGATCCCGTCGCAATAATCACTTTCTCTGCGTGGATGAACACATTGTCTGTGCCCATTACTTTCAATGCGCGCGGTGACTCAAATTGCGCAGCTCCTCGAAAGACCGTCACTTTACTATTGCTCTTGATCAGTCCCTCTAATCCCGCCCGCATTTTGGCCACGACCTGATCTTTGCGCGCCTTCATCTTGTCATACTGAACAGCAACTGGACCCGTCGAGATGCCGAACTCTGCTGCCCGCTTCACTTGATGCAATACCGCGGTTCCGGCCAAGAGAGTTTTCGTCGGAATGCAACCGATGTTGAGACACGTGCCCCCCAGCTTTTCTTTTTCGATTAGAGCCACGTTTTTTCCCAATT
>Ga0364860_10989_pt2 | contig 9967 bp, 9 predicted proteins | sample ExccelAu500001D4_FD_206916 | JGI IMG/M metagenome (GOLD analysis project Ga0364860, IMG submission 206916) | Enriched cells from Trout Bog Lake Hypolimnion, Wisconsin, USA - BchlTB.Aug20.5000.01 .D4 | ecosystem: Environmental > Aquatic > Freshwater > Lake > Hypolimnion/Profundal zone | place: USA... | reverse complement strand
TTATACGAGTGGCACTACTGGTTATCCCAAAGTGGTTATGGTGGAGCATGGTAATCTTAACAATGAAATTATATCTCAATTAAAATATTTAAATTTTAAAAATGAAAACTCTTTGCTAACGGCAAGCTATGTTTTTGATGCCGCGGCTGAATGTATTTACATGTCTTTATATTCTGGTGGTACTTTACATATAATGGAATATGAAGATTTACTTAATATTGAAGAAATAATAAATTACATAGCTCAACATAAAATCAGTGTTATAAATACTACGCCTGGTTATTTTTTAAATTTAGCAAATTATCCATTGGCAATAAAGTACCTGATTTTAGGTGGGGAAGAATTTAGAAAGTTGCCAGGCCAGTGTGGCGGTTTAGTATTAAATACATATGGTCCTACTGAAACAACAATTATTTCAACCCGATATGTAGTAAATGATGTTTACACTAGTTTGATTGGCAAACCAATTGATAATACAAGTATATATGTACTTGATAAGAACTTAAAGCCCTTGCCTGCCGGATGCATTGGTGAACTATATATTGGTGGTGCAGGTGTTACGCGTGGGTATTTGAATTTGCCAATGTTAACTGCGCAGAAATTTATTCCGAATCCATTTCAAAGTGTTCAACAGGCAACTCAGAAAATAAATTCCATAATATATAAAACAGGTGATTTAGTCCGGTATGATGACGATGGGAATCTTGAATATATTGGACGGAATGATTTGCAAATTAAAATAAATGGGTTTAGAATTGAATTAAAAGAAATCGCAGATTCACTGAAACGAATTGCTGGAATCATTGATGCAGTGGTAATAGTCGCTAAACAACCATTAATTGCCGGATCAGATAATAGCTGTATAGCTGCTTTTTATGTTAGTCATTCAGAATTAAGCAAAAATGAAATTTTAGCTAAGCTTTCAGTTGAGTTACCTGATTACATGATGCCAAAGATAATTTTGCATCTAACTTATTTGCCCTTAACGCTAAATGGCAAACTTGATATTAACAATTTAAATGCATTAGCTGCGAATAATATGCATTTGAATATTGTTTCACCACGAAACGCAATTGAAACCGAAGTATGTACCATCGTTGCAGAAGTACTGGGTGAAAGTCCTGATCATATCGGAATTGATGATGATTTTTTTGTTTTGGGTGGTAACTCATTATTGGCAATTGTACTCGCTAACAAAATAAAAGAGCGGCTGCAATTACCTGTAAAGGTTCTTGATATCTTTCGGCAAAGAACTATAAGAGCAATTTTGCATAACAATAACAATGACAATAATTTAATTGAGTTTAAGCAATATTTTCGTTCCAAATTAAAAACTGCGATTCCAGCTGCTACTTTAATATTTATACCTGGACCGTGGAATGATTTTAACAAATTTTATTTAGAGCTGATAAATCATTTGAATTCTGATAATAGATATGATGTTGTTTTGTTGAAAGAGTTACTATTCATATACGATTATAAGAAAATGGCACAAACCGTATCTTTATATTGTGAAATTATTAACTCTATTACTTTCCAGGATCAAAATCTTATTTTATTTGGATATTCTTCTGGTGGAGAAATTGCTTATATGATGGCAAGCAGACTTGAAAAAAATTATGGTATAAAATTAGTCATCTTTGATACGGTTTTCAGAAATAGTTATTTTGATTTGCTCACTATTAAAATACGTGCATTACTTAATCTCAAACCAGAAGCCCGCTGGTATCATCGATATGCTAAAGTTAATGCCGAGCTTCTTTATTTTTATGCAGCATTAGATAATAAAATAAAACGATATAAAATAGAAAAAGGCACAAAATTCAGTAAAATGCGACAACTTAAATATGATATTGAATATCTTGTTAAGTTATCAAGTGTTAGCTTTGGGTTGCCCAATGGGTTAAAATATTTTAAGAATGTTTCAAAATTTATTGCCCTTAAAGCTTATCATCATGGTGATAATGGCATATTAAATAGGGAAAATTTTCCCAGAATAAAGGATGAAATAGATATTTTTCTGGAAAGAACTATCTGAAAAAAGAATAATTAGGTTTCCGGGTGATTGAAAATGAATACAATGCTTAATAAAAATTATTTTTTAATGAAGCTTTGAATTTTTCTCAGTATATCGTGTTGCTGTTTTGATCTGTTATGTTATTTTATTGTCCCACACTCCCCTCATATTTCTTTTTGTACCAAATGTTACGGAAAAGATGGTCCAGGGAAATCAAAACCAATATGAGTACCGCAATATAAATATCAAAATAATATTGGGATATAGAATCTAAAGAAAAAGAGGGTATTTGTATATGAACTGCAAAATTAAATGAAAGGAAATGTTTCAGTAAATAGAAGGCCAATACAATTAAGCCTACTGAAACTGCTGATATACTGCAAATCATGAAGATAAAATTTCGCTTTTTCTTTCTTTTCACTTCTTTAAATATAAGTTGCATTGCCCGCTCATTGAAATTGGGGGATAAAGAAGGAAATACATCCTCATTCAATGCTTTTAAAATTGCTTTATCTCTTTGCATATTAATCTTCATTAGTAATTAAAAAATACAATTTCTTTCTCAATCTGTACAATTTTATTTTAACATTATCGGAACTTAAACTCATAATGGATGCAATATCATTAAGCTTTTCTCCTTTTGAATAATGAAGCAGGAGAAGCATTTTTTCTTCCGGATTTAATTTATCCATCGACAATTGTAATTTATGATGCAAGGCTTCATTTTCATCATTTTCAAATAATTGATCAACATGCTGTTCTGAAACTTTATCAATCATGGATTCATCAAAATAATATATTTCCTGCCTGGTTTTTCTGGTAGCTGAAATGGCCGTATTGTAAGCTATACGGTAGATCCAGGTTAAAAAACCACTTTTACCATGAAAAGTGTCTAATTTTTTAAATGCTTTCAGAAAAACATCTTGCGTTAATTCTTCTGCATCTTCTTTAGAAGCAACAATACGCACAATCAGTGAATAAATAGCATTGCTATAGCGATGCAGAAATATGGAATATAAATTTATTTCTCCTTCGCATATACGCTGAATGATTTGAAATTCTTCCTGATTATCCATGTATATTTTTATAGACGCAGAGAACTTAATTTGGTTACAACCTATCCCTATAATAAAAATTATTCAAAAATTGTGTAACCGTATTTACAGGATTGCGTCAAATAATGGAAAGTATACAATTACTCACTTAAAATTATGACATTATGATGGACTTTATTTTAATTCCCACTATAATCGGGATTATCACTTTTGGTATTTATAAATTATTCGAACTCTTTGTCCGCAAAAAAGAACGCCTGAATATTATTGAGAAACTTGGTGATAAATTCAATCCTACTGACCTTGATTTGAAGTTGTCAATGCCATTTTTTACTGAAAATACCGGTAAGTACAACACTTTGAAATTTGCCTGTTTATTGTTGGGTGTAGGATTTGGTTTGATGGTAGGTTATATTATTAGTCTTAATACCATCCCCGGATTTAATACAGGAAACTGGCCTAATAATGCGTATCAAATTATAAGTACCATTTATGGCGCTTCTGTTTTAACTTTTGGCGGATTGGGCTTATTGGTTGCATTTTTGGTTGAGATGAAGCTTTCTAATAAGAAATAAGGGGTGTAAAAGCGTTGGACTGGGTTTTTTCTGTAACTAAACAAAATGATATATTCCTTTATTCATTATAATTGTTACAGAATAAACCCAGTTTTGTATATTTTTTGCAATAAAATTCGGGCAATTTGCAATGTATTTCCTCTTTTGGGAGTCATTTATCTAAAATATGCTCATCATGAAAAGCCCATTTATTTATATTCTACTGATGTTGGTTTTATGGTCCTGTACCAAGAATACAGCTTCAGGCCCGAATATCAATCATAGTATTCCGGTTACTACGATAATCGGTAATTGGAGTCTTGTATATGATTCCACTTATACAGGAGTAGGTACTCAAAATCATGCTGCTGTATATACCGGGCAACCGGGAGATTATTTTAATTTCAGTGCGGATGGACATATATATACCAAGGAGGGCAATAGCCTGGATACACTTAAATATTCGCTGTTATCAGCAAGTACGATCGTTATTGATTCTTTTGGAATTGCCTTGAATGGTGTGCCTGAAACCAGTAATATCACTTATCAGACATATTCGGATATTTCAGTTACCATTCATCAGGCCACCATTGATGCACCAGTTGAGCCCACACCTGCAGGCGCATTTGGCAGAAAAGTGGTGCTGAGGAAGTAAAAAATAATAGTTGTTTTAGTTTGAAAATGAAAGTATAAATTGAGTTTCAATTAATTACAATCAGATGAGAATCATACCTCTATGCAGGAGTATTTTGCTTTTTACTATCTTTTATTTGATAAATTCTTTGGTGGCAAATGCACAGCCGGTGCAAACTGTTCCTTTTGTGGACCTGCAAAAATATGCTGGTAAATGGTATGAAATTGCTGCATTTCCCCAATACTTTCAAAAAGGTTGTCATTGTACGGTTGCAGCATATACTCCAACAGATAAAGGGTATATAATTGTAGAAAACAAGTGTAATAAGGATAGCGTTAATGGTAAACTCTCTTCTATTAAAGGCAAGGCTTTTGTTACCGAAAATTCTGGTAATGCGAAACTGAGGGTGCAGTTTTTCTGGCCCTTTAAAGCAGATTACTGGATCATTGATCTCGCAGTTGATTATAGCTATGCTGTGGTAAGTGAACCAGATAAAAAGGATCTTTGGATTCTAGCCCGAACTCCCAAAATGGATCATCTGGTATATCAGCAGATTATTGGCAGGCTGAAAGAAAAAGGATTCGATTTATCTAAACTTAAGCTAACGGAGCAAAAGAATTAAAGAAAGCTGGCATATTTGTTGACGCAGAAAATATACTTATGAGAATAATTCTGCTCATGTTATGCGCCTGTATGGTTCAGTCTGCTTTTTGCCAGTTACAAATAAAAGGAAAAGTGACGGACAGTGTTACCGGGAAACCCCTTTCCGGAGTAAGCATTTTTTTTAGTCAGACTTCAATTGGTACCGTCTCTGATGATCAGGGTGATTTTACAATTGAAAATATTCCTCAGGGGAAATATAAAATCATTGTTTCTTCTTTAAATTATCTGCCCTTTATCGGTATAATAGAAACGAACAGGTTAACCGGACAATTCTCAGTACGCCTGCAGCCCTCCGTTAATGTATTAAAGGAAGTGGTGGTACAAGCCTTTGATAAAGATGGCTGGGCTAAATGGGGAACGTATTTTACCTTTTATTTCATAGGGGCTTCCTCATTGGCAAGACATTGTAAGCTGATGAACCCCGAAGTGATTAAATTCAGCTATAGTAAAAAAACTAAAATGCTCACAGCATTTGCTGATGATAAAATAATTTTTGAAAACAGGGAACTGGGCTACCGGATACAATATGTATTGACCCGTTTTGCTGTTGATTTTACGGCAAGTGTTTTTGAGTATGCAGGTTATCCTTTATTTGAAGAAATGAAAGCAGATCGCCCTTCCACTCAGCTTAAATGGGATTCAGCCCGTATACATATATATAAAGGATCAATGCTGCATTTTATGCGCAGCCTTCAAAGTTCCCGGCTTAAGGAAGAAGGTTTTGAAATAAGACTGGTAAATATTGTATCAGATGAGGAAAAAATCAGGGTTAAGAAAATATACAAGCTTTTTCAACAGATGGAATCATCGGGTATACAAGCCAGACTTGCTATAGACCTTGATTCTCTTGATTATTATACTAAAGTGGTTAAACTGTCTGATGATGACAATAAAGTAACTCTTTTAAGGCAGTTGCCTGAATCCAGCCTGATCTTTAAGACAGATTTTGCACCTGATGCCCGGTACTTTTATTATGAAGGAAGGCTGAATATACGTTACCTGCACAAGAAAGAACCTGTGGAGTATACAAGGATAAGTCTGAAAAAGCCTAATAAAAATTATATTACTTCAGATATAGTTTTTCCTTTTCAGAGAGGTGTGGAAGTGTATCAGAACGGCCTCTTTTACAACGGGGAAGATTTGTTTAATGATGGGTTCTGGACATGGTCTGAAAAGCTGTCTACCATGCTTCCATCTGATTACTGGCCTTCCGGGAGTAAATAACATTAATTTTTTAAAATTCGGGGACAGAAAACTCCAAAGATTTATGGAAAAAATGAATAGCTGCATCTAAATAAGGTACACAGCGCTGTTCTTTTCATTCATCTTTAAAAATAATCTGTATGAAACCTGAACGCATATTGCAAAGCGATGTGTTAGACATTGTATTTGAAAACCGGAACAAAGAATATGGAGCCTATGAACTGAGAAAGCATTACCAGGGCAGGATGAAAAAGGCCTTATTAACAATGCTTGGAGTGGTGGTTGTTTTTGCTGTGCTGCAAAGCTGGAAAGTACCGCATAAAAGAATTTCAGTGTATGATATTAAGGACCTGGATTCTGTGCGGTTGGTAGAAATGACCATTAAAAAAGATCCGCCTAAACTGATTATTCCGAAACCTGTGAAACCGGCGGCAGCTATCAATTATCAAACTTATGTGGTTGTGCCCGACAAGTTTGTACATGATACACTGCATACTATGGATGAACTGGTAGACAAACAGATTAGTAATAAGGATATAGCCTGAAGGCCAGTGGAAGGCAATGAGATTTTATCCCCCGCAAACGATGGCGGTAATAAGGGGGGTGAAATTGAGGCAAAAGATAAAATAGAATATGATATACCTTTAAGACATGCGGAGGTTATGCCGCAGTTTCCGGGTGGGATGGAGGCTTTTCTGAAATTCATGCAAAGAAACCTGAAACAGCCGGAAGATTTTGATGAAGGTCAAAAAATGGTAGTACTGGCCAGTTTTGTAGTGGATGCCGGGGGAAATATTGTAAATATTGCTATTGACCAGAAAGCGAGGCCTGATTTGGATGCAGAAGTGTTAAGGGTACTTAAAAAAATGCCTGTTTGGGAACCCGGTATGCAAAATGGAAGAAAAGTGCCGGTGTTTTACAAGTTGCCGGTTACATTTATTGCCGGTGATTAAGAATTATTTTTTAAATTGCCCGGGTCGGCATAATAATTTGAATTGAAATGGAAAACAAGTTAAGGGAAAGACAACGGAAAAGTTATATTACCATGCGCACTATTTATGATGTGACGATGGTGATACTATTATTATCAGTTGGATTGGTGATGTTTTTTGGAGAATATATGAAACTGCCCATGATTGCTGATACAGATAAGGTATTCAGGTATTTTTTTGGTACTATCTGTATTTTGTATGGCTCATTCCGGTTGTATTTGGTAATCAAGCAGGACTATTAGTATGGCAAAAAAATATCTGGTAATACTGGGAGCAATGTTGATTTTTGCAGGATGCAAAGATGAAATAAAATACGGGCAGGGGTTGACAGATGACCCCAAACAGGGAACCATTTATATTAGTGTGGATGAAAGTTTTAAGCCGGTAATTGAACAGGAGATAAAAGTTTATGAATCTTCTTATCCTGGAACACATATTGTAGCATCCTATAAGCCCGAAGTGGAATGTTTTAAAGACCTGATGAAAGATAGTACCAGGATGGTGATTGTGGCAAAGGGATTAACACCGGTAGAAACCAAGTATTATGATGACAGGATTTATTTCAGGCCACAGTTTGCAGAAGTAGCGTATGATGCGGTTGCTGTGATTGTAAATATGGAATCTAAAGACAGTGTATTTACCTTTGAAGGGCTTAAAAAGCTGATAAGTGGAAAAAAAGATGGAATAATTGTAATGGATGGCAAAAATGCGACAAGTACGGTAAGGTTTTTGCAGGATAGTTTATTGGGTGGAGGAACATTTGGTAAAAATGTTTTGGCAGTAAATGGAAGCAAAGCAGTGATTGAAGCCATTAAACAAAATAAAAATGCGATTGGGTTTGTTGGGTCCAGTTGGGTGGGGAATGAATCTGAGCCTTCGCAAAGGGAAGATCTTAAAAAAATCAGGCTGGCATTGGTTGAATGTACCAAATGCACTGAAAAAGATCTTTTTGCCAAACCTTCACAATCAACCATTACTTTTGGACAATATCCTTTGATTCGGCCTTTATTCTATATATTGAAAGAAAATTGGACAGGTTTAGGGTCTGGTTTTATGAATTTTATGAGTTTGGAAAGGGGGCAGTTGATTTTCAGAAGATCAGGGTTAGCACCCGCTAAGATGAGTTTTCTGAAAAGGACCAGTAAGATTCAGGAATAATATGCTGTAATAAGCAAGAGTAATTATAACTATTATAAAAAAAGCATGATGAAGAAGAACTTTACTTTTTTCCTGGCAGCTTTATTGGCTGTAAGTTTTGCATCGGCTCAAAAATTGTCCGACGCTATTAAATTGGTTGATGTTGATTTTAAGCACCAGGTTGCTGATGAAGCATTTAAGAAACTGTATGCTGCCAGTCCTAAAGACCCGGAAGTATTGTATTGGTATGTAATGTCAATTATTGATGGAAAGCCCAGTAAGGAAGAATTGACAGAAGCTAACCAGGTAATTCAGAAAGCTTTAAATGATGGTGTTAATGCACCCTTGCTTTGGGTAGCTTCCGGCCATGTTGAATTATTAAGTGGAGGAGATATTAATAAAGCCAAACAAAAATTTGAAGAGGCGATTACAGCTACTAAAACCAAAAAGGGGGAAAATCCTGAAATACTAACTGCTATTGGCCGTGCCAATGCCGATGAAGGGATTAATGTGGGGGATGCCACTTATGGTATAGAAAAACTGAAAAGAGCGGGTGAGCTGAATAAAACAGATCCGGATATCTTCTATTATATGGGATTATGTTACCGCAAACTGGGAAGTGATTATGGTGGAGAAGCTGTAAAAGCATTTGATGAAGCCCTGGCTCGTGATCCTAAAGATGCCAAAGCCTGGTTTCAGATAGGAAAAATATACCAGAGCCAGAACAATAAAGATGCACTGGAAGAAAATTTTAATGCTGCTATAAAAGCAGATCCTACATTCCCTGCAGCGTATCTGGCACTCTATACTTATTATGCAGATAAAGATGTAAATAAAGCTATAGATTACCTGAACTCTTTTCTGAAATATGCAGATAAAGATCCGGAAAATGATTTCTTCTATGCGGATTATCTGTTCAGAGCCGGAAAATATACAGAATCAATTGCCAAGGCCAAAGAAATTGAAGCCAATACTGCTGCAAAACCTTTACCTAAAATAAATGGTTTGTATGCTTTTGATTATGACAGATTAGGTGATTCTGCACAGGCTAAAACCTATATTGAGAAATTTTTCGCCACTGCTCCTTTGAGTGATATTACAGCTGACCATTATACGCTTGCCATTAAAATTCTATCAAAATTCCCAGGAACTGAAGTAGAAGCCATCAGCTTTATCCAGAAAGCAATGGATAATGATACAGTTAAAAACGATAGAATTGTCTATGCCAATCAGGCAGCAGAAATTTGGGCTAAAGCTAAAGATTACCCTGACCAATTGATATGGCTTCAGAAAATAGTGGCACTGAAAGGCACTAAAAGTGAGATTGATTATTATAAATTAACCAATGCCGCTATCAATGCCAAAAATTATCCCCTTGCAATGTCTATGGCCAGTGATTATATTACGGCTTTTCCTGACAAACCACAAGGATATATTTATAATGTAAAAGCTGCAAAAATGATTGATACAGCTACTTCCATTGCTCCAATTATCCAGCAAAATGAGTTTTTATCCAAAGACCTGGATAAGAACAGGAAGAGCATTTTTAATAATGATTATTATCTGTTGGTTTACTATGCAGAAAAAACCAAGGAAAATGAAAAGGCAATGGCCATTTGTGACAATATGCTGGCGTTGTATCCAAATCCCGGAGAAGAAAATGATTTTGCTTTAAAAACAAAAGAAGTATTACAAAAAGCAATCAATGCTCC
>Ga0364860_11191_pt1 | contig 9992 bp, 7 predicted proteins | sample ExccelAu500001D4_FD_206916 | JGI IMG/M metagenome (GOLD analysis project Ga0364860, IMG submission 206916) | Enriched cells from Trout Bog Lake Hypolimnion, Wisconsin, USA - BchlTB.Aug20.5000.01 .D4 | ecosystem: Environmental > Aquatic > Freshwater > Lake > Hypolimnion/Profundal zone | place: USA... | reverse complement strand
CAAAGCATTTTCAACAGGAGTCACTTTTTCTTCGAGTTTTAGTTTTGAGGACCAGGCCATTACGCATGCCATTCTTTCTCAGGAGTTGACTATTGATATTTTCACTTTAGACACAGGACGGTTATTTGCAGAAACCTATTCCGTATGGAACAATACCAATGAAAGGTATCTTAAAAATATCACCGCCTATTTTCCGCAACAGCAGGCCCTGGAAAAACTGGTTGCTGAAAAAGGACCCAATTCATTTTATGAATCTGCTGATAACAGAAAAGAATGTTGCTTCATCAGAAAAGTGGAACCTTTAAAAAGAGCTCTGGCAGGTAAGCGTGTTTGGATTACAGGAGTAAGATCTGAGCACTCCATAGCCAGAACAGGTCTTGAAATAGTAGAATGGGATGAGGCTAACCAAATTATTAAATACAATCCGCTTTTACATTGGAGCACTGAAGATGTAAAAAATTATATCAGTAAACATAATATACCATACAACATTTTGCACGATAAAGGTTTTATCAGCATTGGATGTGCCCCCTGCACCAGGGCCATTAAAGCCGGGGAAGATTTCAGGGCCGGAAGATGGTGGTGGGAAGACAACAGTAAAAAAGAGTGTGGGTTACACAGCAGATAAATAAGGCGTATTGATTAAAACAAAAAAAGAAATGAGTCAGTATAAATTAGATTATTTAGAACAATTAGAATCGGAAGCAATTCATATATTCCGGGAAGTGGCAGGCCAGTTTGAACGCCCTGCCCTGCTTTTCAGTGGTGGAAAGGATTCAATTACCCTGGTACAGCTTGCATTAAAGGCTTTCAGGCCGGGTAAATTTCCTTTTCCTTTAGTCCATATAGATACCGGACATAATTTTCAGGAAGCACTGGATTTCAGAGATGCCATGGCGGAACAGTTAGGCGAAAAATTAATTGTCAGAAAGGTAGCTGATACTATAAAAGCCAAACAATTAACGGAGCCCAAAGGCAAGTTTGCGAGCCGCAATGCTTTACAAACCTTTACCCTTTTGGATACTATAGAAGAATTTGAATTTGACTGCTGTATTGGTGGCGCCAGGCGTGATGAAGAAAAAGCCAGGGCTAAAGAAAGAATATTTTCTGTGAGGGATGAATTTGGACAATGGAACCCAAAATTACAAAGGCCGGAATTATGGAATATATACAATGGGAAAATTAATAAAGGAGAAAATGTACGGGTATTCCCGATCAGTAACTGGACGGAATTAGATGTATGGAACTATATCCGCAGGGAAAAAATTGACCTGCCTTCTATTTACTTTTCTCATGAAAGGGAAGTGCTGGAACATGAAGGGCAACTGGTAGCACTGTCTGAGTTTATTCAACTGGAACCTACTGATAAAATATCTACCAAAAGAGTAAGGTACAGAACAGTTGGGGATATGACCTGTACTGCGGCAGTTGAATCAGAAGCTTCCAATATTGAAGATATTATTAAAGAAATAGTTGCCACAAAAACCAGTGAACGCGGTGAAACCAGGATTGATGATAAGGTAAGTGAAGCGGCGATGGAAGACAGAAAAAAGAACGGATACTTTTAACAAAATTAATTTATGGACATACTTAGATTTATAACAGCAGGAAGTGTGGATGACGGGAAAAGCACATTAATAGGGCGATTATTGTACGATAGTAAAAGTATCATGATCGACCAGCTGGAAGCTATTGAAAAACAAAGCAGGAATAAAGAAGATGGTGAAATAGACCTGGCATTACTGACAGATGGATTAAGGGCTGAAAGGGAACAGGGTATTACTATTGATGTTGCCTATAAATATTTCTCCACCCCAAAACGGAAATTTATTATTGCAGATGCACCGGGGCATATTCAGTATACCAGAAATATGATTACCGGTGCCTCCAATGCCAACCTGGCCATTATCTTAATAGATGCAAGAAACGGAGTGATTGAACAAACCAGAAGGCATAGTATTATTGCCAGTTTACTGGGGATTAAACATATTGTGGTGGCCATTAATAAAATGGACCTGGTGAATTACTCACAGGATATTTATAACAATATTGTGATTGATTATGCACAGGTTGCCAATTCCCTGAAGCTGGAAAATGTAAGTTATATTCCTATCAGTGCTATTACCGGAGATAATATTGTAGAGAAGACTGAAAACCTTTCCTGGTTTGAAGGAGAAAGTTTATTAACTTTTCTGGAAGCTGTGGAAGTACAAACAGATACTGACTTGCAACATGCCAGATTTCCGGTTCAGTATGTGATCAGGCCCCAAACCGAAGAACTGCATGATTACAGGGGATATGCCGGGAAAATTGTAAGTGGTATTTATAAAAAAGGGGACAGTATTATCGTACAGCCGGCCGGTATTGAATCCAGAATATCTAAAATTGAAATTGGAGGCCGTGAAGTGGAAGAAGCATTTGCACACCAGAGCGTAGTCATTCATCTGGAAGATGATATTGATATCAGCAGGGGTGATTTAATTGCCAAGAAAGATGATTTACTGCAGGTAGAACAGGAATTTGATGTACTACTTTGCTGGATGGACAGCAAACCATTAAAAGCAGGTAATAAGTATATTTTACAGCATAACAGTAAAACCATACGGAGTGTGGTAAAAAATATTGAATATAAACTGGACGTTAATACACTGCAGAAAGAATATGATTTTGAAAAAATAGGTTTGAATGATGTAATAAGGGCAACTATTAAAACCGCTGCTCCGCTTGCTTATGACACCTATAAAACCTTACAGGAAAATGGCGGTGCAATTTTAATAGATGAAACCAGTTTGGTTACAGTTGGAGCCTGCATGATTCAATAATTATTTAAGATTTAAAATGTTGGTTATGACAAAAGAGAGTTTTATCAGTAAACTTTTTATTCAAAATACAAAATCCTTTTCCACTTTTCCGGATAAGGAATCTGCTGAGAAATTTATAGATGGGTTATTCGATTTTTTATTCTTTCCGAAAAGTGTAAAACATAAAGAGGTAAGCGACCTGGAAAAAGATTTTGAATTGTTTAAAGGACAATTTGCCAGTCTGGTATATGATGTATTATATGATGGCAATAAAGTGGATGAAGTGGCAGATACTTTTTTTGAAGCGATCCCTGATATTTATCAGAAGCTGATTAAAGATGCTTATGCAGTGCTCAATTTTGATCCCGCTGCCAAATCACTGGAAGAGGTTTTAGTAGCCTATCCCGGATTTTATGCAACTGCTATCTATCGTTTATCACATCAATTGTACCAGCAGAATATTAAAATCTTACCTCGTTTATTTACAGAATATGCCCATAGTAAAACGGGGATAGATATTCATCCCGGAGCAAAAATTGGAGAGTCTTTTTTTATTGACCATGGCACAGGTATTGTAATTGGGGAAACTACCATTATTGGCAATAATGTAAAACTTTATCAGGGTGTTACATTGGGTGCTTTAAATGTTGCCAAGGAACTGGCAAAAACAAAACGCCACCCTACTATTAAAGACAATGTGATCATTTATTCTGGTGCAACTATACTGGGGGGTGATACAACAATAGGTCATGACAGTGTGATAGGGGGAAATGTATGGTTAACATACAGTGTGCCTTCATTTTCAATTGTATATCATAAAAGTGAGGTAAGGGTAAAAGATAATAATCCTTTACCGGAAGCATTGAACTTTGTGATTTAATAATATCGAATTCAATCAATATTCAGCTGAATGGAAATTTTATTCAGAATTCATTCATCTTAAATAAACTAAAAATCATGAAAGTAAACAGCATTTTACAAACAATTGGAAACACGCCGCATGTACGTATCAATAATTTATACGGCGATGAATCGAATGTTTGGATTAAACTGGAAAAAACAAATCCGGGATCCAGTATCAAAGACCGTATTGCACTGGCTATGATTGAAGATGCCGAACAAAAAGGTTTACTGAAAAAAGAAAGTGTTATTATTGAACCTACCAGTGGAAATACAGGTATTGGCCTGGCATTGGTGGCTGCAGTAAAAGGATATAAGATTATACTGGTAATGCCGGAAAGTATGAGTATTGAAAGAAGAAGGTTAATGGCATTATACGGAGCTGAATTTGTACTCACTCCCCGTGAAAAAGGAATGAAAGGTGCTATTGAAAAGGCAAAAGAACTCGGTGAATCAACACCAAATTCCTGGATTCCGCAACAATTTGATAATCCTGCAAATACTGAAATACATAGAAAAACCACTGCACAGGAAATACTGAATGACTTTCCGGAAGGATTGGATTACCTGATTACTGGTGTAGGTACTGGCGGACATATTACAGGTGTGGCTGAAGTACTGAAAGCTAAATTTCCGAACTTAAAAGTATTTGCTGTTGAACCGGAATTATCGCCCGTTTTAAGTGGTGGTGCACCAGGCCCGCATCCATTACAGGGTATTGGCGCAGGGTTTGTACCTTCCATTTTAAATACTGCTATTCTGGATGGCATCATTCAGGTGAGCAAGGATGAGGCATTTGACTATGCACAGCGAGCTGCAAAGGAAGAAGGAATTTTAGTGGGTATTTCTACCGGAGCTTCTTTAGCTGCAGTGGCGAAAAAACTGGCTGAAGTGCCTAAAGGTTCCAGGGTACTGACTTTTAATTACGATACTGGTGAAAGATATTTATCAATAGAAGGATTATTTTAAAGTTAGCTTCAGCTTTGAACTGTCTGCTTTCTGTAAATACAAGAAAGATTTACTGTGAGTACAGACTAAAGATGGTTCAAAGCTGCTTTAACAAGTTCAATCATGTTACCACAACAACAACAACCCGGGAAAGTAATCCTGGCAGGTGCCGGAACAGGCGATCCTGATTTAATTACTATTAAAGCTGTCCGTTATTTACAACAGGCAGATATTATATTAACCGACAGGTTAGTAAGTAAAGAAATTTTAACCCGTTACGCGAATCCTTTAGCAGAAATTATCCCGGTTGGTAAACAATGCAGAAGGGGTATTTCAACTCCTCAAAAAACAATCAATGAGCTTTTGATTGAATTTGCATTAGAGGGTAAATTAGTTGTGCGACTAAAAGGTGGTGATACATCTATTTTTTCAAATATCCTGGATGAATTACAGGCTTTAAAAGCGCATAATATTCCATTTGAAATAATACCAGGTGTTACGGCTGCGCTGGGGGCTGCAGCCTATACAGGAATACCATTAACTGCAAGAGACCATGCAACAGCAGTGCGCCTGCTTACATTTTACAAATCAACTGTAGTTACGGAAGAATACTGGAAGGAACTGGCACAGACAGATGATACACTGGTTTTTTATATGAGCTCAGAAACATTGGATGATGTAGTGAAAAAATTGACGGATAATCATATTGCTGCGGATAAATTACTGGCAGTTGTGGAACAGGCTACCACCCCTTTTCAGAAAGTATACATCTCTGATCTTTATGATTATAACAAGACCTTAAAAAACAAAACATATATTTCCCCTTCATTGGTAATCATTGGCAAAGTAGTTAACCTGCATCAGGAATTTTCCTGGTTTACCGGCAATAACGAAAACAGTGAATATTATTTTAAACCTTTAACCGGTTCCGGTTATATACTGGATGTGAAAAAAGAAAATATCCTTGTGGCTTAATTCTAATTAAGTATCAGAAAAAACTGCTAAAAAGAAGCTATTCTTTCACGCTATAATCAATAAATCATGCCAGGCATATTAGACTTAGTGGGTAATACTCCAATTGTAGAATTAAAAAGAATCCCGGTCAATAAAAATGTAACCATCTATGCAAAACTGGAAGGAAACAATCCGGGAGGGAGTGTAAAAGACAGGGCTGCTTACGGAATGATTAAACATGCGCTGGACAGTGGCGCTATACAGCCAGGCACAAAATTAATTGAAGCCACCAGTGGCAATACCGGTATTGCATTAGCTTTAATAGCCAGCCTGTTTGGTGTTGAAATAGAACTGGTAATGCCCGAAGACGCTACCAGGGAAAGAGTATTGACTATGAAAGCGTTTGGGGCCAAAGTTATTTTAACACCCCGCGAACGGGCAATGGAAGGTGCTATTGATTATGCAAATGAACAGGTAGCTAAAGGCGGATACCTGATGCTGAACCAGTTTAGTAATATTAATAACCCGGGAATACATTATCAGACAACCGGGCCGGAAATCTGGAGAGATACAAAGGGCACGGTAACGCATTTTGTTTCTGCAATGGGTACAACCGGTACGATTATGGGTGTATCCCAATTCCTGAAAGAACAAAATAAAAGTATTCAGATTGTAGGCTGCCAGCCAACAGAAGGTTCACGTATTCCGGGTATTCGCAAGTGGCCGGAAGCTTATGTTCCTAAAATATTGGATAAAAGCAGAATCGACAGAATCATTGAGTTAAGTGATGACGATGCGCAGGAAATGACAAAACGCCTGGCAAAGGAAGAAGGTATTTTCTGTGGAATGAGCAGCGGAGGTGCAGTACATGCAGCTGTTGAATTAGCAAAAGAATTAAAAGAAGGAATTATTGTATGTATTATTTGTGACCGGGGCGACCGGTATCTTTCTTCTGATTTGTTTGATTAAAGAAAATAATTTTTAAAAAAGTAGGACTGGCCTTTTTCTTAAAGCCAGTCTTATTTACGTTTATGTATACAAAATAATCAGTTTAATTTTCTACAGCCTGCTCCTTAAACTCAGTAGCAAACTGAATAAAATCCTTTGCCTGTTGCAGGTAACTATTTGCAAAAGCAGCGGATGGTTCATTCTTGTTGATTTGTAATACAAGTTCTGCAAAACTTTCATTTCCACTATACAAGCCCTTTTTAGTAAAATGTGTATCAAAATCCTTTAATATGCCTCCCTGTGTATTGCAATGAATACTATGATTTAATAATAACGCTTTTGCCGTACTGACAAATCCGGAATAAATCTGGTAAATGGCATCTGCATAAGCCCCTTTATCTATATTTTCTTCAGCAAAACTAATTTTTTCCGCAGCTTCTAAAATTAAAGTGGAAACCAGATCAATGATAACACCGGCGCATTCCCCTACTCCTATTGCTGTGGCAAACTGTTCTGCATGGCCCCAATCTATATAATCTTCGTCCTGCAAAGTTTCTGTATTACCCAATGGCTTCAATAAATCATAAAAGTATTTTTCTCCTTTCCTGAACGTATATTCAAGGAAAGATTCATTGTCCTGAAGATTTAACTTAAAATCATTCAATACATAACGCACTGCTTCCGGTGCACGTTTACTCGGTAACTTTATTACTTTATTGGCAATACGGCCTTCGCCCCCACCAAGATTACCACCTCCAATGAGTACCTGAACAGCGGGGATTACATTACCCTTCACTTTCATGGAACTACCATGAAATCCAATAGTACCTATTCCATGCTGTCCGCAGGAATTCATACATCCGCTGATTCGGATAGCGACATCTTCCCTAAACAAAAATTCAGGATATTCCTCTTCAATTAACTGAGATAATTCTTTGCTCAGCCCTGTACTACTGGATATTCCTAAATTACAGGTATCAGTACCCGGACAGGATACTATATCAGCAGCACTGCCAATACCCGGTGCAGTTAACCCTTCAGCTTCCAGTACACTGTAAATATATTCCAGATGTTCGGACTTAATATAACGGAACTGTAAATTTTGGGTAATGGTTACACGGATATCATCTGCAATAACATGCTGTAACTTTTCAATTAGTCTCCTGCTGGCAGCTGAACTGATGTTTCCGTTTGGCACCCTTACATAAGCCAGAAAATATCCATCCTGCTTTTGTTTTTTTACATTTGTTTTTTTCCAAATTTCAAAGGCAAGCTGGTTTTTAATTGAATGCTCAGTAACTGGTAATACATAATCTGGCAAAACAGGATTTTCAAAACGGGTAGTATCGATGGTAACAGATTGATCTGTAATCGCTTTTTTCTCTGCTTCCACTAATTCATTAAACGCTTCAATACCAATCTGATTGATCAGAAATTTAATACGGGCTTTATGCCTGCTGTTTCTTTCACCATGCCTGTCAAAAACACGCAATACGGTTTCAATATAAGGCAGTAATAAATTTTCTTCCAGAAATTCATGGGTGGTTACTGCTAAAAAAGGCTGGGCACCCAATCCCCCACCCACTACTATTTTAAACCCTCTTACCTGTTTGCCATCTATCTCTCTAACACGGGGTATAGCACCAAGATCATGCATAAATACCAATGCCGTATCTTTCTCACTACTGGAAATAGCAATCTTAAATTTACGTCCCATTTCCTGGCCAACAGGTTTCCGTAAAAAATATTCAAAGATTGCATGCGCATAAGGTGTGATATCAAAAGGTTCCTCTTTATCAACCCCTGCAATATCAGAACCGGTAACATTTCTTACCGTATTTCCACAGGCTTCTCGAATAGTGATACTATCCTGTTCCAGCAAACTCCACAATTCAGGAGTTCGATCCAGACTTACAAAATGTATTTGTATATCCTGACGGGTTGTTAAATGCAGGTTACCCGTAGAAAACTCATCAGATACATCTGAAATACGTTTCCATTGGGCAAAAGTCATTTTACCATAAGGTAATTTGATACGAACCATTTGAACGCCTGGCTGCCTTTGTCCATATACTCCCCTTGCCAGACGAAGGCTACGGAATTTCTCTTCCGGTATCTTTCCTTCTTTAAATGCGATAATCTTTTTCTCCAGTTCTATAATATCTTTTTCTACTAATGGATTCTCCAGTTCAGTACGAAAGCTTTGCATTGCGTTGAAATTGAAAATTGATTAAGTTATAGCAATAATAATATTACCCTATATTTTAAGTGAACTATGCAAATGTATAGTTTGCAGTAAAGTCTACAAATTTTATTTACTATTATCTTTTTACGATTAAAGAAAAAATAGACAAAAAAAATAAATCAATAAGTCCACTATTTTAATAGGCTTTACTATATTTGCAGCTCAATCACTCATTCAACCAAAATGAAATTGTCTAATAATCTCAAATTAATGTCAGAGCATTTACTATTTAGTTTTATTTCCACTATGTATTGTTGTCATTGCTAATGACTTTAATACAATAAAATCTAATCTAATACTATTAACGCTACAAAAATTATTGACTGATGAAAAAAACATCATTACTGGTCCTGTTTGTGCTGCTTCTATTAATACAATCAAAAGCACAGGACAATTATCTTATCTCAGGCAGAATTCATGATTCAACTAATGCGCAATCTTTAGCAGGCGCAGTTATTAAAATTAAAGGAAGCCATAAAACTGTGATTGCCAATACAGATGGCAGCTTTGAAATAAAAGCAACTCAAAAATTGCCAATCACGTTAACTGTTTCCTATATAGGTTATAAAACACAGGAATTTTTAATTACCAATCTTTCCTCTCCACTGAGTATTTCACTGAATGTTGAAAATGCTTATGTAAATGAAGTGGTGGTAACTGCATCCAGGGTACCGGAAAGTATTTTAAAATCACCGGTAACCATTGAAAAACTGGATATCCGATCCATCAAAGAATCTCCATCCCCAACTTTTTTTGATGCTCTTGAAAATATAAAAGGGGTACAAATGACCACTTTAAGTATCGGATATAAAGTTCCGAATACCAGGGGATTTGCAGGCACAACCAATTCCCGTTTTTTACAAATGGTGGATGGTGTGGACAATATCTCTCCGGGTATTGGAGCTCCGATCGCTAATGCAGTAGGGCCAACTGAGCTGGATATAGAAAGTATTGAACTGATTCCGGGAGCAGCATCTGCCGTATATGGATTAAATGCTATTCAGGGTATTTCCAATTTAAAAACTAAAAGCCCCTTTAAATACCAGGGATTAAGTGTTTATGTAAAACAGGGAATGAACCATGTGGATGGAAAATATCTTGACCCTTCTCTCTATGGAGAATATGCATTGCGTTATGCCAAAGCCTTTGGTGAACGCTTTGCGATTAAAGTGAATGTCGCCCATTCTGAAGGAAAA
>Ga0364860_11189_pt1 | contig 9994 bp, 9 predicted proteins | sample ExccelAu500001D4_FD_206916 | JGI IMG/M metagenome (GOLD analysis project Ga0364860, IMG submission 206916) | Enriched cells from Trout Bog Lake Hypolimnion, Wisconsin, USA - BchlTB.Aug20.5000.01 .D4 | ecosystem: Environmental > Aquatic > Freshwater > Lake > Hypolimnion/Profundal zone | place: USA... | reverse complement strand
CGCCCAGGCCCACGCCGCCGCATCCGTAGACAGCCACTGTATCTGCTGCTGTGACGCATCCGCGCGCGACTGCGTGGCAACCCACGGTCAGCGGCTCCACCAGGCACAACTCCTCGACAGGCAGCGGCGCCGCATAGAGCTTTGCCAGCGGCATGTTAAGGAAATCCATCAGCGCGCCATCGCGCTGCACGCCCAGCGTCTGGTTGTTGCGACACGCGTTGACGCGGCCCTGGCGGCAGGCGCTGCACTTGCCGCAGTTGGTATAGGGCGACATCGTTACATTCATTCCCGGGGCCAGGCCAAGGTCATTTGCGGGTACATGCTGCAACGTGGCGGCGACCTCATGGCCGGGTATCCGTGGATACGTGACCAGAGGATTCTTGCCCAGAAAGGTGCTTAGGTCAGTCCCGCACAATCCGATACGGCGAACGCGCATCGTAGCTTCCAGTGGGTCGGCGACGGGACGTTCCATTTCGATGACGCGCGCCTCACCAGGCCGGTCGATCACAAGTGCTCTCATCCATTCCCTTTGTCATTCTTCAGCACTTCCGCAGAAAAGCTGCTCACCCCATCAAGTATAGATGACCCCACACAGCCTCCGCGGCGCGCACCTTCCAGTATCATTATTTCCAGAGCAAGTCTTCGCGAATGTGGGAAGATAAGCAGGATGGCTACGGTCGGCGTGATTATCCCCGCGTTCAATGCAGCAAGAACTCTGCCAATCGCATTGGAGAGCGTCGTTTCACAGACCTTCGACGACTGGCAGATTCTGTTGGTGGATGATGGCAGCACCGACGACACGGCGCAGGTGGTTGCGCCGTTCCTGGATCGCTACGGCGCCAAGATCAAGTACATCAAGCAAGAGAACCGTGGCCTGCCGGCGGCACGAAACACAGCGATTCGTGCCTCGACCACCGAGTTCCTCGCCCTGCTGGACGCCGACGATGTGTGGATGCCCTGGCGGCTGGAAGAGTCGGTGAAGATTCTGCGAGAACGGCCACAGGCTGGCTTGGCCTATGGCGGCATTACAAGCATTGACCAGGAAGGACGACCCAGCGGAACCTTTGAGGGAAATCCGAGGTGCGCCGAGGGCCGCATCGCACCGCAGATATACATGCGCAAAGTCGATCTGCCATGCCCCACGCTTACATTCCGCCGAACGTGCATCGATGAAGTCGGCCTGTTCGACGAAACGATGCGCGCCACGGAAGATCGCGAACTCTGCCTTCGCATCGCCCTGCGATACGATGTTGCGTTTGTGCCCAGGGTCATTGCGTACTACAGGGTGTCTCCGAGTTCGATGACCAACGATCCGCAGCGCATGCTACAGGCTCAGATGCAGTTCATCGAAAAGCATTATGGTGCTCTCGGTTGCGGCAGGGTGGCACGCCGCGCCGCCCTGAGCCAATGCTACAAACAGCGTGCCGACGCCTTGTCGGTCCGCTGTCAACCGTGGGCTGCCCTGGCGAGTTCCCTGCGCGCCCTGGTGCTGTATCCATTCGACATCGGCACCGCACGGACTGCCGGATCCTTGTTCCTGCGGTGCGCTGGTCTGATTCGCTGATCTTGTCCACTTACGGGAAGTTGATGCACTTACTGAGGACTGGCTCCGGAACCGCGGGCCGGCGTTGAAGTTGACAGTTGATAGTCAAATCGGTCGAGGTCCTGTTCCCTGTAAAAACGCGGCTCAGAGACAAACTTCGGATCGCCGCATTTTTCATTGAGGTATCCGATGGGGCATCCCATGCCCCGTATTCCGTAGTACAGGTTATTGGTGCGATTCACATGACCGATCGGTTTCTGGTAATAGAAGCCGCCCGGCCCACCCGGCTTTCCACCCAGGTTGTAAGTCGCTGGATTGTCGTACCCAAGCACAATATTGTTCTTGAAGGTCAGTGTGCTGGCGGAGCAGCCGCCCTGGTCCCAACAGCCAATGTCAAAGCTGGTGGGAGCGTAGGTGACAATCGTATTGTTGGCGATGAGCGCCGTGCCGCCCTGGCGGAAGTTGAACGAGAGCGCATCCCCGGCGCGGCAGAAGTCGCCTAGATGGGCGTTGTAAGTGCTAGGCAGCCCCGCCATGGGCTGAGACATGCGCAGACAGTTCGCCATCACGGTGTTGTTGGTGAACACAGCCGGATTCTCGTTTGGCCCCCACTTGAACGGCTGTCCATTGTTGCCCTGGGCCGTGGAGTTGGTGACCGTCAACGAGCATCTACCGGTGTCGACGTGACCCAAATCCATTCCATCCTGGGTGTTGTAGTTGAATGCGGAGTGGTCGACGTTCGCCGTCAGGCATATCCCCGGCGGCGTGGCAACTCCATCGCCATAGCCACCATTGCTCTGGCCATAACAGGAGTAGGCCCCCGTGCCGGGATAGATCTGGTTGCATCCGTTCCACTCAATGGTGGAGTAATTGAAGTTCCACACGCCATTGACGCTCGGGGTTTGCCTGCCATCGTCGAAGTCCCACCCAGCCATGCCGTTGTATGCAATATCGCAGCGCAGACAGGTGACAACTCCTCCGATCGCTCCGATCACTCCCCGGTCCGTGTGCCCATGAATCCACAGGTCCTGCATCAATAGATCGTGCGTATTCACGTCGGTGGAGACGCCATCCGAGTCGTAGTCGTCCAGCGGGCCACCCCTGCTGCAGCCTCGTGGCAGCATGGGATCTCCATGCGATATGCACTGCGCGTGACTGGTAACCTCCAGGCACTGTACATCGACATACTGCGCTCCGGCCAGGTTGAGCGCGCTTCCAGCTCCAAACCCGCCGAATATTTGCGTCACCTTTGTCTTGTCGACCGCGTTTCCAACGCTACAGCTTGCGTAGTTCTCGCCCAGAATGCGCGTGTGCCGGGCCGGTGTGCCGGCAGGAATGGCAGGGTTGAAGCAGGCGTATGGCCCCTGTCCTCCATAACACCAGGTATAGCCAGCGCCCTTGCCGGTGGCGGCATCGAAGCCAACCCGCCACGGCCCGCCACGAATGATCACCGTGTCGCCGCCTGCGATCACCCACTTATCGTTCCCGTAACTCTGGTCATCCCAAAGATAGCGGTAGTCCTTAAAGGCGCAGTGTTGGTTGACTCCCTTGCCGCGATAGGCGGCGTCCGCCTTGCCATCGCACTGGCCGGTGGGCTGCTTGGCGGAGTAGCGCGTCCCCCCATCCTTGCGGACATACCATGTCTCCCCAAAGGCGGGCAGAGAGATCAGCATGATTAAAAGTGACCACAGAACCGTGCGACGCATTCTCACTCCTCGTAAGCTCCCATCGTGGGCGGATTCGCTCTCTGAGCGCAGTATAGTCGGTCGTAGGTAGCGAACGGGAGACTCGCTCCGCATTACTCTTCCGATTACAACGGAGCTTTGCCAAATCGGCATCTTACACAGTAGACACAGCCGTTCCAGCGCGCCGGGCTGTTCACGCGCCCTCGACTCGCGCTCGCATCAGCACAACCCGAGACGTCTTGGTAAAATGAGAGAGACGAACGCTTAAGGAGTACCATGGCAACCCTTCTCGAACAACTTCGCGGCATGACCAAGGTGGTCGCCGACTCCGGCGACATCAACTCTATCGAACAGTTCAAGCCGACGGATTCCACCACCAATCCCTCGCTGATCGCGGCCGCGGCCCAGATGCCTGCCTACCAGTCCATCGTGGACGGCGTGCTGCAGCAGGCGCGCGTCCAGGCAGGCAGTTCGGCCTCTGACCAGGCCGTCGCGGCGCTCGCCTTCAAGGAGCTTGCCGTCGCCTTCGGACTCAAGATACTGGCGATCGTCCCGGGCCGCGTCTCCACCGAAGTGGATGCGCGCCTCTCCTACGACACCGAAGCCACGCTGGCGCAGGCCCGCGAGATTATCGCCCAGTACGACCATGCGGGCATCGGCCGCGAGCGCATCCTCATCAAGATCGCCTCCACATGGGAGGGCATCCGCGCAGCCGAGATTCTGGAGCGGGAGGGAATCCACTGCAACCTGACGCTGCTCTTCGGCCTGCACCAGGCCATCGCCAGCGCGGAGGCCAAGGTCACGCTGATTTCGCCGTTCGTCGGCCGTATCCTCGACTGGTTCAAGAAGGACACCGGCAAGGACTACACCGGCGCGGACGATCCCGGCGTCCAGTCCGTCACTACCATCTACAACTACTACAAGAAGTTTGGCTATAAGACGCAGGTCATGGGCGCCAGCTTTCGCAACATCGGCGAGATCACCGAACTTGCCGGCTGCGACCTGCTCACGATCGCACCCAAGCTGCTGGCCGAACTCGAAGCCAGCCAGGCAGATCTGCCGCGCAAGCTCGACCCAGCCACGGCCGCCGGCATGAATATAGAACGAATCCTCATGGACAAGGCCACCTTCGACCGGATGCACACCGCCGATCGCATGGCCCACGATAAATTGAAAGAAGGCATCGAAGGCTTCTCCAAGGCGCTCGAAGACCTGGAAAAGCTACTCGCCAAGCGCCTGAGCGAGATCAGCGAGAAGCATGCTGTCGGAGCGCACTAAGTCTACGAAACGAGAGGAAGAGTATGCGGCGGTCCTTCCATGGGCCGCCGTTTTTCCATCTTCCGGATAAAGATGCAGGCATCCAAGTCCCATGGCACATACAGATCCATCAGCCCACCCGGTGCAACAGCTTCGCGAGGCCGCTGCGTCTCTTGAGGCATCGGTTCTGCTCTGCCTGTCCAAGCCGGGAAAGCTTGCGGTCCATCGGTTGCGCACGTCGACTCGCCGCGTACAAGCCCAGCTTGAACTGCTCTCCAAACTACCAACGCTACCACCGCACGAGCCTGAGGCAAACAAGGCAGTCCGCCTGCTGAAGCAGCTGCGTCAGGCCGCCGGCCATGTCCGCGATATCGATGTCCAGTGCGATCTGGTTCGCGACGAAGTGGCAGGAAGTAAGACCGCACCGCTCCCGGAGACTGAGCTTGTCCGCGAGGCCCGCCGTCTCCGCCGCGCACTCAAACGCAATGGAGAGGAAGCGTCAGACCGTCTGATGCGGCTGCTCAACAAGCAGCGATCGCGGCTCCCATCGGTGTTCGGGGAGTTGCTGAACGCACTGGCCCCGGTGGAATCGATTGCGCTGAACGAGGCCGAGCTGATCGCGGTGGCGCGCGAGTGCTACCGGAATCGCCGGTTACCCAGCCTGCCTGATGCGGCTTCGCAAAAGATCGCGGAGTTGCACGAGACACGCAAGCGCGCCAAGCTGGCACGCTATCTGGTCGAGTCGGCGCCGGAGGCCTTCGTGGAGTCCCATCGCCTCGCCGGGCGATTTGCCGAGATGCAGCAAGCCGGCGGCGAGTGGCACGACTGGCTCATCCTGGCGGAGGTCGCAGCCGCTGAACTGGGCGATTCCGCAATGCTTCCGCAACGCTTCGCCGCGCACGCCAACCGCGCCCTCAGTGTGTTCCGGCGCCGCCTGCGCTATAAGATATAGCGGCTCAGGTCCTGGTCCTTGACGATCGAAGCCACCTGCTGGCGCACGTACTCCGGATCGACCACGATCACCTTCTCCACCGTCCCATCGTCCTTTTTGCGCTCGATCACCGGCAGCGGCGGCGCGGGCTTCTGCGGCCCGCCGGTCAGCGGGGCCGACGCGCCTACCTCGGCGATCACACCCTCCTGCGATACCTCGGCACGCGGGCTCTTGAACAACTCCGGAGCCTGGAAGCTGATCTCGTCCAGCACACGCTCCATGATTGTATGCAGCCGCCGTGCGCCGATGTTCTCCGTCGTCTCGTTCACCCGGAAGGCGAACTGCGCCATCTCCGCCAGCGCCTCCGGCGTAAACTCCAGCTTCAGCCCCTCGGTCTCCAGCAGCGCCGTCGACTGTTTCACCAGCGACGATTTCGGCTCCGTCAGGATGCGCACAAAATCCTCCACCGTCAGCGATTTCAGCTCCACGCGGATGGGGAACCGTCCCTGCAGCTCTGGGATCAGATCGCTCGGCTTCGACACGTGGAATGCACCCGCCGCGATGAACAGAATGTGGTCAGTCGAAACCATGCCGTACTTCGTATTCACCGTTGTGCCTTCCACAATCGGCAGAATGTCGCGCTGTACGCCCTCGCGGCTCACATCCGGCCCATGCCCGGCCTCGCGCCCCGCGATCTTGTCGATCTCATCGAGAAAGACGATGCCAGAATCTTCCACCCGCTCCACCGCCAGCCGCGTCACCTGGTCCATGTCGATGAGCCGCGACTCCTCTTCCTGCACCAGGTACTCAAAGGCCTCGGCAACCTTCATCTTGCGCTTCTTGGTGCGCTGGCCAAACAAGCCCGGGAGCATGTCCTTGATATTCATGTCCATGTCTTCGGGCCCCTGCGTGGAGAGGAACTCGAAGCTCGGCTGATTGCGGTCGCGCACATCAATCTCCACCATGCGCTCATCCAGCCTGCCCTCGCGGAACTGCTGGCGCAGTTTCTCGCGGGTGCGCTCTTGGCTCGTCTGTTCGTGGCTGTGCGCCTTCTCCTCGGCAGCTTTGTCAACCTTGTCCACGCCCTCGCTCGCCGCCCCTTCCGCCTGGTCCTCCGGCATCGGCAACTGCATCACATGCATGGCACGAATCCCGGTCGGCGTCATCAACACCGCGGAAGGCCCAGCACTCTTCGGAGGAGCCGCGGCCTGCGCGGGCGGTGGAGGCGGAAGCAGCAGATCCAGCAGCCGGTCCTCGGCGTTCAGCTCCGCCTTGTCCTCCACGTCCTCCATCTTCTCCTCGCGCACCATATCGATGGCGATCTCCACCAGGTCGCGCACAATCGACTCCACGTCGCGCCCCACATATCCCACCTCGGTAAACTTCGACGCCTCCACCTTGAGGAACGGGGAGCTGGTCAGCTTGGCCAGCCTTCGCGCAATCTCCGTCTTGCCCACTCCGGTCGGCCCAATCATGATGATGTTCTTGGGCATGATGTCTTCGGCCAGCTCGGGCGAGAGCTTCTGCCGGCGCATCCTGTCGCGCAGCGCAATCGCCACCGCGCGCTTGGCCGCGCCCTGCCCCACCACATACTTGTCCAGCTCCGCCACAATCTCGCGCGGAGTCATCTCATCCAGCGCCAAAGCCTGGTCGTCCGCCGTTCCCGGTAAAAATATCGCCATCTAATCTATCCCTCTTCGTCCCCACACAAGCCGCGCTAAGACTGTGCTCCGTGCCGCGATCCCACCTCAAACCTAGTACCTCGAACCTGGCCTACGCCTTCTTCAGCTCTTCAATCGTCAACTGGTCGTTGGTGTAGATGCAGATCTGTCCTGCGATGATCAAGCTCTTCTCGGCGATCTCCCGCGCGCTCAGCTCCGTGTTCTCCATCAGCGCGCGCGCCGAGGCCAGTGCGAAACTCCCGCCCGACCCAATCGCCACAATCCCATCGTCCGGCTCGATCACGTCGCCGGTGCCGCTCAGCACAAAGGTCGCCGTCTGGTCGCAGACGATCAGCAGCGCCTCCAGGTGGCGCAGCATCCGGTCCGTCCGCCAGTCCTTGGCCAGCTCCACGGCACTGCGCCCCAGGTTTCCCGCGTACTGCTCCAGCTTGGTCTCGAACCGCCCGAAGAGCGAGAACGCATCCGCCGTCGATCCCGCAAACCCCGCCAGCACCTTGTCCTGATAGAGCCGCCGAATCTTCTTCGCCGAGTGCTTCATCACGCTCGCGCCCAGCGTCACCTGCCCGTCAGCCGCCATCACCACCGAGTCGCCTCGCCGCACGCACAGCACCGTCGTCGAACGAACCCGCCGCTCCTCACCCAAATCCAGCGGATGAGCGTCTGTTCCACTGAATTTGTTCTTCGGCGAGATATTCGCAATGTCGTCAAAAGTCGTCTTCATAGCCAATCTCCAGTATATCGCCTGGCGGGTTTGAACCTCGTATACTCGAACCCATGCACCAGGTCGCGACCAACTCGCGCACGATGCAGCGCGTGCTCCTCCTCTCGCTCGCCGCTACCCTCTGTTACGTCGTGGCGACGTTCTACTTTGGCCTGCGCGCGCACTCCCTCGCCCTGCTCTCCGAGTCCGGACACAACCTCTCGGACATGCTGGCCATCGGTCTCTCCTTTGTCGCCGTCTACTTCCAGCGCCGCCCCGCCACCGACCAGAAGACCTTCGGCTACCAGCGCGCCGGCGTCCTTGCGGCCTTCGTCAACGCGCTCACCCTCATCGTCCTTGCCGCATGGATCGCCATCTCCGCCATCCATCGCCTCTACGCGCCGGTCGCCGTCCAGCCCCGCATCATGATGACCGTCGCCGCCGCCGGTGTCCTGATGAACGGCGCCATCGCCGCGCTGCTCTGGAAGTCCTCTAGCGACGTCAACATCCGCACCGTCTTCCTGCACATGCTGGGCGACACGCTCTCCACCGCCGCCGTCATCGCGGGTGGCGCGGGCATCCTGGCCACCGGCGCATTCTGGCTCGACCCCGCCCTCTCGATCCTTATCGCCGGAATGATCGCCTGGAGCTCCGCCACAATCGTCCGCGAGACGCTGAACATCCTGCTTGAAGGCACGCCCCGCGCCCTCTCGCTGGCCGACATTCGCGCCGCCGTCAGCTCTGTGCCCGGCGTGCTGGACGTGCACGACCTGCACGTCTGGTCGCTCGGCTCGGCCTCGCACGCCCTGGCCAGCCACGTCACCATCGGCGAGATGCCCATCTCCGGCTCGGCCTCGATCCTCGACGCCATCAACTGCGCCCTGCGCGACCGCTTCCACATCACCCACACCACCATCCAGTTCGAGATCATCGGCTGCGAGACCACCCACGGCTGCTCCGCCCCGCCGGAGCCCGAAGCCGCCCTCGCCCACCGCGGCCACTCCCACGCCCACTGATCGCACTCTTAAATAGAAACGCCCGCCAACTCGGCGGGCGTCTCCTCAGAAAGATCGCACTCTACTGTAGCGTCGCGTCCAGCTTGATCTCCGCCGCAGCCAGAAGCCGCGAGATCGGGCAACCCGCCTTAGCGCCATCGGCGATCTCATCGAACTTCGCCTTGTCGATGTTGGGTATCTTCGCCTTGGTGGTCAGGTGGATTTTCGTCACCGTTGGCTTGTCATGCAGGTCCAGTGTCACAACAGCCGTCGTTTCAATCGAATCCGGCGTGAAGCCAGCTTTGCCCAGCTCCGCGCTCAGCGCCATCGAAAAACAACCGGCGTGCGCCGCCGCGATCAGCTCCTCCGGATTCGTCCCGACGCCCTCAGCAAACCGCGCTGCATAGCTGTACTGCATTGCCTTCAACGCGCCGCTCTGGCTGGAAATCGTGCCTTTGCCTTCCTTCAAACTGCCATTCCAAACTGCACTTGCGCTGCGATCCATAGCATCTCTCCTGGTTACACCTCAAAAGATTGTCCCACACACAAACGGTACCTCATTCGATGCGCGCAATCGCATCCAGGACGAAGAAAGCCGGATGAATAATGTGTTCCGGTGCGCTACGCTATCCGTCATGCAGACGGAACCCCCACTCACAGCCAACCCGCCGGAAGTCAGCCAGAACCAGTGCCCGCTGGGGCAGGGCGGAGCCCCCGGCGAGTTTCACTCGCTGGGGCAGGAGGAACACCACTCCGTCTACTGCCCCAACTGCTCCTCTCGCCTGACGGAGAGCCGCTGCAAGCTGGTGTGCCGCACCTGCGGCTATTACCTAAGTTGCGCCGACTTCTACTGAGCCCGGCTCACACTACCATCGCTTGTATGAGCAATACAGCACAGCCGCAGCCCGCATATAGGAAGAGAATTTATACGGAGATCGTTCGCAATAGAACTCACGCTTCCCCTAATCTCCCTGGATAGCGACTACTCCTCTGTGCTGTGCGGTAAATGGTGACACGAAGTTGGTAACAGAGATCTACGAGAGCGAGCAGGCAAAAGAGGTCCTGCTCAAAGCAGGCGCGCTGCAACGCGCCATCCTGAACAGCGCCAACTTCTCCAGCATTGCCACGGACGCACGCGGCGTCATTCAAATCTTCAACGTAGGGGCCGAGCGAATGCTGGGCTACACCGCCGCCGAGGTGG
>Ga0364860_10853_pt1 | contig 10037 bp, 5 predicted proteins | sample ExccelAu500001D4_FD_206916 | JGI IMG/M metagenome (GOLD analysis project Ga0364860, IMG submission 206916) | Enriched cells from Trout Bog Lake Hypolimnion, Wisconsin, USA - BchlTB.Aug20.5000.01 .D4 | ecosystem: Environmental > Aquatic > Freshwater > Lake > Hypolimnion/Profundal zone | place: USA... | reverse complement strand
GTCTCTGGCGCGCTGGGAAGCGAGGTGAGCTGATGCCGGCGGCACCAAGCGTCGAAGTCGTTCCAGTCCGAGCGGTAGGCCTTGAGCGTGGCCGGGGCCTTGGCGGACTGGACGAAGGCGCGCGCTTTGCTGACGAGATCCTCGAGGCTGGAGGGTTGGGGAAGCAACGAGATCTTGCGCTGTTGCATGGCGGGAACTCCTTATGTGGGGCGCAGAAATGCGCAGTCCTCCGGAGCGGATGACTACGCGTGCGCAGGTTGTGATTGAGGAGGGAAGTCGAACTGCGGGCTAGAAGCGTGGGGACGCGGCGTCAGGCGCGGACGAACACCGATTCTGGGAGGGAAATGGAAGGGGCTTCAGGCGAAGCGGTTCGGCTCGCTGGGGAGGGATGGGGATATTGCGGAGAGAGGGCGTGCGAGATCAGAGCTCTCGAACGGTGGTCAAGCAGCTGGTTCGGATATTGACGGAAGCTGCAAGGGACGAGGTCGCAGAACTTGCAAACCTGAACGTAAGAGCCAGACAGTCGCCTGGCTCCTGGCAAAATAACGTAGCGAGGCTCAGGTCCGGGAATCGTTTTTTTGTGGGCACTTGGATTGGTAGACCATGCCCAGCCTTAAGGCAGTAATCTGGTGTCGGTAGGCCTGTCGGAGATTGTCCGTCAACCGAGATTAGAGCCCCGACCCTACTGGTGATTGGCGGCATTATTAATCTGGCAGTGGCGGCGTACAGGGCAATCTAAAAACCTCACTCGCCGTGCAGACCTGTTGGAAGCAACAGGTCCGACAGCAAAGGAACTCCTCGAATGGCCCGATCTCACAGAACACATCGCCTTTTCTCCCGCTGCGAGCGCCGCACGTTTGCTTGTTCTCCTCAGATATGATCACGTGCTTCGCAGCGTCCACGTCTTCGTGACAGCAATGATGTAGCTGGGTGTTCGTGAAATAGGCGCGCGGGGTTTTGATTGATCTGTTGATGATCGGGAGCTGCCCTGCCTGGCAATGAAGCTCGACAGACTTCCCGAAATCATGGTGCGGGCAGTCTGGTACGGTCGGTTCGGCAAGGAGGAAATGTTTGAATCGTCCTGTCACGACTCTGAAGTGATCACCTTGACGCCGCACCTCTTCGACTGTGTGCAAGCCCTCGAATGCCTCCTGGTCAGCATAATGCCCTTCTAGCGTTGTCGGCAGGAGCTGTCTCCCAAGCTGTTGACACACTCGATTGAGCAAGATCTCAGCTGCGGCATGAACTTCCTGAATGTGGGTCGAAAGCTCTCCATATTTGTAAGGGAAAAGAAAGACATCGTCGTTCCGTGCGACTCCGAGCCAGGAGCCTGCATCTGATCTCAACAAAATTATCGGGGTCACACTTATTGTAGGGACTAGCTGCGCAACCGTTTCCGTGGTCGCATAACGTAGGCGCAATCCGTGGACAAGCTGAACAACATTCGCAGTAGCAATCGAACCTGGGATTGCACCTGGGGCAATTTCGGAGGCAAACCCAGAAACTGAACGCTGGTCAAGCAGCAGGAACACCTCATCATACCGATCATCCACGTCGTCGCGGTCTATAAACACATGGATGTATCGATCCTCGCAATTACCGCCAGCACCAAAGGCATCCTGCGGATTCTCAAATACGACCAACCAGTTGCCGTCTGTGATCATGCAGCGCATTGGATATGCATCAGTACGCACGAAAACCGAGACGACATAATCTTGTAGAGACGGAATCCAGTCCTTCCATTCTCCAGGCGCTCTGTTTGGCTGTTTGAGCCATTTTGAGACCATTGTTGAGGCGGGATCTGTCGAACCATTGGGTTGAACAGGAAACTCTGAAGGGCGCTTTGCCTCAACAATGAGTTGAGGCTGGGTTACTTCGCGTTCGTAACCGAAATAGTCCATGAACCGTCGAGCACCGGTTACAGGGTCAACCTGCGCCTCAGGGATCATGTTCGCAATTTCTGCGGGTGTCGAAGGCGTGATCACCCAGCCAAGCGCTCTCAAGGTTCCATCGATTAGGTAAGTGCGGACGTGAGCTTCCAAGGCCTCTTCCAGATTTGGGTCCTTTCGCTTTGGGTCAGCCAAAACGGTGCGAACTTCCCGTACTTTTGGCCCATAGAGCCGGTCATAGTCCGCCTGTAGCCCGCGGTAGGCGTGGCGGAAATCGCTAGCCGAGCGCACCATACCGTTGTTCACCGGAAGATTTCCTCCATCCGATAACTCAACCGCCGCGCTGATGGCCAGCCAGCGTTAACAAACGTTTCGAGAATGTCTATGAGTTCTTCACGGCACTGGAGGTCTTCCTGTAGAAGGTTACGCTGCTCGGCAAGATAGCGCTCGATCACTTCGACTAAGAGGTCGACTGCCATTGATTCATACTGGTAGCCCCAGCTCTTAGCAGAGTTGATAACATTGGAGATAGCATGGAAAACCTCGGCAGGAGCATAGGGAATAAAACTCTTTAGTGTCTCGATCAGACGGTGTGCCACCGATGGGATTGCGACTCCTGATAAGCGGGTAATGGCGTCCCGCGATTCCTTCCAGAATGTGCACCGCGCATCGTCATCCAGCGCCCTGTTGGAATTCGTTCCGTCATATGCGCCGGATGAGAAGAATATTTGATTCCCGATGTAATCAATTAAGCGGGCGAGCTCATGAAAGTCCTCCTGCCATTGCTCAGTCCTGTTTTCCACGGAAACGTTATGGAGCAACTCCTCCATCTGGGCCGATGCAGAGATGATGATGGTCTCAGTCAAACCAAACGATCGTCTCCTGATAGCTGCATCGCTTTCTTTCGGCACATCTGAGGAGAAGGTCAGGGCCTCTCGGATGTCATTGAGGCATTGTGCCGAGCGGTGCGGTTGGAATGTAGGGCCTTGGAGTACCGGCAGAATCAGTGCGTATGCGGAGGTATCATTCTGCCAGAGATAGAGTCCAGTCGCAATACGATAACACCATTTGACCGCGTCGCCTCCGTCCTGTGGGAGATCATCGCGAATCATAATCGTATTTAGTAGGCCAACTACTTCGCTCTTGTAGCGGCCTGACATTGGGTTGACAACTGCAACAAGCGCACTGGATAACACTCCGGTGCTTTTCTCCGTCTGTGCTAGGCCACGCAGGATAGACCACAGTGCAGGGAGATCGGCACCGTGAAGGGGCAACAACCGGATTACGATCTGATATCGCACTGCAGGCACAAGATCGCGTAAGGCACGACGAGTGTTTTCCAGCACTTCCTGAAGAGAACACGTCTTGTTTGCTAACAGCGTGCCTATACCTGCTGCTGCCTCAATCCTTTGAAGGCCCCCACCCCACGATGGTCCGCGATCAAACTGGGCATCGTGTTCCGGATGGTATTCCGGTATTGGACTGTCCATGCCGGAGAATAAAGTGGACTTCACCATTTGGCCAAGCTGCGTAGAACAATCGAGGTCCTTCCATTTCGATGCGGCTGCGCACGCCGCTATTAATTGCGCTTCCACAGAAGTTCGCACCTCTGCATGGACTGCGGAGTCATTCTTGTCCAACTCATCCCTGACAAACATCAGGCCTGGCATAACAGCTTCCACATCTTCACGATTCGGAATGCCGTTAACGAATCTTGATGCGAACTCCCAGAGCTTATCGCCCTCTTCGATCAGCTTCACATTTGGTTCAGTATCGACTGGCACTCCACGTTCCTTCATCCGATCCAGTTCCGAATATGGAGAAACTGCGAACCCATGTGAGACAAACGGGGGGCGATTTTCCGGAACAGCGCCGGCGAGAGCAAGCTCCTCCATCCTGGTAAGTGACTCTGGAAGAACGAGGAGTCTTTGGGGTATGCAGCCGAGCAGACGGTCGCGAAGGTGCGCTTTCGCTTCAGCCACGTCGCCACTCGCGCCGTCAGGGAGATGGTGTAGCACGACTTCTATGTTTTTGCGTTGGGCCTCATCCAGTCCTTCAAAGCCGGCACTCAGTACATCACCGATAGCAGAAGACAGATCATAAGAGAGCAACGCTGATTCACTGATGAGTAATGGGTATACCGCTTTTACCATCAGAGCGCCTGCTGACTTGGCAACCTTGAGGATCTTGAGTGGGAAATAGGCGTATTTCGCCTCGCTCAGAAAACGCACAGCAACTTCCGTGGCGTGCGGAGCGGTCTCTGCTAACTTTGCAAGTTCTTCGAGCTTGCGGAAGTACGCACTCGTGATATTCAGTACGTCATCACGAACAGTGGAGCCATCCCAGATTGCAGAATAGTCGACCAGAACGCTGTGCTCATGCTCCCCAATTCGGTAGCTAATAGCGTTCTCTCCCCCGCTTGGCGTATGATCGCGTTCGATGTAGTCGCTTACGGCAGCGATAACGATCTCTCCACAGCGATCAAAGTCCTTCTCCAAGAACCGGGGAAACACTTGGGCAAGTTCCCAATGGGTGTGGCGATAGTCCTGACGCCTGTTGGAAGTAAATGCCATAATCCGGCTTCCGCCCATCGACGTTTGCTCTTCCGAATCCTCTTCATAGCCAAAGAACGCAATGTAGATGTCGGTAGCAAGCTGTGGATCGAGATCGAACAGAGGCGCGACCTTACGCGATATCCAGGGTCCCTGCTCAGCTCCCTTATCGCGAACCTCTTGCGGCGTAATGAGTTTCCGCACAGCCTGGGCCGACTCTTCACGGTTTACTCCAAACAGATCCATGACACTGCTTATTGCCTTGCTCATGAGCCAGCCGTCTCGTGGCTCCACTGTGCGGAATCGCTCCAACAAAACAACCGCGGCATGGCTAAGGGTGAGCTTGCCTTCGTTGGAGATTGCATCTCCAGCTTTCATTCGTTCCAAAATGTGATCGACCAATGACTGGCATATAGCGGCGACCCGCAGTGAGCACTGTGACAAAGCAAGAGAGTAGGAAAAACGGGACCACAGACTCAAATTGGAAGTGTGTGTGCCGGCAAGCACCGCACCGACGACGTGAATGATCCATTGTTCCGCCAAAGCAACTTCGTTGGCGTCGGTCGACGCAAGAACTTCAATCAAAGGCGACAAATCCTGTTCGTCCTTTGCCAGTTCAGGAATTACCGCAGGACCAATGATCTTCGCAATTGCTGGAACATCCCGATGGGCAGAAAACATCCGCAAAAAACTCCAGAACATCTGCCGATCCCTCAGCCACGCCTCTTTGAATAACAAGTCAATACTGGGGCGGAGGAACAACGACAGATCTCTCTCCGATGCAAGGGATGCAAGAAAGCAGTCGAAGTCTGCGGCAAGAATGAGAACGGAAGCCGCATAATCAAACAACAAGTGATGGGAAAACCCTATGATGTAGCGACCGTGAAGGTTTGCAATCTGTTCGACAAGGACATTATCGGAGCAGAGTGACGAGAATTCCCTGGTAGCGGCCGCATCGCGTAATTGCAACTTCGATACGGTCAGGCGCCGTCTTAGGACCAGAGCCCGTAACACATCGACCAAAACCAGTTCCCTTGCATTGCCTTCGCTCGCCGACTTCACTACGCGATGCCCCCAATACTGACGTAGTAGCCCGACTTGCGTCTCTATGGCACTGAGTTGTGAGTTACTCAGGTCGCTCGAAAGCATCTCCGCCACCAAGCGTAGATTGAATGGAATATCCAAGAGTTCACTTAGCGCGGGCGTGGCAGACTCGAACACGGGGTTTAATTCAGGCGCTTGCTCGCGGATATCTTTCAACTCCATCGCACTGAAACGCGGCACTTGGACATGTCGCAGATCCCAGAATGAAGAGTCTTGAAAACTGTTCGGTGAAGTTTCATCGAGTGGACGGTGGAAGATTGACCGTAACTCTTGGCTGTATCGCAGATCAAAAACACGAATGGAAGCCACAACTCTCCAACGTGAACCCACTGCGCCAACGACACGCCGTATGAGATCCTGTAGCACAACAAGAGCCTTCGAGCCCCGTGCAGCGTCAAGAGCGTCGATGATTAACAGACCTGGATCTCTGCCGCTCCAATTCTCAAGGACATCGGCTAGGTCGTGTTGTAGGCCGAGCTCTGTCTTCAGGGATTCCTCTAATCGATCGGCAGCCAAAAACACCACGTCTCGATGGTCGTTGCGCAAAACGCTTCCGAGTTCATGGAGAACACCAGATTTCCCAGCACCCGGTTCGCCTACGACAACCAATGAATGTTGCATTGCCTCGTCACGAAGAAAACTTGTCACCGGCCTTTGAATCCGCACTGGCCTTCCACGTACGGAAAGAGTCGCCAGGTGGTCCAATGACTCCAGAGTTAGCCGCGTATACTCGCGAAGAGCATGAATATCTTGGAGATAGTTCGGGGACGACGCGAGTTCGAATCCTGCGTCGATCAGAGTGCGCCGTAGTTCCCGACGCGACAAAGAATGCCGAGACTCGCTCGCTGCGCCCATTGCATTAACAAGGCCGGACCATGCTTTCGAGCTATCCTGCGGATTGGAAAGGATTGTGTTCGCTAAGAAACTCTGGCCGTGTTGTTCATCGGCTTCTCCAGGGTTCACATCGAGAGAACCAATTCGGAAAAGGGCGTAAAAGCGAACCACCTTTTCTAGTGGAGGCTCGACGCCCATCAATTCCTTCCAGGCCGCAAGCGTGAGTACTTGGAACTCGTCAAACGCGCGCGCTTCTTGTTCGTTTTGCGGGACAGTGGGCAAAATCTGGGGGCGGGCCTCAGGTCCGATTCGTGCTAGGCAAGCTGACAAGTGCTTTGTCACGTTCTCCGGACTCTCGGTTGAGGTCAGGAGCATCAATCGGTCTCTGTCCGGTTCGAGTATCCGCCGCCAAGGAAATTTGCCGCCACTTGTGCCCTGGTCGGGAACGAGGTACTGCTGAATCGCCTGTGAGAGCACAGGTTTCATTCTCGTAGAATTGAGTTGAATGGTCCGTTTGACTTCGATGAAGGCGATTCCATCGCTCTCGAAGGTAAGCAGAATGTCGGCCAGCGGTTCACCGGTCTCGCAGCGGACGCTTTGAACCGGTGAGCGCGGCAGTCCTGGCAGAGCGAGGTTCTCCGAAAGGCAGGCGGCGGCGAAAAATGCGGCGACGCGATTTTGATAGTTTATGCCTCGCTGTGTTGCGAATCCGCCAGCAGGCCGTGTTTCCTGATCCTCCATCAGCGTCGCTCCATTCTCTACACTTGAATACAACATGCAATCCCAAATCAAAAGATTAAAGGCTCCAGCCGTTTTCCGGACATTCGATCCAAGTATGGACGTGCCCTTGACAGGCCATGAATCTGTGATATTTCGAGACCATAACCGCCTTGAGCGTTCTGGCCGGATATCTGTTTCGACAACTGAGTCTTCTACCTGCTAGCCAGAGTCTACGTTGAACGGATCCATTCATACGAAGCTCCCAGAATATTCACTGTCACGCTGATGCCAGTGTGGGGCAGTTCACATTTCTGAATCATTCCACCAGCGCCTTAAAGACAGCGTCTGCTGCATCCTTGTAGAACTCGATGCTGATGCGTGTCCAAAGATCGTCAGGCAGTTCGTTGAGTTGGCGGCGAGCGGAGACGGGCATGAGTAGAGTCTGGGCTTGCTTGTCGATTGCGAGCTCGGCGATACTGATAGCGTTGGGGACCATCTCTATAGACCCACCGAGGTTGAGCGTACCTACGATGATGGTTCCGCCTCTCGTATTCTTTCCTAGCAGTGATCCACACAGGGCGACCATTACAGGGAGCCCCACGCCGCCCCCGGTTTTGTCGGCGTCCATGGCCCGCATTTGAATGGAAAATTCGTGTTCCCGTGGGTCGCGGTCGCCGACCAGTTCCTTTGCCCTGGCGTAGACGTTCTGTTCTCCGATTTTCACGCTCTCTCTAAACGCAGGGGCTGGCGGCTGGTTGAGTATCTTCACGCCGCTGCCCGGTCCTGAGGTCACTTCGATGCGGTAGAGGCCGGCACCTGTTTCTGGCGTTCCCGTGCTCGCGGCCCATACTTGCCCAGGTGGGAGTGGATCGCTCTCTATTGCTTCGTCACTGTGGAGCTCTGGGGTTGAGACGAATTGCTCCAGCCCCTCCAAGCCCATTGTGTAGCTAAAGTGTGTATTCCGGAATTCGCTCTTGAAACACCGCTTTTGCTGTTCCTTGATACGCCTCCGGGATTCGAGTGCCAATCTCACGATCCATTCCAGGTCGTCATCTGCAATTGGCATATCGGGCTTGGGAAAGAGCAGCTTAACTAAACCGCTAACGGTTTTTGTCACGGCTTCGATGTCGCGGCCACTGAGGGCACCGCCAAGGTAAACGCGGCCTTGAAGCACGTTGCCCCGGTTCTGGGAGCGCAGCTTTGACCAGCACTCACTCAGGAAATCGCTGACCATGCCAAAGTGGTCGGTCAAGTGTTCTGACGGGCTTAACTTCGGGAAATCCCACCCCGGACCAAATGCGTGCAACCTATCCATAAAGGCTGTATCGTTTCGCATCTCCGGAGGCAGCGGACTCAGCAAGTGTCCGACTCGTTGTTGTTGTTCCACATCGACATCGAAGTTGCCAACCATGACAATGCCACCTTCAGCCCGAATATTCTCCTTTCCTCGGCTAAACTGACCTGAAGCCATGTAGCCCTTCATAATGTTCACGCCATCCTTCTGGTCGAAGGAAACACCGGAAATCTCGTCGAAGCAGACGACATCGTATTGGCAGACGAGGCCGCGCTGCCCGCTGGCATTGTTGACGAACATCTTTGCCACTGTCGCCTTGCCGCCGGAGATTAAATGGGCGTAGGGAGAAATCTGTTGAAACAGGTGGCTCTTGCCAGTTCCGCGCGGTCCGAGTTCCACGAAGTTGTAATTTCGTTCGACGAAGGGCACCATCCGCAGGATCGCCAGTCGTCGCGCCTTAACGTCGAGCGCCGCCGGTTCCAAGCCGATTGACCGGATCAGGAGGGCCTTCCATTCCTCTGTGGTGAATTTCTCGCGCCCAGCCGCAAGAACATCGAGCACGTCCGACTTTGACATCTGGATCGGCCGCAGGCTGTCAATCCGAAATGGCCTGCCATTGTTTTCCTGAGCCACGATCCCATCGTAGGAAAGGTTCACCTCGGCATAGAAGCCATCCGTGAGCATACGCTCGTTGTCACGAACCAATTCATCGCCGATTCGAACATCTCGAAGAGCCAAGCTCGGTAGCTCCGCGATGTAGCAATCGTTCTTGGTGTCGAGTCGCGCCTTCACAATATCGATCAGCCGGATTGCGCCCTGTTCCTTGGCCCGCGCCTTGAAGAGTTCTTCCTCGCCAGTGCGCACCGTTCGATCCTGAAGTTGCTTTTCAACAATAGCCAAACCTTCATTGATCTCCTGCTCATCGGTACTCGCACAGTACCGCCCTAGCAGGAACTCCACCACATAGGTCGGCACCGGATACTGGCGCGAATACTTCCGCACTAGATCCTTGCGGACCAAGTACCCGTCATAAGCAGACGCGGCTAGGCGATCAAGTGCATCCAATTCCAAACTCATGATTTCTCTCCCACCGAAGTCGTCTTCTGACTGAGGATCGCGCCGGCGGAATCGAGCAGAACCACCATTGCTGCAGATCCCTCGTGCTCATCGTTCGTGACCACCAGGTTGACTTCACCGTTGCTGCCGACCTCTTTAACTCCGGCAACAATGCTTGACCCAGCCTGTTTCCAATTCGTGCGAAGATCCACGCGTACAGTAGGATCGTTCGATTCGACCTTCACCTTGCAGCGCATTCCACGCCAATCCACTGAAATGATGGATGCTGATACGGCCTGCACACCCAGACCTACCAGAATCTCCGGCACAACGCACTCTTGCAGACTCACTCCACCATGCGCGTATTTTTCGCCGGCTCTAAAGCTCGCGATGCCCGGCGGCGAAGCGATGCGAATGTCGTTGTTCCAATGCCACGGATACGACGGGACAGCGGCATCGCCCTTCACCACGGCACAGCGCGACCACTTTGTTTCAGCCAGAAACGCCGGAAGATCGACTTTTGGAAGACCCTCGGGCATCAGCAGCCAGCCGTGGTCCGTCACGACCCGCACCTGTTTCCACCCTGAA
>Ga0364860_10808_pt1 | contig 10052 bp, 7 predicted proteins | sample ExccelAu500001D4_FD_206916 | JGI IMG/M metagenome (GOLD analysis project Ga0364860, IMG submission 206916) | Enriched cells from Trout Bog Lake Hypolimnion, Wisconsin, USA - BchlTB.Aug20.5000.01 .D4 | ecosystem: Environmental > Aquatic > Freshwater > Lake > Hypolimnion/Profundal zone | place: USA... | reverse complement strand
AATGTGTTCAGCGGATTGGGTGGCGGAACCTATCAAATAACAGTAGTGGATGGCAACGGCTGCGATTATTATAGCCAGATAACACTTACTGCCCCGGCACGGGTTAACATCAGCCCAGTAGTAACACAGCCAATTTCCTGCTCCTACAATACGGATGGACAGATAACGGTAAACACCACCGGTGGCACCGGTACCCTGCAATATCTGCTGAATAACAGCAACGAGCAGACAAGCAATGTGTTCAGCGGATTGGGTGGCGGAACCTATCAAATAACAGTAGTGGATGGCAACGGCTGCGATTATTATAGCCAGATAACACTTACTGCCCCACCGGCGGTTGTGGCTAATGCAGGCACCGGTGGTTCATATTGCGCCACGCCCGGCGGTAGTATAAACTTAGGCGGCAGCCCAACAGCAAATGGCGGAACAGGCGCCTACCATTATGGGTGGAGCCCTGCTACGGGCTTAAACAGTTCAACCTCCGCAAACCCGGTAGCATCGCCATTGGTTACTACCTTGTACAAAGTAGTGGTTAGTGATGCCAACGGATGTACGGCCAGCGCCAACGCTTCCGTTACTGTTAATGCCAATCCGGTGCCGGTTATTACCGGTACTACCAGTTTCTGCCAGGGTGGCTCTGCTACCCTTGATGCAGGAGGTGGGTATTACAGCTATGTATGGGGCGCTGCCTTTAACATCAGTATTCTTGGAACTACTGAAACACTTGTAATTACCTCGCCGGGAACTTATACGGTTAAGGTTACCGATGGAAACGGCTGTACGGGAAGTACATCGCAAACAATGACACAAAACCACGGTCCGGCCCCTGTTATTACAGGCCCGGCCACTTTCTGTCAGGGCGATTCTATTACCCTTGATGCAGGAAGCGGGTATAACAGCTATGCATGGAACAACAATATTATAGGCGCTGGTTATTTACACGGTTCCACACAGGAAATAATTACGGTTTCTTCATCGGGAACTTATACTGTTACCGTTACTGATGGAAACGGTTGCACGGGAAGTGCTTCTCAGGCTGCAACAGTTAACCCGCTACCTGTTTCTACGGTAAGCGGGGGTGGAACGGTTTGTGGAGGGGCTACTTTGCCAAATGTGAGTATGGCGCTTACAGGCACAGCCCCCTGGAGTTTAACTTATGCTATAAACGGCATAGCCCAGGCACCGGTGAACGTACAGGCAAGCCCCTATGTAATAACCAAAGCGGCGGCGGGAACTTACACTGTAACGGCCTTAAACGATGCCCATTGTACTGGAACTTCCTTTACAGGTAGCGCCACCGTAACGGTTAATACAGCACCGGCAGCAGTTATTTCATCAGGTGGGTTTACCAGTTTCTGTACTTCGCTTACGCTTACGGCAACACCGGTAACAGGTGTAACCTATCAGTGGGTAAAGGGTACTGCCAGTATAAGCGGTGCAACAACCGGCAGCTATACTGCCACTGCTACCGGTTCGTATAGCTGCAAAATTCAAGGTGCCTGTGGCACCACCACTTCCAACGTAATGGCTATCACTAAAATAGCCGCGCCGCCGGCTACCATTACCGGCCCTGCATCAACCTGTTTATCAAATAGCGGAACTGCTTACACCGGTACCGTAACACTAACCGCCAACGCCGGTACCGGCTATACCTGGCAATGGGAAGCGGCAGGGGTAAATGTAAGCGGGGCTACCGGTTTAACCTATGCCACCGGTTATACATCGGCCACCAACAGTAAGGCAACCATTGCGTATAACCTGGTAGTAACAAACACTGCGGCCATTGGCTGTTCAACCAAATCGGCCACGCATAATGTAATCTATAATCCCCTGCCCGTGGTTACTATTGATGGCGTGAACGGCGGCACCATTAGTCGTTGTAACGGAACAGCCGCCGTACTTACTGCCACTGCAGGATTTATTTACCAGTGGTATGAGCTTTCGGGAACAAATTTTGTTCCGCTGGGCGTTACCACCGCCGCCTATACCGAATCGCCGGTGCCCGCCACCAACGTTACCTACCAGGTTGCTGCCACCAGTACGGCAGGGTGTACATCCGATGCCACTATAACAGTTAACCAGGGTGTAACACCTTCCACCGCGGTTACTTTATCGGGGCCGGCATCTTTCTGCAACTCCGTTACGCTCAGTGTGGTAAATAACGCTGCCTTTACTTATTTATGGAAAAAGGGGAGCGCTGCTATAGGCGGTGCAACGTTAAGCAGTTATATCCCAACGGCCTCCGGCAGTTATACCTGTACTATATCTTCCTCTACCTGCACAGTTACAACAACGGCCGTTGCCCTTACCAAGCTGGCTGTGCCCACGGCAAGTTTTACCGGTTTAACCACCTTATGCCCTGGCCAGTCAACCACCTTAACGGCTAATACCGCTACCGGATATACCTGGCAATGGCTGTTGAATAACACAGCAATACCGGGCGCAACCGCGCGCACATATGCAACACCTGCTACCCTGCCCTCACCGGCATCGTATTCGGCGCAGGTAACCAACAGCAGTGGTTGTTCCGCAGTATCTGCCGCCCAATCGTTCAGCCAGGGCTTGCCGGTGGCTGCCATTACTGTTACCTCCGGCTCTTTAGCCCTCTGTCCGGGAACAAGCGTAACTTTGGATGCCAACAGCGGCACCGGTTATACCTGGCAATGGAAGAAAAACGGAACCAGCATAACCGGAACGGCAGGCAAGGCGGAAAGTTATACCGACAGCACCGCAGGCAGTTTTACCGTAGTAGTAGAAAAAAATGGTTTGGCTACCTGTACTGCTACCTCTGCCGCCGAGGTAGTAACCGTAAGTACTAATTGCTCCGGCAAAACATCGGGGGAGGAAAATATTGACAACAACGACAGCGCTTCTTTCTCTTACTTTGGCTATCTGAAAGTTTATCCGAATCCAACAGAGGACATAACCACCCTTGAATTTGATTCGAAAGATGAAGGTGCATACTTTATTGAGCTGTATGATGTACTTGGCCAGAGAACAATGGGGCAGAAAGTAATGGCCGTAAAAGGCGTGAATAAAATCAGCCTGAACGTTGGCAAATTCAGTGCAGGATCGTACTACATTAACATTACTGATGAACAAAACAGCACCAGGTTGGTTAAACTTATCAAGCGGTGATTTGCGGGATAAAATAAAGTTTAACTAACCTGATAACTTTCGCAACAGGATGATAATAGTAAAGACCCTCCGGTTTTGGAGGGCCTTTACTATTATAGGGGAGTGTAAGATTTTCATCTGGCCTTTTCGGCCAAAATAACGTTGTATTTATAAAACCTGAATTAGCTGGATTGAAAATAAATAAATACAGCCCTCCGCCATGAGAAAGAAAAAAGTAAACAATTCAGCTAGATAGATTCAGAGTTTGGAGGTAAATCCGAACACGGTATATGCAGCACACCAGAGCACCAGAAATCAAACCCAACGATTAAGGACGCCCAACCCAAAATAACCTTTGAATTGGCCCAAGAATATCTAATGCAACTACACGATTTAGTCGCTAAAAATGCCCGGTGAAACCTAGCGTTTGTGACGAACAAGTTCCCAGACAATAATATTCTGATCAGAGCGAGTCTGGATAAACACTTAGCTTAAATCATTCTTTTAGAATTTTCCTCCACTTAAGGCTACGACCAATGATTAGTGGAATTGCAAATCAATTCCCCAAAAGTAATAACCCAATACAGGTAATCCATTGATGATGAACAATATATTCTTACTTCGGTTTTATAATTTTACAATCTATTTTATTGGGATTTTACAATTAGGAAGTGACTCTTTTGACAGGAAAAAGTTAGCAATAAATTGCAATCAATTGAGATAGCTGTCTATTAGTAGTTATCTATATCATTCCATCACGATTGATCGCAATTGATGCCTAAAATTTAGAGGACGAAAACTCTCTGTATACCATTAAGCGATCTTCTCATTATTTTGCAATTAAAAATACGATCCTATGGCAAATACTAGGTTAGCATCCAAGGATATCAGACTTGCCATTCCTCATTTACCAAAAGTCGCCCGAACCTTACTTAATAAAGGTAAAGTTTACAATCCCCTATTACTGGAAGTTTTAAAATATGATGCTTTCACGGAAGAAGATCAACACTTTCCGTCAAACAAGGAATTGCAAGCTCTAACAAAATTATCGCCGGCTAAATACAATACCCAGTTAGAGGCAATGTATAAAGACTTCATGTCTGCTATAAGCGATGAAAATACTGAGCTTAACTTTGGCAACATCTTAGTCCGGTTTTATGTCCGGGGCATATATGAGGTATCAGTTACTTTTTATGCCGGGGTGATGCAATTACCCAGAGTCGGAGATAATCTGGATTTGCCTTTTTTAAGGCCATATTTTAAGATAAACGCCTTCTACGTTCAAAGTGTGCATCACTATTTTGAAAATGACAAACAAGATTTAAGCATTTGGGTTAAAGAGGGCGTATTTAACCTGTTTGAACATATGGAACTCGAACAAGCAAAATCCGAAAATCGCTATGATTGGAAAACAGACAGAATTACAGAACCACCAGAAAGACACCATCAACAAAGCTATTCTTCTTCTAAGCGGTTTTACGGTGGAAAGCATTGGTAAATGCTTAATTCGATTTACATAAACATATCAACCCTTATTTCTAATATTAATGAGCAAATGAGATAGTAACTGCGTTAAAGAATAAACCCAAAGGCAATCAACCCAAAAAATAATCAAACCGGTGAGAAACGTTTAATCGGCAATACTCTTAAAGATTAAATAAAATCTACGCATTGTCGGATTTTCAAAGAAAGACGGGTATTTAACCAATTGTCATTAAAATTAAGCTGGCAGAATTCAGGGCTCTGAAAAACGTCACCCCAGGGGTCACCATCCATCGAATTAAATAAATAATGGTTACACTTTCTTATCTTAATTATTTAATTTTCAATGACCGTTGGCGGGAACCTAAACCGCACGTAATATAAGTTTCACAGAAGTGTACACCATGCATCCATTGGGTTTGGGTATTATAAAAGATGTCGAACATCCTCTGTCACAAAAGATTCAACTGATAACGAGTGCTGCGGCCTCCTGCTTCCACAAAAAGCGCTTTCATCTCAGTCAATAATTGTAAATCACGGGTCGCTGTTGCCTTGGATGTTTTAGTGACGGAGATATATTTTTTTGCCGTCATCCCTCCTTCAAAACCGTTGGGCCCGGCGTCAAACATTTTGTTTATTACTTTCAGCTGGCGTGCGTTAAGCTCGCCCCGATACCGGTCGAAGAATTTACTCTTCCGCAAAGAAAATTCTATCAATGCCTTAGCCTGGCCCTGAGCTGAAACGATGGTCTTCACAAAATAATTTATCCATTCAGTGATATCATTCGTGCGCTGGGCATTTTCCAAGGCCGCGTAATACGACCTCCTATCCGCCTCGATGGCCTGTGAAAGGCTTATCAGAATCGGACGGCCAACTGTCTGCAACAACGCCTTTTCCGCAATTGCACGGCCGATGCGGCCATTTCCATCCTCAAAAGGATGTATGGATTCAAAATATAAATGAGCTATGGCCGAACGGACAGGTGCCTTTTTAATCTCTTTGCTTCCCCCGGGGGCCGTATCATTAAACCACCGTAAAAATTCCTTCATTTCATCAGGTACCCTGGAGGATGGAGGAGCTTCAAAGTGTACTTTTTCTTTACCGATTGGTCCTGAAATAACCTGCATAGGTTCCAAGTGCGTTCTCCACGCGCCCGCCTTGAGTTTTAATGAACTGTCAAGCAACATCTTATGCCAGGAAAGCAGGTCGCTTTGTCTTAACGGGGAATTGAATGTGTTCCGCACGGTAACGATTAACTGACCAATACCATCAGCCATTCTGCTATTAACCTTATCCGGCTTTTTGTTCAGGCCGAGGTTGTTTCTTACCGAAGAGATTACATCAGGCCTGCTAAGATATTCCCCCTCTATCTCTGAGGTCTTGATGGCCTCCGCAACCAGGGTGTTTATTATCGCATCTGCCTGGCTGTCCTCCGGCATCGCTTTGAGTATGCCGCTTACCTGGCCCGACTCTTCTGCAAAACGGAAAAGCATATCCTCAATTCCGGACAGTTCATAACTGAATTCAGGCCATTCCTTTTGTTGCCAATTGTATTTCATGAGCCGATTAATATTAATATTCGGCTCAAAAATAAGCAAAAAAATGAGCCGAATAACAAAATTATTCGACTCATTTTTAATGAAGTTCAATACCCGGCTATTCCCGGCGTTAAGTTTAGGGCACTTCGACTGAAAGTGTTTTTCACGCCATATAAATTAATCATGATAGTGAACATTTTCACTCAACACATTGAGTAGCTTAAGCAAACCAAACTTAGGATTGCAATGCACGGCATTAACCAGCTTACTCATTTATTTTCAAACATTGTTTACATTTGGCAATGTTCGTCTTTATTCTACTGCTTGTTTTCTTTTATGTATCGCACAGCTGGCTCGCCAGTCTTAGTGTGAAACAATTTATCAAAAAACATAGCCTCCCTATGTTCGGTTTGTACCGCTTTTTTTACACACTTTTTTCCGTAGTGCTATGGAGTTTAATTTCGTGGTGGTTCATCTACAGACAAGAATATAATTACATCTTCTCTCCCAGCATCGGGTTGACTTACGCCGGTTATATCCTGGTCGTTTCGGGTCTATTGATTGTTTCATGGAGTATTATCAAATACGGGTTTATGGAGTTTAGCGGACTAAATACATTTACTGAAAAACAGTATGCTGAAAACACTAAACCTGAATTAAACATCAGTGGTATGAACGCCCTTGTCCGCCATCCAATTTACAGCGGGATACTTTTAGCGATGCTTGGTTTGTTTCTTTGCTTACCTACTCAAATGGCAGTTATCGGAATAGTAATCTCGGTCTTCTATTTAGAAATCGGTATACGATTGGAAGAAAAGAAATTAGAAGACGAGTTTGGGAATAGTTACCGGCAATATAAGATGAGTGTAAAGAAGGTAATTCCCTGGCTATATTAATTGCAATTAATCCAACATAGCATTTCGTCATACCCAAGCTAAAAACCTATTCGTCCGTTTCACATATAAAATAACACATTCAAAATACTAGCCTCCCACCGCCAATCTTATTTTTTGAATCAGGTCTTCCCCGCGCGAAACCTTCATTTTACGACGTAATCCCAAACGATGTTTTTCGATATTTCTAATTGTGGTTAAAGTTAATGTTGAGATGTCTTTATTGGTAAGCCCCTGAGTAAGCATCACAGCAGTATCTGCCTCTTTAGCTGTTATTGAAGGATACTTCTTTAAAAGCTTCTCAGTAGCTTTTTGGTGTGCCTCGTTGAATTTGGTTGAATACCCTCCAGCCTCTGTTTGCTTAACGGTTTTAACGTTGTGTACCATTTCGCGGAGCTTAATAAATATTTCCTTGCGACGGATATTGGTTTCTTCCAACTCCTTAAAATAGTCAGCAAATTGCCCGATGAGCTTATCTTTTTGTTGAAGATAGCTATTTAATAATTGTACTTCCTGGGTCTGGAGCTGCATTTCTTTTTTCATTACGTCCTGATTAAGTTGTTGTATTTCCAATTCATGTTTTAACTCAATGGCTTTAAGGTTCTCACTGTTATCTAGCTTTTTCCATTCTTCAAATTTGTCGTGAAATACCTCAAAGGCTTCTAATGCTTTCTTTACATTCCCAACACCTTTTTGATACAAGGCTTTGAGTTTAAGTACCTGGACACTTTCCCTCATCGTCTTTAATCGGGCAACAATTGTATCTGCCCTTTTAATTGCATTACCCATTTTTTTAAATTGGCTGAGGCTGTAGTAGAGATTTGCCAATGCAATTGCCGAGCTCAGCTGATATTGTGGCCAATTAGATTTTTCGGCAAGGGCTTCAACATTCCGGTATGATTGCTCGCTTTCTGTTACATTGCCAGTTGCGCTATAAGCTGCCGCCAGATTTGAACTTGCGGCAAGGTATACTGCCGGATCCTTGACCTTATTTATCTCCAGATATTCAAGGATACTTTTAAATAAAGGGATGGACTTTTTGTAATTCTTAGCAGATTGATAGCAAGCAGCGAGTAATACATAAAAATTAAGATGCTGAGGCCGTGAGTAATCCTGACCAAAATGATGCTTGACTTTTAAACATTCAGCCAGAGCTTGCTCTTTATTTCCAAAAAAATAGTGTGTGTGCGCAATCGCCCAGGCTGTTTGCAGTATGTACTGCTCATCCCTATTTTTAATTGCAAGTAAACGTACCTGCTGGGCGGTTTCGACTGCTTGCTTAAATAGGCCGGTGTGAACCTCGATTAAATGCAAAAGAAAAAGCGCTCTGATTTGTTCAGCAGCCCATCCGTTTTCCTGGGCTTCTGATGCAAGTTCTTTTGCTTCATATCCGGTGTTAGAAGTATTTGCAAGTCTGAATTTTTCAATTAGCAACATGCGTCTCCATCTATGCGCGAAAAGAGGTTCAGCTATATTATTAAATGCGCTTTTATTTTTATCTGCAATATCCTGCCCTTCTGTCTGGCGGTTCATGCTCCTTAGCAGCATACATTCGGTTAGCAGCATTTTAATTCTTTGTTCTCTGCTAAATCTCTTTATGTTCTGATCGGTAGACTTTTTAAACTGCTCATATATCTGACCCAAGGGATCAAGATTACTCGCCCAGACCTTTTCTATTACTTCATCAATGTTTATTTGTTCGCGATTCACTTAAATTTATTTAGCACAAGATTAAACGATAAAAGATACACCATCAACACAGTAGTAATTTAGTAGTAAGGCATTTCCCGAATTTACTGTCACATTTGCAAAGTAATATAAAATGACTCCCCGCTAAATTTTTTCATTCAGTCATAATAAAAATTAACCCATGAATAAATCGGCTATTTGTGCTCTCTGTGTAATTTTATGCGTATTGGGTTTATTTCCTTTAAGGGCGCAGGATTATAGTACTTCTGCCCTTCCCGGTTTTACTTCGGTATCCGGCACTATCCTTACTAACACTAACGGTAACTGGGTAACCTATTATCCCGCTCATCCGGATGATATAAATACAATTGAAACTCAACTTTTCCTTCTGCCCTCCAAAGGGCAAGGTCTAATGGGTGCAGAATTTAAAATGAAAGGGGGAGATGGTGGTACAGCCAAATACCAAGATGTGTTTCAAACGCAATTCGCAAAAGGTGGGGGAGCAAGCACGATTCAGTTCGCTTACAGCAACATATCTGGTTATTATGCGTATCCTTTTTTTGTAACTTACGGAAAACATGGCGAAAGCACCACCCAAAACCAAACACTTTGCGCCGGTGGCGGCGGTGGCTCTACAGCTATGGGCTTGCTGCAATCAAACGAAAGTTATCTTGACCTGTATGCTTTCAGTTTCTTTCCGACATTAATTGCCGCTGCGGCTGGTGGTGGTGGGGCATATGCCGCGCCTTATACACTTTTAAATGGATTGGGCGGGGATAACGGCCAATCTGCGCAACCTAGTTCTTGGGTAGATAAATCAATAGAATTAACGAACTTTGGGAGCATTGAATGCACGACGCACACTTATGCCGGTGGTTCAGTATTCTATCCTTTTCTTGAAGTCTCGCTTGAGACAGCATCATGCAACAGTGTAATACCAGCCCTTAGCAGTGCTTTCAACTACTCGACCTTCCCTTATGGCAATCTAAATAGTCTAATAATCGGGCAGGGAGGTGGTATCTCATGTGAATCTATAGTTCCGGCAAACGTAGCACCTTCAGGTTCAATTCCCTTTAGTTTGATTCCTGTATCCGTGTATCTTGGCCCTGGCGGTTCTGGCGGTTCCGGATTTTTGGGAGGGGGAGCCGGTGGGGCTTCTGTGATATTGGACCCAAGTACGGCAGCCTATCAACCGGGAGTACCTTATGCAGGGGGGGGGGGGCAGGGGGTACCGGAGATTGTAATTTGAAAATCTCCCCTGGAACTGCTGGCCCGGGCTGGGGAGGAATCAGTTATTTTGACAACGGCCTGGGGAATGCAATACTTACTTCAG
>Ga0364860_10964_pt2 | contig 10064 bp, 6 predicted proteins | sample ExccelAu500001D4_FD_206916 | JGI IMG/M metagenome (GOLD analysis project Ga0364860, IMG submission 206916) | Enriched cells from Trout Bog Lake Hypolimnion, Wisconsin, USA - BchlTB.Aug20.5000.01 .D4 | ecosystem: Environmental > Aquatic > Freshwater > Lake > Hypolimnion/Profundal zone | place: USA... | reverse complement strand
TAGAAAGCAAGAAACGCGCTGCCGGCAATCCCTAGCGATAGTCGGACAGGTCGCGGCAATTGTCTCAGGATTGCCGATAAGTCGTCAGATTCAGCTTGAACAGAGCCACTCAATTTCATGGTTCCTTGACCCACGTTGTATTGCTGCTGAGGAAGGCGCCTGGCCACGCAAATCTCAAGTTCAAGCCTGGCGCTGGGTGGAAGACTGTCTTGGTGGAAGAAACAGATCCGTCACTTCGGAGTCCAATTATCCCTGTCGGCATTATCGCATTGACTGTCGATGGAGGCGTTTCGCCATGGAACATCGGTATCGGCGGATTCGCGAAAAAGATTGACACCATGATTATCGGATTACCGGAGTTCCTTAAGAAAGCGAGCCCGGCTGGATCGTTGTAGAATCGAAGACCACGCACATAGGCATACGATCCAATCAACGGGTCGCCGAACGCCTCTGTGCACGACGACCGCCAGGTGTCGTCCGGGTCACACGTCGGTGCTGTTTGTAGGGCTATTCGAGCCGACTCAAAGGACGGCACATCCCTTTCGTCTACATTGTCGGCTGAGTAAATCGCCAGAGCAGCGCCACACTGTCGCAAGTTGGAAATAGTCGTGGTCCTTTTTGCGGCCCGCTTTGCACTGGCTAGGACTGGAAAAGTAATTGCAGCGATCGTCAGAATGATCGCTAATACTATCATGACTTCAATAAGGGTGAAGGCGCGTTTTCTCATTTGATTCCACTCCTCGGATGCTTGGATCAATGATGCAGAGGCTGCCTAAGTCATTCTCTGCATCAAGGTGCGGTAGCGATTTAGTCTGTAATGGGGCAAACAGCGGCGCTGTTGCTCGGACAGTAGTTGGTCGTGTCCAGGTTATTGCAGCAACCGCTCGTGCTCCAGTTGCACCATGGACCTACATTTATGCCGCTGTTGTCGAGCTGACCGCTCGAGTTGTAACAACAGAACCAGGTCAATGTCCAAGTCAGGCCAACATTCGGAGTCGGCCAGGCACAGCCCGATAAAGCGGCACAGCCCGTATTCGAGCTGGTGATCTGCCACGTGTTGCAATTGCTGGGTGCAGGCGGAGGAGCTGGAAGGAACGGCAAGGTGTAACAATTTGCCACCACTACTGATCCTAGGACCAGGGTAGCCATACTTAGTAGACGGATGCGAAGTGTACTTTTGGTTTTCATTTTCCCTCAGTTTGGAGTAAGTGTTCCAAGGTCTGCCGTAGCCCCAGCGCCCCTTCGGACGAGGTCCAGCCGTTCCGTTGGTAGATTATGCGGTCGCGACCGTCACACACGAGTATGATCGGTACCGGAAAGGTCGTATCGGGTATCGAGAAATACCCCATGCGGGAGGTAATACTAGCTTCGATCCTGGTAAAAGGAAGTTGATGGGCGATAAAGTCCTTTCGAGCTTTCTCACATTCGTGACAGCCTTCGAGCGTAACAAGGTAGATACCTCCGTGCGTCATGTACCCACCCTTGATATACTCCCCGAGGCGGTGACCGACTAGATTCGGAGTTGCTCTAAATCCTTCATTGCCTGTCGAAATCGTTCCCGATAGCCCAAGAACGTCACGGAAGATCAGCGTGCACAGCACACACACGACGATCGGACGAAGCGTTTTGGGTGCAGCGACATATCTCCAATTGCCATGAAAGAGCAGATAAATCGCCGCCACGAAATAGGTTGTAGCCGTAAAAGTGACGATGAGACAGGCGGGGCACAATCGCGGTTCATTGACAAGAGCCGCCAGCTGAATTATCGGGACTGCGCCAGAGCAAGCTGCGAACAAAGCGACCAGCCACTTTTGGCGGACGACTCTAAAGGTGAAGACCAGAGCGCCAACGCCAACGTAGAGACAACCTATTATTGGGGCGATTGACGAAAATGTGCTCGTCGAAAGCTTACAGGCAAGGCAGTTACCCTGTAGCACGGTTAACCCAACAAAGCCGATGAAGGGAACCAGCGATACCAACCGAGTTAGCTCTGAACCAACCAAAACGGTACATATAACAATCAGAGCTGAAACCAGAATCGCAATGACGCCTTTAGCGAAAGCGTTGTCCTTGGAAAGCACTGGCTCTAGCGCGGTCAATACTGCGAATGTGCCCGAGTAGAACTCAAAGCCGCTGGGCTTGTTGACGGCCAGTAGCGGCGTCGCAACAGAATTCGAGCCCGCAATTCTCTTGACCTTCTCAGAACTGCCTACCGATTCCACGCAGATGACATCAATAGTGCGGAATTTCCGGAGATAGTCTGCGGCACGTGCTGTGTCCAAGTCGCGTGACGTGTAGATCAAGTGCGAGTGAAGTAATTCGTCACGGCTGGCTTTGCCTTGTTTATCCAGGCTGAATACTGACGCGAAACAAAGGACCAAAAACAGGGCGGTGAAGACGCCGATAACACTTTTTGAACCTTCCATTCGGACCATAAGTCCAAAAAATCGAGCTTCTTGTGCACTGGGAGAGCCAGGAATCTCGTCATTCGTTTTATTCTTCATCGAATGGAACCTAATTCGGTCCAAAAGGTCGTGAGCTGATTATCGATGAGTGGACACTTTAGGTTATAAATGGGCAGACCTGTGCGGCTAAGATCATCAGGACTGCTGAAATGCAGTAAGGAATCGCCAGGCAGGTAAGGATGGGGGTTGTCACTTCCATTACTCATAGGGCACCAATGTAGAATGCAATTCACTGAAGACGAGATTACAGAAGCCATATCTACCAGACGGAGGTCGATCTATCAAATATATCTTGGTGCTCCTTTTTATTGCTGCCTTTAGCGCAAGCTTACGTCACTGGTGACTGAGGTGGAGAGGTTAGGATTTCCCAGGAAGAAAGGAAGGCAACTTTTAAGTTGTCGAACTTACTAGACACGGTTGCGACACTCTAGACCTACGGGATCATCTTGTGCTTGATGATCGCAGAGCAAAGCGAACCTTTTACGTGTCAGCGTGGCCCGTTCGCGGAACTCCCGCAACCGATTTGGATATATGGCCTCGCCAATTCATACAGAAGGCAGTGTATTAATCGAATGCAGAGTTCTACAAACAAACTCAGCCATGAGCCCCGCAGCCTCCTTTGCGACCTCACCAGACGGAGCATCGCCATCATAAGGAATACGAAACATCAATTGCGCCCAATTCTTGCCGTACGGTCAAGAAATCATCTCCTGTTTCAAACCGTCTAAGTTGCTCGTTCCCAAGACATGGTCAAGACGCTTAAAGTTAAGCTCCTTATTGCTCGATTCAAACGTTATACCAACGTCAACGAATCTTGGGCTTCTCTTTCTGACGAGCCAAACATAAAGCACGTCCGAAGAATAGCCACACCTGAAAGCAGTCCAAAGGCCGGTCCCTGGAGTCTTCGGGCCCTTTAGCAGGGGATCCAGCGCTGAATACTCATCAATCACAGCCTGAAAGAATTGCTTGCAGCTACTGCCGAGGTTGGCGATTCCTTCTTTCTCTTTCCGCTCAATGCCGACCCCGTAGTCCCGGGCTTCAGCTAGCGGAATAATGGTTCGAGGGACAACAAGGACGTTGACATCGTCACCGGGATACCGATATGGCGTCAACTCAACACATGATATGTCGACCCCAAACTTGCGCAGCCACATTACAGTCGCCGTAAGTTCCTGGTCGTCAAACCCACCAGCAACCAATATTATCCGAGGTTCACGGTCAAGGTCAGGCAGTGATCCCAGCTTAAGAAAGCCATAAATAGTCTTTTCTGCCTCATCAATCGTTGAGTGCGCTGACTTTGATAGCAGTCCCACAATGTCGCTCATTGTCATGGTTGAGCAAAACGCAGCGTAACGAATTGCTTGCTGGTCTGCAAGCGTACCACTGGCGTCGAGTTTCAACTCAGCAACAACCAATACACCTTCTTCTTCCAGCAACAGCAGATCCAACCGTTTATCAGACTTATCAAACTTGTCGAACTCACTCGTGATCAGCAAGAACGGCTCACCCAAAACCTCTGGGCACGTCATCAACCAAGCTTGAAGATCTTTCCGTTCCTTGACTTTCAGGGCTGAGAAAGTTGTCGGCTGAACAGCAACTGTCATTTGAGTGCTGGGATCAACAACGTAGATAGGGTCCTTCAAAGCTGACCTCGATAGCCAAGTTCAAGCTCTGCCAGTCCAGTTAACATAGGTCCAGATTACTGCAACGCCACAATGACTATACCGAGCGCGCAGGTTGAATCGAGTTTCTAAACGTTTTGCCCCTTTCGGTCACTTCTTGTACCCATCATCTCTACCACAGAAGAACAACCCCACCGTTGTGATAGGGTGGCGTGGTTTCGTCTGGGTGAGAGCCGCTCGACAATTTGCTTATACGCCGACCTCTTACGGGAAATATCATCGTCGCGAATTTGATTGCACGCAAGATCCCATTAGGTGGTGGTCAACCCGAGCAGCCCCACAAGCTTCCCAAGCAATTTCAGCAACATTCCTGCGCAGCTAGTAGAATGTCTACGTGCAGACAATAGGCGAGTTTGGCAGCGCCTCCAAAGTCGACCTCGGTCGGTTCACAACATCGCGCACTCACGTAGTAGTGGCACTCGGTCACCTTCGGGAAATCGCCCTCGAACTTCATGCCAGTGCTTCGGCCGATCTACTTGACGAGGCTGCTCGAAGGCTGCTTGAAGACCGCTTTCGTCTTGTAGTAGCGGGAGAGTTTAACAACGGCAAGAGCACTCTTATCAACGCGCTGCTCGGTGAACAGGCGCTTCCATCAAGCTCAAGCCCGTCTACGGCGGTCTTAAGTGTGATCCGATACGGTGAGACGCCCTGCTATCGAATATGCCGACAGGATGGATCGGTTGAGGAGACGACCAAGGAGAGCTTCAGAATCTTGGTCGCTCCGCATGAGCCAGATCCACGAGACGAACTGGATAAGGCCCGCTTTCAACGTGAGACAGAAGCGATTCTCGCCATCGACCATGTAGAAATAGACTATCCAACACCGCTATGCGCCGCGGGGGTAGAGATCGTTGATACGCCAGGTACCAATGACCCAAATGCTGCGAGGGAGCGAATTACATACGAGTTCATCCCGAATGCTGACGCAGTAGTTTTTGTCCTCTCGGCGAGGATGCCACTTGACCAAAGTGAAATGGATTTCCTACGAGACAGAATTCTCGCTTCAGATATAGGGCGTTTGTTTTTCGTGGTGAATTTTAGGGATTTTCTCGATACCCCTGAAAAACAGAGAAAGGTCCTCGCTTACGTACAAAGACATCTCAGCGAGATCATCGCGCGACCAAGAATCTTTTTGGTATGCGCACGAGATGCGATCCTCCACCGCAGCGGCGGGAAATCGATGCGACCACTAATGGCAATCGAAGAAACAGGGCTTATAGAACTTGAGCGAGCATTATCTGTATTTCTCACGAACGAGCGAGCGGCGACAAAGCTGGCAAGGCCGATTTCAGTCGGCGAGAGGATCGGGAAGGAACTCGTGAACGACTCCCTTCGAATAAGGCGGGCTTCGATCGGACTGACCGCGGCAAAGCTCTCGGAAGGCATAGCTGAGCTCCAGCCCCACCTTGCCGCCGCTCGCAGGGACCATGCCGAAGTACTCAGTGGCCTTCGGTCCCGACTTGCGGATGAGGGCGCCAAGATGGAGGACGAACTCAGGAGCGGTCTCGAGAAAGTCGTTCGCGAAGGTGTATTTGCGCTTGACGGATACAAGGGAGAACTCACACGAGAGTCAATCTCAAAAGCTGTGGAAACTGCTATCGCCAAGAAACACACGGACCTCATTGAGCAGGTTCGGCAGCGACAAGCAAATGCCCTACGGGCCCAATGTGCAATGGCTCAGAAACGAATTAACTCCTCATGGGAAGCCGTCAGATTAAAGGTAGACGCTGAATTCGGCTGTGTGGGGAGCGAGGATGTAGACCTGTCGGACCTGGCGACCAACGATCCTACGGGAGTCGCAGTGGCTGGTGGACTCGGAACGATGGCTTTGGTCGCTTTTGCGCACATTGCATTCCCGATCGCACTCATCGCGGGCGTAATGAGCTTTTTCGGCATAGGGATGTTCTCCGAGGACGCTCAACGCAAAAAAGCCATTGGCAAACTTAGACCGAAGATACAGGAGAAGCTATCCGAAGGCGTTCCAACGACCGTTTCCGCATTCGTTGAAGAGTGGAACCGCGCTTCTGCCGCAGCCTGCGGGGCGTTTGACTCAGCCTTTATCGCTCGCATTGGGGCACTTGAAGGACAGCTTGCATCCCTACTTTTAGACCGTTCACGTTCGTTGGATCACGATAATGACGAACGGCTTGCGTGCGATAGAATCGAGGACAGGATCATGCGGCAAGTTGGGTTGCTGCGGGAGCTCAGATGGCAATAGTCGAGGATCTCGGTTCAGGAGTCGTGCAAATAATATCTTCGCTCAACAAGCATCGTGAATTTACGGGTGCAGTTGCGCGAAGAATGCTCGATTTACTCGAGGTGGACGCCGCGTCACAGACGTTCATCGTTACTGTGCTCGGGGAATTCAAACGCGGAAAGTCGACTCTCCTGAACGCTTTGCTCGCCCAGGACCTTTTGCCGCACGACGTTACTCCTACGACAGCTGCGATCTGCGTTCTGCGTTATTCGAATGAGCGTTCATTGGTAGTGCATTGGGCGGACGGCCGCGAGGAAACACGAGAGCTCAGTAAAGATTCGCTAGAGTCGTTCACTGCAGAGGCTGACTTTGACCCTGAACGATTGGATTATCTGGAGATAGGGCTACCCTCAGACCTGCTACAGGGTGGTCTTGTGATCGTCGACACCCCTGGGGTCAATGATCTGAACCATCATCGATCAGAGGTAGCTGCTCGCTTTGTCCCCAGAAGCGACGCTGTTGTATTCGTCCTTAGTGCGGCGGCGCCAGTCAGGCGAACCGAATTGGAGTTCCTTGATACCAAGATTCTCGAGGCTGGCCTTGAGCGAATTCTATTCGTGGCAAATTTCGCCGATTTGATAGATCAATCCGAATTAGCGGACTTGCAGGAGCGAGTGGCTCGACGACTTGCCCCCGCCCTGCGTGGCCACGAACCCAAAGTCGTCCCATTCTCGGCAACGCTTGGACTTCGCTCGGCAAAGTCGAAAGACCGTGATATGGCGAAAGCTAGTGGGCTAACCCAGCTTCAGCTGGCCCTCTCGGATCTGGCAAAGATTTCGGATCGAACAGCAGTAAAGCAACGGCGATTACTCCATCGATGCAGGCTGTGTCTTCTTGCGGCATTGACCGACATCGAGCAAGGGCTCGCGCTCACACAGAAGGATCTTGGGGAACTCACAAAAGAACTTGAGACGGTTGTTGCTGCCCTGTCCAATAAGGCAGAGCGAAGTGCGAGGCTCGGGGTGTGGATCGACGATCGTCAAGCTGAAATCATGTCGATGGTGAGGAAGTCTCTTGCACACATGCGAAGCCGACTTACCGAGGAAGTTCTTGAGCAAGTCGATACACACAAATCGGGGGATTTCAAGGAGTTCGTCGAAGAGCGGATTCCTCGCATGATCAAGAATTCATGCAGGAATTGGGTTGAGATGCATACGACTTCAGTGGTTGCGCTGGTTACACAGCTGGATCAGCGTGTCTCATCTGCACTCGGGGAAGAATTTGCCACATACATTCCACGCCTTCGTCCTGAAGGTGCCCTCTCCCTTGGGCAAGTCGAAATTCATCGCACGAGGGCTGACGATGTTTCGAATGCCACTCTACATGCCAGCCTTATGACGGGTGGTGTCGCGGCACTTGCGGTTGCGATGCATGCGATGGTGTTCGTACCGATCGTCGGCATTGTGGCAGTGCCGTTTGTCGCCAAATACTACATGGACCACAAGCTAGCCGCAGCTAAAGAACGGGCAAGACCTGAATTGGCCGATGCGGTCGAACGAGCACTCTCGACATTTTCGGATGGGGTAATTGCTGCGGTGGACTCGGAAATCCTAGCTGTGCGCTGGGCGGCAGAAACGCGGTTCGACGAGCTCATGATGGACTTGCGGAATCGAATCACCGACGAAATCGAAGTCAGGCGCCACCAAAAAGAGACCGAAGAACAACGCCTTTCGAAAGGAGAAGCGGCTTTGGTCGACTTGAAGCAAAATCTAAAGGAAATCGAAGGATTGCTGGCGTCGCCAGGAGGATAATTCTTATATGGAGCATCACGTTCACCAGTACCAACACAATGGCGACCTGACGACGCACCTAGTCGACGGGCACGCTGTATCTACGAGCATTGATAGCCTCTTTGGCAAGACATTCCTGGACCACATTGGTAATCCTTTCGCACATACACAACCCAATGCGCTGGGAGGAAAAGACGCCTTCCACGATGGGAACCTTGTCAGTAAGACAGTCGCCACGAAGCTCGGCTACCACGACCTACTAAGCGGATATGACCTCCAAGTGATGAAACATGGTCCGACGACAATTGGGATCCATGGTGGGAACGTTGTATACACAGCTAACGACTTGGGCCACGGCTTTGTGGATGTCATGAGCAACGCGGATCCGCTGATGCACGTGGGACAATACTCGATGCCCACTTTCAGGTTCTAGCGCACGCGCATAATGTCAAGCGACAATGCCTCCAATGAAGATAAGATTGCAACTACCTCTTCAGTAATACATTGCCCTTCGTGCAAACAGAAGCTTAGGATTCCAAATGGAAAAGGCACGATAACGATAACTTGCCCGTCGTGTAGAACGAACTTCCCATACGAGTCAAGCCACACTGAGCTTGCTCCGAAGAAGGTATCAGCAACTCCCCATTACGATCTTTTCGATTCCACGCGACGCGCCCTCTCTGAGCTAGCTGAGGTGCTTGCCGCGTCGGCCGAACTCATTGAAGTGAGTCAGGCTGCCGAATGGGCAATCAACTACGTCAGTCGCCCCCTCACAGTTCTCGTTACGGGACCATTCAATGGAGGAAAATCTACTCTAGTGAATTGTCTTCTCGGCCAATCGGCGTTGCCCACTGACGTCGTGCCGACGAGCGCCGTGCCGATCGTCGTCAAATACGGAAGTTTGCGTAGCTGCAGAACACATTTCAGGAACGGCAAGTCTACTTTGGCCTCAGACAGCTCGTTCTCAGAGATATCTCAGGAAGACTCGGAACTCGGCGCAGCTCTCCGTCAAGACGTTGATCACCTAGAGATATCGCTGCCCGTGGAATTCTTAAAGCATGTCAGGATCGTAGACTCGCCAGGGCTCCACTCTCTCCAGGGTGAGCATTCGGAGCGTACCTTTGATGCCCTTGCAGAAGCTGACGCCGTCGTCTGGGTTACGTCTTGCCTTCAGGGAGGCTCCATTGCAGAAGTCCGTGATCTCGCCAACATCCAGGGTCGACTGAACACAATTATCGTGGCGAATCAAGTCGATCTGTTGGACGAGAATGACGACAAAGCTGAGGTCCTGCGGAGGATCGCCATTCGCCTAGGTCGCCCGAGCTCCCAGCTATTGCCACTGTCAGCGCGCTACGCCCTGAACGCGATTATTGCTGGAGATCAGCATGCCATAACGGCGACAGGTTGGCAAGACTTTCGGGAGCGTTTATTGGGTGCCCTACTGCCCCTAAGGATTGCGCAGAGAGTAGCCCATATACAAGGTGAAGTCTTGGCCTTAATCGAAAGGACGACCGTCCTGCTCGATAATGCAGTTCGCGAATTAGAGCACCGTGAAAGCTTGCTCGCTGTCAGGACTAAATCAGTCAGTGAGGGCCAAGAGAAATCCAAGGATATCAAGGGACGTCTCGGAATTTGGAAAACCATTGACCGCAAAAAATACACATACGATCAAGTCTTGCACGGCCAGGGAAAATGGTTCAGCCGCCCAGTAAACGACGCCCTCGACAAGCTAAAGGTGTCGGCCATTGCGGAAGATCTACTTGCGACGAGTGAATCTACGGGTTATGAAGAAGCACATCGACGGCTAAGGCTCGAAGAGGAGAGAGTTGTCCTAGTCCAGACTGGAGTCGATCTAGCTATGCGAGCGGAGCAGATCGAGAATTGGGAAAGAACCCAGTCGGAAAACGAAGTGGCTATTAGGGCAAGACGC
>Ga0364860_11180_pt1 | contig 10079 bp, 8 predicted proteins | sample ExccelAu500001D4_FD_206916 | JGI IMG/M metagenome (GOLD analysis project Ga0364860, IMG submission 206916) | Enriched cells from Trout Bog Lake Hypolimnion, Wisconsin, USA - BchlTB.Aug20.5000.01 .D4 | ecosystem: Environmental > Aquatic > Freshwater > Lake > Hypolimnion/Profundal zone | place: USA... | reverse complement strand
GCGCCATGAGACAGTTTTTAGTAAATGTCTTTTTACTGTAGGGTCTTTACGGAATATTTTCAGGAGGGCGTCGGTTATCATTGAACCAAAGTAAAAAATAAAAAGTAAAAAAGCAAAAATGTGCTTCTGTGAACAATTAAAAGCCTTGATAGGCTTGGCCTTGCGTTTGTTTTTCGTAAAAAGGTATACTTTAAAAAGTAAAAAGGCAAAAGTAAAAAAGCAAAAATGTGCTGCTGTGAAAAATTAAAAGCCTTTATAGGCTTGATTTTGCGGTGATTTTTCACAAAAAGGTATATACACTTTTTGGGTTGTTGTTTATGGAGTTTGGAAATTTGTGGGGTAATATTTTTCATAACCAAAACAAAAATCACGAAACAATGGAATACCAAAATCAGATTACCAATCATTTTGTAAATGTGTTAGGGCAAAGGGCTGCGCTGCAGGATAGGCAGGAAGGCGAGCGTAATGAAGCAGAAAAACTTTTCTGGCATGATACGGGAGTGATGTATAACATTCCCAGGCACATCTATAATATGAAACACCGCGAATATTTTGGCGGGCTGGAGCAACGGCATAAGGAAGAACTGGCGACATTTGATAAAATGAACCTTGGAAGGTTGCCAGATGGGGGGCTGTATACCGAAAGCCATGCGGATGAGAATTTTGCAGGGATGGATGATGTGCGGAAAAAATACCGGGATATGAAAACAAAACATGCGACGCAGAAGGTGCGGGCGCTGAGTGATTTCTTTGAAGGCATACCTGAAAACCTGCGTGAAACTATAAAAAGTCTCTATAAGATGAAGGTGATAGACGTAGAAGATGCGCAGGAGGAGGAGATAAAGCAGTTGTTCGACAAGCTCACGATGACAATGGACGAGGAGGCTGCGGCAGAACATGAGGCAATAGATGATGTACCGATGCACAGTTTGAACCCGCTGAAGTTGAATATGCTGAGTGAGGATATGCATGTGCTGAACGATGCAGAACAGCAGTATGCTAATAAGCTTATGGAGGAGTTTGGGAAAAATAATAAAGCGGTTGTTAATGGTTGATTATTAATGGTTAATTGTTAATGTTCTTCGGCGGGGCTCAGAATGACAAAAAGCGTGGGGCACTGGTGTGAGGTACGAACACGGGTGCTAGGGTTGGCAAGCGGGTAGTTCGACTTCGCTCACTATGAAGCTCAGTAACGAACAATAGTACAAGCGTGCCATGGCCACTGGCGGTGAGTATAGTTACATTAGCTGGGACAATAATTTTTCTTCTTTTTTTAAAAGGGGCATCAAAAAAGAAAACGTCCTATTATTTTAAAGCGATAACAAAAATATGCGCTTGCTTATAACAAACAACTGTAATGTTATGAGGGGTGCGCTTTTTATGCGTTTGACTTTAGCGGGATGCATTTAGCTGTAGGCTAAATATGCCAAAACATTGATTTGCAGCTATTTTCAGGGCCGGTTAGTTTTTTAAAACAGTACAATTAGCTATTTTAGCAAGTTAAATGCAACAACGCAAAATACTTATTGTTACCAATAGGGTCCCCTATCCATTAAAAGACGGTGGTAACCTGGCCATGCATGCCATGATAGAGGGCTACCATAATGCCGGCTGGCAGGTATTTCTCTTGTCCATGAATACCTCCAAACATCATATTGCCCATGCTGCATTAAAACGTTTATTCACGCACTTATCAGGCTTTGAATGGGTGGATGTAGACAATAGGATCAAACTGCCCGGCATATTGATGAATCTCTTTTTTAGTAAGCAGCCCGAGCATGCCAGGCGTTTTTATAGCGAGGATTTTAAAGATAAGCTTAAGGAAGTTTTGACCTCATTCAAGCCTGATGTTGTGCAGGTGGAAAGCGTATACCTTACCACTTATATGCCTGAGATAAAGAAGTATTCAGATGCACTCACAATACTTCGTTTGCATAATATCGAGTACCAGATATGGCAAAGCCTTAAATCAAAACAGAAAAATCCTTTTAAGAAGATATACTTCGAGAATCTTACTAAAAGGGTAAGGGATTATGAGCGGGACGCCTGGAAACAATATAATTTGTTGCTGGCTATTACAGAAAAAGATGCATCGGTTGTTTTGCGCCTCGAAGAGATGACCAATGTTGTTGTGGCCCCGTTCAGCATAGATATTGCACACATCCGGCCATCCCATAAGGAAAGGTGGGTGGGCTATCATATTGGTGCAATGGATTGGATAGCTAACCAGAGCGGCATACGCTGGTTTTTACACCATGCATGGCCATTGATTCACAAAACATTGCCCGGCTTTGAGTTTTATTTTGCCGGCAGGAACATGCCCGAAGAATTCACAAAAACCAGATTGAGTGGCGTTTATTGCCTCGATGAGGTCCCGAGCGCCGAAGAATTTATAGCCGATAAAAAAATACTGATCGTACCGCTTATGTCCGGTGGAGGTATAAGAGTGAAGATACTGGAAGCTATGGCGGCAGGTAAAATAGTAATATCCACTGCTACCGGCATTAAAGGCATAGATGCGAGGTCCGGCGAGCATTACCTGAAAGCCCACAAACCCGAAGATTTTGTAAAAGCGATAAAGTGGTGCCTGAATAATAAAGAAGCAGCCGAAAAAATGGCGCAAAAAGCCCGTGCCATGATAGAAGAAAAATACGATAATAGTAAGGTCATGAAAATTATTCTTGATGAGGTGGATTCGCTCCTGCACAGGCAGAAGTAAAATTTAATTTAACAACTTCATTTACTTGCGTTTTATTCGTTATTTTTAGCATCATTCCTAAATATCCTTTTCATTGGCAACCATTCTATCCATACAAAATATACACAAATCATATGGCTCTATACGGGCATTGAACAATGTGTCATTTGATGTGCCGGAGGGTAGCGTATTTGGGGTTTTAGGCCCCAATGGCAGCGGCAAAACCACATTGCTCGGCATTATCCTTGATGTGCTGAAGGCAAAGTCCGGTAATTATAATTGGTTTGATGGTACGCCCAATGATGTTGCAAGACGGCAAATAGGCGCATTGCTCGAAACGCCTAATTTCTATCATTATCTCTCTGCCTGGAATAATCTTGAGATCACCGCTGAAATCAGGGGAAGGGGAAAGGATGACCGCGACAGGGTTTTGAAACAGGTAGGTTTGTTTGAACGCAAGAATAGCCGCTTCCATACTTACTCGCTGGGTATGAAGCAAAGACTGGCCATAGGAGCCGCTTTACTTGGCAACCCGAGGGTATTGGTGCTTGATGAGCCTACTAATGGTCTTGACCCTGCAGGCATCGCTGAGATCAGGGAACTGATACGTGCCCTGAACAGGAATGGCTTCACTATTATCATTGCCAGCCACCTCCTGGATGAAGTGGAAAAAGTATGCACGCATGTCGCTATTCTCAAAAAAGGGGAACTCCTGCTGAATGGCCCGGTAAATGAAGTGTTGCTGAGCGAAGACCAGGTGGAAGTGAGGGCAAATGATTTGGATAGGTTGCAGCAAGCACTGAAGGATATGGCCGGAATAAAGAAAATGAATGTAGTAAATAAGACCCTGCACCTCACTTGCGATCCGGCTATTACAACTTTGCAGGTAAATGAATTTTGCATCAGCAAGGGCATAACATTATCTCATTTAATGCTCAGAAAGAAAAGCCTTGAAACTAAATTTATGGAGCTTACTAATAACTAAAAATGAAACTACTTGCTATTGAATGGCTTAAAATAAAACGCTATCGCACTTTCTGGGTGATCGTAGGTTTTTTCATTGTGCTTTTGTTTTTGTGGAATTATGAAGCTATGAAAGGCAATATTATTCTGGGAAATGGCAGGAAAAATCATGGAATTAGTATAGTCAATTCCGATTATTCATTTCCCCAGGCCTGGAGCAACTTAGGTTATTGGGCCAGCCTGTTCATCATTTTCATATCAATACTGGTCATCATCCTTACAACAAATGAATATACCTACCGCACCAACCGCCAGAATGTAATAGATGGATGGACAAGGTTGCAGTTTTTTCATAGTAAAGTATTGGTTGTAGTGGTCCTGAGTATCTTCTCCTCAATATATCTCGTTTTGCTTGGTGCGGTATTAAAATTACTGCAGTCCGGCTCATTGGCTGGCTTTTTTACAGGGTTTCATAATTTGGTTTATTTCTTCCTCCTTGCATTGGATTACCTGGGCTTTGCTTTACTGATTTCTGTGCTGATTAAAAGAAGTGGCCTGGCCATAGGTCTGTTTTTGCTGTATGCTACCATCATAGAATCAATTCTTAAATTTTTGATCAATAGCCACACCGATAAACCTTACGGCAACCTTCTCATGTTGCAGGCCAGTGATGAATTATTACCATTCCCGTTCCCTCAAATGTTAAAACCCATGATGTCCGGAGCGCCTTCTTTTTCCATGCACACTTATGCATTTGTAGCCATAGGGTGGTGCCTCGTTTATTATTTTGTAGCTCGAGCCATATTGCTCCGGAATGACTGGTAGCAGGCATACCCATATTGATATCGACAATTAATAAAAAATTAAATAATCAGATTGTGCCTTACATTTTGGATCAGAAACTATTGGTTTTATATACTTTCTGTCTGAATTTTCGACTATAAATAGAGTTTTCACGTATAATAAAAAATGTTTTAACACATATCCTTTAGACTCCGTTATTATTATTTCGCAATGTTCCTTAAATTTGTACATGCTTACAGGGAAAGAATTGATTCTGGCTACCAAACCATTCGCTAAAGAAATACGGTGGAAGAGCTGGTATGTTACTATTACTTCGTTTATTTTGCTCGTTGGTGCCATATATTTTACCATGCCTTTTGCGTGGGATTATTTAGAAGCGCATTATGCCATGCCTCATGCCGCCAGCATTATTTGCCGTATTGCTGCGAGTGTTTTTACCGCCATGATGCTGTCCCGGTTTTTTATCATATTTCATGATTACCAACACCATACTATCCTGCGTAAAGCGCCCCTTGCAAATGTGATCTTTACATTGTTTGGTGTATATATGATTACCCCGCCTAATATCTGGAAACGCTCGCACGATCACCACCACAATCATAATGCTAAACTCTTCAGCGCAAGCATAGGTTCTTTTCCTATTATGACCCGCCAGAAATTTATGGAAGCCAGCAAAAACGAGCGCATGGTTTACCTCGCCATCCGGCATCCCATAAATATGTTCTTTGCATATTTCACCACATTTATGTTTGGTATGTGCATACAGTCTTTTTTGAGCAGTTTCCGCCGCCATTGGGATTCATTAGTAGTGCTCATTGTTCATGTCGCTGTTGCTGTATACTTGTTCATCCATTTTGGCTGGCTTACATGGTTCCTTACTTTTTTCCTGCCGTTTTTCCTTTCCCAGATGCTTGGGTCTTACTTGTTTTATGCGCAGCATAATTTCCCCGGCGTTGTGTTCAGGAAAAATGTAGAATGGAGCTATACAAATGCAGCTTTAGAGTCTTCCAGCTACATGAAGCTCAATCCGTTTATGGAATGGGTTACCGCTAATATCGGCTATCATCACGTGCATCATCTTAATTCAAAGATCCCGTTCTACCGCTTACCTGAGGCCATGGCTGCTATTCCCGAATTGCAACGGGCCAAGGTTACCACACTTAAGCCACACGATATTGCAGCATGCCTTCGCCTCAAGGTTTGGGATGCCGACCAAAACCGCATGATCGGCTTCGATGAAATGGATGAAATGGGTGGCCTGGTAAAAGGATAGATCTTTTATTACGAAAACAGGCATTTGATTCACACCATATTGTTATCATAAATACTCTATCCCAATTAAACACCGGAAACCGGCATAGGGATGAGTTATCAATCCTTGTCTAACAGTACCATTTCGGTAGGTCTTCTTGCCGCTTTGTTTCTATGTGCCATGTGGTGAATTTATCTTGCCTGTTTTCAATTTACGTGGTATTATATTGTTTATACATCAATAAATGCAAACGGAAACTCACGCTTACCCTGCTGGCAGGTTAAATCTTATTGCTGCAATTATATCCCCGAATTTTTTAAAAGAAAAACGCCCCCGTTATTAAAACGGGGGCGCGAATTCTATTTCCTTGAAATCCTTTATTTCTTCCCTACCATACTCTTAAAAACAGGCTCATTTACTTTCACCGGGTATTCACGGCGCATTTTTTCATTCCACTGTTTTTCCAGGTAGTCCTGGTATTCAGCCACTACATATCCACGGGCTTCATCCAGTGATTTTGTTGTTGGGGTTGTGTATACTTCCTTGGCAATGATCACGGTAATTTGTCCGCTTGCAGCCGTAGTTATCTTGGTTTTGTCTTTTTGCAGTTCAGCCTGTGTAGCGTCTTTGAAATGAGAGAACTCATAGTGCCCGCGCTGCTCGCTTACCTTGTCCGGGCTTGTTTTGGTGTTCAGGGCTTTTACCATTTGCTCATCGGTCATGCCACCTTTCAGCATGGCCATGCCGCTGTCAAACGCATCTTTATTTTTAAACCTGTATACAGAGCCTTCAAAACCCGGCTCCCAGGTATACTTGGTGCTGTGTTTTTCATAATACGCCTTCAATCCTGCAGAGTCTTTCGCTGCCTTGCTCCATACATTGCGGTCCATCAGTTCAAACAGCATGATACCATCGCGGTATTCTTCCATCAGGCTTTTGAACTCTGGGTTTTCCTGCACTAATTTGTGTTCTTCAAAATTATTTACCACGCTGTTTACATAGTTGTTGTATGCGTCATGCACTACTGCGTTCTTTGGTCCATTTAGTCTGCCATGGGTCAGTGTTGCTGTAAATTTCACAAAGTCTGCTTGTGTGTAGTTAGTGCCGGCAAGTGTAAACAGGGTTTTTGTCATCTGTTTAAAATCTTCAGGATTAAATACTTTTCCTTTCTTACCGGTATCAGGTAAAGCCATCAACTTGGCAGAAATTTCGTTGAAATTTTCCGGATATTCTTTAAAGCCGTTCTTAGCTTTGATCTTGTCAAAGAACCGGTCTCTCGCAGTCTGCGCGCGGGAGTCATTTTCTACCTTACGTTTCAGAGTGGCATAAAGGGTATCATATGGAGGTAATGGTTTTTTCTCTATTAGTTTTATGATATGGAAACCGAAGGTTGTTTGAACAGGGGCGGATATGTCGCCTGGTTTCTTAAGCGCGAAAGCAGCATCTTCAAATGCCGGCTGGTATTTACCTACCCCGAATGGCTTCATTACGCCATTGTCATTCACAGTGTATTTGTCTTCTGAATATTTCTTTACCAGTTCGTCAAACGGTACTCCGCTTTTTAGCATCGCTTCCACGCTGTCTGCGCGTTTACGGCCGGCCTCAATACCTTCCTGTCCTTTCGATTTAGATACAAGTATCTCAATTTGCGCTACCTGTACCTGGCCGCGGTCAGCCCGCTTGTTAAGTACCTTAATGATGTGGTAACCAAATTGTGTGCGGAATGGTTTTGATATTTTTCCTACAGGGGTTTCGTAAGCTGCATTTTCAAACGGGTATACTATCTGCAATGCAGTGAAGTAACCTACATCTCCGCCATTATCTTTTGTGCTTTTATCATCCGAGCAGGCTTTGGCCATTTCCTCGAAATTTGCTTTGTTCGTTTCTATCAGGTGATAGATGCTGTCTATCTTTTTGTATGGGGCCACAGTGTCTGTGCCCGGCGTGCAGCTCACAAGTATGTGTTCTACATCCACATTTTCTTTCATGCGGTCATAGGCCTCATGTATCATTTTGTTGGTCACCTGTTCATCGGTCAGGTAGGTTTTTGCCAGTTGCTTGCGGTAGTTGTCCAGTTCATGGTCTATAGACGCTACTGTATCCAGCTTTTCCTTGTCTGCTTCTGCCACCTTCATCCGGAATAAGGAATACAGGTCCAGGTAGCTCCTCAATGCAGTATCACTCATATCCGGGGTCTTGTTGATACTGTTCTTTTTGTACACCCTCAGGAATTCATCCTTTGTTACCGGGTGAGGGCCATAAGTAAATAAAGTCTGTGCATATCCGCACATCATGCAGATACCTGAAGTAATGATGGTCAATAACAGCTTGCGCATTGTGTGTGTTTTTATTTTTAGTTTTTATTTTTTTTATCAGCTTTTTCTTTTTTTTCTATCATTTCCACCAGCCCGGCTATATTGCTGTGGTCTATTCTCTTCCCCTTTATTATTTTCTTTTCGTTCAGCAAATATATGGTAGGGGTGCTATAAACATCATATTTTCCACGCCAGTCTCCCACATGGTCCGGGTCCCAGGTATTGGTCCAGTCTTCCAGTTTGTTTTTGGTGATGAAGTCTGTTATGGCCTTTTCATTGCCTTCAGTTGCCACGGTAAACACTTTTAGGCCCTTTGCTTTCAGTACGTTCTGGTATAGCGAATCCAGTTCCGGCAGTTCCTTCTGGCAATGCCCGCAGCTGGGCGAGTAGAATACCAGCAGCGTATACTTAGCCTTAAAATTCAGCAGGCTTTCATCTTTTTTGGTCACCACATTCGGCACCTTTATTTCCGGCGCCAGGTTGCCTATCACATTAGGGGCTATTTTCATTGCCCTGTCTGTGTATTTAGATAGCTCATCATTGTTCAGCCAGGTCGCATCACCCTTCATATAGTAATTCTCTACAAGGTACACAAACGCTTCATCCATGCCCATCACCTTGCTGTTTTCCACATTGCGTGTTATCCACCACAGTGTGTATTTGAATATCTCCTTTGTTCCCGCCGATTTTTTTAGCAGCCAGTCTGCTTCTTTCTCCACACTGTCCGGCCATGGGTACACCAGCTTATTCATATACTCACTCAGTTTCGCGTCAAATAGAGGCGTATGTATCAGCCGATCGTCCTGGAAGTTAAAACCATCCCAGAAGTGCGATTTGTAATAGTTATAAGCAAAGTTCGAATCCTTTGTCACGCCATCTGCCAGGTAGTGCGGCCCTTCCGGCACCTGTGGCACTTCCAGTGCATTAAAGATGTTCGATAGCAGGGTGTTAGGATACTTGGCCACATAGTTATGGCGGTAAGTAGTCAGGTTCAGCGACGATACTGCAGCCTTCTTCCTTATAGCTGATGAGTCTTCCCTTGTCTTAGCTTTTTCCAGTTGTTTCTGGTAACCTTGCTGCTCCGTACCGTATCCTTTCAGAAATGTTACATACTCCTCAAAGCGGTCATTCTCCGGCGAATTCTTGAATGTAACACCCTCCGGCAGATTTTTCACATCCGCGGTGATCGTCATATCGTCGCCTTTGTTCAGCAAAAATTCAAAATAAGTATTACGGCTCGCCAGCAGCATCATGTAAATTCCCCCCACAAAATCAGGGTCATTGCTGCTAAAGGTGGCCATTCCGTTTTTATCAAACTTCGCCGAATCTTTCTTGTATATCGTAGGGAGCGCCTTGCCGTAATAATGAACCAGGTATACGGTCGAGTCTTTTACATCGGGCATTTTTAAGCGAATGTGATAGCCATCCTGCGCAACAGAAATTTGAGCTATGCATATTAACAGCAGCACAGCTATTAGTTTAATTCGGTTCATTGTTTGGTTTCAGATAAGTCCCGTCTTAACGACAGGAGAAAAAACTCACTAATATGACCATGCCATATCAGGACGCCAAAAATAAACTATAAAGTTGGTGAAACCAATGCATTTAAAGCCTAATTTGTATTATAACATAATTTTTACAACCTATTAATTCAGGGTTAGTATTTCATGTTTTCTGGCATATTAAACCTCAAAAAAATATTGCTTTTACGGTTCGGGATTACAGCCTTCAATTCACAGATAATAATGATCTGTATTACGCCTCTGCAATGAATAACTTTGAAGTACACCATTATGTATTGCAGGAGGTATATTGTAAGAATATTGCAATTAATGCGTTAGAAGGCTAATATTAAAATGAAATTATTTCGTATTTTTATATTAATATCGATATTTATGAAAAAGGTTCTTTTTTTTATATTAATCCCTTTCCTTCTATCTTCCTGCCATAAGAAGAATGAGCAAGGAAAAGGCATAAATAATGGGTCGTTAGATTCATGTGGTGGTTATTTTATAGGGATCATACCAGTGTCTCCGCATATTACTAA
>Ga0364860_10129_pt2 | contig 10094 bp, 5 predicted proteins | sample ExccelAu500001D4_FD_206916 | JGI IMG/M metagenome (GOLD analysis project Ga0364860, IMG submission 206916) | Enriched cells from Trout Bog Lake Hypolimnion, Wisconsin, USA - BchlTB.Aug20.5000.01 .D4 | ecosystem: Environmental > Aquatic > Freshwater > Lake > Hypolimnion/Profundal zone | place: USA... | reverse complement strand
GGCTAACAAAATTAGGCTTGTGGGATTCATTTCGCCTCTTTGATCAACCTCCCAAAACCTATAGCTGGTGGGATTACCGCATGATGGGTTTTAGACGCAATGCAGGCATGCGAATAGACCACATCCTCTTAAGTGATGTATTAAAGGATAAATGCATCCAAAGCATTGTAGATAAAGAGCCGCGCACCTGGGAGCAGCCATCCGACCACGCCCCAGTAATCGCTCAGATTACTGCCTAGGTTAAGCAAGACCCCCATGACGTAAAAGGGGCTCAATAGATGGCTCTCTCCCCCTAAAGGCCATAAATGATTCTGCGGCAGGTCGACTTCCACCAACTTCCAAAATTGCTTTTTTATAGCGTAATCCAGTAGCTTTATCCAAGACGGTGCCAGTTAATTTAGCCGCTTCCTCAAATGCTGAATATGCATCAGCGGATAGAACTTCAGCCCACTTGTAGCTATAGTAGCCTGCGGCATAGCCACCAGAAAATATATGAGTAAAGGTATTTATCCAGCGAGAGATTTTGGCTTGGGGAACAACGTTATATTCGTCCGCAATTATTCTAGAAAGTTCTAAAGCAGACTGACCAGGCACATTTTTATCATTCAATCTGGAGTGCAAGCGCCAATCTGTTAAAGACATAACTATTTGGCGCAAAGTCATATATCCATTTTGAAAATTTCGAGCCAAGATCATTTTTTCAAAGAGCTCTCTCGGTAATGGTTTTCCAGTCTCGACATGAGCGGTCATTTTTTCTAGAACCTCCCATTCCCAACAGAAATTTTCCATAAATTGGCTTGGCAACTCCACTGCATCCCACTCAACTCCATTAATACCAGATACACCCAGAGATCCCACTTGAGTAAGCAGGTGATGTAAACCATGACCACTTTCATGGAAGAGGGTAATCACGTCATCATGGGTGATAGTAGGTTGACGTAAAACACCATCGACTTTAACAGGTGGAGCAAAGTTGCAGACTAGGTAAGCGACTGGTACTTGGATTTCTCCATTGGGTAATTCTCGACGACCACGAGCATCATCCATCCAGGCGCCGCCACGTTTACCTGGACGTGCATAGGGGTCTAGATAAAAGTAGGCAACGATATCATTCGTGGCATTTTTTACGGCGAAAGACTTCACATCAGTATGCCAAGTTGGCAAGTTGGTCGACTCTATCTTTACATCAAATAGTGTTTGGATTACATGAAACAATCCATCTAACACCTTGGGAAGTGGAAAGTATTGCTTAAGTTCATTTTCTGAGAATGCATAACGGGCTTGTTTTAATCTTTCCGAGGCAAATGCAATATCCCAGGGCTGAAGCCCATCTATTAAGTGCAATTCTGATTTAGCAAACTCACAAAGTTCTTGCCAGTCCTTTTCTGCAAAGGGTTTAGACTTTTTTGCAAAGTCACATAGGAAAAGATCTACCTCATCAACACTCTTAGCCATTTTTGGCGCTAGGCTTAAAGCAGCATAGTTTTCAAAGCCAAGCATTTTGGCTTCTTCATGACGAAGATGTAATTGATCAGATATATTGTTGGTGTTATCCCAATCTAATTTACCATTGCCGTAGTGTGGGGCTAATTCAGAGGCGCGAGTAACGTATGCCTCGTACATGAGTTGACGTAATTTCCGATTCTCCGAATATTGCATGACAGGGTAGTAAGAAGGGAAATGGAGGGTAAAGGCCCAGCCATTCAGTCCTTTCTGTTTTGCGGTATCAGCTGCAGCAATGATGACATCTTCTGGTAAGCCAGGAAGCTCGCTTTGATTGCTTATTACATGGACAAAAGCATCTGTAGCGTCAAGCACATGATCCGAAAATGCTTTACCTAGAATGGCCTGCTCATCCTGGATTTGTCCAAAGCGTGTTTTATCAGAATCGCTTAGCTCAGCACCACCCAGTCGAAAATCTCTTAGGGAGTTCTCAATCACCCTTTTCTGGGCAAGATTAAGTTTCGCAAAATCAGCACTTTTATGTAAATCTTTATACTTCTCATAGAGCCCTAAGTTTTGTCCAAGGCTGGAAAAGAATGCAGTAACTTCTGGCAGCATTTCTCCGTATGCACTACGTAATGCTGGGGTATCAACAACGCTATTGAGGTGTGAAATTACCCCCCAGGATCTACCTAAATACTCTGTTGCATCCTCTAGTGGTTCAACTAACTGCTCCCAAGTCGATGCTGTTTCTGGATTGGTGGCGGCTTCAACAGCTTCTTGGGCTTGTTTAAGAAGATACTTTATAGCAGGTGCGATATGGTCTGGCTGGATATCGGAATAGGCTGCGATTCCTCGACCAAAGCTCAGAAGTGGGTTATTTTGCAACGAGGAAGGTAACTCAAAAGGCTGCGTTTGTGGGAATGTTCTAGTCATCCCTCTAGCTTAACGGACTGCGAATAATTTTGCCAAGAAAGCGCTCATTTTTGGCTGAGGCTTAACTAATGCTTTGCTGCCTTTTCAGCCGCTTTCAGGGTATTCATGAGCAACATCGTGATGGTCATTGGTCCAACACCGCCAGGGACTGGAGTGATCCAGCCGGCAATGTATTTGGCAGTATCAAAATCAATGTCGCCACAGAGTTTTCCGTCTGGCAGGCGATTGATGCCAACATCGATCACTACGGCGCCTGTTTTAACCATATCGCCAGTAATCATCTTTGGCTTGCCGGTAGCAACAACCAAAATATCAGCCTCTTTGGTGTGATGTGCAAGATCGCGAGTCTTGCTATTACAAATCGTCACAGTTGCACCAGCTTGAAGTAATAACAGGGCCATTGGTTTACCAACAATATTGGAGGCGCCGACAACAACAGCTCTAGCACCTCTGATTGGATAATCAATACTTTCCAGAATTTTCATACATCCATAGGGGGTGCAAGGTATAAATTCAGGCTGTCCAACCATGAGAGCCCCTGCATTAGCCACATGAAAGCCATCGACGTCCTTGGATGGAGCAATTGCTTCGAGTACCCGTTCTGAGGCAATATGTTCTGGCAGGGGGAGTTGTACCAAGATTCCATGAATCGAAGGGTCTGCATTTAAGGTGGCGATCCTTGCTAATAACTCATCTTCACCCAACTCGGCAGAGTAGCTTTCAAGAACCGAATGAAATCCAACCTCTTCACAGGCTTTGACTTTATTGCGCACGTAAACTTGACTGGCGGGATTGTCGCCAACCACAATCACCGCTAGACCAGGCCTAACACCCTTAGCAGTAGCTATTACACTACGAGCAGCGATCTCAGATCGAATTTTTTTAGAGAGGGCATTCCCATCCAGTAACTGTGCTGGCATATAAAACTCCAGTATTAATTTGGCTGTGGATCTGAAAGAGCCAGTCGCAACAAATCGGCCACGGTATTTACGTTTAACTTTTCCATAATGTTTGCACGGTGTGCCTCAACAGTTTTAATGGAAATGCCTAGATCATCGGCTATTTGCTTATTCAAACGGCCAGCAACAATACGCTCTAGAACTTGACGCTCACGGCCAGTTAACTTACTCAAGAGGCTCTGGGTAATTTTACGATTACTTGCTTGCGAATAATCAACGCGTGCTTTGGCCAGCATCCGGTCTACAAGACCGCATAGATCATTTTCTTTAAAAGGTTTTTCAATGAAATCCACTGCGCCACGTTTCATTGTGGACACTGCCATAGATACATCGCCGTGTCCTGTAATAAAGGCAACAGGCATTGGAAAATTTTCGCTCAACAAGCGCTCCTGAAGTTCCAAGCCAGACATTCCAGGCATGCGCACATCCAAAATCGCACACGATATCGTAGACTTATCAGTGCTTTGAAGAGATTGCAAAAAACGTTCGGCACTGGCGTGGCAACGCACCACGTAGCCATTGCTCTCCAACAACCAAGTGAGGGAATCTCGGACCGCCTCATCATCATCGACTACATAAACGACTTCAGCCTGGGTGGTCTTTACTGGGCTACTTAAGGTCATATTGATTCTCGCGAGTTAAGTCTTAATAAATCGATCATGCACTTCCTGAAATATCAGGGGATTCCAATGGTAGAAGTATTGTAAGGGTACATCCACTTAATTTTGTATGTTCTGGATCCATTATATTTTTGGCCCAGAGGCGTCCCTGGTGAGACTCAATAATGGATCGGCAAATATTAAGTCCCATACCCATACCATCGGATTTGGTGCTAAAAAACGGCTCAAACATCCTCTCAATCACAGCTTCAGCGATTCCTGATCCAGAATCCGTTACCTCAATCCGAATCATGGCTGGAAAGGCACTGGTATCTAAATTAGCAGAGATTTTTACAGGAGGAGCAGACCAGCGAGAAGACAATGGGTAGGCCTCCCGCATACTATCTAAACCATTCTTAAGCAGATTTACCAACACCTGCAAAATAAGTACTGGATCCAGGTCAACATCAGGCAGATTGTCTTGTATGGAAGACGTAATGCTGAGTCGATGGCGATGTGCCTCGATTTCGACCAAACCTACCGCGTCGTTGATGATTTCTCCAACATTGCAAGATTTGCGTTGCGGCTCACTTCGTTTTACAAAACCTCTAATTCTTTGAATAATAGTTCCCGCCCTAAGTGCTTGCGCAGAAGCTTTCTCCAAGGCGGGCTGAATTTCATTATTCAGGTCTGGATCAATTTGACCTTTAAGTCGTTTAGAAACCCCCATGCAATAGTTGGAGATCGCGGATAGGGGTTGATTTAATTCATGCGCCAAAGAAGATGCCATTTCACCCATAGTGGTGAGACGACTTGTGAATTGCATTTTTTCTTCCTGCTGCCTTGATATTTCATCCGCATCTTTCCGAATGGTAATGTCTGTAGCAATGAGTAATTGAGCCATATGTCCATCAACCCAGGGAACAAATCGCCTGCGCACTTCATACCATTTTCTTGTGGGCTCACTAATGAGGATCTCTTCAGATTCTGATTCTTGGTAAAGAGAGGAGGGTGGAATGCCGGGGTTGGCATCATTTGAATCTTCTGCTATCTGACTCATGGTGTTATGTACAGCCTCACCACCAGCTAGATCAAAATGTCCCTTTGAATTGTCTCCAAAGCGCTCACGATAAAAGCGATTGGCAAATAGAAGCTCGCCAGTATCAATTGAAACCACTGACACGGCCGCTTCCAGGCCCTCTAAAACAGTAACGAAACGATCTTGTGATGCGGCCAATTCCTCTCGAATCTTTTTAGGCTCCGAGATATCAATCAACGAAGTTACCCAACCTGTTTGAATGCCTTTTTCATCAATCAAAGGCGCAACAAAGGTACGCGTTTGAATCTGTGTGCCATCTTTTCTAAGAATGATTCCTTCTATGCCTCTTTTCCCCTGTAGCCCCAAATTAGATTGCAGCGCACGGTTCCAGTTATCCGTAATTTGAGTAAGGCGATCCTGGGGCCAAAATGGAAAAGGAGGTTTTAGACCAATCAGCTCTTCATTTCGCCAACCAGTCATTTCGCAAAAGGCACGATTGACATAGGTAATATTTTTTTCCATATCGTGCGCACGAATTCCAACAGGAGTTGAATTTTCCATTGCATTGCGAAAATTAGTCTCACTTCGTAAATCAGCCTCCACTTTTTGCCTGACTTGCATTTGTCTCAATACAGACCATAAGCTCCAAATGACAAAAGCGCTCAACCCAAGCACAACCCCAATTAACATTCTGAAAGTCAGATTGGTAGGAGGGGGATATGTATCAATGCGTAAAGTTAAATTGGGGCTCAATACTCCCATATCTAAATTAGTCTGATTACTTAACGCTCTTTTAGGAGTATTTTTATCTGATGAGATAGCAATTACTTTTTCATTATCGGCAAGTAAAGTAAAGCGATATAGGGATTTAAGTTCTGCAGGTATGACATCAAGCAGTCCTTGAGCTGAATACAGTACAGCCAAGGTGCCTGCACTCTCGCCTGCCAAAGAGGCGGGAATGGCTTGCCAAAATACATTATTCCTTTCTCTTGAATTCACTCCATCAATGGGGTGGTTCAAAAATATAAATTGACTATATGCTGGGCGATTTGTTGCTTTACTTAAGTCGACTGCCTTATTTAATTCTTGAGTAATGGTTGGCGCGTTACCAAATTGGTTCAGCAATTCATTTTTACCACTAGAGTGCGGCAGAGACCATTGGCGAACTTTGTTTTCGTTCAGCCAAATGACTTGAATAATTTCATGGTTTGAATTTAGAAAACTTTCAACTTGGATAAAGGTCTCTTTTTTTAATTTTTCTGACTCATCATTTTTTGCACTTTCACGCGCAATCGAGATCAGAGTTTCTGTATTGTTTGCAAACCGAAGTTGAATGCGCTGTTTTGCAAAAGACAATTCTCTAAATAGGGCAGATTCTTGCTGACTTTTTTCTTGTAGTTGCAATGTCCCCAAAATAATGCCCATCACGGCAGTAAAAAGAATAATTGCGATTAATGGGGTGTAGACGAGCTTGAACCCCCGAATTTTTCGGAGCCACTTAAATGGGCCCAATTTCTTGATTGATAAGGCTATTAATTTCATTTGTATTTATTGATTTTGCCTTATTGAGCCATTAATCATGTAATTTCGACTGGTTAGAGCAGATTGCAGCGCAACATAATTCCACATAATGAAAAATATTATCATTATGTGGAAAATTTCTTGTTAACACGAATTTACCTTTATAGAATCATCAATATAAATTACTGAATAACCATAAAAGTAAACCATGGAGGCAGTTATGGCAGCAGTTCCAGAGCAAATTTTAGGCAAAAATCACGGTTCAGATTCTGACCCAGGCGAAACGCAGGAGTGGTTACAAGCCTTGGATGGTGTTATTCGCAATGAGGGCGTAGAACGTGCTGCTTATTTAATCGATCAACAGATCTCGCATGCACGTATTAATGGTGTTAATCAGCCATTTCACGCCGAAACTCCTTATATCAACACCATCCCAGTAGAGCAACAGGCGCGACTACCTGGGGATCAAAATGTAGAGCACCGCATACGATCTTATACACGCTGGAATGCAATGGCGATGGTTCTTCGTGCGAACAAAGATACAAACGTTGGCGGCCACATTTCCTCGTTTCAATCGGCGGCCACTTTATACGATGTTGGCTTCAACCATTTTTGGCACGCTCCATCACCAGATCATGGTGGTGATCTTATATTTGTTCAGGGTCATTCTGCTCCCGGCGTTTACGCACGTGCGTTTATGCTCGGCCGGTTAGCTGAAGAGCAATTAAATAATTTCCGTCAAGAAGTAGGTGGCAAAGGGGTTTCAAGCTATCCGCACCCTTGGCTAATGCCAGATTTTTGGCAGTTCCCCACAGTCTCTATGGGCCTTGGGCCCATCATGGCTATTTATCAAGCGCGTTTTATGCGCTATATGGAAGACCGTGGGTTTATCAATGCCGGCGATCGCAAAGTTTGGGCCTTTTTGGGTGATGGTGAAACCGATGAGCCTGAATCACTTGGCGCAATCGGGATGGCAGGTCGTGAAAAGCTAGATAACCTTATTTTTGTTATCAACTGTAATTTACAAAGACTAGATGGCCCGGTACGCGGCAATGGAAAAATTATTCAAGAGCTCGAGAGCGAATTTCGCGGGGCTGGATGGAATGTTATTAAGGTAGTTTGGGGCGGCCAGTGGGATGCATTATTTGCTCGCGATAAGAAGGGCATTTTGATGCAACGCCTCGGCGAAATTGTCGACGGCGAATACCAAACCATGAAGGCAAAGAATGGTGCCTACGTTCGAGAAGTTGTATTCAATACTCCTGAGCTCAAGGCTTTGGTCAGCGACTGGAGTGATGACGAAATCTGGCAACTAAATCGTGGTGGTCATGATCCGCACAAGGTCTACGCCGCTTTCCACTCTGCTACACATCACAAAAATCAACCTTCAGTCATCCTGGCGCACACTATTAAAGGTTATGGCATGGGCGGGTCTGGAGAGGCAATGAATATTGCTCACCAGGCTAAAAAAATGAATGCGGACGATGTCAGGCGTTTCCGTGACCGCTTTGAAATCCCGGTTAAAGATGATCAGTTAGAAGAAATGCCCTTGGTTAACTTTGCTGAAGGTAGCCCTGAACTTGAGTACATGAAAGCCCGCCGTCAAGAACTGGGCGGTTATCTTCCACAGCGCCGCATGAAGGCTGAAAGTCTTCCCGTTCCTGCATTAGATGTATTTGCTCCGCTATTAGAGGCCACTACCGAGGGCCGCGAGATTTCCACAACGATGGCTTTTGTACGCATGCTCAACACTATCGTGCGTGACAAAGTATTGGGCAAACGAGTGGTCCCAATCGTGCCCGATGAATCACGCACCTTTGGTATGGAGGGTATGTTTAGGCAGCTAGGAATATGGAATCAATTAGGGCAACTTTACACGCCAGAAGATCATGATCAACTGATGTTCTATAAGGAAGATAAGCACGGCCAGATTCTTCAAGAGGGCATTAATGAAGCGGGCGGTATGTGCGACTGGATTGCTGCAGCCACAGCGTATTCAACGCATGGCGTTCCTATGTTGCCGTTTTATATTTTCTATTCAATGTTTGGTTTCCAACGCATTGGTGATTTAGCTTGGGCCGCCGGCGATATGCGTAGCCGTGGATTCTTGCTAGGCGGCACCGCTGGCAGAACCACCCTCAATGGTGAAGGACTTCAGCATGAGGATGGTCACAGTCAAGTATGGAGTTCCGCTGTGCCAAATTGCATCAGCTATGACCCAACTTTTTCTTTTGAGGTTGCTGTAGTAATTCAAGATGGTATGCGACGCATGCTACAGGAGCAAGAAGACGTTTATTACTACATTACTTTAATGAATGAAAACTACTCACATCCAGCAATGCCTAAGGGTGCTGAGCACGACATTATTAAAGGTATGTACAAGTTGAACTCAGTTGGAGATTTGAATTCAAAACTCCGAGTTCAACTTCTAGGTTCTGGCACGATCTTCCGTGAGGTAATTGAAGCTGCTGATATTTTAAATAAAGACTGGGGAGTCTCTTCAGATCTATGGGGTTGCCCAAGCTTTACAGAGCTTGGTCGAGACTGGAATGCGGTTCATCGCAATAATCTTTTGAACCCAACATCTGAGCCAAGTTTGTCTCATGTAGAAAAGTGTTTGGGAGCCACTACAGGCCCTGTCATTGCAGCAACGGATTACGTACGTTTATTTGCAGAACAGATTCGTCCAGCAATCCAACATCTCGGACGTCGCTATGAAGTCTTGGGTACCGATGGCTTTGGACGTTCTGATACGCGCGAGAAGTTACGTGACTTCTTTGAGGTCGATCGTCATTGGATAGTTTTGACCGCTTTGAGATCGTTGGTGGATTCAGGGCAATTTGATCGTCAGAAGTTAGCTGATGCCATTAAAAAGTATGGCATTGATATAAGTAAACCAAACCCAATGACGGTTTGATAAGAGAGCCTAATAATGAGCCAAACTATTGAAATCAAAGTTCCTGACATTGGGGACTATAAGGACGTGCCCGTCATCGAGGTATTAGTTAAGGCGGGTGACCAAGTTGAAAAAGAGCAATCTATTGTTGTGTTGGAGTCTGATAAGGCAACAATGGATGTACCTTCAAGTCATTCGGGCAAAGTAAAAGAAGTCAAAGTTAAAGTAGGGGACTCTCTTTCGGAAGGCTCTGTAGTCATTTTATTGGAACAGGGTGAAGATGCCGCTAGTGCAGCACCCTCTCCAAAACAATCTGCCGCATCAGTTCCAGCCCCAACACCAGAGACAAAACAAACGCCACCAGTTGAGCCGCCAATCAAAATGGCTCCACCACCACCCCCAGTTACCAACACACCTCCGCCCGTTGATGATGGTGTTAGTCATGCCAGCCCATCTGTCCGTAAATTTGCAAGAGAGCTTGGCGTAACTATTTCACAAGTTAAGGGAACTGGGCCTAAAAATCGCATTACACAAGATGACGTTCAAGCATTTGTGAAGGCAGCAATGAGTTCTGGCGGCGCTACTTATGGCGCAGCATCTGGCGGAAACTTAGGGGGATTAAATCTTATTCCCTGGCCTAAAGTTGATTTCACCAAATTTGGTGAAGTTGAGCGCCTACCCCTCAATCGCATTAAGAAACT
>Ga0364860_11164_pt1 | contig 10177 bp, 9 predicted proteins | sample ExccelAu500001D4_FD_206916 | JGI IMG/M metagenome (GOLD analysis project Ga0364860, IMG submission 206916) | Enriched cells from Trout Bog Lake Hypolimnion, Wisconsin, USA - BchlTB.Aug20.5000.01 .D4 | ecosystem: Environmental > Aquatic > Freshwater > Lake > Hypolimnion/Profundal zone | place: USA... | reverse complement strand
CGCTTGCGTCAATCGCTGCCCACTGGCCCGGTGGTGCTGCGTAAGCTGCGGCCTGACTGGCAGGCCGGCAGCGAGTCAAAGTGGGAACTGATTGTCTCTGCATCAAGCGTTGAGCAGCAGGTGAATGAGCTGGAGTTGTCATCGGCGCAATCGCTATTCTCCATGACGCTTGCGGTCACTGTTGGCGAACAGGATTACCTGGTCGAGTCAGTCTCATCCAATGAAGCCTTCGGGCAGGTCTATCTGTACCGGCTTCTCCTGCGGGAAGCGCACCAGCAGGCTGTTTAGTTGCCCGACAGCTCGGGCACAACCACTCAGCACGACAACGAGGGCACTTCCCAGTTGCTCAGATTCGCAAAGGGATTCAGGAGAACTATTCCATGCAGAATGCAAAAGACTCGTTTTATATGGCGCTGCGGTCGCGGTTGATGAGCGTCAACCCGGAGCGGACTATCCTTCTGCGTGGTGCCGTAAGACCTGGAATTCTGGTAGAGGAAGCGGAGGCCTCGGTTGGCCAGCTCCCGACTGACGTATTTGTTCTGCGTTGGCTGGGGCTGGGTGTGGATTTGGATCTGGGAACGACGATGGTCGCGGAACAGTGCGAGATTGTCTACCAGACGTGCGGGACACAGAGCTTTGGGGGATTAGATCGCGGACGTGTACTTAGCGGGATGGACGAAGAACTTGCAGCGATGCTTCAACCGTTTCACACGAAGAAGCTCAACTATTCTTCCACGCCTCCTGTGGCCATGCTGACCAGTGTTTTTTGGGATGAGCCTGGGTTTGCGCCAGTCGTGATCCAGCGCGACAAGTTGAGTCGCACGGCGAGCGTAACTGTGTACAGCTACCAAGAGCAGGGGGAGTAAATGTCCACAAATTGGTACTCAGCACCGGCGCCTGTAACGCGGCGGGTGCGCGCCTACTTTGCGCCGGTGAATCGGTCCGCGCAGCAGCCGATACTCTTTGATCCTTCGATTCAAGGCAGGTTTGATTTGAACGCGCCTCCCGCTCCCTGGATCAGCCTGGGATGGGTTCAGGACTTTGCACGTAAGTCGGGTAGCAAGACGTCGGCGCTGCTCACGGGGATTCCCGCAGCACCGCTCGAGCAAGTTCGAGAGTCTCTGGAAGCACAGGTAAGTATGCAGTTCCTGAGTTGGACAAAGCTAACCATGGCGCTTGCAACCGGGGCACAGCATATGAATGTTCTGGCAACAACGAATGCAACTGCCCTTGCGGCTGTTGGGGCACAGGCACCTGCTGCAGTATTGCCTCAGAGCGGCTCGACTGCGACTTCAATCCTTCTGTCTTCGACGGACGCTGCGGCGTTTTCAGCCGGATCTCTCGTCGCCGCGGACGTGGACTACGTTGGCCAAACCGGATTTGTGGGTTCGCCAATAGCAGGGGCATATGTCCGGACTGCACTTACAGATTTGGACTATATCCGGCGTGTCACGTTCAACGTGGCATTGGTCGCGGCGGTAAATAGCACTGGACTCACGTTGGCCCAGCCGCTTCCTGGAGGAGCTCCGACAACGGGCGTCAAACTACAGTCGATCAGCGGCTTTATCGATCGCGAGGGCGGCTCCTTCTTTCAGGAGTGGTCAGGATTGTTTGTGATGGAAGGGAGCCAGGGAGAGCGGGTCTTTTATTACTACCCGCGTCTGCAATCCATGTGCGGAGCTGAGGAAAGGAGTATTCCACTGAGCAGCAGAAATCAGAATGGTCATGCTCGCCTGCTGCTGAAGGGTCAGTTCCTTGCGCTGCCGACAATCGATCCTCTGGATGGCGAAAAAGTTTGTTGCTATCGGAGCTTTCTGCCGGCAGCAAATGCACTGGCGTAAGGAACCCCGCGCTCTTTCCATCACCACATAGCGATTCTCAGCCAAGTTGCAGGCAAGCGAGACACTCACAATGAAGATCTCAATTCAAGGGCAGGATTACACGGCGGTGCTCGATGCAGCGCACCCACTGACGATTGAACGCAAGCTCAACGAGCCGTCGATCTGTCAGTTATGGCTTAGCTTGCCGTTCAATAGCAGCTTCGTTGCGCCGACGCGCTACCAGTCACTCAAGATAACAGGCGACGATGGCACGGTCTATTTCACTGGCTACATCGCGGCCAGTCCCATACCGGAGTATAGCGGCCTTGGTATGGAAGGACCGCGTTACAGAACAGCGATCCAAGCAGTTAGCGATGAGATTCTTCTAGACCAATTGTTCATGCCGGGGAGCAAGGGGGCAACCACGGGAACGGTTGCGCTGGAACTCAATTCGCTTGTGACACACTCGGGATCAACAATGCTGTCTACACAGGGTCTCGCGCTGACCACTCCAGTGAGTAGCGGGACACCTGAGCCGGGTTCGAACTGGAGTAAGCGCGCAGGGCAGGTAGCAAACATGGCCCGTGCCGCATACCGCGCGATCAGCGGAGCACTAACCGCAACTCCCGTGCAGACAATAGTGCATCCGCTGAACGAAACCGACGGAAGCCTGGAATTTGCAAATCTCTCGCTCAGTACCGGCGTGCAGCGCGCGCTGGCAAACGATGTGACTGTATGCGGTGAAAACGAACCCGTTGCTTACGTCACGGAGTATTTTCTGGGTGATGCTGCCACCTCGCAGTTCACCCTGGCTGCCGAGCCATATTTCCCTCCTACTTCGCAAGTGACCATAATCCATGAACTCTTCAATGAATCAGGGATCGACAAGACGCTATGGAGCGTTGTTGGCGGGTCGGGGTATCTGACGCTTGGGGCCGGTGGATTGTCGATGAACGGCGGTAATGGAATCGATGGTCAAACCCTGATTACATGGCTCGATCCTGTTGAGATGGGCGGGACGCTTCTGATAGAAGCTACGGGCGTCACTCTGTCTCCGGGAAGCACAGGGATTCTTGCAGGACTGTTTATGGCCATGGAAACAGCCGCAAGCTGCACGGCGGGATTCCAGGTTACGACACAAACCGGAACAGGAGTGGCAACTCTGCAGCCAATCGTGCAAGGCACGCCTGCGGGGACAACATTCGCGCTCGCGCCTGCTAACCAATACACACTCCATATACGCATTCATTGTCCTGAATCGGAACGGTCACAGTCCATCTACTATTCCTGCGGCGACAATGGCGTAGTCTCTGCCGGCGGCGCGACAATCCTGGCACCAGGCAGAATCCAAATGGAGATCCAGCAGTTTATAAATGGAGTGGCATCTACACCGGTCACTCTCTATGATGGCGCGCTCGCTAATCTTCCTGGAACCTGCATGGCCGTTCCAGCCAGCAGCATCAACCTGATTGGAACCATGCGTTCATTCAGCGTAAGCAATCTAGGCTCAGGATGGGTAACTAGTACTCCCTCGGGGGGCAGCGCTTACACCCGGCGGGTTGGAACAACCGCGCAGGCCTCTGAATGTTACATGGATCGATCTGGCAAGCTTGTCTTTTACACCGGCTACATTCCGTTGGCTGGAGAGCAGATCGCAGTCAACTATCGAACTATGGGCCGCGCAGTTGGTCGCGCGTTGAACGCTGGGAGCCAGACTGCATTGTCGCAAATTGGCTGGCCTGCCTCTGCTACATGGATTGGAACTGTCACCAGCCCACCTACGCGCAGCTCCGCGGATTGTCGATCTGCTGCAAAAGTATTGGTGGAAGCGGCAGCGAGCACCAGCGCGTTGTGGAGTGGCACTTACAAGGGCAACAAGCTCAGTTTCAGCTCTGATGTTTGGCCGGGAGACGCGTTGGAACTGATTGCGTCCTCCACCAATCTGGATGCTGAAGTTGTTGTGCGCACAGTCAAGGTAAGTTATCGGGCAACTTACCCTGATCTGGTGGACTATGAAATTACATTTGCCAATGACTGGGCAGATGACCTGGCCATCAAGACTAGTAAGACTGTGCCAGCGAACGCCTGGCTGCCAGCTCGGATTGCGCCCACGGTACTGGCCAATCTGAACCGGCTGACTGTAACTTCGCTCAGTGGAAGCACTGTCACGGTGAATACCGGTATTGCGGCTCCTTCTGGTGGTGGGTTTGAGGTTCGGTTGCGTGACTTTGCTTTTATGCCCGGCAATGATCCAACACTGGTGCTGCGCAGTTCGCAATCCAATTTCAGTTTTTCTCGCATATCGCCCAGCGACAGGTTCTATATCCGGATGTACGACGGAGCCGCACCACCCAACTACTCTGAGTTCTCGGTGGCATTGTTTATCAATCTTCCTTTGAGCGCATAAGCAGTCGAGATGCCAAAGTATGACTCCGATAATCTATAGCGTGACGAACGTATCCATAGGAAGTGGAGAGCCGCTGGTATGCGAATGATGAATGAGTTTGAAGCACAGGTTCTCAGTGATCTAAGTGTTTTGAAAACGCAGATGAGCGGACTTACCGGCGATGGCAACGGAGGCCGCGTTGCAGAGTTGGAGAGGCGGCTGGACCGTCATGAGCAAAACTGGCAACGGGCCAAAGGTTTCCTGGCAGCAGTGAGCGTTGTGTTCGCGGTAGTGGAAGTTGCTGTTCAGGCCTGGCTACGCCACTAGCGCCTGAGCTTGCCTGAATTGGTTTGGACTCTAGTTTCGAACTGAGCTCAGTCCTCGTATAATCACCCCATGAGTGAGCACCCATTAGTCGGCGTGGTAATGGGCAGCAAGAGCGACTATGAAGTGCTCTCGGCTGCCGTCGAAATCCTGCGCACCCTGCAGATTCCGCATGAAGCAAAGGTTGTCAGTGCCCACCGCACGCCTGACTTGCTCTTCCAATATGCTGAGACTGCACGCGAACGCGGACTGCGCGTAATTATTGCGGGTGCAGGCGGCGCGGCACATTTGCCCGGTATGTTAGCGGCAAAAACACTCGTGCCGGTTCTTGGTGTTCCTGTTGTAGCCACCCAGCTCAACGGTCTTGATTCCCTGCTCTCCATCATCCAAATGCCCAGAGGAGTTCCGGTTGGCACGCTGGCAATCGGCAAGGCCGGAGCGGCTAATGCGGCATTGCTCGCTGCCGAGATTCTCGCTACCACCGACGTGGATCTATATGATCGCCTCTCTGCATGGCGCGCAGCCCGTACACAGGAAGTTCTCGAAGCGGAGCTCGACACGGAGCTGCCGGGGTGAAGTTCTCCCCGTTGTCCTCGAACTCAAATTTAAAGACAATCCAACCGGGTGGCCTGCTGGCCATTCTTGGCGGTGGACAGCTAGGGCGCATGGTAGCCATGGCCGCGCGCACCATGGGCTACCGTGTGCGCGTCATGGACCCAGAAGCTTCCTGCCCAGCCAGCTTTGTCGTCGATGAAGTTGTGGTTGGTCGCTGGGATGACGTTTCCGCGGCTCGCCGACTCGCCTCAGGTGCGGATGCCGTCACACTCGAAATCGAACAGATCGGCGTCGACGCTCTCTCTGAAGTTGCGAAACTTGCCCCATTGCGTCCCGGTGTCGAACCCATCCTCATTATTCAAGATAAGACGCTCCAGAAGCCGTGGCTTGCGGACAACGGATTTCCCGTCGGTCCCTTTCGCGTCGTCCATTCTGAGGAGGAGCTTCGTGGTGCTGTGCCAGCCCTGGGCGGCCACGTGTTTTTGAAGATTGGCCGTGGTGGCTACGATGGACGCGGACAGGCACGAATCGGTCCTGCGAATGGCATTGATCTTGGACAAGTGTGGCGGCAACTGGGCGAGCGTGCATCTGTCGCAGAACAAGCCCTGGACCTCGACTTCGAGATCAGCGTAATGGCAGCACGAAACCCAGTAGGCGAAGTCTGTACCTACCCCGCAGCGCGAAACCACCATGAGAATCAAATCCTGGCATGGAGCGTGATTCCTGCTGGCATTGACGCCGCCCTTGAAACACGCGCTGAGTCGATCGCCGCGGGCATCATTGCCAAACTAGGTATTGAGGGACTTCTCTGCGTGGAGTTCTTTGTCACGCGCAGTGGCGAGTTGTTCGTCAACGAGCTTGCGCCGCGCCCGCACAACAGCTATCACCAAAGCGAACGCGGATGCGTCACCAGCCAGTTTGAGCAGGCGGTACGCGCGGCGTGCAATCTGCCGCTCGGCGACACGTCGCTAATTGCGCCTTGCGCCATCGTGAACCTGCTTGGCAATCTGTGGCTTGATGGCGAGCCCGACTTCGCCGCAGCGCTCACAGTCCCCGGAGTACGCCTGCACCTCTACGAGAAACACACTCCGCGCGCTGGCCGGAAAATGGGGCATCTATCCGCCACCGGAGCCACGGCAGAAGAAGCGCTCGAACGTGTTCTAGACGCCAAGCAACTTCTCTAGCCCGCCCATCGAATCCCATCCCAATGAAAAGAGCCGTGTTGATTCTTCGCAAGGAAGAAGCTACACGGCTCCGAACAATCCAGACCCTGAGGCCTTACGCCCCCGAGTCACCCTTTTGCCAACGCTTCGGTCTCTGGTTCTGTTGCAGAATCTTCTTGCGTATGCGCAGCGACTTCGGTGTCACTTCCACCATTTCATCTTCAGCAATAAATTCGATCGCCTGCTCCAGATTCAACGCCTTCACCGGCACCAGTCGAATGGCCTCGTCCGCGCTCGATGCGCGCATGTTGGTCATCTTCTTTTCGCGCACGACGTTTACGTCCAGGTCGTTGTCACGATTATGCTCGCCAACAACCATGCCCTCGTAAACCTCAACGCCAGCACCCACAAACAGAATGCCGCGCTCCTGCAATCCATTCAAGGAATAGGTCGTCGTTACGCCCTGGCGGTCTGAGATCAGCGCGCCCGTGGGCCGCTGCGGAATCTCACCCTGGTAAGGAATATAACCATCAAACAGCGAGTTCATCACGATGGTTCCGCGCGTCTCCGTCAACATCTCGCTGCGCAGGCCAATCAATCCGCGGCTCGGTACGCGGAACTCCAAACGCACGCGGCCTGATCCGTGATTGTGCATCTTGTTCATTTCGCCCTTGCGTGGTCCAAGCTTTTCAATCACTACGCCGGTATAGGTCTCTGGCACGTCGATGGTGAGGTGTTCCACCGGCTCCATGCGCTGCCCATCCACCATGCGCGTAACAATCTGCGGCCGCCCTGCCGATAGCTCAAAGCCCTCGCGCCGCATCATTTCAATCAAAATCGCAAGCTGCAGTTCGCCGCGGCCCAGCACCTTGAACGTATCCGGCGACCCGGTCTCTTCCACGCGAATTGACACATTTGTGAGGAGTTCGCGGTCCAGGCGCTCACGCAGATTTCTGCTTGTTACATACTGGCCTTCGCGCCCTGCAAACGGCGAATTGTTCACGCTGAACTGAATCGCAATCGTCGGCTCGTCAATAATGATCAGCGGCAGCGGCGCGGGATTCTCCACGCTGCAAATCGTCTCACCAATCGTGATACCTTCGATGCCCGCAACCGCCACAATGTCGCCCATGGAGGTCTCAGTCGTCTCCGTCCGCTTCAGTCCGCTAAACGTAAACAGCTTGGTAATGCGCGTCTTGTAGAGCGATCCGTCGCGCTTGGAAATGTTCACGTCATCGCCCACATGCAGCGTCCCTTGAAACACGCGGCAAATTGCAATGCGGCCAAAGTACTCCGAGTAATCCAGATTCGTAACCAGAATCTGCAGCGATCCCTGCTCGTCGCCCTTCGCTGGAGGAATGGTCTTCACGATCGTCTCAAACAGCGGCTGTAGATCCGTGCCTGGCTTCTCCATATCCAGCGTTGCCTGGCCGTTCTTGGCCACCGCATACAGCACCGGAAAATCCAGCTGCGACTCTTCCGCATCCAGATCGATGAAAAGATCGTAAATTTCGTTCAGTACTTCCTGTGCGCGCGCATCGGGCCTGTCGATCTTGTTGATGACGATAATCGGCTTCAGCTTGGCTTCAAGCGCCTTTGCCAGCACGTAGCGCGTCTGCGGCAACGGCCCTTCGGCTGCATCCACCAGCAACATCACGCCGTCCACCATCTTCAGTGCGCGTTCTACCTCGCCGCCAAAGTCCGCGTGCCCCGGTGTATCCACAATGTTGATCTTGCCGCCTTCAAAGTTGATGGCCGTGTTCTTGGCAAGAATCGTAATGCCGCGCTCGCGCTCCAACTCGTTTGAATCCATCACTCGGTCCGCAACCTGCTCGTTGGCGCGGAATGTACCCGATTGGCGCAGCATTGCGTCCACTAGCGTTGTCTTTCCGTGGTCAACATGGGCAATGATGGCGATATTGCGTATCGTCTGGCTCAAAAGGGTATTCCTTCTTCTGGATTCGGCAACTGTGGCCGTGGGGTGATCAGAGGGGTGGAAACAGCAAATCTCCGCACAATGCGGCAGTTTCTATTCTACCAGCAGTCGCGGATTAGAAATGGAACCGGAGGTATTCCTCGTGGAATGGCGCAAATGCAGATGCCCCACCCGACGCATCTGCACGCGCCTTGGTGGGGCATTTAAATCGATTCTGTGCCTGGACTTGCTACCGCCCGATCACAATCACCTGGAAGCTTCCCGGCAACACGGGCGCTCTCGGCTTGGGAACCTCCGCCGTTGGCGCGGGCTTTGGCCCGTACTCAGCCACCACCACATAAATGCGGTCGCTGCCCGAGTCGTATGCCATTGTCCGTCCGCCCTTCAGCGTGGGCAGTTTCTCAATCGTAGGATAGCCAGCCGCCTTGGTGTCTACCACCGACAGGATGCCGTCATCGCCGCTCGATGCAAAAGCCAGTTGATCCTTTGCGTCAAACCCAGCCGCGTCCGGGCCAGCGCCAATCGTGGGGGTAGCAATCAGCTTGCCCGTCAGGGAATCGACGACGCCCATCTTATTGCCATCGCAGACCGGGAACAGCCTGTGTCCCGCCACGTCAAAGGCCATGCCGGAAGGCGACTCACAACCCGCGGGCCATGTGCCAACAAGCTTCAGAGTCTTCGCATCCAGATGCACAATCGAGCTGGTGTCTTCAATGTTGTCGTACACGTTCCCTGTGCCATCTACCTGCGGAAATTCAGGCTTGCCGGGCAGGGCAATCGTTGCCACTACCTTCTGCGTTGCGACATCAATCACGCTCACATTCTTTGACCGCCCGTTAAACGCCCACACTGTTTTGGTTGCAGGCTCAAACGTAATGCCATCCGGGTTCGTCCCCACCGTAATCGTCGCCAGCGTTGCCAGTGTTGCGCGGTCAAAAACCACCACTGCGTTTGCGCCGCCGTCTGAGATGTATCCCACCTTGCCATCGGGATTCACCGCGATTCCGTGCGTGCCTTTAAAGCCGGTAAGCGCGCCAACTGGCTTGCCCGTTGCAGTGTCCAGCACTTCAACGCGCGGGCCGTGCGTAATGTAGAGCCGGTGTGCCGGCGGATCGGCCAACAGATAGTCCCAGCCTCCGTCGCCGCCAATCTTCCAGTGGTCAACAATGTGGTAAGGCTTCTGCGCGGCTGTCATAGCCGGAGCTGCAAGCAGGCCGCAAATCAAGGCTGCGGCACTAAAGATTTTTAACATGAATTCTGTGCTGCGGTGCTTCATGATTCCTCCAAAGCGACTATTGAATCGCGGCAAGAATATCACTGCCGGGTTCAAGAGTGTTACGTGTTTGTTACCGCAAATTCAGAGTCGTAGTACCCAGAGTCGCGCCCGCCAGGGACTAATTCCCTGAGAAGAATATGCCGACCGTAATGCACTGCAGGTACACTCCATCTACTCTGCGCCATACAACTGAAATTTACCTGAAGACTTCGCACAACCTGAGAATCACCCACATGCATTATGCTCATCTGCAGGCACTTCCGGCACCCTGGAGCCCGCTCTGTGCGCATCGTACTCTCGAACATCGGCACCTTCGGCGACATTAATCCGCTCATCGCCCTCTCCCTTGAACTCAAGCGCCGCGGCCACGCCCCCGTGCTGGCTCTGCCCGCCGTCTATCAATCTAAAATCGAACCCCTCGGCCTTGAGTTCCACGCCATCCGCCCGGACATTGACCCCACGAACACCATTCTTGTCGAGATGATCTACGACGTGAACAAGGGCACGGAGCGCGGGCTGCGCGAGTTCCTTTTTCCTGTCCTGCGCCAGACTTACGATGACCTGCTCCACGCGGCAACTAGTCCCGTACGCGCCGATCTGCTCCTGCTCGGCGAACTCAATTATGCCGGTCCCATTGTTGCGGAAATCACCGGAATCCCCTGGGCCAGTTATGTGCTCGCTCCTTTCTCCTTCTTCTCCGCCTTCGACCCACCCGTG
>Ga0364860_11172_pt1 | contig 10189 bp, 5 predicted proteins | sample ExccelAu500001D4_FD_206916 | JGI IMG/M metagenome (GOLD analysis project Ga0364860, IMG submission 206916) | Enriched cells from Trout Bog Lake Hypolimnion, Wisconsin, USA - BchlTB.Aug20.5000.01 .D4 | ecosystem: Environmental > Aquatic > Freshwater > Lake > Hypolimnion/Profundal zone | place: USA... | reverse complement strand
ACAGGCGATTACCTGCGCATCTGTATTTGTTGGCGTTTCAAGATCCTGTGAGGAAATTACGCCCTGTGGTGTTTCATTCAGATACTTACTGCAGGATACAGTCAGCATAGAAAAAAACAGTATAGCTAAATATTTTATACTTTTCATAATATTTAATTTTTTTAGAATGATAAATTAATACCACCGGTAATCACAACAGGAATAGGATAGGCATCAGCCGGATTTTCAGGGTCAGCTATCGGATTGGATTTATTTTTAAATCTCAACAGGTTACTGGCCTGAATATAAATTTTAGCCCTTTGCATTTTCTTAAATGAGGAAATATTTTTCAGGTTATAAGCCAACTGAATATTTCTCAGTTTCAGGTATGATGCTTTTTCAAGGAAATAGCTGGAATACCTGCCTTCATTATTTGCATTGGTTAATGTTAATGCAGGAATAGTTGATTTGGTATTTGTTGGTGTCCATGCCTGTAAAGTTCTTGGTCCCCAGTTTGAACCCGGAGCCAGTGAAGTGAAATCACTCAGGTATTTATAGTTATTGTACTCCAATCCACCTTTAATACCCTGGAAAAAGAAACTAAGGTCGAAATTTTTATAACTGATTGATGTATTTAACCCATAAGTAAAATCAGGGTCTGTTTTACCTAAAAACCTTTGATCGTTGGCATCAATAACACCATCATGATTCAGGTCTTTATACCTGATACGGCCTACACCATCACCAGGTTGTGTAGGAGCAGAATTAACTTCTGCCTGGTTCTGAAAAATACCCTGAACATCATAACCATACAGTGAATTAATAGAACGTCCAAGTACGGTCTGCGTAGTTCCGTTTCCTGCATAAGCAGTAAGGACAGAAGATGGCAGATACAGCACTTTATTCTGGTAAGTAGCAACATTACCGGTAAAAGTTAAAGACAGGTCTTTTCCTACTTTAGCATTATAGGTAACAATCCCTTCAAAACCTTTATTACGCATTTTTGCACCATTATACCAGGTACCGCCACCTTGACCCAATACTGCTAAATAAGGTGGTTGAATTAAGATATCTGTGGTTGTTTTAGTGAAATAATCCAATGAACCAAATACTTTGTTATTTAACAAACCGAAATCAATACCAATATTTGACTGGGTGGTAGTTTCCCATTTTAAATTAGGGTTTCCCTGTTGTATAGGTGTATAACCGGAAGGCATAGTACCTGTACCTGAACCAGAGATATTATAGGCAGTACCCTGATTAAAATTCCAGGTAATATCTGTACCATAAATGGATTGGTATAAAGTCTGGGTTGCATTATTGGCAATATTCTGATTACCGGTCTGTCCCCATCCATACCTCAATTTAAGATCAGAGAATATGGGTAACGCTTTTCTTACAAAGTCTTCCTGACTGGCACGCCATCCTAATGAGAAGGCCGGAAACTGACCCCATTGATTGTTTACACCAAACTTGGAAGAACCATCATCACGAAGGGTTACAGAAGCAAGGTATTTCCCATCATAAGAATAGTTGATTTTACCAAAATATGATAAAAGGGCATCACCACTGCCACCACCTGCTACCAGAATATTACTGGTAGTGGAAGAAAGATAGGCATAATTGATATCTGCCAAAGCTAATCCTTGTCCATAACCGTTAAAGTTCTGATTCGCATCTTTCACCTGTTCTTCCCCTAAGAGAAAATTAAACCGGTTCTTTTTATAATTCAGGTCATAGGTTAAAGTATTATGCCAGCTGAATGTTCCTTCATAATCAGCAGTCTGATATGCTGAAGTAATCGGACTGGATAAGAATCCGGATACATAAGGTTTCTGCAATAACCTGGCATAATTACCTGCCAGATCAACACCTACACTGGACCTGAAATGAAGATTATGCAAAATTGCAAGATCTATATACGTATTTCCAAATACCCTTCCGAAATTATTGTGATTCTGATTGAAATCATAAATCAGCCTTACCGGATTCTGACGATCATCCATACCGGCAACAGGTCCGCCCCATCCACCTGTAACAGTATGTACCGGGATAATTGGGTTAGATATCTGCGCCAACTGGAATAAGCCTGAACCACCTGTATAACCTGGCAGTCCATTAATTGGGGTAACCGGTAATAATACATCATTCATATAAGTTACAGAAAGGTTTTCCCCTACTTTTAACCTGCCATTGAAAAAGTTAAAATCACTGTTAAACCTGGCTGTTACTTTTGTATCATTGGTTGTTTTGATAATACCATTGTTATCAAAAAAGCCTATTGAAAAAAGATAACTTCCCCTTTCACCACCACTGGACATGGAAAGGTTATAGGCTTGTAAAAAAGAAGTCTGGGAAATTTCTTTATACCAGTTGGTATTAGCAGATAACATGGTCTGAGCAGCATCCACATATTTTGGAATATTTACTGCACTTAAAGACGGACTGGTAAAATTATTATTCCAGGTATAGGTATAGATTCCATTCAGGTTAGGATCCTGACCGTCATTAACAGCAGCCTGCCAATAAGCCTTTCCATGATCAACTGTATTGAGCGTTGGAGGCAGGCTGTTGAAATACTGTAAAGAAGTGCTGGCATCAAAGTCAATCCTTGTCTTTCCTTTTTTACCAGTTTTAGTAGTTATGATAATAACACCGGCAGCAGCTCTGGAACCATAAATACTGGCAGCAGAAGCATCTCTTAATACCTGAATAGATTCAATATCATTCTGGTTAATTTCCTGCAGGCCTCTTTCTGTTGGAATACCATCAATAATATACAATGGATTATTGCTGTTAAGTGTGGTAATACCACGCATCATAACGCCTACAGCACCATTAGGAGAACCATCCTGGCTAATATTCAACCCAGGAACCCTTCCTGCCAGTGATTTCATTACATTGCCCTGAGGAATGTCTTTTACTTCGCTCACATTCACTACAGTTACAGCGCCAATCATATCTTTCTTCTTTTCAGAAGTATATCCGGTAATAACCACCTGTTCCAGGTTATTTTCACCAGGCACTAATGCCAGTTTTAAATTTTGTGAAGTTTTATCAACTTTCACCTGAATAGAATTCATCCCTACAAAAGAAAAACTGAGGGACTCTCCATCTGCAACTTTAATCGTAAACTTACCATTGGCATCTGTTACAGCCATTGCGTTTTTCCCTTGTACTGTTACACCTGCTAAAGGTTCGTTGGTGTTTTTGTTTACAACTGTGCCTGTAAGGCTTTTTTGTTGTGCAAACGAAAACATTGCCAGCAATAAGAGTGGCAATAGAAGAAACAATTTTCTCATAATCGTTAATTTTTGTTGTGAATAAGTAATCATTGTTTTATGATTGTATTTAGAAAAGCATTATTAAATAGTTACCAGGTCTTTTTCCAGAAAAGGATTAATCTCCGACAGATTGTATTCCGGACATGCACCATGATAACTCGCTATTAAAGCACCAACCGCACAGGCAAACCGCAATGCTTCATTCGGTGCTACATTTGCTGCTAACTTTGACAGCAATGCTGCCAGGAATGAATCCCCGCTGCCTACCGTATCCCCCACTTTTACCGGGTATCCCGGATGATGAAATACCCTGCCTTCACTGTTAAAGCTGGCACCATCCCCTCCCTTCGTTACCACGATATTGGCAATCTGGTATTTGTCCTGCAAATACTGTAACCGGTCTGTTTCTGTACTTACTGTTGAAAACCATCCTGTAATCAGTTCCAGCTCTGATGCATTCAGCTTCAACAACCCAATCTTTTGCTGCAGTAACTGGTCGATGATTTTTTTATTATAATGGGGTGCACGAAGGTTAATATCCAGTACTTTAAAACTGGCCGCTTCCATCAACCGGAAAAGCGTGGTGCGGGATATTTCATTCCGCCCGGCCAGGCTACCAAATACAAAAAATACGGCCCGGGATACCAAATTCTCCAATGATGCTTCCCAGCCAATCTGATCCCAGGCCACCGGCATCACTATATCGTAACTCACTTCATGATCCGGATTTATAAATGCATTCACCGTTCCTGTGGGTAACAATTCATCCATCTGAAAATAATCCGTACTTATATTACTCTTTTCCATTAAGGCAATCAGGGATTGGCCCAATGCGTCCCTGCCAATACGGGTAATCATGGCCGGCTCTATACCCAGCTTTTTCAGGTGATAGGCTACATTCATCGGGGCTCCTCCGGGTACAGTACCGGTGGGCAGTATATCCCATAATATTTCTCCAAAACAAACAACAGGGTAGGGTGTGTTAGTAAGCTGTGTCATAATGTTGCTTTTAATTTTTTTAAATCGCTTTTATTGTTCTGTAAGGCTTTGTTCCACCTGCTCCAGTGAGGTACCCTTGGTCTCCGGCATCACTTTCCACACAAACAGTAATTGCAGGCACATCATCACGGTAAAGAATAAAAAGGTATTACCGCCACCTGCTTTCTCTGTAATCAGCGGAAAGGAAAAAGCGATCAGTGCTGCCATTACCCAATGGGTAGTACTGCCCAATGTTTGTCCCTTGGCCCTTACCTGGTTGGGGAATATTTCTGAGATAAATACCCAGATTACTGCGCCTTGTGAAAAAGCAAAGAAGGCAATGTATAAGAGTAGGTATACCGTTACGCCCCATCTGCTGAAATGGGCAGTATAGAAAGAATTGGATACCAGCGCCAGGGTAATAATCAATCCAACTGAACCAATCAGCATCAGGGTTCTTCTACCCACTTTATCAATAAAATTCATGGCAAGCAGGGTAAAACTGAAATTAACTACCCCAATCCCTACGGTAGATAATAAGGAGGATCCTGCACCGAGGCCTGTCATCTCAAATATCCGGGGCGCATAATAAATAATTGCATTGATGCCAGATGCCTGGTTAAACAAGGCAAATAACATGGCCAGCATTACCGGGAACCGGTACCGCCTGGAAAATAAGGGGTCTTTATGGATTATTTTACTTTCATCATCAGCATGCTGCTCTATCCGGGCAACCACGGCATCCGCAGTAGCCGGATTAATAATTTCTAATATGGCTTTTGCTTTTTTTGTATCTCCTTTTTTGATGATCAGCCAGCGTGGGCTTTCAGGGATCAGCCTTAATAATAAAAGGAATATAGCCGCAGGTACTGCTTCTATCCCCAGCATCAAACGCCAGGAATGGCCACCGCCAAACTGGCCAATGGCAAAATTGGACAAATAGGATATAACGATCCCAAATACCACATTAAACTGAAATAATGCTACCAGCCTTCCCCGTTTTTCAGAAGGTGATATCTCTGATATATAAATAGGCGCCGTAACAGAAGATGCTCCTACACCCAATCCGCCTATAAACCTGAAGAGTAAAAACAAATACCAGTTGGTGGAAGTGGAAGTACCTAAAGGGGATAATAAAAAGAGTATTGCAATCAGGTACAGGGTATTTTTCCTTCCCAGCTTATCTGCCGGTATACCTCCGAATAAGGATCCGATTACGGTACCAATTAAGGCAATGGATACCGTAAATCCATGCTGGAAGGAACTGAGCAGCCAATATTGCTGTATCGATTTTTCTGCTCCCGATATTACCGCTGTATCAAACCCGAAAAGGAAACCGCCTAATGCTATTATCAGGCTCCATACGAATACTTTATGCTTCATTTGACAAACAATTTGCACCAAAACTATCACCATCTGTCAGCAGGAATACATTGATATTGTACCTAATTCAATAGATTATGTCTTTATTCCAAAAAATGTATCATTTATCTGATTATCAAATAATTACAATTATAAAGCTGCAAGAACTTATTTAATCAACATTAATTTTGAAACAGATTTATTAAAAAATGTATCAAATTATAATACCTTTATTTTAGAAACCTCTCTTTAAGTTTTGTTTCATTTCTATCATTTATAGATTGACAGCCCATTATGAAAAAGAAATACACACCTCAGCTCTGCTTATCATCAGGACTATTCTTTTTAAAACTGTTTTGCCTGCCATTTTTAGGCATGCTGATATTGATTAGCTGTTCAGAAAAAAAAGAAACCAGGAAATTTAAGGTTGGATTTTCTCAATGTGTGGGTAATGATTTATGGCGGGTTACCATGCTGAATGAAATAAACAGGGAACTCTCCTTTCATAATAATATTGACTTTATTTATAAGGATGCAGGAGGAAACAGTAAAAAACAGGTACAGCAGATTGAAGAACTGGCCAATCAGAATATAGATATCCTGATTGTTTCACCTAATGAGGTAAAACCACTCACTCCGGCTATCGAAAAAGTATTTGATCGAGGTATTCCGGTGGTGGTGGTGGACAGAAGGATTAATTCTCAAAAATATACCGCATTTATTGGAGCCTCTAATTTTGAAGTAGGGCAAAATGCCGGAAGATATGCCGTTAGCCTTCTGAAAGGTCATGGCAACCTGATTGAAGCAACAGGATTGCCTGATGCCAGCCCCGTAATTGACCGGCATAATGGTTTTATGGATATCATTTCCCATTATCCCGGCATCCACTACCTTAAAAAAATTGACGATAATTCCAGGCCTTATGCCTTAATTGAAGAAAATACCATTAAAGAGCATAAAGACCTGGACCTGATCTTTGCCCAAAATGATTTTATGGGCTATGATGCCTATAAAATATGTAAAAAACTGGGGGTAGAGAAAAAGATAAAGATAATAGGTATAGATGGCTTATCTGCCGATAGCCTTGGAATGGATATGGTCATCCATAAATACTTAGCCGGATCAGTCCTTTATCCTACTGGAGGACAAGAATCGATTATCACAGCCCTGAACATTTTAGAAAAAAAACCTTTTCATAAAGAAAACCCGCTTGTTACCACTATTATCGACTCTTCCAATGTACGGATCATGAAACTGCAGAGTCAGAAAGTACTGAACCAGCAGAAAGATATTGAACAGCGGCAGAAACTGATTGACAGGCAATTAAAGATCACACAAAACCAATCCACTGTTATCTTTCTTATATTACTGGCACTGGTCATCACTTTACTGCTGGGGGGCATTAGCTTTTATTATTTGCGTGAAAACAAAAAGATCACTAACAAACTGGCCAAACAGAATATAGAAATATCCGAACAAAAGAACCAGCTGGAAGAAATGTCTTTAAAAGCAGAAACAGCCCACCAGGCTAAACTAAGCTTCTTTACCAATATCTCCCACGAATTCCGAACCCCGCTTACCTTAATTATATCACCGCTGGAAGAATTAATGCAGCATCCCAAATTACAGCCATCAACCAAACAAATATTACAATTGGTGCAGAAGAATGTCATGCGCCTCTACAGGCTGGTGAATCAATTGATGGACTTCCGGAAAATTGAGTTTAATAAAATGCAGTTACACGTATCTGAAAACGACCTGATCGCTTTTGTTAAAGAAATATTTACCTCCTATGAAGTACTGGCTAAAAACAAAGGCATCAGTTTCCAGTTTTTTACCAATGAAAAACAATTGCCTGTCTGGTTTGATGGAACCATGATTGACAAAGTTATTTTTAACCTGCTTTCCAATGCCTTCAAATTTACCAGGGAAAATGGATTTATTTATGTAACCATTAATAAAGCCGATAAATATGCTGTAATTACTATTGAAGATAGCGGTATTGGTATGTCTGACACTTCCCTGCAACATGTATTTGAACCTTTTTTCCAGGGGGAATATGAGAGTTATAAGGGTACCGGATTAGGGTTGGCGCTTTCTAAAGAATTAATAGACCTGCACAAAGGCAATATCACTGTTAAAAGTGAAAAATGGAAAGGCACTATTTTTGAAATCAGGCTACCCCTTGGTAATGCCCATCTGGATCAGGATAAGCTGGTTACCAATACAGGTTCCGAGGCATTGATTAAAGAAGATGCAAAAGTGTACATGACAGAATTGTACGACCGCCTTCCTTCAATTCCTGAAGAAGGGGCTGCAGAAACTGAAAAACAATACTGTATACTGGTAGTAGAAGATGATACAGATTTACGTTTATATCTTAAATCCCAGTTAGCTGCCAATTACGATGTGCTGGATGCAGAGAATGCCAATACCGCTTTGCAGCTATGTTTTGATAACCTGCCGGACCTGATTATTTGTGATGTGGTGATACCCGGTAAAACAGGACTGGAAATTACTAAAATCATCAAAAACGATGTACGTACTGCACATATCCCCATCATCCTGCTCACTGCCCGAACTGAAGAGAGCCAGAAAATTGAAGGATTAAAAACCGGTGCAGATGCCTATATCACCAAACCATTCAACTTTAAATTTCTGGAACAAACTATTGATACCCTGATCCATAACAGGGAGAAAACCAAAGACCATTTTTCAGGCGAAGTATTATCTGAAGAAAAAGGTAAAGTCAGTAAAAAGACCGACCGAAAATTCATCAGTACTTTTTCAGGTATTGTAGAGAACAATATTGCCAATGAAAATCTAACTGTAGAATCTATTTGTAATGAAATGGGCATATCCAGGGTACAATTGTACCGTAAAGTAAAGCAAACCCTTAATTGCAGTGTGAATGACTATATTGTAAATACCCGTATGCAGAAAGCAAAATACTATCTGCAGCATGAGGAACTGACGGTTGCTGAAATTGCCTTTAAAACCGGATTTTCTTCATCCACTTATTTTTCCACCGCTTTTAAAGCTGCGTTTGGATATACACCTTCGGAGTTTAAAGCGAATAAGAATCATTAGTTAATTAAAATAACCAAAAGGAATCCATTATTCAAATACATGCTTTGTACAATGTACCTACATAAGTAACTTTCCTGATGCTAACCTCTCAGAAATTATGATTAAACTGGAAATAATCATATTATACCTTATTTAGTTTCCTGCTGCTTAATAATTTTCATCAGTTCAACAAAATCAGTCCTGCCCAATCTTTCTATCAACTCCATATCCTCTTTTTCCAGTTTTCTTATGCCTGTTGAATTTATTTCAGCCTGGGCAGCTGTTCTGATGCCTGTTATAACAGTTGACACTTCATCATAACTCAAAATATAACTCAGTGCCAATTCAGTTTTAGAAAAATTATATCTTTTACAAAGCTCCCAAACTGGTACAAGATATTCATTGCAGGTATCCACAATTTCTTTAGTCAATCTATTCTTTCTATGGTCATTCTCAGAAAAGTTAATTGCTTTATCAAACTTACCGGTTAATAATCCAAATTGCAAAGGCATACGGGCAATAATTCCAAAACCTGCTGCACCTGCATTTTTTATAACGGAAAAAGCATTTTGATTGATGATATTATATACACATTGAAATCCCTGGCCCAGTTTATTATTAAGCATATATTCAGATTCTGCAGTTGGTTCAAATGTATTTAAGGATAAGCCCCAATATCTGATCTTACCGCTTTGCTGTAACAACTGCATTGCTTCCATACATTCTCCCTGCTGCAAATGAGAAAGCCTTGCGGTATGTAACTGATAATAATCAATCGTTTCTCTTTGAAGCCTTTGTAAACTTGCCTCACATGCTTTTAAAATATGGGCTTTAGAATAATCAATTGTAAATTGATTATTCCTGGACACATTTCCCGCTTTTGTAGCAATAATAATATCTTTTCTTTTACCAATGGTTTTACCAATTAATTCCTCTGAATGGCCTAATCCATAAATATCGGCAGTATCAAAAAAATTAATCCCAATATCTATAGATTTAAAAATGGCATCAATAGAGGTCTGATCATCTGCATCACCCCAACCAATAGCCGTATTCCCTATCATAGCCCCACCGCCAATAGCCCAGGCACCAAAACCTATTTCACTTACTTTTAAATCTGTATTGCCAAAATTTCTATACTTCATTTTTCAGTGATTTTTAAGATATGTTAAAAGTAATCAATAATTAATGTAATCCATTTTTTGTACCTCTCATAAAGCTGGCCATTGCGCTAAGTTCACTACATGCCAGTAATGCATATCACGCTTAGGCTATCTGAACCGGGGCAACACTACGTAGGTAGTAATAATACTTAACCCCACTCCTGCCATTACCAATCCAATATTGCGGAATTTCCGAAAGAAAGAGATTTTAAACTATTTGAAGAATATCAAATAAAGAAGTTAACAAATACATATAAGTGAATTATTTACAAATAACGCTAAAACATTGCTAACTCCTGATATTTATCAATATTGTCCTTCAGCTTAAAAATAACACCCCGTTTTCACACAGGG
>Ga0364860_10409_pt1 | contig 10209 bp, 9 predicted proteins | sample ExccelAu500001D4_FD_206916 | JGI IMG/M metagenome (GOLD analysis project Ga0364860, IMG submission 206916) | Enriched cells from Trout Bog Lake Hypolimnion, Wisconsin, USA - BchlTB.Aug20.5000.01 .D4 | ecosystem: Environmental > Aquatic > Freshwater > Lake > Hypolimnion/Profundal zone | place: USA... | reverse complement strand
GGATATCTATAACATCCCTATCGCCAGGATAACCAATGAATTTTTAAGTTACATCCATTCGCTGGAAATCCTAAATATAGAGCTGGCTAGTGAGTTTATTCTTTTCGTCTCCACATTGATGCGCATCAAAGCGCGCATGCTGTTGCCGCGCCGCGAGGTCGATGCCCAGGGCAAAGAAGTAGATCCGCGCCAGGAGCTGGTTGACAAAATACTGGAGTACAAGCGGTTCAAAGAAGCTTCAGAGGTCATGATGGCCATGGAAGCCGACCGCCTCATGCAGCAGAAACGAGGAAATATACATGCCGAAATGAACACCCTCGGAGAACAATATTCTGAAGGAACCGAAATTCAGGCAGTAACCATGTATAAGCTCCTCCAGGCATATGAGAAGGCTATCAAAAAATTTAATGAGCGGATGCACAAACCACAGCATGTGGTGGTAAAATACAACTACAGCCTGGAGGGACAACGAACGTTCCTGATAGACCATCTGAAGGAAACAAAAAGGGTGCCTTTCGATCAGCTCTTTGCTTCTTGCCAGAACCGTATTCATGCTATTTTCACCTTTCTGGCAATGCTTGAACTTATTCAGCAGAAGTTCCTGGCTATTCTCATAGGTACTGGCAGGAATAATTTCATACTTGAATGGAGCGAAGACAACGGAAACGTGGCGGAACCGGGAACAGAAATCGGAGATACGGCTCTTACAGAATAACAGGTGTAGCGGGTAACATGCGCCCTTACACTGTACAATTTACTTTTTATATCGTAATAGTGCAGCTTACTTTTTATTAGGTTGTTGGGCTGCGTTCAGCGCATTCATATTCGCGATTGCTGCCTGCATACCGCGCTTGGCTTTCTCATAGTCCGGCTTCAGCTTAATCGCCATTTTCCAAGCCTCAATGGCATCACCATATTGTTTATTCGAATAACAGGCTCCGCCAAGGTTATACCAAAGATCCGGATTCAGGGAATCGACTGCGATCCCTTTCTTGAATTCTGCTATCGCTTCCGGATACATTCCACGGGCACCATACTGGCTCCAGCCTTTATTCATATAGTCTTCCCCTATAAGCTTGTAAATCCCGGGCAGCGTCGGGTACGATGGGTACCGTCTTTTCGCACTATCAAGATTTGCCTTGGCTTTATCCATAAAACCCAGCTTGTACCAGGCTATTCCCCGGTTGATATAAGACGCCACCATATTGGGGTGGATGGAGAGCGCATGGTCGAGCAATGCAATGGCCTTGTAGATATAAACATGCTTCTCCGTATCCGTTTTCTCGTAGTCAGACCGCGTAATGTAGTTTGCGGCAACATTAGCGCATACCAGCACGCTGTTCGGCACCGTCTTGAGATCAGCTTCAAATAAGGTTCCGTCATTTTTCCAGTCAGCATTGCGTGCGATTGTCTTGTAACCTGCCAGCAGAATAATGACAGACATAATAGCGATAAGCGCTTTCTGCCCGGTAGCTGCGGGCTGGATCCGTTCAAACCCTTTGTAAATAAACCAGGCCGCAGCAATGGCGAATCCAAGTGAGGAATGATAAATGAGGCGTTCACCCATCGTAGCGCCTATGTCAAAGAAAATATTGCAAATCATGGCAAGGTGCAAGAGGTAAAATGCCACGGCAAAACACAGGAAATTCCGCTTTCTGAGCGACACAACAAAAGCAGCTATCATTCCGCCGTGAACAAGGATAGACAACCATACCAATGGGCTGCTAAAATCACGGTAAGGAATCGAATCATACGAATAATCGGCTGAAAGCGGATGAGGGAAAAGCAGCAATTTGAAGTAATTAAGCGAGGTAGCGATTTCGGTCGCGATTTTCTGGTGATCCTGCGTGAAAAGATACGGGTTATTGAGCACCTCATTATCTGAATTGGCATTCGACCCGGGTACCGCAGCCATCAGGATAACTATATAAATACCGGCAAAAAACAGGAATGGCAGCGCACTTACGACGCCGATCCGGAACACCTTTTTTTCGGGTTTCGACTCAAACGAAAGCCGGGCATATGCATAGAGCAGGTATCCTCCAGCTATGAGGGCCAGGTAAGGGAAACCAGACATTACCGGCCTGCTCAAACTCACCAGGGTATTGACAATATCCGGAAAATATTTCAGTATTGACGGATTCAGCACCGAATATTCCTGGTCAGGATTGCCAAAGTAGATAACATTTAGACGGATGGCCATATAAAGTACAATCACAGGAAGGAATGGCACAATAGTCATTACGCTTTTCCGGGCACTAAAATTCCGGAATACGTAGAAGGAGAGCGGGAGTAAAACAATGAGTGTAAGGGCATATTCTTTGGAGAGAAAGGCCAGGAAGCAACTACCTAAAGCGGCTGCCAGCATCAGGTAATTCTTTTTGTTCTCTTCGTACCTGAAAGCGAAAATGAAGGTCAGACACATGAAAAGCAGCGACATAATCTCATCCCGGCTTTTCACATTGGCGACTACCTCAGTGTGAATAGGATGAATGGTAAAGAGCAGCGCAGCTATGAAAGCCACTATTGGTTCCTTGCTGAAGACCACATAACGCAGAAAATAAAGAATGACAATAACTGACAAAATATACCAGAGCACATTGATCACATGCCTGACATGCATATCCCGGATCAGCTTCTGTTCCTGCTTGCCCCTTATACCATAAGCTATATTTTCCTTCAGCACGCTGTCAAGATGCTCAACCGGTATCGCACCTAACAACTGTTGCTCCAAAGCAAAAGTCGCAATGGACAAAGGGCGGTACCTGCCGCCTGATAACTGATTGGTTGTATTCAATTGGCGGTAATAGCTATCATAGGCATCCTTGGTAAATATCTTGGGGATACCCGAAATACCCTGCTGCACATATTCGTTTTTAACAATAACTATACCATCATCGTGGGCTGTTTCGTTGAAAAAAGTATTGAAATAAAATATGAACGCCACAACAGACAGGATTATAGCCTGTACCTTAAAATCATAAATGGTATACGTTGGGGCTGGCTTAGGCACATTGACTACCACCGGGTCCTGGTTTACCGGGTTAACGATAACTCTTGTAGGTTTTGAATTTTGTTTCTTTGCCATACCTGTCTGATGATACTCAAAAATAGTTGTTTAGGGGCTTAAAAGGATAGGAAATTCAAAAAAAACTAAGAACCGCTCCAACCCACATTTGTAAGAGCTGCTGGGTGTCCCGTCCTTTGAGGATTGAATTCAGCAACCGGCAAACGCATTGACAACCAGTTTGATTTCCTCTTCTGCCCTGTCCAGATTATCATTAATAATGATCCGGTCAAATTCGGATGAAAAAGTAAGTTCATGTGCTGCTTTGCTCACCCGCTCTTCCAGGCTCACGGCCGTTTCTGTTCCCCTGGCCATCAATCGCTCCCGGAGTATGTGTAGCGATGGCGTCTCTATGAATAGTGTCAGGCATTGATCCGGATATTTATCCCTGATGGCCAGAGCTCCCTGTACATCAATGTCAACCAGCGGAATATGTTTTTGCTCCCATATACGCTGCAGTTCAGACACAAGCGTACCATAATACTTGCCGGTATATACCATCTCCCATTCCACAAACGCATTGGAGGCAATCAGCTCTTTGAATTCTTCCTCTGAATAGAAATAGTAGTCTTTACCATTGGTTTCCCCCTTCCTTGGTTCCCGCGTGCACGCGGAAACGGAAAACTGCAGATGTGGACAATCCTCCAGAAGGCGCTTGACCAAAGTGGTTTTTCCGGATCCCGATGGCGCCGTAATTATTATTATTTTGTCCTGGACCAAAAAATCAATTTAGGTGCGAATAAACAAAAAAAACGCGTGTATTTATAGTGAACTTGTACTCGCGGCAGAATAAATAGCGGTAATGCCCGGTCGGAATTAGCTAAAAGAATAATGGCGGCAAATATGCCGCCATTAGAATAAAAGCAAAATTCTTTCATTACTCTTTAATCAGTTTGGCTATGTATCTATTCATGCCGCTCGCAGAAGTCACTTTTACCAGGTACATACCTGGGGCCAAGGATCCGGTGGAGATTCGCATAGGCGCACTGCCTGAAACACTCACTGCCTCGCCTACCTGCCTGCCGGTAATATCCAGAATGCTTACCTGGTCTGAAATTTCGGCACCCGTAAGTGTAATATTGTCATTAAATGGGTTTGGGAATACCCTGATTTCGCCACCTGATAAGATGGTATGAACCGCCACGTCGGTATTGACTGTTCTCCTGATACGCTCATTGTTGGCGTCAGCAATGAAGATGCTGCCGTGTTTGTCAATTACAATCCCATAAGGGTTAAATAAGTTAGCACCGGTAGCAAAGCCCAGGTCACCTCCGTAGCCATAGGTACCATTCCCGACAACGGTGTATATCTTCCCTGAATCGGCAGTTACTTCCCGAACAACATTGTTGTTGGCATCCGATAAGAACAGATTCCCCGCCGTGTCAACAGTCAATCCCCTGACACCATTAAGTGTCGCCGCAGTAGCGGCACCGCCATCTCCGCTGTACCCGTAGGAACCCTGGATTCCGGCATAAGTGCTGATCGAATCCTTAAGGTGGTCAACCCGGCGGACTACATTATTACCAAAATCAGCGATAAACAGATTCCCGGAACGATCAACCGCCACAGCATAGGGCGAATCGAGCGACGCAGCTGTTGCTGGTCCGCCGTCACCACTGGATCCTACGAGGTGGTTGCCAGCAATCGTAGTAATCGTACCCGAACTATTGATCTTACGAATCACATGGTTGCCCATATCGGCGATAAACAGATTGCCGCTGGCATCAAAGGTCATACCAGATGGGGCGGAAAACCACGCGGCAGTAGCCGGCCCTCCATCTCCATAATATCCGGGAAGGTTGCCTCCGGCAACAACTGAAATGATACCGGTAGCATTTACCTTACGAATCATGCAATAGGCATCGTCTGATATAAACAGGTTACCCGTGTTATCCACAGCTACTCCCCTCGGCACGATCTGCGCAGAGGTACCTATTGATCCGTTTCCCGAATTTCCGATCGTTCCTACCCCGGCAACGGTAGTTATGAGGCCGCCCGCATTTACCTTCCGAACCCTGTAGTTCAGATGATCCGAAATATACAGATTTCCTGAACCATCCAAAGCAACATCTATAGGTCCAAACAATTCTGCCCCCGAGGCGTTGCTGCCATCTCCGCTGAACCCGAGAGTTCCGTTACCCGCATAAGTATATATCTTTTGCAACAACTGCGAATGAGCAGAAAACGAAACCAGGAAAAGTGCAATAATGAAAAAAGTTAATTTAATTCTCATACCAAACATTTGCCCAAATATAACTAAAATTCTCTGCACAAAAACAATTGCCCGCAAACTTCATTCCTTTGGAGTATTTTTATTGCAGACCTGTAGCGGTCCCTGCTTTATCATCTTTACTCAGCTTGGAGCTAATCCAGCTTCCGGGGTGATTGCCGGACTAGTTTTAACTTTTGATTTTTAAGATTTGAATGATCCGCCACCCTCCGCGATTGAAAAATATCAGTAACTTACGTGCTCTATCAATTTTGTTGTACATGAGTAAGCTGTTTTCCCGGTTTTGTGCGGTTGTCTTTCTTTTCTTTTCTGGCTCCTCCTATGCTGCCAAACTCTTCATTCCTATGGACGCCGATGGCCAGGCCAATCACCTGAAAGCCTACGGTATCGCGTATGCAGCTCTCCAGAAACAGGTTCCTGTCGACTGGCTGCTCAATTATAAAGGCGGCAGTTTCTGCATGGACCAGTTGGAAAGCATGGAGCGACTCTGTAAGCTTAGGGGCGTAACCTACGAAATCATCAGTGATGCCCAGTATGGTGGTATCATCAACCAGATCGCCGACCCGGACTTCAACGGCGATATCATAAAGCTGGAAAAGGCCCCGAGAATAGGCGTCTATACACCCAAGAACCTCGAGCCCTGGGACGATGCCGTGACCCTCGTTCTCACCTATGCCGAGATCCCTTTCGACAAGCTTTACGACGATGAAATACTCAATGGCGACCTGGCAAAATACGACTGGCTGCACCTGCACCACGAAGACTTTACCGGGCAGTATGGCAAGTTCTGGGCGGGGTTTCACAATGCTCCCTGGTACCAGAACGACAAACTGGAAGCAGAAGCCACAGCGGCAAGGCATGGCTTTAACAAGGTATCGCAGGAGAAACTGGCTGTGGCACTCAAAATAAGAGATTTTGTTGCCGGCGGAGGATATATGTTTGCGATGTGCTCTGCCCCCGACAGCTACGATATTGCACTGGCGGCCGAAGGCGTGGACATCTGCGCCGAACCATTTGACGGTGATCCGATGGATCCCAATGCCCAGCAAAAACTTGATTTCACCAAATGCTTCGCTTTTAAAGACTTCACGATTGAAACTAATCCGTACGTCTATTCAAAATCAAACATTGACAATGGTCCCGGTCTTCGGCATGTCAGTATGCCGACCGACTATTTCACACTGTTTACGTTCTCTGCCAAGTTTGATCCTGTACCGTGTATGCTCTGCCAGAACCACACCACCACCGTTAAGGGGTTTATGGGGCAGACGACCGCTTTCCGGAAGGAGGTTCTTAAATCCAGCGTCCTGGTGATGGGCGACTTCAAGCCTGCAAATGAGGCCCGCTACATACATGGGGAGTTTGGCAAGGGCACGTGGACTTTCTATGGCGGCCACGATCCCGAAGACTATGAGCACCATGTTGGTGATGCGCCAACCGACCTGGTACTGCACCCCAACTCTCCCGGGTACCGGCTCATTCTGAACAATGTTTTGTTCCCGGCTGCCAAGAAAAAGCCCCGGAAAACCTAACACTTTCAGAAAATACCTGCATTGTTATTAATGCATGATTTCCTGAAAATGAATTAATTTTGCTTCATGGCTTCTGACTCAAAAAGACCCGCACTACTCCCTGCAATGTTTTCCATGAAGTGTCCCAGTTGCAGAAAAAGCACCGTATTTGTAAACAGAAGTATTTTTCCGCTTGATCAATGCCTGACCCTGAAAGATGAATGCGAGATTTGCGGCGAAAAAATGAAATCTGAGAGCAATAACGGTGGAGGAATCAATTATGCCCTCACGATGGTGCTATTCTTCCTTAACCTGCTTTGGTACTGGCCTATTTTCGGTCTGTCATACAAAGACAACAGTGTGTTCTACTTCCTGGGTGCAAGCCTCGCAGTGGTCCTGCTCGCCCAGCCCTACCTGATGCGGCTATCCCGCATGCTCTATCTCTATCTTTACATTGGCTTTGGCCACTCCCGCCGGGTAGACATTGATTGACCCGCACATTGTTGATTAAAGGAGCAACCAATTAACGGGAATCGCGCCGGTGCTGGCCGTAAACTGCTATATGAGATCCTTGCCTTTAGGAACATTGAGGCGCGTTTTTCTGCCGCTGTGACGTAGTTGCTTCGCCGGGTAAAATAAAAGTTAAATCAAATCGCTCCATGGCTGGCACATCCCTTTTAACTTTTCTCTTACCAAGCCATTGCCTAGTTTCACCCTCACAAAACGGCCACTCACCGAAAGGCCTTTTATACCACCCTTATGGAATAATACTTTTACGCTAAACTTAAAATAGGTTATGGAGCATAACAAAAATTTCAAGTCAATGGCCATAGGCATGTTCCTCGTAGTTGCGACTTTTGCCTACGCCATGCTGACTCAGTCGGTATCCGACTTCAGTTTCTCAAACGTGGTCCTGCTTACGCTGGCCACAGCCTCTGTTTTTTTCCTTGGCAAGGCTATAAAAAACGAACAGGACCACGACTCTGACCGGTTGGGGCAGCTGTAGCATGATCGCTGTTCGGCTACAGAACTGGGGTGCCGTAGTGTGCAACAAGGCACCTGCCCGTCAGCAAGCCGGTAGAAGAGCTACTATTGGCCGCTTCCTGGAGCCTTGCTGATCCCGGAGGCCTGGAAAAGGACCTGATGGCTGCACTTTTGCCCATCAGGATCTCTTTCCCTGCCCTGATAAAAACGACTCAGTCCCAGCACGCGGGCCGATCCCCGGACACCAACCCATTTCGCGGACATACTTTACCAGGTTCGATTCTCGCTCATTGGCTCAGCGTTATGTACCTTTGTTGTACCAACTTTGTACACCGTTCCACAGCCTTAGCAAGGGACCGCATAAAACAACCGAACGCAACTTGCCAGACCTTCATACGAAAGCCATCATCATAGGTGCCGGCCCTGCAGGAGCAGGTGCCTCTTTTTTCCTGAGCAAATACGGTATACCGCATATAGTCATCGAGAGAGAAACTTTTCCGCGCGACAAGGTTTGCGGCGATGCCTGTAGCGGTAAGACCGCTCTTGTTATTAACCGTGCAAACCCTGCCTGGCTGAATGAGATACTTGCCGATGGCACTCAATTTCTCCCATCATGGGGCATCACTTTCGTGGCGCCAAACGGGCGATCCCTGGATATCCCGTTTTCACCGCAGCGCTCCCCGGAAACAAAAGCACCCGGTTTCACAACACCACGGCTGGCATTCGACCACTTCCTGTTTCAGAAAATGGCATCGCCGCATGCTACCATCTTCCAGGACGCGATCATTACCAGCATCGGTTCCCATCCTGGCGGAGTGGTCGTAACTTTGAGGTACCAGGATATGGAATACACCGTTTCCGCACCTGTAATCGTAGGCGCTGATGGCGACAAGAGCCTGGTGCGCAAAACATTCCTGAGCGAAAACACGAACCCCAGAACCAACGCAGTTGGCCTGAGAGCCTACTACCGCGGCGTTACAGGGATGCACCCGGAGCATTTCATCGAACTCCACTTCCTCCCCGAAATGCTGCCAGGCTACCTGTGGATATTCCCGTTGCCGGGTGGAATGGCCAATGTAGGCGTCGGTATACTTTCTGAGCGGATCCGCCAGAAGAAAATTAACCTCCGGGAGCAAATGCTGCATGCTATCGCTGCCAATCCCCAGATCGCTCCTCGATTCAGGCAAGCCACACTCACCCGTAAGATACAGGGCTGGGGATTACCGCTTGGCACCGAGCGGCAACCCATTTCCGGCGACCATTTCTTACTGACCGGCGACGCCGCCTGCCTCATCGACCCTTTCAGTGGCGAAGGCATCGGCAATGCATTGTATAGCGGGATGCTCGCTGCAGCAGCCATAAAGGAAGCAATTGCCCATGCTAATTTTAGCGCTTCTTTCCTGCGTTCAGCCTACGATGACGTGGTCTGGAAACGCCTGGGCGAAGAACTGAAACTGGGAGCATCGCTGCAACGCCTCTGCCGGCACCGGTGGCTATTTAATTTCGTAGTCAACAAAGCAGCTAAGAGCCCGTCGTTACGCAATACCATTTCCAGTATGTTTACGGATATGGACCTGCGCGGGCAATTGAGCAAGCCGTCCTTCTACTGGAAAATCCTGGTTAATAAATAGTAGAATCGGGTACGAATCAAGCATTCAGTCGATCAATCCCAACGGGATCCCTTTTTTTACCAGGCCTGCCATATTTTTCACTCCCAGCTTCATAAAAAGGCTCATGCGATGGCTGTCTATTGTGCGCTTGGCCACAAATAATTTGTCAGCGATTTCCTGGCTCGTCATATCACGCGCAATGTATTGCAGCACCTCTTTCTCCCGCGTGGTAAGTACCGGGTTCACCGAAAGCTCTTTGCTGGCGCGGAGTGTATCCTGCAGCACTTTTTCTCTCAGATTCGTTTCCAGGTACAATTCACCATTATAGACTTTTCTGATCGCTTCGAGCAACGTTGGCTCTATCGCCGTTTTCAGCACATAACCACGCACCCCCTTGCTCAGCATGCTTTTTATGTAGTACACACTGTCCAGGTTGGTAAGTGCCAGCATTTGTACAGATGGGTAGTTCCTGCTGATGATCCCGGCCAGTTCTTCGCCCGACTGACCAGGCATATGGATGTCAAGCAGCAGCACACTTAAAGCAATGCCCTCCGTGCCACCCCACTCCAACACGTCGCCCCAGCTTCCAATTTACAACCTGCGAACCTAGTTTTTCAATTGTACCTATCACCTCATTCCCCGGAGTGCGCGGGTACTTTAGCCCGGGAAAGCGCCCTTCGAGGACGAGCGCATCGCCGCGGCAAATGCCGCACGCCTGAACTTTGATGAGCGCCTCATTTTCGCCCGGCTCCGGGACGGGGATATGCACCAGTTCAAAACCAGCTCCCGGCTGTTTGACTTGTATTG
>Ga0364860_10532_pt2 | contig 10216 bp, 7 predicted proteins | sample ExccelAu500001D4_FD_206916 | JGI IMG/M metagenome (GOLD analysis project Ga0364860, IMG submission 206916) | Enriched cells from Trout Bog Lake Hypolimnion, Wisconsin, USA - BchlTB.Aug20.5000.01 .D4 | ecosystem: Environmental > Aquatic > Freshwater > Lake > Hypolimnion/Profundal zone | place: USA... | reverse complement strand
CAAGTGGATGCGAAATAGAGAGAGTCTGCGCAAATTGGGCCCGGCGAACCTTTGTAACATCGTCCTGCTGCTCCATGACTAGGCCGTTCAGGTCATAGTGGAATCCCCACGGGTCGCCGCTCACGAAGATAGCCGCGCTCTGTACAAAGCTGCCTAGATCGAGGTCCGTGGCTGAGCCGGAGTAGAGACGACGCAGATACTGCATAGCAACGGAAGGGCGACTTCCCTTCCCCGAGATTGCGACAATCTGAATCCCGGCAGCCATATCCCCAGGCTCGTTCACAGGAAGAACATCCGCGGCGCTGTTTGCGATGGGCTCGAAGTCACCTAGGAATTCAATGCGGGAGTCGATGGAGATCTTAGTGACTTGCTCGATGGCGATGCGGCGAGAGAACTCTGTGGAGTTGACCGCATGCAGTATCCCGGTCTCAAACTGCAGGTAGCCAGCAGGGCTGATCGTAGCGGGTGTCGAGACCGTGGGGCGGGCGGGATTCGCTTCGGGTATCGCGGACGAGTCTTGCGCGATGAGTCTGCTCGCGAACGAGAGGAACAGTGCTCCGAAGAGTAGAGGCCTGGTCCACAATGCTTCGGTTCGAATCCGCATATCGAGATTGTACGGGGAAGAGAATTCAAACAGAGTAAATTTGGTTTGAATGACTGAACGGATAATTCCAGGTTTGGCGTGGATGCAGATGAGGAATCGTGGCGCAGCCATTCGCACTCGCTGCGCCACTCAGGCAACGGGACTGCAATTCGAACCGATTTAAGTATTCGCTCTAGCTGACGGGCCTGGCCAAAAAGCGCTCCATGAAGCCCGTGTCAAAGTTGCCGGCGCGGAACTCCGGGTCCTGAAAGATGGACTGGTGCAGCGAGATGGTGGTTTCAACGCCCTGGACTACGAACTGGCTTAGCGCACGCTCCATGCGGGCAATGGCCTCTTCGCGGTCCAGACCGAAGGTAATCAGCTTGGCGATCATCGAGTCGTAATACGGCGGGATGACACCTTCAGAGTACTGCGCCGTGTCCACGCGGATACCGTTGCCGCCGGGAACATTGAAGGCCGTGATCTTGCCCGCAGACGGAGTGAACTTGCGCGGGTGCTCAGCATTGATGCGGCACTCAATGGCGTGGCCGCGAATTTCTAGTTTGGCGGGCAGAATGTCACTCAGCTTTTCGCCGCTGGCAATGCGTAGCTGCGCCTTGACCAGATCGACGCCGGTGATGGCCTCGGTAACCGGATGCTCCACCTGGATGCGGGTATTCATCTCGATAAAGTAGAGGTCGCGGTTGGCATCCATAAGGAACTCGATGGTGCCGGCGTTCTGGTAGCCAATGTCCGCAAGGCACTTGCAGATGGTGTTTCCAAGTTGCTCGCGGAGTTTAGGCGTGACCTGGAGCGAGGGAGCTTCCTCAATCAGCTTCTGGTGGCGGCGCTGGATGGAACACTCGCGCTCAAAGAGCGAGGCCACATTGCCGTGTTCATCGGCCAGCACCTGGAACTCAATGTGGCGCGGATCCTCAATGAACTTCTCCATATATAGCTCGCCATTGCCAAAGGCATTCGCAGCCTCAGTGTGCGCGGCGTTGAAGAGGTTTGCTATCTCGTCGCGGGATCGTACGATTCTCATACCGCGGCCGCCACCGCCGGCCTTGGCTTTGAGAATGACGGGGTAGCCCACTTTTTCTGCGTATGCTTCTGCTTCTTCCACCGAGGCAAGGATGCCGTCTGAGCCGGGCAGAATGGGCACTTTAGCCTTCTTCATGGCCTGGCGGGCCTTCTCTTTTTCGCCCATGAGGCGCGTGACTTCAGGCGGGGGGCCTATGAACTTGATGTTGGACGCGCGGCAGACCTCGGCAAAGTTGGCGTTTTCACTCAGCAGGCCGTAGCCAGGGTGGATTGCGTCAACATCTGCAATTTCAGCAGCGGAGATAACGGCGGGCACGTTGAGATAGCTCTCTGCCAGGCGGGGAGGACCGATGCAGATAGCTTCGTCGGCAAAACGGACGTGAAGCGAATTGCGGTCAGCTTCACTATAGACGGCGACTGTGCGTACGCCGAGTTCCCGACATGCGTTGATGACGCGCAGCGCAATTTCGCCGCGATTGGCAATTAGAACTTTACGAAACATCCAGATCCTTTTAAGCGGAGCTAGCGGTGTTGGCGGTGCTAGTGGTGTTAGTAAAAACTTACTTGACCGCAATCACTCGAAGGCTAGCGCCGCTGACTCCGCTAACAACGCTAGCTCCGCATCTTTGCCCTTACGCCTAGCGAAGAGAAAACAGTGGCTGCCCGAATTCGATAGGCTGGCCGTTGGTCACAAAGCACTTGACCACCTGGCCTGCGGCATCGGATTCAATCTCGTTCATCAGCTTCATGGCTTCCACAATGCAGATCACCTGGCCCTTTTCCACGCGATCTCCGGGAGCGACAAAGGATGCGGCACCAGGAGAAGGAGAGCTGTAGAAAGTACCAACGATGGGCGATTTCACGATGTGGAGTCCGGCGTTTTCATCCACCGGCACTGCCGCTGCGGGGGCCGCCGCCGTAGATGCAGCCTGCGCCACGCTGGGCGGGGCTGAGGCCAGGAGCCTGCTCAAATCGTTAAGATTGGCTACCGAGCCACCTGCCTGCTCAAACTTGAGCCGAACCTTCAAGTCGCCTCGGTCCAGATCAAACTCCGCAACCTGGTTGGCCTTCAGGAAGTCAATCAGCTGCTTCAGATCCTCAATGTCCTGTGGTTTCATTCGTCCTTAACTCTCACCCTTGCAGGGGGTGGAAACATCAAAGTTCAATGAGGGCTTTGGGCGACGGGGTCAGGATCTGACCTAGGGTACGCGTCACAGCCACCATATCTTCTATCCGTATGCCGAACTTGCCTGCCAGGTAGATTCCTGGCTCGATCGTCACAACCATCCCCGGCTGGAGTCTGGTTGCTTGTCCGGCGCCAATGCGCGGTGTTTCATGGATCTCCAGGCCAACACCATGACCTGTGGAGTGGGAAAATGCCTCCGCTAAACCCTCCCTGCGCAAGATGCTTCGCGCAGCTTCATCTACCTCGCCACAGGTAACTCCGGCGGCAACTGCTGCCACACCCGCCTCCTGGGCCTCCAGTACTGCCTGGTATGCATGCCGCTCTTCTGCCTTTGGCTTGCCAAAGTAGACGGTTCGGGTCATATCCGAGCAATAACCTTTGAGGATAACACCGAAGTCGAGCGTCAGGAAGCCTCTGCGGGGTAGCGCGAGAGTAGTGGCCCGGCCATGCGGCAGGGCGGAACGAGCGCCGGACGCCACGATAGTCTCAAACGACATGCCCTCGGCACCCCAGAGGCGCGCCTGATGTTCCAGTTCCGCGGCAACCTCTATCTCCTTGATACCGGGGCGGATAAAGCCCAGCATGTGGTCGAAGAGGCGACACCCAAGTAGTGCGGCCTCGGTCATAATAGCCAGCTCATCCTCGTCTTTGATCAGACGGAGCGGCTCCACCAGTGGGGCTTCGAGCGGGACCAGGAAGCTCTTGCGTAGGCGACCGGGCAGATTGGATTTGAAACGCACTAGCTCGGCGACTGTCGTATGAGCGGGGTCGAAACCTGCGGAATCGACTTTGGGCTGTACGGCCAGCCACTGGACAGCGGCAACTGCCGGGGAGCTGGAAACAATCTCAACGCGGGCAGCTTTGACCTCGTCCGCCGCCTGGGATTTGTAGCGGCCATCGGTAAAGAGTTGGGCCTTGAAACGGGTAATGGCCAGAGCCGCGCTGGAGCCTGTGAATCCAGAGAGATAGCGCAGGTCCGGCAGGTGCGTAACAAGCAGCCCGGACAGGCCTGCTTGCCTCAGCTTGCGGCGCAAAGCGCCAATGCGGCGGGAATGGTCCACGAAGGCAATTTTAACAGGGGACAGAGACCGAGTCAGGATTTGACCTTTCTCCCGTTCTTCGATAGCGAGAACTTGAGAGCGCTTCCCAGAAGCATTAGCAGAACGCCGCCGCAAATTCCTGATAGTTCGGCTAGAACAAACTTGACATGCCAGAATTCGCGAAGAGCGCGATCACCGAAAAGGAATAAGATGCCACCTATTCCCATCAGGATGTTCGAGAGAAATCGCACCAGTGAAGACAAACTCATATAGCTATGAACCTGAGCTTCGGCAGAAGTGTGAGCCTTTGCTTCCAGATTTGGCCCGCCCTATTCCCTGTCTTTACAGCGCCGGCCGCACCGGCTTCTTCTCGCTGGGGTCGATCTCGGATTCCGCCGCCTGCAAATCAGACTGCCGGTCCATCCACTCATCAAGGCGGCTGCGCTTGAAGCGCCAGCGATTGCCCAGCTTGAAGGCAGGCACAAAGCCCTCGGACGCGTACTTGTAGAGCGTGTCCGGTGAGATACCGAGATAGCCGGAGGCCTGGCGAATATCCATGACCTCGCGAACTTCAGGAACCAGCAGATTGGAGCGGGTCGCAGCGATACGCATGTGTGCCTCCGAGTGAATTAGCGGCTGAAAAGATGCCGCCGAATATTGGCACCGGCTACTGCCAGTACCCTGTATATAACGCGAATTCACCTATCCATTCAAGGATTTTCAGGGTGTTGCAGGAAATTGATGGTCTTTTCTCTTCCCGTTATCAGACACCCCCAGCAATAGCCGAGTGGCTGGCCCAGCCGGTTGGGCTGGAAAGGGGAGCTGGCCCAATTTGTAGTGTTGTTACGCCAGATGGTGCGGAATTCTGGAAAAACAGTGAGAGTGTGAGTGTGTGAGCTGTGGGCAGTGTGTGCGGCCAGCGGCAATGCAATTCACACTTCACACTCACACTCGCACTCGCACTTCACACTTCACACTCACACTCGCACTTCACACTCACACTCGCACTCCCTACATCGCCTTGCGCCACCACGGGGAAGCATCCACACTTATAAAGTGCGTCTTTTCTCCGCGGGAGAGGTAAAGATCCAGCACTTGGCCAGCGGTAAATTCGCTGCAGTCCGGCCAGCTCTCGTCCTTCTCTAAATGCGTTTGGCCGCCGTGCACATCCACCAGCGTGATCTGGTCGCTGGAGCACTGCACCACCTTCTGCGCCTTCAGTGAGAAGGCTGCACCGGGCGCTGGCTCGGGCGGCATCTGGTTGGCAATCTTCGTGAGGAACAGGATGAAGACGAAGACAGCCGCGAATGTGACGATTTTTTTCATGGGGCAATAAAAGCACCGCGAATTACGCGGGGAACAATTCTTCATGCACAGCCGCTAGGGATTGCCATGCAGCTCTGTCTCAATTTTAGGCGAATTGGAATGAGAGAGTTAGGATTGCAACCCCGGATCCTCTCCGCTGGTAATGTAACGCACGGTACGTTCGGGCCATGCGGCACCTCAGCCACGTTCCCCGACACCAAACAGCAGTAACTACTATTGCTGGTCGTCACGTCGATGCAGTGTTGGCTGATCCGTGGAATCCGTACTGTTTCCAGACTGGTCGGTAGTGCTGCCTGACCCGCTGCCCGTGCTGTTGGGGTCCGTGCTGGCCCTGCGCAGCGAAGGCCGAGTCACGCCCTTGGTATCCGTAAGGCGGCGCTTGTTTTCAATGCGGGCAAGCCGGGCCTTTACATCGTCAAATTCCGACGTGGTAACGGTGTACTCATCCCTGGGCGGCAGAATGTGCGCAATCTCCTCCTGCGAGTGGAGGATTCGGTCCGGAGTCTGCGGGTGGTCGCTGAAGGCCTTGGCCACCAGCCCTGGCTTGCGTTTTTCAAGGGCCTGAATCTTCTCAAAGAAGGTGATGAAGGCCTGCGGATCGTATCCGGCGCGGTACATATATTGCACGCCAAGGTAGTCTGCCTGTGCCTCGAACACCCGGGAGAACTGGAGGAACGTGATGGGGATTGCAAGCTGGCTGGCTTCGTATATCCCATATCCGGTCCATGTGCCGCCGAGCATGATCATCAGCGGAATGGAGCCAAGTTGGGCGTAATTGAGACGAGTCATTTCGCGCGCTGCATGGTGGGCGCAGACGTGGGCCGTCTCATGGGCCATGACGCCCGCCAACTCGGCCTCTTCGTCGGCGTTCAGGATCAGGCCGGAGTTGACGTAGAAAAATCCACCCGGCAAGGCAAAGGCATTCACCTCATCGGAATCAATGACCTTGATCGTGAAGGGCACTTTGCAGTCAGAGTTCTTCACGATGTTCTGCCCGACGCGGTTGACGTACTCCTCGATGGTGGGATCGGTAATGAAGTGGGCGCTTTTCTCGACCTCGTCGGCGTACTGCTTGCCCATCTTGATTTCAGAGTCCGTGGAGTACCAGTTGCCAACGCCGCGCTTTCCGATATCGCGGTTACCGACCGCGCTTACGTCTTCCTCGCTGCCCGGCTTCACTTTGATCATCTCGCTACCGGGATCGACCACCTTGTCTACGTCCACCTTGACGTTGGCATCCTGGTCGCCTCCCACGGGAGTTGTTCCGGGCGCAGGCTTCTTGTCGGCTTTCTTGTCGGACTTTGAGTCGGATTTTGTCTTTGTGTCCGCCGGAGCAGGCTGATCGCCGCCCACAGGAGCGGTTCCCGCAGCAGCAGTAGTTTGAGCAGCAGGCACGCTTCCGGTGGAAGCCCCCTGGGACTGGGCCCATAGACCTGTTGCCACAGCCAGCGAAATTGCTGCCAGCAAGCCAGCCCGCAAACCTTTGAGTCCTGGTCTCATCGAAACTACCTCCATACCCTTGGCTCCATGCGCAATAACAGCAGTCAGCATGGCCATGGCTGCCAGCACCGCTTCGCTCCATCGATTAGACGCTAGTATCCCCTCGTTGGGCAGCTCAAAAACAGGATAATTCGACAGGAACGGAATTTCGTCCAACCAGACAGGGCATCTCAGGGAATTTTCAGCCGTCCGGGACAGGATTGTACGGTTGTCTTTTGAGCGATCCGGCGCGGCTGAATTAGAGTTGAGGACAACGATTCGGAGGGATTCCTTGCGGCGACAGATCTTGATGGCGGTGGTAGTGGCCGTCTGCGGAATGGCGGCAAGCGGCGCGGCGCAGACCGCACCCCAGCGCAACACTCCTACCGCACCCGGAGCTTCGCATCCGCATCCCCGGTTCACGCCCATCGCTCCGCCTGCACCGCTCGTCCCGCAGCAAATCATCGATGCCTCCAATCTTGGAGCTCCCCTCGTACTGGACAAAGGCTGGAGGGTGGGTATCTCTGCCGACCCCTGGGCCGCCTCGCCGGGCTTTGACGACTCCACATGGGTTGTTCGCGACGCCAAATCGAGCATTGAGGAAGTGCCGGAACCGGAGGGGCAGGGACGCGGCAGACCCGACCGCGCCCAGGCTCAAAACTCGCATGACGCAACACCCCCGGCACAGGGAGACCATCGCCGCTATGCCTGGTTCCGGATGCATCTCCAACTGGCACCAAACCATGGGCCTGTCGCATTATTGATCGAGATGCCGGTTTCGCAAAGCACAACTCTGGGCGTCAATCAGACTGGACCAGGCGTGGACGTGTTTGCCAACGGCCAGCTCGTCAAGCCGGAAGGCCCGCATGGCGACGCCCCCCAGCACTACCAGCAGATCACGCGGCTCTACAACCTGAATGTACCCGCCAGTGAAACATCGCTCACACTGGTGGTACGGACGCTTTACATCCCCTTCGGCTACGGAACTTACACTAATTTTTTTGCGGAGCGCACGCTGCGCCTGGGGGAACCCAGTGACCTTGAGCCGCACCTGGCCCTGTGGTCTATGAATACGCTGCTACAGCGCCTGCCCAGAGTTGTCTACTCGGTGCTCCTCATCGTGCTGGGAGGGTTTCTGCTGGCCCTCTTTGTTGCCCAGAAGGGCCACTCGGAGTATCTGTGGCTCGCCCTGCATGAACTGGTGCAGGCCCCCATCGCATTTATTGAACTCTCCGGCAGCAGCGCGCACCTTGACAGCCTTTGGTACGCGGCGATTGTGCTGCAGTTGGTGGCTGTCTCCGCATACCTCTTTTTTGAATTTCTTGTCTCGTTCCTTTCCCTGCCCCGCCGCTGGTACATCCGCTGGCTGCGATACACCGCGCCGGTGCTGGCTCTGGTTGCGCCGGTACTGCTGCTCGTCGGTCACAGCACAGCCATTGGCGTCCTGCTGGCCGTCGTATTCCTATTGAGCTTTTTCTGGATGGTAGGCTGGCTCCTCTTCATCTTCAGCACACTCATCAAGGCGACGATGCGGCACAACTACGAGGCAGGCCTGTTGCTGATTCCGCTGGCCCTAAGCCTGGTGGGCACCATCGAACCCATGGTCACAGCCAGCATGAGCAGTTGGACCGGGCAGGAAGTTCGCTCCCCGTTTACCATCATGGCCGGTCCTATTCCGATACACATTGCCTCCATCGCGGACTTCACCGGCATTCTGGCCATCGTTGTCATTATTTTTGGTCGCTTCCTGCGCATCCAGCGGGATCGAGAGCGTGTCACCAGCGAACTCGAAGCCGCTCGCAACGTGCAGGAACTGATGATTCCTCGCGAAAAGCTGGCCACGCCCGGCTTTGAAGTGGAGTCCATTTACACCCCGGCCAATGAAGTGGGCGGAGACTTCTTCCATGTTCAAATGGCGGCTAACGGCGGCATGTTGGTGGTGATTGGTGACGTGGCCGGCAAGGGCCTGAAGGCGGCCATGAACGTGTCCATGCTCATGGGCGCGTTGCGCGGAACCAAAGAGCACAGCCCTGCAAAGATTCTGAAGTCGCTGAATGGGGTACTCACCGGCAGCGATAGCTTTACCACCTGCATGGCGGCGTGGTTTGGGACCAATGGCGAGGTGCTGCTGGCCAACGCCGGACATCTGCCGCCGTATCTAAACAGCCAGGAGGTCGCGGTTCCGGGTGACCTGCCACTCGGCGTGGTTCCCGACGTGAATTATGAAGAGGTCGCGCTGTATCTGCATCCCGGTGACCGCCTGCTGCTGCTGTCCGATGGTGTGGTCGAAGCGCGGAGACCTTCCGGTGAGCTGTTCGGATTTGACCGCGTACATAACCTCAGCAACCAGTCCGTGTTTTATATTGCCGATGCGGCAAAGGCATTCGGGCAGGAAGACGACATTACTGTGCTGACGGTGCGACGGCTGGCTCAGACTATGGCGGCATAGAAGCGCCAAAGCCGCAGTCCCTTGACCCGGCTGCCCGCGCTCTGGTCTACTCCGATTATCGTGATGTTTATACATGCAAACCATGCGTTCCTGCTCCCTGTCTTTTGTGAGGGCATAACTGGCACGCAGCGAATTAGCCGGCTCAACACCTGCGGGGACAACGGGGCCTGACCTGGCGCTATCTTGATATGCAGCAAAAGCAGGCCACCCCGCACGAGCGGCAGGTGGCTTTTTTATTTGCCTGCCATATCACTCAATTCCAAATCGCCTATAGGTAGGAAGAGGCGCCCTGCCGGTTGCTTCTGAAGGAGGAAAGACATGGATTCTGTATCTTTGGCCAGCATTCAGACGGCGCGTGCACGCATTGGCGATGCGATTCATGTCTCTCCATGTCATCTGTCGCACCACCTCTCTGAGCTGGCAGGAATGCCGCTCTACCTCAAGCTTGAAAATCTGCAGCGCACCGGATCGTTCAAAGAGCGAGGCGCACTGAACAAGCTACTCACGCTGAATGAAGCGGAACGCAAGCGCGGCGTCATTGCAGCCAGCGCGGGAAACCACGCGCAGGGTGTGGCCTTCCATGCCGGAGTACGCGGCATCCGTGCGCAGATCGTCATGCCACTGGCCACGCCGCTCGTCAAGGTAGCAGCAACTCGGTCTTATGGAGCAGAAGTGATTCTGCACGGCGCAAGCTACGACGAGGCCTGCGACGAGGCCATGCGCCGCCGCATTGAAGACGGCCGCACGTTTATCCATCCCTTTGATGATCTCGAAGTCATATCCGGACAAGGCACCATCGGTCTCGAACTGCTGGAGCAGGTGCCGGATATTGAAGCCGTGGTTGTGCCAATCGGTGGAGGCGGACTCATCAGCGGCATCGCCTGTGCTCTCAAAGAAGTTAACCCCGACATTCACGTAATAGGCGTAGAACCGGAGAAGCTGCCCTCCATGTTGCGCGCCAAAGAAGCTGGAAAGCCGGTCACCATTCCCGCCGAAGCCACCGTGGCAGACGGCATCGCCGTGCGCCGCGCAGGCGATCTCACGCTTCCCCTGGTAAATAAATATGTGAATGAAATCGTCACCGTGGATGATGAAGAAATTGCCAGCGC
>Ga0364860_11161_pt1 | contig 10280 bp, 11 predicted proteins | sample ExccelAu500001D4_FD_206916 | JGI IMG/M metagenome (GOLD analysis project Ga0364860, IMG submission 206916) | Enriched cells from Trout Bog Lake Hypolimnion, Wisconsin, USA - BchlTB.Aug20.5000.01 .D4 | ecosystem: Environmental > Aquatic > Freshwater > Lake > Hypolimnion/Profundal zone | place: USA... | reverse complement strand
CGAGAATTAAGAAATTTTTCTCAGGAATATATGGCTGATAAGCTTAGCATCAAGCAAAATAGCTATTCTAAGATTGAAAACAGCCAAATTAAATTATCAACAGAGATGTTGCAGAAAATTTCTGAAGTTTTAGAAGTGTCACCTATGGATATCATGAATTTTCAGCCAGAAATTAGCAACTTCACTTACCCACAGCAAGGATACAGATATATCCAAAGTTTTGTTTCTGATCAAAAAGATACTTTTGAAAAAGTTATTATTTCAAAGGATAAAGAAATAGAAAGATTGCATCAGCTTATTGAAATTTTATTAAAGGATAAAGAAAGAATAATGAATCTTTTAGAAAAGATTCAGATTTGATAATTCAATTCCCTTACATATTTTACAAAATCCTTTATTTCTTAGTTTATCATTTACCTTTTTTGAAAAAAAGAAGTTTCTTTATTTTTTTTGACTTAAATCGAATATCCTTAATTATGAGACTATCCCAATCTGGAATTGAGACTAGAAATTTTTATAGCGTTGCTGTTTTTTGCGAAAAACGAAAAATGAAGAAGAACTAGGAAGTAAATATGTACCTTATCAGGCACTTAAAATTATTCAGTGACCATATTTATTCAGCTAATTATGATAAAAATCGGTTTGATTTCAGTTTTCTTATTTGCATCTTTAATTTCCTTTTCGCAACAGCAGCTCAGGATTTCTTATAAAAAGCTTCAGGAATTTGAAGGGATTTATGAGTATGCCGGCAATCTTCAGGTTTCATTTGCAGCATCTCCTAAAGACACTGTTTTGGTTGCAATTATCAACCAAAGCGAATATATATTGAAAAATGAAAGCCCGGATATTTTTTCTACCAGGTATGACACCATTCACTTTGTAAGAGATGAACATAATAAGCCCATTGCATACATTTCTAAAAAGGTTACGTTTAAATTAATCAACAGCAATGTAATCTTTCCTGAAAGCAGGTGGTATCCGAGGCTTAAAAGCCGGGATTCTTATAAATATACAATACCCGGGAATTTACATGATGGGTTAACTGTTGGTAATATTAATCATACCATCCTGGATACTGCTCTTTTAAGGGAGATGATGCAAAAAATTATTAACGGTAATTACCCAAATGTGCATAGTGTTTTAATTATACAAGATGGTAAACTGGTATTTGAACAATACTTTTACCAATACACTCAGGACAGTTTGCAGGAATTGCGTTCAGCTTCTAAAAGCATTTATTCTGCTCTTACTGGAATAGCGATTGACAAAGGATATATAAAAAGCAAAGAAGAAAAAGTGCTTTCTTATTTTCCGGAATATGCATTGAAAAATATGTCGGACAAGAAAAAACTGATTACAGTTGAAAATCTTTTAACACAGCAAACAGGATTGGATTGTGATATAAGTGACAGCAAATCTTTGGGAAATGAAACGGTGATGGATTATTCGGACGATTGGGTAAAATTCACGTTAGATCTTCCGATGATTGATACACCGGGTGGAAATGGAAGATATTGTTCTGGCAATCCGGTTACTTTAGGGCGCATTGTTGAAAAAAGCACTAAAATGCCATTGCTTGAATTTGCTAAAAAAAACCTGTTTGACCCATTGGGGTTTAAGAACTATCAATGGAGTTTCAAGCCCGATAAATCGAGTGCTGAAAATTATTGCCAGATTTATTTAACCCCAAGAGAAATGGTAAAATTTGGATTGCTGTATTTAAATAAGGGTAAATGGAATGGAAAGCAAATCATTTCTTCTGAATTTATAAAGCAATCTTTTGAAAAACATTCTACCATTCAAGGGGTTGATTATGGTTATTTATGGTGGCTCAAATATTTAGATGCAGGAGGAACTAGATATTTTACTAAAGCAGCTCAGGGAAATGGGGGGCAAAGGATTTATATTTTGTTAGCACAAAATATGGTTGCTGTGATAACAGGTGGAAATTATAATAGCCAGTCGCCTTCTGATGAATTAATGAGAAAGTACATTCTTCCTGCATTTAACAGGAATAAATAATTTGTGGAACTTAAAAGTTTAGGGCTGACTTATTTTAATATCTACAAAAAAATTACGATTTTAGGAGGATGAACCCCAAAATTTCATGAGAGTAAACGTAAAATGCATTTACAATTTCATCATATAGAACCTCATTTTCTGCTAAAAAAGTACATTGAAAAAATGTGGTTTTTTGAAAGCAGCGGAAAAATGCCTTCAGAGGATATGAAATTGATTGTGCCGAATGGTAATATCAAACTTACTGTTTCTTATCAAAATGGGATAGTTGCTGCAATGAACGGAAAGACATTTACGTCAAAAGAACACGACATTACATTAACCGGGTTAATTGATGTGCCAGTGCAATTGGATGTTCAGGAAGATGTTGCTACAGAAACCATCGGGATTGATTTTAGTCCGCAGGGAGCCTATCGTTTCTTTCATTTCACACTTAATGATATTCAAAATCAAATTTATTCTCTGAGTGATGTTTTGGGAAATATAGGAAAACAATTAGTAGTTCAAATTGAAAATGCCTCATCAGTTCAGGAAAGAATAAATTTATTGCAGCAATTCTTACTCAAACAACTATCCCTGAACAAGGAAGATTTGGTTTTTGACTATTGTATTAAAAGTATAACTGCTTCAAAAGGAAGGATGACTGTTAAAGAATTAGAAAGGAAAACAGGATATAGCAGCAGGTGGCTGAATATGAAATTCAATGATAAAATAGGGGTAAGTCCCAAAAATTTGTCTTCTATTATTCGTTTCAAACAATACTATGAGGCGTTTGTCAATTATAATGAAAAATCATTTTTTAAGTACGATTTTTATGAATTGTATTATGATCAATCGCATTTTATCAAAGATTTTAAGCGCTTTACCGGATTACCCCCTAGAATGTTTGAAAGGCAAATAAACAATTTTGGAGAAAGTTATTTCAGAAAATAATACTTCCGATTTTTACTATATTTTGAAGATTACTTTTTTTTCCTTTGGTGTACAATAAAAATTAAAAAAATGGAAAACAAAAACTATAACAGAACTATTATGGTTAATGCTTCTTTAGAAGAAGCTATGAAAAAAATAAGTCAGATAAATCTTTGGTGGAGAAAGGATTTTTCAGGAATAGCTGATAATTTGAATGATAAGTTCACTGTTCCGTTTGGAGAATTGAATGGGGAGATTGCTTTTGTTGATTTTATGATCAGCGAATTAGTACCAAACAAAAAAGTAACCTGGAAAGTTTTAGATTGTAATTTGCCATGGTTCAAAGACAAAAAAGAATGGAATAATACCGAAGTGGTTTTTATACTTTCTGAAGAAAATGGCAAAACTACAATTGATTTCACCCATATTGGCCTGGTGCCGGAGGTTGATTGTTATGAAGCTTGTGAAAAAGGATGGGATGGGCATATAACCAGAGACTTAGTGAAATTCATGAATGAGGGAATAAAACTACCTAGATAAAAGCGGGCAGAAAGCTAATGTTACAAATTAAGAGTTGCCTGCTATGTTACCCATCTGACCGTTTATAAATAAGCCAACCCCGGGTGGTCATACGGAACTTACATTTAAAAATGTATTGTTTAACAACTACGAATCTTAGCCACCAATTTTCAGATAATGAAAATGTATTAAATGATATCAATCTTCAGGTTATTGAAGGTAGTATCTATGGTTTTTTAGGGCCAAATGCTGCTGGGAAAACTACAACATTGAAACTTTTATTAGGATTGCTAAAAAGACAACAAGGAGAAATTTCAATTTTCGGAAAACCTTTTGAAGGTAACCGGGTTTCCATTTTAAAAAATATTGGATCCTTAATTGAAAGTCCATCTATTTATGGACATTTGACAGCCCAGGAAAATCTGGACCTTTTGCAGAAAATTTATCAATGCCCAAAAGCACGGATTCAGGAGGTGTTAAACTTGGTTGGGCTGCCTGGTACAGGAAAAAAGAAAGCAGGACAATTTTCATTAGGTATGAAACAACGTTTAAGTATTGCAATTGCTTTGCTTCATAATCCTGCTTTATTGATTTTAGATGAACCCACAAATGGATTAGACCCTAATGGAATGATTGAAATTAGAGAGCTATTGTCTAAACTTAATCATGAAAAAGGAATTACCATTATTATATCAAGCCATTTATTAGCAGAAATAGAAAAATTAGTAACACATATAGGTGTTATTAACAAGGGGAAAATGGTGTTTCAGGGTACATTGGATGAATTAAGAAATAAACAAAAAGAATTGCTGTTTATTGCTTTCGAAACCAATGATAATGACAGGGCAATAAAAATATTAAGCAATGAAAATATACATCCAAAAAAAGAAGGGACAAAGCTTTTAATACCATCCGTTTCAAAGAATGAAATTGCAAATATTATTCAACAATTCGTGCATAATAATATTGAAGTATATGAAGCAAGCCCGATTAGAAATGACCTGGAAGCTATTTTTATGAACCTGATTAAAAACTAATAAATGATGATCTCTTTTATACATAGCTTCCAAAGTGAATGGCTTAAGAAACAAAATACGCTTTCATCCTGGTTGGTAATAGCAGGTGCTTTTTTTACACCAATTATTATAATAATAGCCAGATTCATAAACCATAAACAGCTTGCAGTACTATATGAAAAGGATGGATTCTGGAACCAGCTTTGGCATAGTTCCTGGGAGTCAATGGCCATTTTTTTATTGCCAATGGGAGTGATTTTGGCTACCAGTTTAATTACACAAATTGAATACAAAAACAATACATGGAAGCAGTTGCATTCACTTCCGATTGGTTTTGCAACTATTTTCTTTTCGAAATTGGCAGTAATAATAGTAATGGTTATGCAATTTTTTATTTTGTTTAATATTGGGATTTATTTATCAGCGCTTATACCTTATTTGTTCATAAGTGGGGTGTCTTATCCAAAAAATCCAATACCTTATATTCTAATATTAAAAGAAGATATATACTTTTTTATAGACTGCCTTCCAATTGTTTCACTTCAATATCTGATAAGTTTACAGTTTAAAAATTTTCTGATACCTATTGGAATTGGATTTGGATTATGGGTTACATCTTTAAGTGTACTAACCTGGAAGTTTGGATATTTTATTCCATATACCTATTGTATTTTTAATTTCCTGAAAGACCAGGTAACTAACAAAGCTGCAATACCTGGTATGAATATTCATTACCTGGCCCTTGGTTATTTTGCTGTGTTTACCATTGTAAGTTATTTTCTTTACATTAGTAAGCGGCATAAAGGGTAAAGATTCAAAAAAATCAAACAATAAAATTTTCGCAATGAAAAAAATCACTTCCACTTTGTTATTAAGAATTGCTTCAAGTCTGATGTTCTTGCATGCTGTGGGGCATACCCTTGGAGTTATAACCTGGCAAAAGCCAAATGGTAAAATCCCATTTGGAGTTGTTCAAATAATGCAGGATATGCATTTTTCATTTCAGGGCAAAGACTCAACAATGGCGGCCTTTTTTTCAGGACATGGATATGCCGGGGCCATTTTACTCTTATTTATTACTGCTATTTTATGGTTATTATCAGGCTCTAAGGATAAAAGTTCCATTAAAGTATTAAGGTTAACCGGATTTGCCATTGTATTACTGGCAATTGACGAACAGCTTTATTTTTTCCCAATGGCTGTGGCCTTCAGTTTTATTGCTGCTGTTCTTGTATTTATTTCTATTCGGTTGATAAATAAAAGTGAATGAAAATGGAAAACAGGATGGTTTTTCACTAATCCTGTTCCTCTTTAAAGAGGATGTATCTGGTTAGATAATCGCTTAAAGCAGAACCTCCGTTTGGAATGGGAATGGTATTGCAGGAGGCAATATTCCAGCCATCTTTTAAATAGGGTAATAATAAGACAAATATCGAGTCCTCATTTGCTTTAAAATGGTTTAAAGAATAATCATTGGAGCTTTTACTGATTTTAATGTCCTGTGTTCCATCTTCCCGGGTAATTAAAACATTTTTGGTGGAATGTGGTATCAGACTATAATTATCATAAACCGATAACATGATATAGTGCCGCTTTACTTTGGTTTGAGCCATTGATGGTAATGAAATAAATACGGCAATAATTAAAAGTAAGTTGAATGGTTTCATACTATTTCTTTTTTAGGTTTTGGAAGGTGCTGCAGGTCGATCAGTAACTGGTTTTTTATATGATCATATAATGATTCCTTATCTATTATTTTAGCGGCCAGGTTACTCATCAGGGCTGACAGCATCAGGTAAAATACCAGGTTATGCCGGTCGGTCATTTCCAGAACCAGGATGGCTGATGTAAAGGGGCTGCGGGTAACGCCTGTTAAAAAAGCCACCATCCCTGCCATGATTAATAGATTCGCATTACTGTCATTCAGGTGAAATATACCGCTAAAAAAGCTGGAAATGGCAGCACCAATACTTAGCGCAGGAGCAAATACACCACCTGCCGCGCCAGAGGTAAAGGAGACAACCGAGCCCAGTAATTTAAATAAAGGCAGTTGCCAACTGCTATATTTATTGGATGTAAAAAGCGTTGTGGTCATGATTTCTTTACCGGAACCTGCAATATTGGGGTCTACAAAAAAGGCAAGGGTGGTAATGAGCATTGCAGCTATCAGCAGGTAAATGATGAGGCCTGTTGTTTTCAGTTTTCTTTTTTTGTGCATAATAAAGAGGATGATTCTGCAATAAATGCCTGCTCCTGTACCACATATTACTGCAATCAGCAGAACAGGGAAAACCATATACAGGGAAACCTGGTTTACAATGGGATAGCCCACATATAAATAGCTACCCAGGATGCTCTGTGCTGTTAAACCGGCAATAATTACCCCGGTAAAAAGAGCCGATTTATAGAAGCTGATATGTGTTTTGGTTAATTCTTCAATTGCAAATACAAAACCACCTAAGGGTGTATTAAATGCAGCAGCAAGGCCGGCAGCAGCGCCCGTCATAATCATATTCTTTTTAGATATTTTGGGCCACCAGTCTGGCAATAAGGCATTTATTTTCCTGAAAATGGAAGCTGCAATCTGTATGGTAGGGCCTTCACGGCCTATGACACCGCCACCCAGTGCCAGAAAAAGACTGGAGATGATTTTGATAAATAATACCCGTATACTCAGTAATTGTTCTGTTAATTTAAAAGTACGGGGATTGGCCAATTCTATGGCAGCAGATACCTGTGGTATACCACTGCCATTACTGTATTTTGCAAAATGTTTTACCAGCCACCAGGCAATAATAAAGCATATGGGACTGATTAAAAAAATCCAGTAAGACCAGTGGTGCAGGCAATAAAAATAAGCTTCTTCTGTATAAGCAAACAGACGCGCATAGGCAACAGCAACCAGTCCGGTTAGAATAGACCCCACCCAGAATGGGGCTGATTGTAAAAAACTTGTTTTAATAGCATCATTACTGATTTTATTAAATCTGTTTTTTAATTTATCTGTCAATTTTTGAATAAAGGGTATAAGCATTGCCCGCAAAGTTGAACATTATTAAGCAATCAAATGGAATTACTTAAATGTTAAGAGACGAGATTAAACTTTTTCTATTTCTTCAAATTTAACCTTTAACTGTTGATCATTGTAAATAAGTGTAATATACAATTCTCCAAATGTTACATCGTATGTAGTGGTAATGGTTTCATCGGTGCCAATCCGCCAGCTGCTATTGCGTTTAATATATTTTTTTATCTGTTCATTGTAAGTACTGTCAACCATTTTATCCAGTTCTTCTTTATTTTTTAGTTCATTCCAGTAAACAATATATTTTTCACCGTGTAACATTTCATCCAGTTTGTTTTTAAGCAGGGGATTGTCTAAATAAATAAGGGAAGCATTTTTGTCTGCTTTTATCGCATTAATATGCAATTCTGCTTCATTCAATACTTCATAGGCTGAAACCAGTATGTTTATTTTTTGTGCATCATTGCCGGGTTCATTACCCCGGTTATTGGTTTGGGTAACCAGATAAATTTTATTCAGCTTAATCAGCCGGTCAAGATAAACAGGTAAAAACAATTCAAATGGTTGTAGCATATAGATGTTTGCGTTAAAATACTTGTTTCTTAGTGGTATTCTGGCTAATCGGGTGTATTTCCCGTGTAATAGCTCAGTTTATTCACTGTTTTTAGTAAAACTAAATTCTTATTGCGGCCATTGGTGTTTAACATACCAGCTTGCACCTGGTAATTGGCAATCAGTCTTATTAACATAATACCTGATTTTCTGAAAAGTAACCCTTTTTGTATAAAATATTCAGTTAATAAAGTATAAGACTGTTTTATACAAGATTTTGCTGCACCTGCAGGTGTACCTGTTTAGCATTTTGAATGAATTTTTTAACTCTTCCAGGGCAAATTAGTTAAACTGTTGGCTTTTAAGTAGATATGATCGTTTTTCAGGTTGATAATAGTATTAAATCTTTTAAGTAGTTCAAAGCCTAAGTAGTTGAATTTCAGACAAGTAGGTTTTTTAATTTTTAAAATTGAGCGTTAAATTATTGATACAATCCTTTTCAAAAGCAGTGAATAGCATATTCTTAATAAACCAGTCAAAAGCGAATATTAATGTTGAAATTACAATATATAGTCCAAGTATTCCGATGCGATACCGGAATGTGTGTGAACCCGGTATTAATAAATTTACAATCCCGAGTATTGTAATTAGAATTGCTAGTGGTACAACCAATGGACTTGATTGTGTTTGTATTGTTAACTGTGTTTGGGTGCCGGTAGTTGAAATGGTTGTGATAATTTTTGTAGAAACAAGTTCAGGGTATAAAGGTTTTCCCATTGAAAAACTTTTCAGCATAAACTCAAATTCGGGAGGGTCTACATTTATAAAGCTTCCATACAAGGTATAATTTACATTATTGTAGGATTCTGAAATTATTTTATCCTGCTGTGTAAACACTTCCTGAACTGATTTATCAAGTGTATATGTTTTTGTAATATTAAATACTATTTTCATTCCTGAATTTCTACGATTTCTGAAGTTGATGTTTGTTTGTCAATCAGCCCTGCTAGATATTTATTATTAGACAGGATGATAAAACAGATTACTGCCTTTATACTTAAAAAAATAAGCCAGCCAGTAGAAGGTTCCTGAGCGTAAAAATCCTTTTGTAAATAAATAATGAAAAAAAATTTACAAATAATGGGTAATGTTTCTACAAATAGATAGGCACTAATTAAAATGATGATAATTTGTAAAAAAGAACAGATGCTAATATTAATATCAATTCTTTCTTCTGTAAAACCGTTCTCTAGTTTTAGTTTTTCAATAATCCATTGCGTATTGAAGAGTAATATTTTGACCATACCAAAATAGAAAAGGAACAATATGATATTAATAGCTATTATTGATAACGGCTCATTATTTCTCTTTGTTAAGGACATAATTGAAAGGGATAAAACGGAAAAGTTAAGTAATGCAAGAATAATCCCCATTCCTTTTAAAATAAAAGCCCAAAAAGTGTTAATAGACATATTACAAGTGGTTTAAACAACATTTTAAATTCGCAGATTTAGAATGAGTGGGGGTTTTCAAAAATACATAATAATCTCAATGTTATCCAGATTCTGCAGTTTTTTGCTGGCTACTGAGAAATTATCCGATAATTTGTAATTCGTACCATTTTACGCGTTTTTATGCATATTCTGATTTCACCAAATGCTTTTAAGAATTGCCTGGATGCCAATACAGCTGCAATGGCCACTTTACAGGGATTGCAGGAAAGTAAGTTATCCTTTACTTATCAGCTATTACCGGTTGGGGATGGCGGGGATGGAACCGGTGCACTGATTGTGCAACAATGTGGGGGAAGCATGGTGACTGCTATGGTAAAAGACCCGTTGATGCGGGATATTCAAACATCATTCGGATGGATGGAAGATCGGCAAACTGCTGTGATTGAAATGGCGGCTGCATCAGGCTTGCATTGCCTGGCTGCAAATGAGTTAGATCCTTTACATGCAAGTTCCTTTGGTACCGGTGAACTGATCCGGAAGGCACTGGATAAGGGTGCAGGCCATATCATACTTTGTTTAGGTGGTTCTGCTACAGTGGATGGGGGGACGGGTATGCTGCGTGCATTGGGTGTCCGGTTTCTGGATATGCATGGTTTCGAATTAACTGTATTACCATTGCAACTACCAGAACTTGTTAAAATTGATACTTCCGGACTCGATCCTCGTATTGCTTCCTGCAAAATTTCGGTGCTTTGTGATGTTCAGAACCCATTATTGGGTGAT
>Ga0364860_11158_pt1 | contig 10290 bp, 6 predicted proteins | sample ExccelAu500001D4_FD_206916 | JGI IMG/M metagenome (GOLD analysis project Ga0364860, IMG submission 206916) | Enriched cells from Trout Bog Lake Hypolimnion, Wisconsin, USA - BchlTB.Aug20.5000.01 .D4 | ecosystem: Environmental > Aquatic > Freshwater > Lake > Hypolimnion/Profundal zone | place: USA... | reverse complement strand
ATCGTTTTGGGAGGTATTTTTTATGTATCCATTACTACCGGCAAGTTTTATAAAGAATTGGAGGAAGGGCACGATAATTATGGCTTGAAACTAAATGCTTTTGCCAATCCCATGGGCGCTGCCAATTATCTGCGCGAGCATAACATCAAAGGCAACGGCTTTTCCGATTTCCTGGTTTCATCATACCTGCTCTGGGACCTGCAGCCTGATTTTAAAACTTTTATTGACCTGAGGGACCTGGATGTTTTCCCGGCCGACTTTTTTGAACATGTCAACCTCCTTGAAGTACAGCCCAAACTCATTGAGAATATAGACAAGGTAGCCCATTTTAAATATGCTGTTATCTTCCGGAGACAGTTTGAAGCGCTGCACAGCTACCTGGCGGCGAACCCGAATTGGAGAGGTGTTTATGCCGACCCGGTTGCGGCTGTTTATATCAAAAAGGATACAACCAATCCAGTGATGATGGCTCTTTTTAACAACGCCAAAGGCGAAATTCCTTTTCATGCGCCTCCTGTGCCCCATAATTCTTCTATTGCACGAATCGTATCTGAAATATTCTGGCCGGCCTACAATCCAGATCGATCGGAAAAAGTTGATATCGACGTTTTCGCCGCTGATTATTACAAAAGCATAGGCCATTATGAGTCGGCAATAGCATTTGCAAAAAAAGCTTCTACCAATAACATATCCAATGGCGAAGCGGATGATATGTTGGGAAATATATATCTGGACCTGGCATCAGCCGATACTTCAAAATCCAAAAGAGAAAGCGATTTTAATGAGGCCAACGAAGCTTTTACCAAAGGAATTGGTGCGAATAAGAAGGATGATGTGGCCTATATTGGTTTGGGAACGGTATCGCTGTATACAGGTGATGCCATTGCCGCTGAAGCCTCTTATAAAGAAGCATTGAAATACAATACATCCAATTATCTGACCTGGTGGAACCTTGCAGGCTGTGAAGCGAACTTAAGCATCAGCGACCGCCCCAATGCCCTTATGCATTTGCAGGAAAGACTGAAATACCTGAAAAAGGCATACGCCCTGAACCAGGACCAGCGCATCCGCTTTTACCTCGGCATCTCTTACGGACAAAACAGTGATTGCGATAATTGCCGCAAATACCTTGATGACAATACAATGCGCTATCCCGGCATTCCGGCTTCAGATCGCAAACTGGCCAAAGAAATGCTGCAGAATTGTGGGAAGGAATAGAAAGGGCAGCCAGAGGCTGCAGGCTTGGGCATCCGTAGCCTGGAGGCTACGGATAGCTAAAAATAAGATGCCGTCAGAGACGGCGGGAGCCGGGTCACGAATCTCGCTTCGCTAAGATTCGCGCCAGCGTTGAGAAATATATCTATGCCGGCCTTTCCACCGGTTTCACCGGCGGTTATTCACATTTAACCACTTCAGGGTTGATAAAACGGGACTTTCTTAAAATCAGCAAAAAAATCATTGTAAGCCCTGCATCAGCTCACTCTCAAATCCCCAAATTCTCAAATAGCTAATTCTGCGTCAGCCCATTTTCAAATCTCCAAATTTTCAAATCTCTATTTCTGCGTCAGCCCATTTTCAAATCTCCAAATCTCCAAATTTCCAAATAGTCCCCTCACGCTACCGTCCAGGTCTGATTCCCCCGGATCAACGCATCCAGGTCACCCTCACCAAACATCGTTTTCGCATGGGCAAGCTGTTCATGAACCTGGTCGTTATATGTAGGTCGTGCATGACTATAAAATACACCAAAAGGCCTCGGGAAATGGTTCTCAACGCTTGGGTCATCAAACATGCGGCTCAATACAAATGCCTTATAGGCGTCATGCTCGTCGTGCACCCAAAGATCATTTATTGAAAAGCTTTCTTCATTCATGTTTATGATTATCGGTTTGCCGTCTTTCAGTGCAATGCCTTTGTCGTGATTTTCACCAAAAACCAATGGTTGTCCGTGCTCCACAAATATGGTTTCCAGCGGTTTGGTTTCTTTGTCGGTATAGATAAAAAAGGCGCCGTCGTTATAGACATTACAGTTCTGATATATTTCCACGAGAGCTGTACCCGTATGTTCAGCGGCTTTCATCAAAACAGATTGCTGATGTTTAGGGTCGCGGTCCATTGTACGGGCCACAAAGCTCGCATCAGCCCCAAGGCTCAGAGCAATCGGATTGAAGGGATGATCAATAGCGCCCATGGGTGTAGATTTGGTGATCTGGCCCTGCAGGGAAGTAGGAGAGTACTGCCCTTTGGTGAGACCGTATATCTCATTATTGAACAACAACACTTTTACATCTACATTCCTTCTGAGAAGATGTATAAAATGATTTCCCCCAATAGAAAGGGCATCCCCGTCACCTGTTACGATCCAGACATTCAGATCGGGACGGGCGGTTTTCAATCCTGTAGCAATGGCCGGGGCACGACCATGAATAGAGTGGATGCCATAGGTATTCAGGTAGTAAGGGAAACGCGAAGAGCAGCCTATTCCTGATACAAATACGATCTTTTCTCTCGGGATATTGAGGGATGGAATAACAGTTTGTACCTGCTTCAGTATGGAATAATCACCGCAGCCGGGGCACCAGCGTACATCCTGGTCGGTGGCCAGTTCTTTGGCCGTAACGGGTTCGGAATGGAATTCAGAATTTATAAAGTCAAGTATTTCTGTGCGTTTCATTTTCCTGGGTTTAGGATACTTTTGATCTTATTCGTAATTTCTGAAACGGTAAAAGGCAATCCTTGAATCTTGTTCAGGGATATGGTATTGATCATATATCTGCTGCGGATGAGCATGGCAAGCTGGCCGCTGTTGTTCTCCGGGATCAGAACATGTTCAAAGCCGGATAACAATGCTCCGAGATTGGATGGAAATGGATTGATATACCGCAACTGCGCATGACTTGTCTCAATGCCTTCTGAGCTTAAGGCATCACAGGCTGTTTTAATGGTACCATAGGTGGACCCCCAGCCCAGTACCAGTATTTTGCCTTTTTCAGTGCCGCTATCCATATGTTGTTTCGGGATATAATCTGCAATATTGGCCACCTTCCGGGCCCTGATATCCACCATTTTTTCATGATTTATGGGGTCGTATGAGATGTTTCCTGTTACATCTTCTTTTTCAATACCGCCTATGCGGTTTTCAAAACCATGAATGCCCGGTAAGGCCCATTCGCGCACAAGCTTATCATCTCTTTTATAGGGTTGATATTTACTATTATCAGCCGGCTGAGGAATGGCATAGTTCGGCCGGATTTCTTTCAGATTGGCTGATGAAGGGAATTTCCAGGGTTCTGTACTGCTGGACAGATACCCATCGCTCAGCAATATCACAGGGGTCATATGTTCTACAGCTATTCTGCTGGCTTCATAAACACTATCAAAACAATCTGCGGGAGATTGGGCAGCAATGACCGGCACAGGGGCTTCTCCATGCCGGCCAAACATGGCAAGCAACAGATCTGACTGCTCGGTTTTGGTAGGCATCCCTGTTGAGGGTCCGGCCCGCTGTACATCAATGATCACCAGGGGTAATTCAAGCATCATGGCCAGTCCCATGGCTTCTGATTTCAGATCAATGCCAGGCCCTGATGATGCGGTTACACCCAGACTGCCTCCGTATGAAGCACCAATGGCAGAACCTATAGCAGCAATTTCATCTTCTGCCTGGAAGGTAATGACATTGAAATTTTTGAGTCTGGCAAGCTCATGCAATATATCAGAGGCCGGAGTAATAGGGTAGGAACCGTAAAACAAAGGGATACCTGATTTCACCGATGCAGCCACCAATCCGTAAGCGACAGCCTGGTTGCCTGTAATACCACGGTAAGTTCCGGGTTTCATGGGGGCCGGTTTTACCTCAAAGCGGTTTACGAATATTTCAGCCGTATCTCCATAATTATATCCGATATGCAGGGCCTTTACATTGGCATCATGGATCTGCGGGTTCTTTGCGAACTTCTTATCAATGAAATCCATGATCGGGAGAATGGAACGGTCATACATCCAGCATATCAGTCCCAAAACAAACATGTTTTTGGAACGGTCCTGTTCTTTGGTGCCCAGGCCCAGGCTTTTGAGGCCTTCTCTGATAAGTTTGTTTATCGGGATGATATATAATTTAAACCCTTCCACCACAGGACTTCCCAAAGGATTTGCGTTTTCTTCATACCCGGCAAGGCGGAGGTTTCTGTTGTCAAAACCATCTTCGTTGGCAATGATAATTCCACCTTTTTTCAGGTTGGCGATGTTTTTTTTCAAGGCAGCGGCATTCATCACGACCAGTACATCGCAATCGTCACCGGGGGTATGTATTTCATGCGCGCCAAAATGGATCTGGAAACCGGATACTCCGGGCAGGGTACCCACAGGGGCCCGTATTTCTGCAGGGAAATCCGGAAAAGTGGCCAGGTCGTTCTGCATCAGGGATGTGGCCAGGGAAAACTCATTCCCAATGAGCTGAATTCCATCACCCGAATCCCCGGCAAACCGGATCACGACATCCTTTATTTCTATTAATTCTTTAGCCATTTCGTTAAGCAAATCTGCCTGATTTATCCGATCCGGGCAAATTCATTCTGATTTTTTGATTCACTAATTCACCAATTCACAAACTCACCAATTTCTTAATAAGCCCTCTCGTCCCGGTTTTCCATATAATTGATGAAGGACCTGTTGGATACTTTATTGCCGCCCGGTGTGGGATAATTGCCTGTAAAATACCAGTCCCCTTTATGATCCGGACTTGCTTTATGCAGGTTTTCAACTGTCTGATAAATGATCTGCACTTCTGCGTTTATACTTTCCGACTTGAGCAGTTCACCGATCTTTTTACTGATCTGATCATCTGTAAAGCCGGCATATATTTCTTTTACAAAATTCGGAGCTTCTTTATTGCCGGCGTTTTCTTTGCATTTCAGATAGATATCCTGAAGCAGTTTTTCAGTGCCATTGTCATTATGCAAGGCAATAGCAGCTTTAAAAGCGATAAAATCGCCCAGCTTGCTCATGTCTATTCCATAGCAATCGGGAAACCTGATCTGTGGTGCCGATGATACAATAACGATCTTTTTGGGACCTAACCGATCCAGAATCCTGAGGATGCTGTTTCTTAAAGTGGTGCCGCGTACAATGGAGTCATCAATCACCACCAGGCTGTCGGTTCCGGGTTTTACTACCCCATAGGTCGTATCGTACACATGCGAAACAAGGTCTTTTCGGGCATTGTCTGCCGTTATAAATGTACGGAGCTTGGCATCTTTAACAGCTATTTTTTCAATTCTGGGCTTCAGGGCAAGCAGTTCATCCAGTTCTCCGCCCAGGGCTTCTGTCATCCCGATATAGGATACTTCAGCCGTATTTGGGATATAAGAAAACACTGTATTTTTCAGGTCGTGGTTGATGGATTCAAGAACAGCCGGGGTAATAAGCCTGCCCAATTCCTTGCGCTCATGATAGATATCCTTATCCGTACCTCTTGAGAAATAGATCCTTTCAAAAGAGCATTGCAGGATCTCTTTTTCTTCCAGGATTCTTGTTTCGGTTACCGTGCCGTCTTTCTTGATGATGAGCGCATGTCCGGGTTTCACGGGCTTAATCCGGGCATCATCCACATTAAATGCTGTTTTTATCGGCGGCCTTTCTGAGGTTACCACCACCAATTCATCATCTTCGTACCAGTATGCCGGCCTGATGCCGTTGGGGTCGCGCAAAACAAAGGCATCTCCATGGCCGATAAGGCCTGCCATCACATAGCCGCCGTCGAACTGCCTGGCCGATTTCTGCAGAATTGTAGCTACATCCAGTTCTTTGGATATGATATTCTGGGTATGTTCGCCGCTGTAACCGTCTTTTTTCAGTTTTTCATAGAGTTCATCCACATTCTGATCCAGGTAATGCCCTATTTTTTCCATTACCGTAATGGTATCGGTATGGTTGAGCGGGTGCTGGCCCAGTTCGATGAGTTTTTGAAACAGCTCATCATTATTGGTCAGGTTAAAATTGCCTGCCAGCACGAGGTTTTTGCTCATCCTGTTATTTTCCCTCAAAAAGGGGTGGCAATAAGACATCCCACTGCTGCTATGGGTAGCATACCTGAGATGCCCGAGCAGCAATTCGCCCATAAAGGGGGCGCCTGATAAGCGGGTATATTCTTCAAGGCCATTGGCATCAATGAATTTGCTCTCAAGCAGTTGCTCATGTATTTTGTTGAAAATAAATGAAATGGCGTTTGAAGAATCGGAACGCTCCCTGAAAATAAAGGGAACACCCGGTTCGGCATCCAGTTTCAGCGAAACCACACCGGCCCCGTCCTGCCCTCTGTTATGCTGCTTTTCCATAAGCAGGTACAGTTTGTTCAGTCCGTACAGGCTGCTGCCGTATTTGTCTTCGTAGTAAGAAAGCTCTTTTTTGAGCCTGATCAGCGCGATACCGCACTCATGTTTTATCTCGTCACTCATCCTTTGGGATTCAAGGTGCAAAATTACGGAATATTAAGGAAAAGGGCGCAATAGGAACTGCATCCATCAATGGTAATACGCAATTAACCGCCTTAAACAATAATAGTGGCTGTATTTTACCGGATAATAACGCCTTTGGCATTGAATGCCAGAGTAACATCCGGTTCTGATTCGGATACCGATCTTCCGGAATCGCCCTGGTAGCCGGGAAGTGTTTTCTCTGACGTGGTATCAATATAAGCCTTTCCCTCAATGATGGCTGTTTTGCCGGTGGCTTCTTTGGGAATGGATACATTCATATTATTCATCTTCACAATCATGCAGGTGCCATCCTGCATATCCATTTTCAGTTCGCAGGTTTTATCTGGACAAATCCCGATCACCTCACCTTTTACTTTGGTCTCCATCTCTGTAGCATTGCCGAGTTTGTCTTTTAGCTCGCCGCAATCGATGGCACCATCCTCATTAATACGCTGCCCGATATAGATAGGTTTGCCAAAGCTGGTATCGGCAACAGGCTGGTTACTACAGCTGACCATAGCTAACGATGTAAATATCAATAATATGTAATATATGCGACTCATTGAATTGAACACACTTATCAAATAACCTATACGTAAATTTATTGCTTTCCACTTGTGAAAATATCTCAAGAGGATGGGTGATCATGGTGAATCCGTAAGGATGTACTGCCGGTGCAAGAATAACTCCTATAGCAGTAATGGATAACCACTTGGGCATGATAGGTCTGGGTGCAACAACCGGCTCAGGCTCCGGTTCTTTCTTCTTGTTCTTTGATGGCTTATTTTCTACTTTTCTTTTCGTCATGATATCCAGACCATGTATAAAGTATTCTATCCACGCTGCGACCATGGCTGCCACAACCATTACCGTTCCTATACCGTAAGCTTCGTGGAGATTTGCCCACAGGATCTGCAAAGGGATGAGCCAGAGGATTTTTCTTGAGGACTTATTATGATCTGAAAGAATAAAAAAGAGAAAAACAACAGCCAGCACATGGCTCGCCATTTCGGGCCTGCCAATAAAACGAAAGGCGCAGATTGCCATTAATAAAAATGATGAAAACAGGATTGTGGGAGATGGTAATTTTGTAGCATTTCCCAAAATATTCCTTCTAAAAGAATTGTAGATTTTGAGTACAAAAACCAGTATTAAAATATCTGCAATGCATTGCAATACCGGCGTAAATTCCGGTCCTCCAATATAGGCCATGCATTGCAAGAGCACTTCAAAACCCCATTTTACATTGATCCAGGGCGTGCCTTCATAGGTAAATGAAAAGATGTCTTTAAACGGAACAGCATGGTGCTGAATAATCCATTCGCCTGTACGCAGCTGCCACCAGATATCAGGTTCCCTCAGGTTTTTAAAACCCAGAACAACAGCAACCAAAAGGCAGATAACCCAGGCAGTATTGGCTAATATTTTTATTGTTTTAGGAGACAAAATCTCAAAATCTGTTTAAAAAACATATCGGCGCAATTTCTTTAATTTTAAGAACATTTGGTGCAGAGATGATTAATATATAGGTATGAATACATATAAGCTCCGTTTATTTTATAGTCCTGTAAAAAAACATGATCTGAATCAGGAATAAATCGAGTAAAAAACTTTCATAATTATTTGTATGTTAATTATATAAAATTTAATTTTGACCCAGATGAAATTCATTGGGGGCGTAATAATTCTATCAGGAATGATAGTGTTTTCATCGGGTTGTAAAAAAGTTTCAGAAAACACTGTTTCCAATTCCACTACCAGCGCGATCCGTTTTTATGGAAACGAGTATGGGAATCTTCTTAGTTGTTTTGGGCAAACCCGGGACGGCGGTTATTATTTTGGAGGCTCAACCAATAGCAGCCCGGCCAATGCAGGACAGGGATTTATTCAGAAAACAGATATTCACGGTAATGTATTATGGTATAATAATTATGGCGGGCCGGCGCAGGATGTATTCCAATCTGTGAAAGCTACTTCAGATGGTGGTTTTATTTGCGCAGGAAGTACTGTATCCTATGGGCTGGGGGCAAAGAAATATTATCCCAGCTGCTATTTGGTAAAAACAGATTCGAGAGGAAATCAAACCTGGTTTAATACATTCGGATATATATATTGGAGCGAATTTTTTGACGTAGCCGAAACACCAGATCATGGATTTGTGGCCGTTGGCGGCATCCAGATAAACAGTGACAACAGTGAGTTGTATATTTTGAAGACCGATATAAATGGAAAAATGTTATGGTATAGAGAATTATTTAATGGTTACTTTATCAGTCAGGGATGTACAGTAACAGTTAATCCGAATGGCGATATCGCTGTGGGCGGTTATGTTGTAAAATCTACTTATGCAGTTGATCAGGGGACCAATTATCCTGTCTTTATTTTATTGTCCCCTTCAGGACATTCATTGAATGCCATATCAGGAAGCGGCAATCCTTATCCGGAATATAAAAACTGGGGAAGCATTGGATCGAATAATGGCAATATCAGAAATGAAAAAATTGTTGCAGTGCCTGATGGAAACATATATGCAGTGAACCTGGGATCACCTGTAAATTCAGTTATGCTATTTAAAGTTGATACTATTGGCAATGTCGTCTGGAACCATCAATTTTTTGGATTAAAATCAGCCTCCATGAATGATATGACCGTAAATGCAACCGGTGGATATCTGATTTCAGGTGTTACCAATGATACTTCAGGGAAAAACTATTGCTGGATCCTGAATACGGACCCTGCTGGCAATAAACTATGGGAAACGCATATACCGGTGAAAGGATATAGTGCATTTGCTGCAGGTCTGTGTCCCACAGGAAAAAATTATGCCATGGGAATAAACCTGAGCTCCATGCTTTTAAACCTTGCCAATAATTTTGGATTTCTCACAACTGATCAAAATGGGAACATTCTTGAGATTAAATAATTTTCTTAGGCTTTTCATATCTTTAATGATACTAAGCCAGTTTCTATCCTGCAAAAAAGAATCTGTGGTTTCTAACTCAGATACTTTTATTAAAACATATCAGACAGATTCACAGGCAGAAGGAACCACTTGTGAGCAATTGCCTGATGGCGGTTTTATGATTGTTGCCAACGAAGGCGCAGGCCGGCCTGTTATCCTGCGTACAGATAAATTCGGGAACCTGAAATGGCAAAAAACAATTCAAAAATATTGTGCCGGGGGGCCGTTTAGTCAAAATTCTACCGCGTGGAACGCCTTCAATACAACGGACCAGGGACATTTCATTTACCAGTTTGATGGCACAAACACAGTTTTTGATTCTAATGGAACAATAATATATTCATCATATAAGCCAAATGCTAATACCGCATTTGGTGCCATGCAACCCCAGGGATCAACCTATTTATTGCCTTCATGCAACGGGGAATATTCCGGTTTACCATCTGTGAATATAATATACACGTATAACAGCAGCCTGCAATTGCTAAAAGTTGATTCATTTCAGGATTCAAAAATCAGGGGAAAAACCCTTTACTTTTTTGCAAATTATATTACGCCATCTCACGATTATATTATATCAGGTTTTAAATTCGTTAATAAGGTGTGGCAATGGGGAAACGCCAATAAAATCTTTGCAGCAAAATTTTATTCAAACGGAAATTTTAAGGAAACAATAATTGACAGTTTAAATACTCAATTTTCTGACCAGACGGTCTGGACTACTAATACTGATGATTCAGGGATGGTATTGCTCTGTTCAAGAACTGATTACTTAACCACTTGGTCTCATCCGCTGGTCATAAAAATGGATAAAAATCTCAATGTAGTCTGGCAAAAAGAATTTCAGTATGG
>Ga0364860_11000_pt1 | contig 10349 bp, 7 predicted proteins | sample ExccelAu500001D4_FD_206916 | JGI IMG/M metagenome (GOLD analysis project Ga0364860, IMG submission 206916) | Enriched cells from Trout Bog Lake Hypolimnion, Wisconsin, USA - BchlTB.Aug20.5000.01 .D4 | ecosystem: Environmental > Aquatic > Freshwater > Lake > Hypolimnion/Profundal zone | place: USA... | reverse complement strand
GAAGTCAAGAGGATCACCACGCATATTTTGCAGGAAATGAAGACTCGCGGCGAAAAGATCACCATGCTCACGGCTTACGATTATTCAATGGCGGCCATTGTTGATGAGGCTGGTATGGACATCATACTTGTTGGTGATTCGGCATCCAATGTAATGGCTGGCCATCAAACTACTTTGCCAATAACACTGGATCAGATGATCTATCACGCTTCGTCAGTTGTGCGCGCAGCAAAGCGGGCATTGGTGGTGGTCGATCTGCCCTTTGGCTCGTACCAGGGAAATTCAAAGGAGGCCTTAAATTCTGCTATCCGGATCATGAAGGAATCGGGTGCTCATAGCGTAAAAATGGAAGGAGGCGTTGAGATTGCCGAATCTGTAAGCCGGATCCTAACTGCGGGCATCCCGGTAATGGGGCATTTAGGTTTAACGCCACAGTCTATTTATAAGTTCGGTACCTATACTGTAAGGGCCAAACAAGAAGCTGAAGCACAAAAATTACGGGAAGATGCCCTCAAACTTCAGGAACTTGGCTGTTTTGCTATAGTATTGGAGAAAATTCCGGCAACGCTTGCTAAAGAAGTGAGTGCGAGTTTAAACATACCAACCATTGGCATAGGCGCAGGTCGCCATTGCGACGGGCAAGTATTGGTAATCCATGATATGCTGGGCATCAATAAAGAATTTAAACCAAGATTTTTGCGTCAGTATGCTAATTTACATGACGTGATGAACCTCGCGATAAAGAACTATGTGAGCGATGTGAAGTCTAAAAGTTTTCCTGACGAAACTGAACAGTATTAATTAAGTCTTAAGTCCATAGTCCATAGACCATAGACCATAGCAGTATAATTCTTCCATGGTCCATGGACTATCGACCATGGTCAAAAATATCAACAATGACCAAAGTTCCCATTAAATATATCAACCACGAGATCACCGACAGCGATATACTGTACGAGGATAACCACCTTATTGCGGTAAATAAGCGCGCGGGGGATATTGTACAGGTAGATGAAACCGGAGATGAATCGTTGGACGATAAGGTCAAGAAATACATTGCCAAAAAGTATAGTAAGCCAAACGGCGCTTTTTTGGGTGTGGTGCACCGCCTCGACAGGCCTGTTAGCGGGGTTATCCTATTTGCTAAAACCAGTAAGGCACTGGAGCGGGTAAATGCCCTTTTTAAAAGCAGGGATATGCACAAAACCTATTATGCGGTGGTGCGTAACCGGCCCTATCCCGAAGCAGGTAACATGGTGCACTGGCTCGTAAAAAATCCGCAGAAAAATATCACAAAAGCCTATGACCACGAGGTTGCAGGTAGTCAGCGTGCAGAATTAAATTATAAACTTGTTGGCGAACTTAACGGCTGGTACCTAATTGAGGTTGACCCCATAACCGGCCGTCCGCACCAGATCAGGGTGCAGCTTTCAACGTTGGGTTGCCCTATTGTTGGTGACAATAAATATGGCTATCCCCGCGGCAGCTTGCGTAAAAGCATTAGCCTGCATGCCCGTAAACTACAGTTTATTCATCCTATAAAAAAAGAACCAGTGCTCATTATAGCCCCGGTACCCAAAGATGGTTTTTGGGAAAAGTTTGAGCGGATGATGTAAGGAAGTAAGTCTTAAGTCAAAAGTCACTGTTGTCCGGTAAAAGGTTTATCTATTTTTTTTTACCGGACAGCCGAATTGAAAATGGCTGCGATATTTGCGTTTTGAAAATAATTTTGCTTGTATATTGCAGCTATAAATAGTCTACGAGCAAAAAGATACAATATTTTCGCTGACTTTTACCGGACAGCCGATTTATACTAAAAACATAGAAAGTAAAAAAATAGGGGGGCTTTCTTTTTAAAATGTGCTTAAAAAGCCCCTCTATAGAGTTGTTTCGATGATTTACAAGTTAATTTTATTTTTACCGGACAACAGTGAGTCAAAAGTCTTAACTCGAAAGTCTTTTTTTGACTTCTGACTTAAGACTTTCTACTTCCGACTCAAGACTTAATCTGCAGTCATTATCACTTTTAACGCTTTTTCTTTTGCCGCGTTACCAAAGGTTTCATAGGCTTCCATCACCTGGTCTAATCTAAAATGATGTGTAATAAGCTGGTTAGGGTTCAATTTTTTTGCCCCAACGGTTTTTAACAGCATGGGTGTAGTAACTGTATCAACAAGCCTGGTAGTAATGGTTACGTTTTGTGACCAAAGCGTTTCCAGGTGAAGGGTAACACTTTTACCATGAACGCCTATATTTGCAATGTGGCCGCCAGGAGCGATAATTTCCTGGCATAGTTCAAATGTTGCCGGTACGCCGACAGCTTCTATGGCTACATCAACTCCTTTGCCGTTTGTTAGTCTTTTTATCTTTTCAACAGCATTTTCAAGACCACTGTTAATGATTTGGGTTGCCCCGAAAGTTTTTGCAACATTCAGGCGGTTTTCGTCCATATCAATCATGATAATCTCTGCGGGCGAATAGAATTGTGATGTCAATAGGGCAGCTATGCCTATAGGCCCGGAACCAACAATGGCTATGGTATCGCCGGGCTTAACCTGCCCGTTTAAAACTCCGCATTCAAAGCCGGTAGGTAAAATGTCGCTCAGCATTACCAACGCTTCTTCATCGGCGCCTACAGGAATTGGATAAAGGCTGTTATCCGCATATGGTATTCTTACATATTCCGCCTGGGTGCCATCAATCAAATGACCTAATATCCATCCGCCGTCTTCGCAATGGGAATACATACCCTTTTTACAATATTCACATTTGCCGCAGGAAGTAATGCAGGAAATGAGCACATGATCGCCTTTTTTAAAATTGGCTACACCGCTGCCAGCTTCTTCTATGATGCCGACTCCTTCATGCCCAATGATTCTGCCATCGGTAACTTCCGGGACATCGCCTTTCATAATATGCAGGTCGGTTCCGCAAATCGTAGTTTTCAAGATTTTTACAATAGCGTCTGTAGGTTTTATGATTGTTGGCCTGGGTTTATCTTCCCATGCTTTTTTGCCGGGGCCGTGATAAACCAATGCTTTCATGCTTTTTGTTGCTCCATTTGCAGGCACCTTCACAGAAGGTTGTGATTTTTCTAATGTTTCCATAATTTTATCTTTTTTAGATGGTAGTAGTATACGTGCAAAGATGAGGCCAACATGTTTGAAATCAAATGACGGTCATCATTATTAACAATGATTCTGTACGAATATTTCAGGATGTAAATTAGAATTGAACAAGCCAGGCAAGTCGGCAGTCTGCAACCAAATTTTATTTGCCCCTATTCAGATATATGTATTTAGATGGACTAATTTTAAAATAGTTACTGAAGGAGGATGAAAAGTAGACAACAGAACTGAACCCGATATGGTAAGCAATTTCTGAAATGTTTTGGTTGGTGCTAATAAGCAGTTTAGCAGTCTTTTGAAGGCGGATTACCCGGATAAACTCTTTGACCGATTGCCTGGTAACAGCATTTATCCGGCGGTAAATCTGCGCCCTGCTCATGCCAATGGTCCTGGCAAATCGTTAGCCTCAAAAGCCGGATTATTGAGGTTTTGTTCAATAATGTCATAGGCTTTTCTTAAAAACGGGTCGTTTGCAGCGTGTAATGATGTTTAAGCTTAGTTTTTTCTAAGAATTATTTTAAGATTCCCTGTGCTCAGTGGTTGTTGTAAAGGTATCATCTCCATACCCTGTATTAATTCCATGTAAAACACAAAGTTGACAAGTCACCTGGCGGCGTGGGTATCCGGGCTGGAAAACGCGTTAGGCTAAATCACGCCTGTGACATGCTTCTGGCAATTTTACATTACCAACATCCTTAGATTTGCGCTTTTTTGAAAGGTGAGTAATCCTTTCTAAAGTCCTCACCTTTAAAGCGTTCTTATTTAACACTAAATTGAAATAACCCCGAATCTGAAGTATTACCATTTACATCCCTGGTGATTACCCGCCAGTAATAAGTTGTTTTAGATGTAACAGGTACATTGTTCAAAAAGCTATTGGAAATAGCGGGCGCAACTATTGGCGGTGAATTGTTGGTTCCTAAATATACATCATAATTGGTAATTGCATCGGGCACAATAACGCTGCCAACCCAGTTAAGGTTAACAGTACCTGATGCAGTACTAACAATTTGGTCAAAGATCGGTGATGTAATTTCTGCCGGGAATGGAACGTAGGTAACTATTCCCGGTCCGGAATTATAAAACTTCCAAGCGACACTTTGGGCAGTTGCACTGGTTTTGTTTGATTTGGAAACGATGTGCCATGAATAAGGCGTATTTCTTAACAATGTAGTGGCAAGTTGTGTTTTGACCGTGTTTTGTACAGTTGAATCAGAGGTTAAAAGGTTCTTTATTATGAGGTTATAGCTATCAGTATAATTTGATGCATTCCAGGTAAATAATATAGAGCTTTCTGTAGCAGAAAGAATTGTCCCGCTTGTGCAAACAGCGCTTTGAGCCGGGGCAATGAGTTCAGCCTGGGTCGGCGGTAAAATCGGTGTTTTAGTTGGCTTCGGATTGTTATTTTTACATCCGCATTCCATCAGCGTAAAAATTGTTAAAACAAAAACCAGTTCCTTTTTCATTTCTTTATAATCTTGAATATTTTTTCAGAATTATCCATTGAAAGATGTAGTACATAAACGCCGTTTGCAAGTTTGCTAAGGTCGAGTTGCAACACCCCGGCCTGGTCGGCATAGTGATTTGTGTAAACTAAGATGCCATCCTCAGCATCACGTATCTGAACTTTGACGCTATTAAAATTAGTATTTCCCAAATTAAGGTTCAGAATATCCTGAAAAGGAACGGGGTAAGGCGCAATTATATCAGAAAAATTGATCAATTTTTGAACAGTACCCTGGCATAGCCTATCCGTAGTAACTGTAAGTGTATTATTCCCCTTAGCAAGGGGTAAGGACATGGCATTATTGGAAGTAGTATAAAGTACACCGTTTAACTGAATGTTATATTGGGAACCTCCGCTCAGCGCTAAATCTATACTATTTGTGGTGCTATTTACGGTAGCATATACCAAAAGATCCGCAGGCTCGGTTATGACAATGCCATAGCATTGCTGATAATTACTTTGACCGGCTACAGTTATACAAACGGAATAAGTTCCAGCTGATAAATTGTTAATATTGAGTGAGTTTGTAAAAGGTAGTGGATTATTTAAGCCGTTACCAGTGATCGTAGCCGTGTAGTTTAAAGTATCACCGGCGGAGATCGTAACTGATCCGTCATTACTCTCCCTGCACGTGGCGCTGGTTACTGTCAATTTGAAGTTGCTTATCGGTAAGGAGAATATTTCCCTTGTTGCATTTATGGAATATGTCTGACTTGCTGTGCCATCCTGAGCTGTTACAACAATTGAAATAATGTTGCTGCCAACATTTAAAGGGATGCTTGCCGACCCAACACCTGACGCTACTACCGTGCCGTTCACTGTAACTGTGGCATTTGGATTATCAACAATTGGTGTTACGGTTATACTTTTTGTGGCGTTCGTTACATTGGTAGTGTAGTCGTTTGTTCCAGCGGAGAACACCGGACTTAAAGCGCCGCTGCTCAATGCAAGGCTACTCAAAGTTGCATCGTTTAACAAGGGGCGTGTAACGGCTATTGTGTAAGTATTTGTAGTGAGATTGTTTTGTGCTATTACTGTTGTGATGATGATATTAGTTCCAATATTTAAGGGTATGCCCGCCGAAGCCGAACCCGGTGAAACCACTGTGCCGTTCACCGTAACTGTCGCATTTGGATCATTGACTGTTGGTGATAGAGTTATACTTGTGGTGGTATTGGTTACACTGGTGGTATAGTTGTTTGTACCGGAGGAAAAGGCAGGGTTTAAGGTACCGCTGCTCAATGCCAGGCTGCTTAATGTGGCATCGTTTGATGGCGCACGCGTTACCGTGATAATATAAATCAAAGACGTAGTGCCATCCTCTGCCGTAACCACAGTCGTTAAAGTATTAGGGCCAACATTTAAACGGATGCTTGGCGATGCCGTTCCGGAGATTACGGCAGCACCATTTACTGTAACCGTCGCCATTGCATCCCCTGCCGTCGGCACAACTTTAATGCTACTTACACTATTGGCTACAGACGTGGCATAATTTGCATAACCGGGACCGGCTACCGAAGTCAATGTTGATGATGGATTTAAACTTATGGCATTTAACAACGCGATATTTGATGGAGCGCGGTTTACTGTTATTAAATATGTTTTAGTGTTAATGCCATCCTGTGCTACAACTATTGCCGTGATGGTGTTAGATCCGACATTTAAAGGGATGCTTGCTGAGGCCGAACCCCGTGTTACAGTTGTGCCGTTTATCGTTATCATGGCACTACCATTATTGGTGCTTGGCGTTAGGGTTATACTTGTTGTTGTATTGGTGACATCGGCGGTATAACTTGTTGTGCCGGAGGAAAAGGCCGGGCTTAACGTGCCGCTGCTCAATGCAAGGCTGGCTAAAGAAGCATCGCCTGGTGACGTATGAAATATGCTTATTACATAAGTATTTGTTGTTGATTTATCCTGCGATGTTATTATTGTAGTGATGGTATTAAGTCCAAAATTTATGGGAATACTTGCCGATGCTGAACCCGGTGCTACCACGGTGCCGTTTACTGTAACTGTAGCATTTGGATTATTTGCGGTTGGCGTTAAGGTTATACTTGTTGCAGTAACCGCGACACTGCCGGTATAGTTGTTTATGCCGGAGGAAAAGACAGGGCTTAAAGTGCCGTTGTTCAATGTAAGGTTGCTTAAGGTGGCATCGCTTAACGAAGGGCGGGTAACGGTTACCGTGTAAGTATTTGTTGTAAAACTATTTTGCGCGGTTACTGTGGTAGTGATGGTATTAGCACCGATAGTTAAGGGGATGCTTGCCGATGCCGGTCCTGGAGCCACCAAGGCTCCGTTTACGGTAACGGTTGCCGTATTGTCACTGGTAACAGGCGTTATTGTTAATGATGTTGTGGTACCGGAAACTTTGGCTGTATAGTTGTTTGTACCGGATGCAAAGGCAGGGCTTAAAGTGCCGCTACTGAGTGCCAGGCTGCTTAATGCAGCGTTCGCCGATGGCTTAACGGAATAATAGTCCAAACCATTTTTTGTGATCTGGATGATCTGGCTTGCGCTGCTGCCGCCAAATCCCCTTGGTGAACACCAATCGGTTGAACAGGTATTAACCACATAGCCGCTATTTACCGTTTTTTGAAAAACAATGAATGTGGGAACGGTTACATGTGCATATGGATTGAAAGAACCATAATCAAAACCAATCACTTCCAGGTTTTTAAAACCAAGCTTTGTGGGGTCGGGCTGTACAAAATTATTTGTTTCGGTTGCTGCGATGAGATAGGTCCCGTCATATTCACTGGTAGGGACACTTATGATGTCGCCGTTATGTAAATTTGTGTTTTTTAAAAGCGGCGAAGCATCGTTTATAATCTTGTAACCCTTCCATCCCTTATTTGCCCAGGTTCCGGTATCTATTAATCCGTTGCCGCCTAACAGGTGGTTTGCACCGATACTCGATTCCGTAGGATAGTTTAAAAGTGGATCAACCCATTCGTAGGTCTTTAAAGTTACATCACTGATAGGGTCGGTCGTTTTGCTTTTATAGCAGATCATTTTGGTATGATCGTTGGAGTATCTGACCTGCCACCACATGGTATTGCCCGACAATACCAATGCATTATTGCCGGCGTTTACAAAAGCATCAAAGTTTTGCCTTGCCGTTTTTGTCCAGTATTCGCTATGCCCCGGGATAACCAATAATGTTGCACCGTTAATGTTGCTATAATTATCAAGGTCCATGTCAGATATATAGCTTGCATTATAACTTTGTGCTGCCATCCATTTAAAAAAAGGATCAGCATAATATTGTGTTGCGGCAGAAGATGGGATCCTTGGACGCAAAAATGAAACGGAATCCGATTTTGGGCTGGTGTAAAGGCTTTCGCCACCCATTGTGTCATAAGCCGCATCTGTATTGGACGGATAAACGATAACAATGCGTGAAGCAGCAGCATCCTGGGCTTTACGGACAATAAAGGAAAACGCAACGCTGTTTTGGCCTATCACATAGATCCCCGATTTAGCTGAATTTGAAATTACATAGGCCATACTAAGCCGATAGCCGTAACCATTAGCGAACGGGCTGTTGGCTGAAGGAACCTGATTAAAGCCATATCCTTTCAGCGTATCCACCGTATTTCCAAGCAGGTCCCTCACCGGCATGGCCGCGGCTACTTTATTGTTTACATTAAAGCTGGCAAATAATTTAACGGTATCCCCGGGCTGATAAGAGATCTTATCGGTATAACAGCTCAGCAAACTTGTTTCGATGCCTGTATTCAGCGGGCCTTTGATTTTTAGCAAATTATCAACTAATGTATCAACCCTGGCAGCTGTTACTTTGTGCTTAACGGCATAAGTTGAATTCGCTTCGGCTTTAAAGCCTGAAAAAAGAAGGAATAAAAATAGAACGACAATATTTACCGAATACAATTTAGGTTTTTGGGGCATTGCGGGTTTTGGTATGCTCTGTTTAGTTTTAACTTAAAAGAATTTTGACTATTAAAATCCTTTTAAATTAAATAAAATTAAACAAATATTGTTTTTAAAATATGAAATTAAAAATTAATAAGTTATTGTTCAAGTATTTGATATGCAGTGCATTGTGTAATAAAATATTGCCATCAGACAATTGTTTTATCATATAAAAATTTTTACTAATATCCGTTTATTTTTAATCATTGCCAAATCTGTTTTAAACCGTCCACCGGCATTAAAAGTAACCGCTATCCTCCCCAAAAGAAACAATTTTGAGACATTTTCATTAGCTCCTGGCTCTGCACATACCGGCCCGAATGTTATTTGATGAGGAGGAAAAATATTAGGGTAAGTCCATTTTATTTCTGCTGTTGTACACAACAATCGGAGCCGGGGTATATGGAAAACAAACGATTCCCATGTCATAGCCTGGTTCAGCTTGAAAATGTGTGTACAACCAGATATTGCATAATTTCAGCTACTTGCAAACTGTTTCCTGTATTCGGAAGGGCTCATTCCTTTAAATTTTTTAAAGGCCCGGTTCAAATGGCTCTCATCGGTAAAATTTAGTTCATAGGCAATTTCATTTATCCGCATATCGCTGTGAAGCAGGCGGGTTTCAATCAGCCTTAATTTATAGTTCAGGATATATTGCTGCAGGGTTTCGCCGGTTTGTTTTTTAAAATACCTGCCCAGGTAAGTTAGCGAGATCCCAAAATGACTGCTCAATTTTTCCACTTTAAGCATCTTCGGCTCAAATATGTTTTGCTGGATATAATGCAATATCTCCAATACCGCTTCGCCGGTGTTTTCTTTTACGTTTTTGGGCAGCTTTAAAGCAATATTGCGGGCTACTATGGTAATAATGGTATTCACAATTTGCTCAATTATTCGTTGATGATACAATTGCTGATTGCTTTGTTCCCTTACAATACTCTCCACCAATGACGCGATGAGGGGCTTATCCACTTTGTTCTTTAGTATACAACCCGGCCGGTGACTCGCATTCTGGAGGATATATTCGATGCGCTGTACCGTGTCTTTATCGGCGCCCGGCTTTGTTTTTACATAATATTCGTTAAAGCGAAGAAAAAAGAACCGGGTGCTTGCGCTTATTTCGAAGGAATGGGTGTCCTGTGGCGTTATCAGGAACAAATTTCCTTTGCGGTAATTAAACTTGTTTTTATTAATGTATTGCACCCCGGTGCCGTCGATAATATAGATCAGCTCAAAGAAACTTTTAGTACGGGTTGCCTTCGGGAACCTTTCCAGTTCTTTATACTCAATTTCAAAAGGCTGGTACAAGTTTTCTTTTATCATACCCGCAAAAATACAGAATTAGTGAAAAATTGTACAGGTATTGCACCGCTAAATCGGTATAAATTTGTCCTGTCAAAAGTTATAAAAAATGAGAAAAATTATCGTTTTACTATTAGTACTGGGTACCGCAACCGCAGCTTATTCACAAAAGCAAATGGCCCCAAAGAAATCACTGAAAGAGCAATTACAGGGAACCTGGCTCCTTGTATCGGTCGACAATATTTACCCCGACAGCAGCCGGGTGCACCCATACGGCGAAAATCCGCAGGGCATGCTGATCTTTGACGAAAAAGGGAATTATGCGCTACAGATCCTTAAGGCGGTGCGGACCAAAATTGCATCGGGCGATAAAAACAAAAGCACACCCGTAGAAAATGCTGCATTGGTACAGGGAAGCAATTCGCATTTTGGGAAATACTCGGTTGACGAGGCAAGTCATACCATTACTTTTA
>Ga0364860_11147_pt1 | contig 10415 bp, 12 predicted proteins | sample ExccelAu500001D4_FD_206916 | JGI IMG/M metagenome (GOLD analysis project Ga0364860, IMG submission 206916) | Enriched cells from Trout Bog Lake Hypolimnion, Wisconsin, USA - BchlTB.Aug20.5000.01 .D4 | ecosystem: Environmental > Aquatic > Freshwater > Lake > Hypolimnion/Profundal zone | place: USA... | reverse complement strand
ATTCTTTCTTCCATCGCTAACCTCAAAATTGATAGCCGACCATTGTGCTCTATGGAAATCTTTTTTTCAAGAGGTTAAGCCAAAAAATCCCTCTCATCCCCCTATCAGCTTGTAGAATAATCAGCAATTGCGAATAAAAGGACTAAAACCGATTGAAACCGCCTTGTGAAGGCGATGATAAAGACTGGGGCAACTAGGAATAGAAAACCTTGTGACCAACGGATTATGAGTCCTAGGCTATTTAAGAAGCAACAACAACCGACAACACGAAACAGCAAGATTATCAAGGAAATAGGGTCGGCCATTTTTTAGGGACTTGTTGGGCAACACTGGGCTTTGTTGCTATCGATTCCCCCATTTCTCCCCCATGAAAAAGATCTCTTACAACAGCTATCCTCGTTACGATTCAAATTTCGTTGCTACATGTCTCGGCCAGTCGCTCAACAGGTCCGAAGCAACAGGAAGGTAGACATAAATGTATCTATATGGATACAATAGAATTGAACCGGAGCATGCAATGTACGATCTAAGGATTTATAAAACGACAGCCGGAAAAGAACCATTTAGTGATTGGCTTGAAGGCCTTGACAGAACTGTCCGAGCAAGAATAGACAGCAGAATGACCAGAATCAGAAAAACTGGAAATCTAGGAACGTATGAGTCGGTTGGTGAAGGCGTTTTCGAACTAAAATTGGATTTCGGTCCTGGGTACAGGGTCTATTTTGGATTTGAAAACGATGTATTGTTACTTTTGCTTTTGGGAGGAAACAAAAGCAGCCAACAGAAGGATATAACTAAAGCAATAGACCACTGGCGTAATCACCTTTCATCTAGAGGAGTAAAAAAGTGAAAAAATATAGAAGTTATAAGGAATATTTAATCGAGCGCCTCAAAGATCCAGAAGAAGCTTCTGCATACTTGAAAGCATCTCTTGAAGAAGCCCTCGAAGCTGATGATATGAGTATTTTTCAATTGGCAGTTCGAGATGTTGTCGAAGCACAAGGCGGAATTGCTAAAATTGCAGCTGCCATGGATGTTGGCCGTGAAAGTTTTTACAAATCCCTATCGTCAAAGGGCAAACCTCGATTTGCAACTATCATGCAAACCCTGAAGGCATGCGGACTGGAAATCGTGTTCCACCCCCTTCATCTGGAAACCGCATGAGATTTATCGTTTATGATAAGCTTGGGGTATATAACAGAGATCCCCAAACCCCTTACCTATGAAGCTCTTCCTTCGAAAAGTCCTTTTTCATGTAATGAAAAGAGGTTCCATGTGAAAACCCTGTACGCGTAAGCTCTATCGTAAACCCAAACTTCTGATAAAAGCCGCTTGCTTGAAAGCTCATAGTTTCAACGAACGCAAAGGGACATTCATGCTCTTTACCATACTGAAAGGCCTGATTCATTAAGCAAGTTCCTAAGCCCTGACCTCGGAACTTCTCTTCGACATACACATGTTTCACATGGAGGGCTCCCCAGAAAAGAGCTACCACAACGGTACCAGCAAAGACTCCGTCTTCCATTGCGACAAAAGCTATAGGCTCTATCTTCTCATCAACTCCTATTGTAGCGATTGCATGACGGCTAAAGCCATCGTATACCTGCTTTCGTATCTCCTCGGTAAGTGGCTGCTGACTAATCTCAATCATAAACACCTCCATTTAAGGAACAAAATCAACGATGCCGTTCTAGATTGCCTCGTCATAGGTCATGAACCTTTTATAGACGAGTTCTTCCTAACAGATCCCAACGACCGCCATGTACTGGCTGCAGCTGTTAGAACGGAGCGGCACAAGTCATCGGCACCTAGAGCGTAAAAAACTTTCCGTCCCGGGTACTGGCTCGATACGATATCGAAGCTCAGCATCTGGATGTTTTTCTCAGAACTGGTATTCGGGCATTTGCAGGCCAAATCTTGCTCACAATGTAGTGCGAAAGAGTGTGGCAACCAGGGATTGAACCTTTAGACCAACGGATTATGAGTCCTAGGCTATTTAAGAAGCAACAACAAGAGACAATCAGCAACAGCACGATTATCAAGGAGACAGGGCCTGTCAATCTTTTGGGACTTGTTGGGAAAAGCTGGGCTTTGTTGCTATCGATTCCCCCATTTCTCCCCCATGAACGAGGAGTCTTGGAACAGGCGGCCATTGCTAATATTCCACATTTCAGCTATTATGGAAATGTGGAAATGAGGATTTTAAGTATGGAACATGCACACATGATAAGACTTAGTCTTGATATCCCTCTTGACTGGCACATGCATTTAAAAATGTTGGCCGCCAAGAAGGGAATTTCGATGCGGGAATATATTTTGGACGCTCTTGCCCTCAAAGAGGCTTCAGAAGAAAAAGAATCGGTTGAATTAGACGACAAAACATTCAGAAAAGGGCTTGCAAGGATCAAAAAGGAACATGCCCAACTTGCTAAGAACCTAGCCAAACGATGACCAAATTTCTAACTATCGACCAGGTCATTCAACTTCACGATGTCTTCCTTAATGAATATGGTGGATTGGCTGGCATTCGAGATCGTAAAATGCTCGAATCTGCTGTCAAGATGGCACAACACTCTTTCTTTGGCGAGATGGCCCATAAAACCATATACGACCAAGGCAGCTGCATACCTTTACCACATCGTCATGAATCACCCATTTAACGACGGGAACAAGAGAACTGGGGCATTGACTGCAATCCTATTCCTTGAAGAAAACGGCGTTCAAATTAATTTTTCAGATAGGGATTACGAAAATTTCGTTGTTGAAGTTGCCCAAGGATTGAAAACGAAAAAAGAAATCGCCTCCTTCTTGGAAAATGGCTGCCAACCGCTTGGACGTCGTGCCTCACTAAGTAACGCTCCCTGATATCATGTCTTAAGGCATAAATTAGCCAGTAGCAAATCCATGGCGTGCAAAAAGTACAATTGGTCCATCTAGAATGTTATATTTGTACAAACTTTTTAAAAATTCCTAGGATGAGTGGTGGAGAGGATCCTTTCTAGTGGTCAGTCACTGAGCGCAAAAAAGTTTGGACGACGGCCGAAAAACGCTCGGGCTGGTCATACGGAACCCCATGACCAGCCTCCTCGATCTGTATGACCTCCAAGCGTTGATTAAGCCCAGCGAGTTCTGCGGCCATTTCAAGAGTGACTACCGATCCAACATCACCGACGACGAGCAGGCTCGGAACATCAAGAGTCTTGATCAGCTCCCTGTAGTCGGGGTTCGGGGGCGTCAAAACTTCGAAGGCACGAATACTAGTTTGAAATCTTGCCTGCGCGAATAGTTCGATGACCTCGCAGGAGCGGCGACTATGTTGGCCCCACATCTTGGCCAAAAGATCCTCCCTTGGCCGGTTTAGAATTCGGCGATGTTGTTCCTCGACATCACTCTCGTGAACTTCACGCTGACGTTGTGGCGTCAAGAAGGTTGGATCGGCCAAGACAATCCCTCGTAGTCGCTTGGGGTTTCGACTGGCGACCACAGCCGCCGTCATGCCTCCCATAGAATGACCAAGTATCACTGGGACGGCGAGTCCGAGCGCGTCGATAAGGCCTATAACATCGGAAGCGAGGTCGTAATAGCTGTAGCCATGGTCCGGGACCCCAGAGTTTCCGTGGCCCCGAGCATCTGGCATGACAACGTCGTAATCCTCCTCCAGCGTTCGCGCCAAAGGTGTCCAGCACGCTCCATTCGTCATTAGCCCATGCAGCAGAACAACAGTAGGTTTGTCGCCGCCGGTTCGGAGGTAGTGCACGTCAATCCCATTTGCTTCACAGGTTCCCGTTGTCCAGCCAGCCATCGTTCCCTCTATTAATAAAGACTCGGTTTATGGGAAAAAACCAGGGCGTTCTGATGAGAAATACTTGACAGGTCTTTCTCCCGGGAGAGGCAGGGTTTCGGAGAGAATTTAACCCCTCAACCGAGCTACCCAAGCAGGGCGTTTACCCAATCTTCCCAGAGGAATAGGCTGTCAACTATTTCTCATCAGAACGCCCTGGGGAAAAAACAACATTGTTATCTCACTTCAGCAAACTGTATCATCTTTCGCAAGTTCTTCTGTGCAAAACCGTTTCCATAGTCCATCGACAATTATCGTGCCAATGACACGACAATCTTTTGCTCATATTCGGCTCGCTCGTTTTGTAAAATTTCTTTGCGGGTGCTTCCCGACTTGCCAATACTGATGCCATATGCTCAAAACCCTTCTATTTACGGTTCGAGCGGCAAAGATGATGCTGGTTAAGATTGTTCTTCGTTACACCGCCATTGCACCGCGACGCCAATTTGTACCCGAAAGTCTGTTAACCATTCAAGTCAAATTGTGCTCACAATGTAGTGTGAAAGAGTGGGGCAACTAGGGATTGAACCTAGGACCAACGGATTATGAGTCCTAAGCTATATAAGAAGCAACAACGAATGACAACGTGAAACAGCAAGAGTATCAAGGAGATAGGGTCAGCCCATCTTTTGGGAATTGTTGTGAAATACTGGGCTTTGTTGCTATCGATTCCCCCATTTCTCCCCCATGACAAAAGCTCTAGCTGCTTCGCAAATAGTGAAAGAGGCCTTTATAACCTGCAAAAATAACGAAGTTTGAAATAATATTTGCAATGGCAAGAAATAACCACCATGGGTACAGTTTTTTCAGATCCTTTTGGGATTGTTAGTTATCTAAGTATCGCTATCTAGAACCCAGCCCCAATTCTTCACAGGAACCTGAAAAAATCCATATTGAAGCAAGCTTTCTCAGACCAACTTTGGGAACACATATGAAAAAAGAAACCAAACTTCAGATTCGAAATAGCACCGCAGAATTTCTGGTTTTCACTAAACAAGCCGGTGAAAACGGAATTGAAGTTTGCGTAGCAGAAGGCACAGTCTGGTTGACACAAAAATTGATGGCTGAACTCTTCGTGATAGATGTTCGGACCATCAGCGAACATCTCACAAATATTTTTCATATTGGCGAATTGATGGAAGAGTCAGTTATCCGGAAATTCCGGAATACTGCCTCCGACGGCAAACAATACGTGACGAATTTTTACAACCTCGACGTCATCATCGCCATAGGCTTCAGAGTGAACTCTACACGTGCCATGCAATTCCGGCAATGGGCGACAGGTGTTTTACGCGATTATGCAATTCGTGGATATGTGCTCGATAAGGATCGGCTGAAAAATGGCGCCTTTTTTAATAAGGAATATTTCGAAGACCTCTTAGCTGAAATTCGAGAGATTCGGGCAAGTGAGCGTAATTTTTACCAGAAGATCACCGATATTTATTCAACGGCAATGGACTACAATGCTGATTCCGAAATAACCAAAGAATTCTTCGCAACGGTGCAAAATAAACTTCATTTTGCCATTCATGGCCACACTGCTGCCGAACTCATTACACAACGGGCGGACAGTACCAAGGATACGATGGGTTTGACCAACTGGAAGCATGTCCCACATGGTAAAATCCTCAAACCAGATGTATCTGTCGCAAAAAATTATCTTACCCAACAGGAACTGAAATCACTGGATCGATTCGTCTCTATGTACCTTGATTATGCCGAAAGCCAGGCAGAGCGGAACGTCCCCATGACCATGGAAGACTGGGCAAAAAAACTCAACGCCTTCTTGCAATTTAATGAACGAGAGATCCTTAACAATCCTGGAAAAGTAAGCCAAAAAGTTGCTAAAACCTTTGCTGAAAGCGAGTTTGAGAAATATCGCATTGTGCAGGATCAGCTCTTTGAATCCGATTTTGATCGTCATATTAAAAAATTTATAGAACTAGAAGAGACTACTCTGGAGAGGAACAATCTTTAACATCGGCGGTTATTTTTATGTTTAAAACAGCCTACAGTTTCGATGATGAAACAATATTTTACTTCGACTAATGAAGAGATCTTTACCATGGTAGATATTGCAACAGATTCAAAAGAACGAACGACAACTAGGCGATGGATTTGGGTGACAATGATACTCTATCTCATTCCTTTTCCGTTTTTATTGTACGGCTCACTTTTTTCGGTTGCAATTCTTAATCCCTCCGGCTCAAGGGTTTTTCAAATGAGTCTTATTCTCCTCTTCCTCTCTATCCCCCTTTCTATTCCCATTTCTATCTATTTTATGTGGCGTCGATATTTTCAAAAACAATACTCTGCGGTACTTTTTTATTTTGTGCTTCCAATTATAGTTATCGTTGTTTGTTATTATCTGATTAAAATCATGGAATTTTTATTTTTTGTACGTCCTTAAAAACTCATGGCAAAACAAAAACTTCCATTCTGCTCTATGCCAACGAATTGAGTTAACGGCTCCAAAGATTGGCATAGAGCAGAATGGAAGTTTTTGTTTTGCCATGAATCTTCAAGGAGGTTTTCGTTCCAAACATCATTATGTCGGGGCCGTAGTAGGCATTCTATAGCTTTCACGGACACACTGCGCCAAGTCAATCAACTCGCCTTGAAACCATCCCTCCAGATACTCCCAAAAGCTGCGGCCCAGCCTGAAACATGTTTGCTTCAAGGTCATCAACGCATCACGGAATGCTTGTCCTTCAGTGCTTTTTGTACTTCCCGAGACATTTCGAAATTTCACCATCCCACGAATATCTCGTTCGCTATCGTTGTTATGCAAGGGAAGACCTGGGTGATCCAACGCCTTGAGCAACCCCTCTCTATGTGTCCTGAAGTTGTTAATAACCGCTTGCACACCAGAGCTTGTTGCCTGCATAGCTAAAAGCCGGTCATATAGCTTGTGAACCTCTTCTTTGCCTTCCTGGGAAACAGAGGCTGACTTCAACCGATCATACAGAGTCCATATCGCTTCACGCACACGCTGTATCTCTGCCTCAACTTCTGCAGTCTTTGCCTCCAGCTTGCGAAGCGGGCGCTCCATGTGGATCCAACATTCAGCGTGATCAAATATCAGAAATTGCCCCGCTCGATCCGACAAAAGAATTTGACCAGGTTTGAGGATCGTTTCTTGAATAAAGCCTACCAATCCGGCTTCAAGGCAACACAGCCTCAATTTTTTGTTTCCCAAGCCCATCTCATTCAACAGACGATTTAATCCCTTTTTCCTCTGATAATGCTTGCCAATACGTTCCTCAAATGCATTCAAAACATCGTCGTCGACACCGCATTGAAACAAATGCCAGATAAAGGCCTTGTTGATGATATATCCCTCTTTCCCTTGGAGTAAAATCTTTAAGAAGTTGATTCTTGACTTGGAGGGCGTCGTTTTATAGTAGGCAAAATATTCACCACCAATGTGCGTGCAATAGGCATTCTTGTGCTGATGTTTGGCCCCCGTGTCGTCCGTCCTTATATAAGGTGCTTCTTGAAGACCAGCGGAGAGGATGGCTTCGCTTTGCTGTTGATACCCTTTCGATTCACCCATCAGTATATTGTGTATTTGACCTTCCGACACATCGATTCCCACGCCTAGCATGAAATCAAAAATCGCAGGCTGAGTCATTCCATTTGCATACAGATTATGAACCATCGTCCTTAAGTACGGTCCAAAATGTGATCCAATGATTGCTAATGGGAGAGGGGCTCTTATGACAGCTCCGTCAGGTGCCTGCCAGACTTCAAGCTTATAGGTCACGTCCTTTGGGATGATCGTCAATTCCTGTATGGTGTACGTTTGGTACCCTTTGAAGCGAGCGCCACTTGGAACATCGACCGCCTTTACAAAAACCTCTTCTTTCGCTTTTTGACGTATCGCTCTTCGTACCTGAGCAGAGTGGCCTTGAGAAGTAGAATTCTTAGGATTAGGAGGACCTCCGCCTGACCTGAATTTTGGTCGCTTCGGCAACTTTTTCATGCGATTGAGCTCGTCACGCAGTTCTTGAACTGTTGTTTTCAAAGCTGCGATCTGTTCGGCTTGTTCTTGTATGGTCTGAACCTGTTCTTGAAACAGGGCGAGCAAGCGTTCGAGCCACGGGGCAGTTCGTTGGTCTACGGGAATGTCTGAAAAATTTTCATTCTGGATCATGTCACGAGAGTTTAAAGGAGAAGCTATCTGGTTGCAAGAAAAATTTGATCTTGCTGCGCTAAGGCAGGGAAAAGGTGTATTTCACCTTCTTGAAGATCCATGGCAAAGCAAGAACACCATTTTGATCCATGCCGAGAGACGAGCTTGACAATTGCAAGGACTGGCATGGATCAAAATGGTGTTCTTGCTTTGCCATGGGTTTTTAAGGACGTACTATTTTTTCTAGGTTATCGATGAGGTACAGCAATTCAAAACGAACTATTCAAATACGTCCTTGCCATCATGGGCCTTCTTAACACTGTTCTTTCGGTCGGGATCCAAAAACAGCTTTAGGACTACTCTGACAGGATTTCAGACAAGAAGAGGGAAGCCATAGCCTCCTTGGCCATTTAAGAAGCAACAACAACACGCAACAACAAAATTATCAAGGAAATGGGTCAGCCGTTCTTTTGGGACTTGTTGGGCAAAACTGGGTTTTGTTGCTATCGATTCCCCCATTTCTCCCCCACGGCAAAAACTCTAGCTGCTTCACAAACGGTGAAAGGGGTCTTTGTAGCCTGAAAGAATAATGAAGTTTAAAAACATATTTGCAATAGCTTGAAATGACCACCACGGGTACAGTTTTTTCTCGTCATCAAGATACCGAGAGATTCATCACTTATGAAAATAAAAACTAAAGGCAAATGCGCCAAATGTAATGAACTGTACACCGCAGCAAAAGCTGAGGCACACCTACTCACATGCGCTTTAAGATCTGACCTACTTCCTCAAACGGATACAGATGGGTATCTTGTTCGTATTTCATGCGCTGAACGGCCTGATATGTATTGGATGTTTGCAACCATTCCCAAAACCGCCTCTTTAAGTTTTCTGGATAGCTTTTTAAGAGGTGCATGGCTGGAGTGCTGTGGTCATTTGAGCAAATTTACAATTGATGGTCACAGATATATATCGCATACAGAATCTGGTAATCCAAGTCAATCGATGAAAAAGCAGATTGATCAGCTCTTGTCACCAGGCTCTACATGCGAATACGTTTATGACCTGGGGTCTTCAACGCATCTTGAAATTCAAGTTGTATCTGAAGTTCATGCCTGCCCTCAGAAAAAAGTGACAGTACTCATGCAGAACAATCCTCCCGATTTCCACTGCGAACTCTGCAAAAAAACGGCAACCAATATATGTTCCATCTGTGGCGAAACCATTTGCTCTTCTTGCTGCGAACAACACTCCTGCGTAGTGGATGAGGGTGCTGATTATATACTTATGCCTATCGTAAATTCACCTCGTAGTGGGGTTTGTGGGTATACCGGAAACTGAAATGAGGATCAACTCCCATTTAGCTTTTTTCTTGACATCTCTCATGTTTTGGTACAATATTGCGGATATAGATGAAATAGTCCGCGGTTTTGTACCATGAAGAAAAAATCAAACCTTGAATTAGCCATTGCAGCCTTTCGGAAGTCAGGGGGCATGCTTACAACGTCCGAAGCTTTGGCCCTTGGCATGCATCGTCGCGAGCTCTATGCCCTCCGAGATAGTGGAAACATTGAGGTAGTCAGTAGAGGTCTATACCGACTTGCCCAAATGCCCGAGCCTTCCTTTCCCGATTTTATTCCTGTGGCCAAAAAAATCCCCAACGGAGTTATATGCCTCATTTCTGCTTTGGCATTCCATGAAATAACCACCCAAATTCCACATTTCGTCTACGTCGCTTTGCCCAGCACCGCTCATCGACCCCTGATCTCTCATCCTCCAATGCGATATTTTTGGTTCACCGACAAACTGCTGAAAACGGGCGTTGAGGAGCACACAGTCGATGGTTGTACTGCTAAAATATGGTTCATGGGAAGAATTGGGGGCGCGCAGTCATAGAGGATCTCCTAGAGATGTATTTCATTAGCCCACCAATTGATATTCTTTTTTGTGGAGATTGTATAGCCGCAGCTTAAAGTATTCCTGATCACGGAATCCATATGCCTGCCTTTTGAGCACCTTAATTTTGTTGTTGATGCCCTCAGCCTTCCCGTTGTTAATCTTGTGGTCAAAATAACTCAGTAGTCCTTCAGATAGCCTCAAAAGTGTGCGAGCGGCTTTCTCCAATAATTCTACTCCTGATTCAAGCGCTTCTATGACCCAACGACAAAGGAAGCGGACTCCCTCTATCCGTGAGCCACAATCCCAAAAGCATCGGAATTGTTCCTTCATGCTGTGTGCTATGGCTAAGGACTCATTAACCTCTAAAAGCTTTTGAAGGCTACTTTTTTGATCACCATCAAGATCTACAAAATTTCGTAACAACAAGAATCGTTGCCCTTTGAGGACTCGCAACCCTTTATTCTGGCACTTCGCATATTCAGAGCGTCTTATTTTGTCGATGATATTGTTCAGTAGTTTGGTGACATGGAAGCGATCAAA
>Ga0364860_10366_pt1 | contig 10452 bp, 11 predicted proteins | sample ExccelAu500001D4_FD_206916 | JGI IMG/M metagenome (GOLD analysis project Ga0364860, IMG submission 206916) | Enriched cells from Trout Bog Lake Hypolimnion, Wisconsin, USA - BchlTB.Aug20.5000.01 .D4 | ecosystem: Environmental > Aquatic > Freshwater > Lake > Hypolimnion/Profundal zone | place: USA... | reverse complement strand
ATGTAGGCGGCCATCATGCCGCCGGAGACGTGCGCCATGCCTGCGGTCATCACGACCATGAGTTCAGACTGGGTGAGACGCGGAAGATAAGGCCGAATGGTGAGCGGAGCTTCGGTCTGTCCCATTACGATAGAGGCGGCGACGTTGAGCGACTCAGCACCACTGGCACCCATGGTTTTTTCCATGACAACGGCTACCATGCGAATCAGTATCTGCATGATGCCGAAGTAGTAGAGAATGGCAAAAAATGCGGCGATAAAGATGATGGCTGGTAATACCTGGAAGGCGAAGATGAAACCAAGGCTGGAGTTTTGCGCGCCGGCTTCTCCAAAGACAAAATGGGAGCCTGCAAATGAGCAGGCGAGCAAACGCTTTGCACCTTCTCCAGCCTGGGCGATCGCAAGTTGTCCCCACAGCACCTTGGTGACGACGATGGCAAAGAGGATCTGCAAGGCAATTCCAGTGGCTACGACGCGCCAGCGGATGGCCTTGCGATTAGCGGAGAAGAGCCAGGCAATCGCCAGCATCACGACCAGACCCAGCACTCCGGTAAATCTTCCCATCGCGTTCCTCCCAAGCGGCGCGGATCTGAATTAAAGAGAGTTGCCCTCAATCACTTTTTGGATCAACTTGCGCGCTGCCGGCCTTTGCGCGCCGATGGAGTAAGACTCGGCGATAACCGGCCTGGCCTGGGCAAAACGCTCAACTGAATTGTAGTGGACGGTGCAGAGCGCCTCGCCAGCAGAGACGGCTTCGCCCACCTTTTTATGCAGCACAATTCCAACGGCGGGATCGATGGCGTGTTCTTTGGTGATCCTGCCGGCCCCGAGGATGACCGCAGCCATGCCCATGCGCTCGCACTGGATGGCCGAGACAAATCCGCTGGCGGTGGCAACGATATCCTGGTGATGGGCGGCACGAGGCAACAGCGTGAGATCGTCGATGGTGCAAATGTCACCGCCCTGCGCACTGACCAGATCGCGGAACTTCTGCAAGGCATTGCCGCTGCGGATGATTTCAAGGGCGAGCGCGCGTCCTTCATCCTTGCTGGCGCAACGCTTGCCGAGAAAGAACATCCAGCCACAGAGTTCGAGAGTCAGTTCGACGAGGTCTTCCGAACCATCAAAACGGCCACGCAGGACGTTGACACACTCGATGACCTCAAGGGCGTTGCCGATGTAACGGCCTAAAGGTTGATCCATGTCGGTAATGAGCGCGACCATCTTCTTGCCCATGCGTTCGCCGGTTTCCACCATCAAGCAGGCCAGAAACTCGCTATCAGCGGGCTCTTTCATGAATGCACCTGAGCCGGTTTTGACGTCGAGCACGAGACCGTCAATTCCTTCGGCAAGTTTCTTGCTCATTATGGAAGCACAAATAAGAGCTGGGCTTTCCACGGTTGCGGTTACATCACGCAAGGCGTAAAGCTTTTTGTCGGCCGGGACGAGATCGGCGGTTTGACCGATCATGGCGCAACCAATTGCGGCGAGGATGCGGGTAAAGTCGTGGAGCGCGAGATGGACATTGAAGCCGGGAATAGCCTCGAGCTTGTCCAGAGTGCCGCCGGTGTGTCCGAGACCGCGCCCGCTGACCATAGGTACGTTGACTCCGCCAGCAGCCACAATGGGAGCGAGAAGGAGTGAGGTCTTATCTCCCACGCCGCCGGTGGAGTGCTTGTCTATCTTGCTGCCAGCGATGGAAGAAAAATCGAGCACCTTGCCGGAGTTGAGCATGGCACTGGTTAGCGCAGCGGTTTCCGGGCGGCTTAGCCCGCGCAGGAACGCCGCCATCAAGAACGCAGAGACCTGATAGTCAGGAATTTCATTGCGGGTATAGCTGGAGACGATAAATTCAATTTCCTCGCGCGAAAGTTCTTTGCCATCGCGCTTTTTGCGGATAAGTTCGACAAAAAACATTGCAGACCATTCCCGGCGAACTGAGGATCGCATCCCGATAGAAACGATTCGAGAGGCGAATCGAGCTTATCCCACGCGGGATTACGTGCAAAGCAGATTTTCTGGCCACAATTGCAAGCGCCTGCAAAGAGGAAGGGATTATTTCCCTGGTAATTGCGGAATGCCTCGGCGCGAAGCTGGGGCACCCGTGTGCAGATGTGAACCGGAGTGCAGGCGGAGCTAAGTAGCGCCAAGCTCTTTGACGATGGAGACGCTGGCGCTGGCACCGACACGATTGGCACCAGCATCGACCATGGCAAGTAAGTCGGCTGCGGTCCGGATTCCACCGGAGGCCTTGACGCCGATCTTGTCGCCTACTACACCGCGTATCAGCGAAACGTCAGCAGGGTTGGCCCCGCCGGAGGAAAAGCCGGTGGAGGTCTTTACGAAATCCACCTTCACGGCAGCAGCTAACTGGCAAACGAGAATTTTTTCTTCCGTGGTCAATAAAGCGGTTTCGATAATGACCTTGAGCAGCGCGGAGGAACGGTGGCAGAGATCCACAAGCGTGTGCATTTCCATTCGCACGAGATCGCGGTCCCTGCTCTTGAGTGCTCCAACGTTGATGACCATGTCAAGTTCCGAGGCCCCGAGGCGCAGCGAGTCACTGGCTTCAGCCAGCTTGGCGGTGGAGGTGGAAGCGCCCAGCGGAAAACCAATCACGGTGCCGACAACCACGCGCGTTCCGCGCAGTTCGGCCTTGCACTGCGCGATGTTCGAAGGGTTCACCATTACTGCGTGGAAGTTGTACTGGGCGGCCTCGTGACAGAGCCTGGAAACCTGTTCGCGCGTGGCTTCCGGCTTAAGGAGAGTATGGTCGATGATCTTTGCCGCGAGGCGCCAATCGTTGCGAATGGCTTCAGCGGAGGGATTCAAAGCGATTACATGAGACATCCAGATACCTACTTCGGTCCGCATTACGACGTTTGGTGCACACGGAATGACTCCATCTAGTGTACGACGAAGACGAGCGAGCCACCGCTACGAGAGCACGCAGATATCCGGGAGGTTTCGGTAACGCTCAGCGCAATCCATTCCGTAACCGACGACGAACTCATCCGGGATTTCAAATCCCATGTAATCGGCCTGGATGGGCTTTTTACGGCGCGGCTTTTTGTCCAGCAGGGCCACGATTTTGAAGGCTTTGGGATGGCGCGCCATGATCATTTCCTTGAGGTAGGACATGGTAATTCCGGTATCCAGAATATCTTCGACAAGAAGGACGTTCTTTCCCTGTATCGATTGATCGACGTCCTTCAGCAATTTAACTTCTCCGCTGTTGTGTTTCTCATTGCCGTAGCTGGAGACAGAGATAAAGTCAAATGTGGCGTCGAGATCGAGCTGACGCGCGAGGTCTGACAGGAAGATCGCGGCACCCTTGAGGACGCCGACGAGAACCACCTGCTCTCCGGCAAAATCCTTAGAAATGTGCTGGCCCAGTTCGGCGACACGGGCCGCAATCTGTTGATGTGAGAAAAGTATTTTCAGCTCCGGCACTTTGGTTTGCTCCATAAACCCCATAAAAGCATCGAGGAAGAAAGGATAGTAGAAGGCAAATTTGCAAAAGTTGCAAGCCGAAGATTATCCAGAATCGGGAACAGAGTTCGTTCCGGCGCTCACAAAATCATCTTTTACGATATGATGGATATCTCGCTTATATGGGCCTAGTCTGCCCCGGAGGAAAACATGCGCCATGGCAGCGCAGGAATATTACTTATTTGTATAGTTGCAGCGCTTGCCGTTGGTGCCACTGGATCACAGATTCAGGCGTTCAAAAACTCTCCAGCACGACCGGCGACCGCTGCTCAGCAGGTTGCCAATCAACAGCAATCCGAAGCTCGAAGTGACTCCCCTGAGGGACGCACGGCAAAAGCTCTGAACGATGCACGAGGCAACAGCGGCGCACTTTACGCCATTTTGAAGAGGATGCCAAAGGGCGGTGACCTGCACAATCACATCACTGGTGCTGTTTACGCAGAGAGCCTGATAAAATTTGCTGCCCAATCGGGATTGTGCGTGGATCGCCAGTCGCTGGCACTGGCACCGGCTCCTTGCCAGCCCAACCAGGCTGAAGCACGCCAGGCACTGAGCGACCCGAAACTGTACGGCGAGGAGATTAACGCATGGTCGATGCGCAATCTGAAGCCTGGAACGAATGGCCACGACCATTTCTTTGAGACTTTTTCTAAATTTGGGCCCGCGACTAAAGCTCACATGTCGCAAATTCTGGCCGAAGTGATCCAGCGGGCCGCCGACGGAAACGTGCAGTACCTGGAGCTGATGATCTCTCCCGACCATGAACGCGCTTCCGCACTGGGTACCAGGATTGGCTACGACAGCGACTTTGCCGTGATGCGCAAAAAGCTGGTGGAGACTGACTTTGGCAGCGCGGTTGAAGAGGCTCGCAAGGATCTGGACGCGATGGAGGAAGGCAAGAACGCAGAGCTCAACTGCGCCAAAGAGCCCGAAGCCATGGGGGGAGCTTGCTCGGTGCATGTGCGTTACGTTTACAGCGTGGAACGCGCCGCAAAACCGTCAGAGGTTTTCGCCCAGATGCTGATGGGCTTCGAGTTGGCCAGCCGTGATCCGCGCGTGGTTGGATTGAACCTGGTGCAGCCCGAGGATTGGTACGTGCCCATGCACGACTTCCACCTCCACATGCTGATGTTGAACTATCTAAAGAGCGTGTACCCGAATGTACATATCGCGCTGCACGCCGGAGAACTGGCAACGGGACTCGTGCCGCCGAACGGGATGAGCTTCCACATCCGCGAATCCATTGAATTGGGCGGAGCCGAGCGAATTGGCCACGGCGTGGATGTGATGCATGAACTACATCCATACGAACTGCTTTCCGCGATGGCCCGCCGAAACATCATGGTGGAAATCTGCCTGACTTCGAACGATGGCATCTTAGGTGTACGGGGACGGGTGCATCCGCTGGCCATGTACTTGAAGGCAGGAGTTCCGGTGGCGCTATCAACCGACGACGAGGGCGTTTCCCGCTCGGAGATGACGCACGAGTACAAGCGAGCAGTGACCGACCAAGGCCTTGATTATTCGACACTGAAAAAGATGGCGCGCACCAGCCTGGAGCATTCCTTTTTGCCGGGCGCCAGCCTGTGGAGCGATAGTCGCAAATTTACTGCGGCACGCGAGTGCGCGGGTGAGCGACCCACAGCGGTTCCCAATGCGGCTTGCACAAAATTCCTGAACGGCAGCGAAAAGGCGCGGGAAGAGTGGCGGCTGGAGCATCGCTTTGCTGACTTTGAGAGCAAGTTCTAGGCTAGCGCAGGCGGAAGCCCTCGGGGAGTAAGTCGCGGGCTTTGGTTTGTGTGATCTCGCCGCTTTGAGCGCGATAGATGACGACCGCCTCGGGACCAAACTCGAAGATGACCTGGCGGCAAGCACCGCAGGGTGAACAAACCGTTCCCTGACGGTTGACCACCGCGACCGCGATGAGAGCGCGTTCCGCACTGAGAGCTCCGGCAGCAACCGCCGTGAAGATAGCGGTGCGCTCGGCACAATTGGTTAGACCATAGGAAGAGTTCTCCACATTACAACCGGTGAAGATCCCGCCGCCCTCGGTGAGAATAGCGGCGCCCACGTGAAAGTTACTGAATGGTACGTAGGCACGCTGGCTGGCCTGCTGCGCTGCCTCCAGCAAATGCCCGATCTGTTCTGCGTTCAGTTCATGCACGGATTATTCCCCCGGTGGCGAAGGCCACCATTCCACTGTTGAATGGATTGCGGACGCGGGACTCATGCTTGTTGCCGCGCCAGGATTCGGGATCCTTTACCGAATCGACCCATGCGGTGTACCAGAGGTTCAACAACATTTGCGCACCGCGGCCAAGTTGCTGATGGATAAACGCGCGCGACTTTGGCGTTCCTTTGCCATAGAAGCCACCCGCCTTTTCCAAGGCATAGGCCTGCTCGACTCTCGATTGCGACTCGCGCAGGTAGGCAACATAGTCCTCGAATGGCCGGTCAAGATGCCTTGGCGCTTGCGTGAGATCAGCAATTTGCGTGACCTCCGGGTTGGCGTTGACGAAGACCGTCTCCATCCTGGAATGAACGTCATGTTTGGTGGTGTAGCCCTTGGGATTGGGACCCACCCAGCCGTTGTATTGAATCGATGCGTGCATGGGGTTGGAACCGTCACCCACGTAGTGTCCTAGCCAGCCCGCGTAGAAGATCGCGTTGGCCTCGGCGTCGGAGGTAGATCGGCGTTCGGCTTGAGCGTGACGATACTCGCGAAATGCAACCTTGAGCCGGTCGAAAATCTCGATGGCAATGTAGGGCTGAAAACCGATTCTCTCCGGTTGCGGCACGCCAGCCTGGGGGTGTTGGGCGCGGTAGGCGTAGATTGCGCTGATGAATTCATAGCGGCTCTGCGGCAAGGGCCTGAACCAGTCCACAGACTCGAGATTGATGAAATGATCTGGAGCTTGGGCTTCATTGAGTTGCTTTTCGAGGTTGGAGCGCCAACGATCCGGCTCCGGGCCAAGCCATGCGATATGGCTGGAGGCAGCCTTGAGAAAGTGTGGCATATCCGCCGGAATTCTTTCAGCGGCGGCGCGGTTGATGGCAATGTGTCCGAGATCGCCCCATCCTGGAGCGAGCGCTGGAAACAGAACGGCCACGGCAATGACTGCCAGAGCAAGAAGACGTTTCTGCATAATGAGTCAGCCTGTGGAGATGAATCTAGCACCGCATGATGAAATTTCATAGACAGGGCGTGAGGCTACGGTGCAAGAGTTTCCCGGATGCGAAAACCCGCTCGGTGCAGGCCTGAGCGGATGAACGGATGCGATGTTTAAAATGCGCTGCTAGACACGGCCCTTGCGGACGGCCCACCAGGCGTAACTGAAAAATATTGCGAGCACCCAGGAGAGAGCAACGAAGAGCAGGCGCACCCAGCCAGCCGAAAGCCCCTGCATCAGTCCGATGCTTCCAGAGAGGGCGGCAATCCACCACAAGAACGCGACGAATCCAAGGCGCCGACGCGTTCCGGCAGTGGTCTTGGGGTCCTGGCTCTTTGCGGTTTCCGTCATGGCTTACCTCTAGCGCAATTTGATTGCGCAAAGGATGCAGCAGCAGGCCGCACCTTGGACGCAAGGCAATTTTCTCACGCCATCAGGCATATGCCAGTGTGTTGGAAGACTTCATCGCAAGATATTCGCGCAATTCTTCAAAGCCCGAAAATACATGCGAGGCGCAGCCCAGAAGCCAGCCGCTGAGCTGATCGACCGGCAGCTTAGTGACCAAATAAACAGGCAGGCCGCGACGGTACGCGACGGTGAGTTCACCTTGCGCGCCGCTTCCCTTGCCCGCGTACTCGTCCCAGTAAGCTACGATCGCATCGCAGCGCTCTTCAACCCAATCCAGATCATATTGAATAACCTTGCGGATGGTCTGCTGAAAGCGAGGAAGATCGGTTTGCTTCCAGCCACGGAAATCGCGGGCTTCCTGTTCGGTTAGGTCTTTCTGCTCGTCGAGCGCGGGATCATAAACCTCATGTCCCAACTCATGAAGAAAACGCGTGACGTCGGCCCGCCAGGCTTTGCCCTGGTCGGGAGATTGTTCGATGGCACCACAGAGATAAATCAGCATTTGATAGGGTCCGCCAATAATGGCGGAAAGGAAATTGTCGTTCTCCCGGCACCTCAAGGTCAACCAGAATCTGCACCAAAACGGGCAAAAAATGAAATAAAAGCGCGGAGCGGCTGCTGCATGGGCAGATTCAGTATCGGCAAGGGAATATGCTGGCGCATTCGTGGGACTACCGCGGGGCGAGTAATTGCGGCAGCAATTCACCAGCCTTGCCCTCAAAGGAGCGGGTGAAGACCGAGGCGTTGGCTGGAGGCTCAGGCCCAACGTAGTAGGTGCGCACTGCAGCGGCCCCGCTGGCATAACGCTGAGTGGCGAGGTGCACAAAGCTTGCGGCGGGTTGTACTAATCCTGAAGTTCCGATTACGAGCATCACGGTGCAGCGCTGCAACTCTTCGACGATACGATCCATGTGGAATGGCCTCTCACCAAACCAGACGATATTCGGGCGAATGCGTCCGCCACACTCGCAGCGGACATGGTCGGCCTTGTTCTCATAGAGGCGCGTATCTCGAAATGGCGGGCGAGTGCAACGATCGCAACAGGACTCGAAGAGGCTTCCGTGCATGTGCACGAGATTGCGGGAGCCGGCACGCTCGTGCAGATCGTCAACATTCTGCGTGCACAGGAAAAAGCGCTGGCCTATTCTGCGTTCCAGCGCCGCGAGTGCGAAGTGGGCGGGATTCGGCTCGACGGATGCGGCAGCCTTACGACGCATCGAATAGAAGCGCCATACGTGCTCGGGGTTGCGCTTCCAGGCTTGCGGCGTTGCCACGTTTTCGACGGGCTCGCCTTCCCAAAGGCCACCGTGACCGCGAAAGGTTGACAGTCCGCTTTCAGCACTGATGCCCGCGCCGGTGAGCACGAAGACCTGGTCATTGCCGCTGATCAGAGACTGCCTGGCAAGCTTCACGGAGATTGCTCCTACTTTGGATATTGCCGGGCTCCAAGAGCCTTGGATTGTGCTTCCAGTGAGGCCGCAAGATGCTCCAGCACGAACGACCAATCATGCCCGCCGGGATAGATGTGCGCCTCATGCGGAACACCGCGCTGGGTGAGCAATTTATCCATGGCCGCTGTACCCACGTTGAAGCCGTAACGATCTTGTGCGCCGCAGTCGAAATAGATTGCCATGCGCTTGAGCGCAGACAAAGAGACGGTGCTTGCCAGATGAAACGGAGAGTTTTTCTCATAGAACGCCGTGTCGGGCGGATCGCCGAAGATTGCGCTCATTATCTCTCGCTGCCAGTCGTGAGAAAACTCCCTTGGCAAATGCTCAATGAGAGCCGGCATGTTAGCGCTGACGGCGGTAAACATTTCCGGATACTTGAAGGCATAATGCATGGCGCCGAAGCCGCCCATGGAGATTCCCATGATTCCCCGCTCACGGCGAGATGTGCCGATGCGGTATTTCTTCTCCATCGCGGGCATAAACTCGCGCAGGAAGAAATCTTCATAGCGAAGCTTGCCGTCCCTGGAATTGATGTAAAAGGAGGTGTAACCCGCCGGAGCCGCCACGACGAATTCGCCGATCTTCTTCTCACGCAGCAGGCGGTCATAGATGGCCCAGCCGCCGAGATTAACAAGCGACTGCTCGTTATCTCCCAGGCCGTGCAAGTAGTACGCAACGGGATAACGACGAGCATTACCCTGCGCGTAGCTGGGTGGGAGCATCACGCAATAAGGCACTTCACGCGCCAGAGTCGCGCTGTTGAGAGTGGAACACTCCACCTTGGAATGAGTAATAGAGGACTGGGCAAGGCTGCAAGGAACAAGAATCAATAGACAGCCGAGCACGGAACTCCATCGGTTTGCAAACTTCATTTCACACCGTAATAGTACATTGACATATATCGATAGATAATCATTCGTAACGCAAGGCCTGTACCGGATCGAGACGCGCGGCGCGGGCGGCCGGATAGATACCGGCCAGCACGCTGACCAGCACCGCAAATGCGATGGCGGCGGCGACAAGCCAGAGCGGAACCGTCCAGAGATTTTCGGCAGGCATCTTCATTTTGACGAGATAAATATTGGTGCCGAAGTTGATGGCTCGGCCGATGATCCATCCGAGTACAACACCCATGACTCCGCCGATCAATCCCATGGTGGCGGCTTCGGCGAAGAAAAGTTTCTTCACGTCGGCATCGCTGGCACCCAGGGCTTTCATGATTCCGATCTCGCGGCGGCGCTCCAGGACGGCCATCACAAGGGTATTGACGATTGCCAGGGACGCCACGGCCAGCGCAAGCGAGCCGAAGATACCGAGAAACATATCGAGCACGGCGAAAAAGCGGCGAATGCTCTTGGTGGCGTCAAGGTAGGAGTAAGCCGAGTAATTCATCTGCTTCACCGACTCCTCGACCTTTTCCGCATAGGCCGCCGACTTCATCCGGACGGTGAGCATGGAATACGTACGCTCGCCGGGGGTGGAGCGGACCAGTTGCTGAGTGTCCGAGGGTTGCATCAGATTCATCTCTTCGGCGGTCTGGGTGGGAAGAAAAACGCGGGCACGGCTGATCATGCGCATGCCTCCGAAGGGCTCCGCATCCAGAACACCGACAATACGAAACTGCTTTTCTTTGCGCTCGATGCTGAAACTGGTGCTGCTCTCGCCAGCCTGACGCTCGGCATAGCGTACGGTCAGAGTCTTGCCCAATACGGCGTCAGAATCTTTTTCCAGATGCTTCGCGAAGTCGCGCTGCAGTAAAACTTCATCGGCGTTGGCAGAACTGAAAAACCTTCCCTTCACGCTTTCAATGGCATCTTCGTCGCGCGCCGACATTGGAAGTCCTGCGAGGAGGGTGAAGTTGGTTTTGTCGCCGTACACGACTTCGGCGGTTGCGCGCACGTCTGGAACAACTTCCTCGACTCCGGGCAAGGC
>Ga0364860_11142_pt1 | contig 10493 bp, 8 predicted proteins | sample ExccelAu500001D4_FD_206916 | JGI IMG/M metagenome (GOLD analysis project Ga0364860, IMG submission 206916) | Enriched cells from Trout Bog Lake Hypolimnion, Wisconsin, USA - BchlTB.Aug20.5000.01 .D4 | ecosystem: Environmental > Aquatic > Freshwater > Lake > Hypolimnion/Profundal zone | place: USA... | reverse complement strand
AAGAGTTTTAACCCTAAAAACTTTAAAATAGAAATAGTGGCTTTTAACCAGGTGCAGGAAGTCTATCAGCACTTATTTTAAATACAATTATATTTTTTGTAATAATTAATTATTTTTAATACTTATAAAATAAAAGTTATTACAACATTGATTTCCGGTTTACAGAAATATACCGAATACCTGCTGCAATTATTTTTTCCGCATTGCTGCATTGGCTGTACTGCTGCATTGGCGGAATCGGATCTGTTATGTTTACAGTGCATGCAGCAATTACCTTCCTCCGGTTTTTTTGAACAGGAACACAACCCCACAGAGAAAATGTTTTATGGAAGACTGCCGGTACAGTCAGCCGCAGCGGCTTTCTTTTTTACGAAAGACAGCCTGATGCAGAAACTGGTATTTGAAATGAAATATAAAAATAACCAAGCAGCTGGTATTTACCTCGGTGTATTAACCGGACATTTGCTGCGCTCCTCCTCCCGTTTCCAACCTATTGATGTGTTGATACCTGTTCCGCTGCATCCATCCAAAAAAAGAAAAAGAGGTTATAACCAGGCTGAACTGATTTGCAGGGGTATGGCTTCCGTTTTACAGAAACCCATCCTAACTGAGGCAGTAATCCGTACTCAATTCACCGGTACCCAAACCAGGCAGGACCGTATTCACCGCTGGCAAAATATGGAAAATGTATTCCGGGTATTGGATGAAACTGCAATTGCGGGAAAACATATTTTACTGGTTGATGATGTGATTACTACCGGTGCCACTCTGGAAGCCTGTGGCCGTGCAATCCTGCAAATTAATAATACCCAACTGAGTATTGCTGCGGTTGCCTATACTTTTTAATACCTTTGCAGTAAAATTTTTTATCAGCTTACTAAATAAATCAGATAGCTGTTAACAGACCCTTTCTCTTCATTTTATCCCAAATTCAGCAGGTTTACCCGGCTTAGTAATGTATAAACAGTCCCTAACAGATGGGGGATTGATTCACCCCATCTTTTGGGTTATCGCACAGTTATCCCACAGTTATCCCACATATTTCCCACATATTATGTGGGATAAGTGCGGGTTAAATGTAGCTTTACTGTGCTATATATGAGAATCAGTCTGCCTTCAGGCCCCTATCAGAACGGGCAATGCCCCGTATATTTTCCGAATAATTTTATTTGCAACTTTTAGCCCTTCTGTTTGTTATGTTCTAAAACCTCAATCATGAAATACCTTTTAACTTTTTTATGTGTTGCAGCTTTTGCTGCTTTTACGCCCATTGCGCCACCCAGTATCCATGCTTTTAAAGTTAAAGCCCTGGATGGAACTGACATTGATTTCTCGTCTTTTAAAGGCAAGAAAATACTGGTGGTAAATACCGCTTCCAAATGTGGTTATACACCGCAATATGAAGCTTTACAAAAATTGTATTCCGATTATAAAGATAAACTGGTAATTGTTGGCTTTCCCTGCAACCAGTTTGGCGGCCAGGAACCGGGATCTGCCCCTGAAATTCAGGAATTCTGTAAAAAGAATTATGGGGTAACGTTTCCTTTAGCTGAAAAAATTGATGTAAAGGGTGATAATATAGCCCCTATATACAAATGGCTTTGCAATAAAACTGAAAATGGGGTGCTGGATGCATCCATTTCCTGGAATTTCAATAAATTCTTACTGGATGAAAATGGTAAGCTACTGGCTTATTTTCCCAGTAAGGTAAAACCAACAGACGAGGAGATTGTAAAATTCCTGAAATAACAATTTGTGCTAAAGATTCCTGAAAAAGAAGATGTGGGTTACGCATCTTCTTTTTATTTTGTGCCTTATATATGCTGTTTAAAGATGTGATAGGTTTAGCAGATGTGAAACAACATCTTGCAGAAATGGTGAAACAGAACCGGTTAAGCCATGCTTTATTGTTTCTGGGTAAAGAAGGCAGTGGCGCATTGCCTCTGGCAATGGCTTTTGCCCAATATGTGGTTAGTCAGCCTCAACCAGCCCCGGTTGTGGAAGATTTATTTGGCGGATTTAGTCCGTTGGAAACCATCCCAACCTTTACCTCACCCGATGATATTCAATCACTCCCTGCTTTTCAGCGTGCGGAACAGTTGATACACCCGGACCTTCATTTTTCTTATCCGGTTATCCCGCGTAAAAGCGGTGATAAACCCGTAAGCTCAGATTATATTTCAGAATGGCGGGAATTTATTAAGCAGCTGCCTTATGGTAATGTGTACGACTGGCTGCAATTTATAGGTGCCGAAAACAAACAGGGCAATATTACTTCGGATGAATGCAATGATATTATGCGTAAACTGAGCCTGAAAAGCTTTGAAAGCGACTATAAAGTATTATTGTTGTGGATGCCCGAATACCTGGGCAAAGAAGGAAATAAGTTGCTGAAACTGATTGAAGAACCGCCACCCAATACCTTATTTATATTAGTAGCAGAAAATGATGAACAGATTTTACCTACTATCCTCAGCCGTTGTCAGCTGGTAAAAATACCGGTACCGGAAAACCGGGATATTGAGCAGGCCCTGATTAACCGGGCCAATGCCAACCCGGATACCGCCCATCAGATTGCCGCTATTTGTGAGGGCAATTACCGCGAAGCCATGCAATTACTGCAGCATAGTGAAGAGGATTGGCAAAGTTTATTGCGCGACTGGCTGAATGCAGCCCTGAAAGGAGGTCCCGTGGCTCAGATTAAGTTTACTGAAGAAATAAGTAAACTGGGCCGGGAAAAGCAAAAACAGTTTTTGCGGTATTTTAACCATTTACTGGAACAAAGTATACGGATTAAAGTGCTGGGGCCCCAACTGGTGGCTGTGGCTGAAAAAGAAAAAGACTTTGCACTAAGGCTGAATAAGATTGCTTCAGTTAGTCAGCAAAAAGCCATTATTGAAGAAATAGACAAAGCCGCTTACTATATTGAACGGAATGCCAACAGTAAAATCCTGTTCCAGGCGCTTACCATAAAACTCTATCATATTATCCAAAATAAAGAGGTTGTAACGGCTTAACGCCATTTTGGCAATAATTTCCTTATTTTTGATATGGAGAGAAGTTTTTGTGAAAAAGGCTGGCGTGCAGATTGCATCCGGATTATAGCGCAGCAGGGTACTGAAAAACATTGATCAGCATAGTTAGATAACATTGGTTTATTCAAATATCGGCTTTAAAAGTTCAGATATTTTCGGGTTTTTATTTCCGGCCGTACAGATGCAACATGCATCCTTTGGCAATCAATGATAGGAGTACCTGCCTTTTCCATTACACTTCCCTTCACATAACAATTTGTCAATCAATCTCTAAAATAGTAGCAGCATGTCTTGTGGATCTTGCGGAACAGGAAAATCTACCCCCGGTGGGTGTAAAAGTAACGGCGGATGCAGTACCGGTGGCTGTAACCGTATGAATGTACATGACTGGTTAAGGAATTTACCGGTAGCTGATACTGATAGTTCCTGCAAAGTGGTGGAATTGAGTTTTAATAAAGGCAGCAGGAAAGATTTTTTTAGAAATACTACCTTACAATATTTGGAAAAAGGTGATTTGGTTACCATTGAAGGTGTTGGCGGATTTGATATTGCAGAAGTTTCCCTTACCGGAGAATTGGTAAGGCTGCAATTGAAAAAGAGAAATGTTGATGAGTTTAACCCCGAAATGAAAAAGATATTACGTAAAAGCAATGAACGTGATATTGAAACCTACCATATTACCAAAGGAAGGGAAGCAAAAATACTGGCCCGCAGCCGTGAAATTGCCATAGCACTGAAACTGCAGATGAAACTGAGTGAAGTGGAAATACAGGCCGATGGCAAAAAAGCAACTTTCTTCTATACCGCAGATGACCGGGTTGATTTCAGGGAAATGATTAAGCAATTTGCCGGTGAGTTTAAATTAAAAGTAGAAATGCGGCAGATTGGCATTCGCCAGGAAGCAGCAAAAATGGGTGGTATTGGCAGTTGCGGAAGGGAATTATGCTGCAGTACCTGGTTAACTGATTTTAAAAGTGTAAATACAACAGCTGCCCGTTACCAGAACCTGTCTATCAATCAAACCAAACTAAGCGGCCAGTGCGGCCGGTTAAAATGCTGCCTTAATTTTGAACTGGATACTTATCTGGATGCTTTACAGCAATTTCCGGATAATGCAGAATATATAGAGTTTGCCAAAGGAAGGGCCATGCTCATTAAAAAAGATATTTTTAAAAACCTGATGTGGTATGTGCTGGAAGGAGGTAGTAAACATTATCCCCTTACTATTTTACGTGTAAAGGAAATTATACGGATGAATGCCCAGGGTATTAAACCCGAAGAAATAGAAGCTGTTGATGTAACCACCGGTAAACCTAAAGAAGTGGAACTGCAGTTTGTGGATGTGGTGGGACAAATTAGTTTAAAGAGCCTGGAAAGAAACGATAAAAGAAGAAGGGAGCAGCGTAACCAGCCGCCTCAACAGCAGAGAAGACCTGATTTCAGGCCTCAGGATAACCGGAATAACAGGCCGGCTAACCCCGAAAACAGGCCACAACAGGATAATAGAAATAATGGTCCGCGTAATCCAAACAACCGGAACAGGCCCCCGTTTGACAGGGGTAATCAGCAACAAAGGCCTCCGCAACCTAATCAGCCGCAAAAGCCTCCGTTTAAAAAAGATTAATAGCTGCTTATTTTAAGAGAATAGCAGGATCAGTAATTGTGCCCCGATAATTCTTAAGATCATACTTAAGGGATATACGGTGGCATAAGTTACAGATGGCACATCGCTTTTGGCCATTTGCATGGCAAATGCCAGTGCCGGAGGATCTGTACTTGCACCTGCTAATAATCCGCATATTTCAAAATAGGTTTTCCTGAAAAAATAACTGGCAATTAAACCAATAATAACCAGTGGAACGATGGTAATGGTAAGACCCATCCCAATCCATAACCAGGCATTGGTTCCATGGAAAGCTTCAGCTAAGCTATGTCCACTGCTTAAACCCACACTGGCCAGGAATAAAGTAATACCCAGTTCCCTTACCATTAAATTTGCACTATTGGTAGTATAATTATTCAGGTAAACGATATTTCCAAACTTACTTAAAACCAGTGCAACAATTAAGGGACCACCTGCCAATCCGATCTTTACCGGAATAGGCATATTCGGGAAAGAAATAGGAATACTACCTACTATTGCACCAATCACAATACCTATAAAAACAGGGGCAAGATCCGGTACTTCCAACCTTTTTAAAGAGTTTCCCAATGCTTCTGTTACAATTTTCACCCCTTCTTTGGTTCCTACAACTTTTATATTATCACCCAGTTGCAAAATAATATCTCCATGCGGTACCATCTCAATGCCAGCCCTGCTTAAACGGGTTAGTGTAAAATTCTGCTGATGCAGTTCAGGTATATCACCCAGGCGCCTGTGTGTTAATTCCGGCCTGGTTACCACTAATATTCTGGAGATCAGTTCACTATCCGGTGCATCTTTTAAATTCATGTCACTTTCAGAGCCAATCACCAGCTTTAATTGTGCAATCTGCGGCTTATGTGCTACAATCAGTAAAACATCCCCTTCATGTAACACGGTAGTGGGCATGGGAGTAATAATATTCCCGTCGTGATACATTCTGGATACTACAATATGATCTTTAATTAAATCAAAAATTGCCTGGATTTTCTGTCCAATCAGTTGTTTATTTTCCAGTTTAAGGTGAACAGAAACAGGGCGTTCCTGTTTTATTGCATTCAGTTTACCATGTAATTCTATTTCATCATCAATATTGATATGCAGTATCCATTTTACCAGCATTAAAGAAAAAATAATACCAAATACACCAAAGGGATATACCAATGCATACGCCAGGGTAATTAAAGAATTATTATTAGCCGCTAAATGCAAATCAGTTGCAGCAGCTTGTGCAGCACCCAATCCTGGTGTATTGGTAACAGCACCACTCATAATACCGGTCATTACCGAAATATTATTACCCGAACTGTAAAAAAATCCAATGGTTATTAATATACCCAGTATTACAACACCTGCTGCCAATCCGTTAGTAGTATAGGCACTTCTTTTTAACGAAGACCAAAATCCCGGCCCTACCTGCAAACCAATACAATACACAAATAAGATTAAACCAAACTCACGTAAAAAATGTTCTGTTTCCTGACTAATACTGATTCCCAAATAAGAAAGTAACAAACCCATGAATAATATCCAGGTTACACCCAATGAAATACCGAATATTTTAATTCGCCCCAACCAGGTACCTACGGCGATGACGATACCATATATGATAACCGCCTGTGCGATACTTTGTTGCATAAACAACTGCTGTAACCAATTCATATGACTTAAGTTTTACCCTATAAAATTAGCGTAGTAATTCGGTTAATAGACTGATGAAAATCATTGATTGTTGTGAATACCGTAAAATGAATGGAATTGTTGCCACATCAATGTCACAACGGATTTATATTCTTATATTACCATGAAATCCGTCATAATTTAAGCTGTTAAACAGGAGTAAATTTGCAGTAAATTATTTTTTAATAAAACCATTTTTGAATGGAGACAACAAAAAAATCAGAAGCCAAAGAATTAGGTGCCTTATTATTGGATGTAGGTGTTTCCCTGTTAAGTTCCGGTGCCAGTTGCAGCAGGATCAGGATTACTATGAGACGATTTGCAGCTGCCTACGACTACCAGGCGCATGTATCCATTGCACCAAAATCTATCAGCCTTACTTTAAATGACGAAGCAGATACTCCCCTTTTCAATGGTATGCTCAGTACACCGGCACAGGGTGTTAATTTTAAAACCATTTCCGGCATCAGCAGATTAAGCTGGGATACCGTTGAAAATGGGTTATCTATCCAGGAAGTAAAAGATGAGCTGCAAAAATTACTGAATTTGCCCCATTACCCACGTTTGGTAATTTTATTATTTGTAAGCCTTGCAGGCTCTGCCTTCTGTTTTTCTTTTGGTGGTAAACCGATAGAACTCCTTATTACTTTCGGTGCTACTTTTTGCGGACTGTTTACCAGACAGGAAGCAGTGAAAAAGAAATTCAACCCATATATCTGTGTGTTTTTCGGGTCTCTGGTTGCTTCTTTGTTTGCAGGGGCATTTATTAAAGCCGGATTAAATATAAATTTTGAACATGCATTTGCAACCTCTGTACTCTTTCTGATTCCCGGTGTTCCTTTAATCAACAGCTTTACCGACCTGATTGATGGCAATATATTAAACGGACTGGTACGTGGTATCAATGCCCTGATGTTTGCCATGGCTATTGCATTTGGATTATTACTGGCCATGCTTATTTATAACTTAAAATAATTATTATATGGATTTAATTCTTGTATTAAGCAAAGCGTTCTGGTGCGGCTGGGGTGCCATTGGTTTTGGTATTTTGTTTAATGTACCTCCCAGAACCTTATTTGCCCTATGGATTGGAGGGGCTATTGGTGGATTCCTGAAATTTACCCTCCTACAATTAACAGTGGGAGTGGTTTTTGCTTCTTTTGTAGGCGCTACAGCAGTGGGTATGCTAAGTATACCGATTGCCCATTTCAGGCATGTACCACCCATGATATTTGCCATACCAGCTGTAATACCAATGATTCCAGGTGTATTTGCTTACCGTACGATGCTGGGACTGATTAAACTTACCGGTGCTATTGGGCCGGACTATACAACTATAATGTCTGATACGGTAAATAATGGTGTAAAAACCTTATTCATCATCATGTCACTGGCACTGGGCGTATCTGTTCCGATGCATGTAATGCGGCAGGAATCTGCTAAAAATATCAGACTTAAAATTAAATAGCTTAGTATTAAAAATAAAGATGGCGGTCTGTTAAGAACCGCCATCTTTATTTAATTCAATGCTTAATGCTACTGTTTATAACAGTTCCATCTGTTCGTTTACAAATTGCATCAGGGTTTTAATATGATCCGGTGAAAGGTCAAATTTCAATCCGGCAGCTGCATATAAATCGGGTAATGTTTTAGTGCCTCCCAGGCTTAATGCATTCATATAATTATCCAGTGCTTTCTGTGGATTTTGAATATACTGCATCCATAAGCCAATAGCGCCTAATTGTGCAATGCCGTATTCAATATAATAGAAAGGCACTTCAAATAAATGCAATTGCCTTTGCCAGGATATTTGGCGGTAGGCTTCCAATCCACTGGTATCAATAGCACCGGTAGAAAATTCTTTGGTAATCTCCATCCATTTTTCTGTTCTTTCTTCCGGGGTATGGGATGGGTTTTCATATACCCAGTGCTGAAATTTATCAATGGTTGCAATCCAGGGGAATATCGTAATGGTTCTTTCCAGCTGGTGTTCCTTAGCACGCTTTAAATCTTCTTCATTATCAAAGAAACTTTCCCAATGGTTCATGGAAAATAATTCCATACTCATACTGGCCACTTCTGCAATTTCCATCGGGTATTCTTTAAACGCGCTCAGTTCCAGGTGATGGGAAAGAAAAGAATGAATGGCATGACCACCTTCATGTACCATGGTGGTTACATCTCCCATCTGGCCTGCAGCATTCATAAAGATAAAGGGGGCACCACTTTCAGTAAGGGGACAGTTATATCCTCCCGGAGCTTTGCCTTTCCGGCTTTCCAGGTCAAAATGTTTTAATTCCTCCATCTTTCTTAAACAATCAGCAAAAAATGGATGCATTTTGCTGAAACAGGTTACAGATTTATCCAGTAAATCTTTCCCGGTAGTAAATGGATGCAGTGATTTTATGCCATCCGGTTCTGCTTCTGTATCCCAGGGCCTTAATGTATCCAGCCCTAATTTCTGTTTTTTCTGCTGGTATATCTTATCTACCAGGGGCAATACATGCAATTTAACTGCTTCATGAAACTGAAAACAGTCTTCTTTGCTGTAATCAAACCTGCCCAGTTCCACAAACTTATAATCCCGGTAATTGGCATATCCGGCATTCTTTGCCACCTGATCCCTTTTCCGGATCAGACTGGTATATAATTCATGCATGGCTTCCTTATCCTGCAGTCTTCTTTCTTGTATTTTCCGGTACACTTCTTCCCGTAAAGAACGGTCATGGCTTTCTAAAAACTTACCGGCCTGCTGTAAGGTAAATTCCTTACCATTTACTTCTACAGTCATTTTACCGGCAATATTGCCATATTGCTGCTGCATTACACTTAATTCTGCCTGCAGGGGAATATTGTCTTCACGGAATAAATCGATATTCTTCTTTACAGACCGCAGGTAGGTAAAATATTTTTCATGATCCAGTGCTTCCGTAAAAGGAGAAGCAATGAGTTTCTTATTCAATACATCTGCATAAGGCTGGATTTTAGGCTGAATTTCCATCATGAAAAAGGTGAATGCTTCTTCCAGCTCCGGATTGGTAGTATCGCAGGTCATTTTTATCTGCCTCCAGCAGGCATCTTCACTTACTACTGCTTCCAGTTCACTGATATCTTTCAGCCACTGCTGCAATGCTTCCGTACTGTTAATTACTCTTTCTGTAAGATTCTTAAAATAAGGTTCCAATGCCTCCCAGGTGGTAATGGTAAAATCCTTTGGTAAAAATACCCTTTCTAATTTTTTAATATCTGCGCTAACTGTCATTTTCTCTGTTTAAAGCACGAAGATACTATTGAAAGGCAAAAATCAGAATGCGTAATTTAATTTCCGGTTCTTAGCAGAAAGTTTATTTTTACCGCTTTTAGAAAAGGAGAATTTAGTGGGAGATATTATTCATTTATTGCCAGACAATATTGCCAACCAGATAGCAGCAGGTGAGGTAATACAGCGGCCGGCCAGTGCTGTTAAGGAATTACTGGAAAATGCGGTTGATGCAGGCGCAACAGAAATACAATTATTGGTAACTGATGCAGGTAAAAATTTAATCCAGGTGATTGATAATGGGAAAGGCATGAGTGAAACAGATGCCCGTATGGCTTTTGAAAGGCATGCTACCAGTAAAATCAAAGCAATAGACGATCTGTTTCATATTAAAACCATGGGGTTTCGCGGTGAGGCATTGGCCAGTATAGCGGCGGTAGCACAGGTGGAAATAAAAACAAAGAACGCAAAAGCCCAGTTAGGCACTTATATAGAAATAGAAAACAGTGCGGTAGTAAAACAGGAACCCTGTGCCTTTGGTACCGGGACCAGTATCAGTATGAAAAATTTGTTTTTTAATGTGCCTGCACGCAGAAACTTTTTAAAAAGCAATGCTGCAGAAATGCGGCATATTATGGATGAATTTATACGGGTTGCCATGGCTTTTCCGCAGGTGTTTTTTTCAATGTCCAGTAACGGGCAACAGGTATTTCATCTGGAATCCGGTAACCTTAAACAGCGTATTGTTCAGATTCTGGGTAATAATTACAATGCCCGTATGGTAACTGTTAAAGAAGAAACCGATTACCTGAATGTGTATGGCTTTGTGGGTAAACCGGAAACTGCAAAAAAAACCAGGGGGGATCAGTATTTTTTT
>Ga0364860_10415_pt2 | contig 10524 bp, 16 predicted proteins | sample ExccelAu500001D4_FD_206916 | JGI IMG/M metagenome (GOLD analysis project Ga0364860, IMG submission 206916) | Enriched cells from Trout Bog Lake Hypolimnion, Wisconsin, USA - BchlTB.Aug20.5000.01 .D4 | ecosystem: Environmental > Aquatic > Freshwater > Lake > Hypolimnion/Profundal zone | place: USA... | reverse complement strand
CAAGCAGTTGGAGAGGAGGAGCGGAATCAATTTCTCGGGATGCTGGAAGGGGCCGTAATTGTTGGAGCAGTGAGAGAGCGTAGTCGAGAGCTTGTAGGTCGTCGCATAAGCGCGCACGAAGTGGTCCGAGGCGGCTTTTGAGGCGGAATAGGGCGAATTGGGGCGATAGGGCGACTGCTCATTAAAGGTACCGCTTTCGGGGAGAGCCCCATAGACTTCATCGGTCGAGATATGGTGAAAATGGATGTGGGGCTGGCGTCGGACAACTTCGAGGAGCGAAAGGGTTCCTTTGACATTCGCTTCAAGGAAGGGCATCGCGGAGACGATGCTCCGATCGACGTGGGTCTCTGCAGCAAAGTGGACGATCGCGTTGATTTCATGGTCAGTGCAGAGTTTATCGACGAGGAGAAAGTTGTTGATATCGCCTTGAATAAAGCGGTAGCGGGGGTGCTCCTGAAATCCCTGCAGCGCATGGAGGTGGGCGGCATAGGTAAGCGCGTCGAAATTGATGATACGGCCGCGAAAGGAGGAGCGGAGGAGAAATCGGATAAAGGCAGAGCCGATGAATCCGTGGCCGCCGGTCACGAGGAGATTAGTGAGCGTTCGCACGCAAATACTCCTGGATGCAGGTTTGCCAAGAACGGGGCTTTATGTGAAGCAACTGCTCAATGCGAGAGGTATCGAAGGCCGAATAGAGGGGGCGCTTGGCGGGCGAGGGAAATGTGCTGCCTGGGACGGCTTCGATCTTGTGGCAGCGAATCGGCAACCCCAACTTGCTCATCTCCTCTCGGAAGAAGAGGGCAAATTCATACTTGCTGGTGGCGCCGGCGTTGGCAAATTGATAGAGTCCTGTGCGATCCATCATCGCCAAGATCACTTGCGCAAGATCGGAGGCGTAGGTGGGGCGGCCGATCTGGTCGCTAACGAGTCGAAGCTCGTCTTTTGTCTGCAAAAGCTCCAGCAACTTCGCAACAAAATTCTTGCCTCCTTTGCCAAAGACCCACGAGGTGCGCAAGATGCAAACATTGGGATTGGCGGCAATAAGCCTCTTCTCCCCTTCGAGTTTGGTGTAGCCGTAATAATTGCAGGGGGGCGACCGGGTCGGTCTCTTTGAGCGGAATATTGCCAGTGCCAGGAAAAACGTAATCGGTTGAAATGTGGAGGAGGTGGGCGCCAATTTCTTTGGCGAGGCATCCCAGCGTCTCGGGGCCGAGCGCATTGGCGCGAAAGGCCTCTTCGCGCGCCGTTTCGGCTGGATCAACGGGAGAAAAGGCGGCGCAATTGAGGATGTTAGTGATGGGGCCGTGCTGTTTGACAAAGGCGCGGCAGGCATCCAAATCGGCAATATCGACCTCATGCCCGCTGAGCGCCAACGGCTTGGGGGCAATTTCAGATAGAGCGGAACCAACGAGTCCTTTAGCGCCGGTGATCCAGATTCGCCTCACGGAATACCTCGTTAAAAAAGGGGCTTGTTTGATCGCGCTGAGACAACAGGGGCTCTCTCGTCGGCCATGCGACATTGAGGGTGGGATCGTTCCACCGGATCGATTTTTCTGTGGCCGGATCGTAGAGAGCGCTCACCTTATATTGGACAAGGGCCTCTGAGCTAAGAACGCAAAATCCATGGGCAAAGCCGATGGGGATAAAGAGTTGGGCGGGAGAGGCATCGCCTAGTTCAACGGCTTCCCATTGGCCAAACGTGGGAGAGTGGGGGCGGATATCGACGACGACATCGTAGATTTTCCCGCGCAGACACGAGATCAGCTTTGCCTGGCCCGGTTCGCTTTGGTAGTGCAGCCCTCGCACGGTGTGCTGGGCGGAACACGAGACGTTGTCTTGGACAAAGGGAGGAAGGCCGAGCTCTTCGTAAAGAGGTTTCCGAAAACTCTCGTAAAAATAGCCGCGAGGGTCGCCGAATAGGCGGGGGCGAAGGAGCTTTAAGCCGGAAAGCCGCAAAGAAACTATTTCCATGCGGGCTATTTTGGACTAGATCACGGTTTCAGTGCAATGACTGTCGCATTGCGACCCGTATCTTTTTCCGCTCGATGAGAATAGTAATCTTCCGTATTGCAGTAAGTGCAGTCTTCGGAGATCTCAATGTTTTTTTCTAAAATACCGCACTTGAGCAGCTGCATTTTGCTGATCGCTCGGAAGTCAAAAAACAGCGGTTTGGTTTGATAGTCCCAAAATTCTTTGGGAAGCTCTTGTTTGTAATTTTTAAATTCGGCGTGATTGGAGCATAAAGCAGGCGAAATGCAGACGATGAGGTTGTGCGGCTGCGTGCCGATTTCTCGCTGCAGTGTGTCGATGACGCGCGCATACATGTTTTGCACGCTGCCGCGCCAGCCGCAGTGAGCGACTGCAATCGCTTCATGAACGGGGTCGTAGAAAAGAGCCGCTTGGCAATCGGCATGCGTGACGCCGAGCGCCACATTTTTCTCGGTCGAATAGAGTGCATCGGCTTGAATGGGGTGTTCGCCATTTTTCCCATTGACGCGGTGCACATTGACGCCGTGCGATTGGTGCGGGAAAATCAAACGCGGCACATTGAGAGATTTGCGAACGACTTCTCGGTTGAGCTTCACATGCTCAGGGTGGTCTGCATCATTTCCCAGATTGAGCGACTTAAAACGGCCTGCACTCACACCGCCGTGGCGCGAGAATGTTCCATGCAGAACATGGGGATACTCCTCTAAAAGGTCGTATTCCAACCATTCTAACTTTGTTTTATCAAACTCCATAATCACTCCATCTTTTTCCTTCCTACCAAAAAACGATTTGAGTTAACAGAAAAAAGGAACAATTTGAGAAACTAAATTTCCATGTCTCACGAAAAACCCCATCCTCATCTCTCTTTTGGCATCGGAACTGCTCTCATCGCCTGTTTCTTTTTGGCGATTGCATCTTCTCTCGTCTGGTATTTTCAGGGCCGCTTTCCCACCATTCAAATCATCTTCATTCAAAACGTGGTCAGTTTTTTCTGCATTCTCCCCTTAGCTCTTCGCAATGGCTGGGAGCGGCTGAAAACAGAACACCTCGAAACGCATTTCATCCGCGATTTATTTGGCGTGGCGAGTTATTACCTCTTCTTTCTCGCGATTCGGTATCTCAATTTAGTCGACGCCACCACGCTCAATTACACAGCGCCTTTCTTTGTCCCTTTCATCTGGTGGGTTTGGATGCGAGAAAAAGTGGAGCCGCGCGTGTGGTGGACCATCATCATCGGATTTATTGGCGTCGCCATCATCCTCAATCCCACCTCCGATATTTTTCAGCTCGGGTTTGTCTTTGGTCTCACCGCGGGCGTCGCGTCTGCCATCGGTCTCTCTGCTCTGCGCGTTCTCAATATCAAGCGAGAGCCCATGACCCGCACCCTCTTTTATTACTTTTCCCTCGGCTCTCTTCTCAGTTTTCCCTTTGCCTGGGCTGTCTGGGTTCCCCCCTCCGGAAAAGAATGGCTCTTAGCGGCGAGCATTGGCGTCGCCACAGCTGTTGGCCAGATCCTTCTCACCATTGCTTATCGCTATGGAACTGCCTCCTTTCTCTCCCCTCTCGGCTATTCCGTCGTCGTCTACAACGGACTCATCAGCTACTTCATTTATCAAAAGGAGCTTGGATGGCGCTCTCTTCTCGGCACTTGCCTCATCGTCGTCGGCGGGAGCCTGACCTATATTCTCAAGGAAAAGCCGCACTCGATCAAAGAGACCTTCGAGGCGCCCAAGACCAAAGAAAAACCCCCTCTTTAGAAAAAAAATTCACCACAGAGATAGACCACCACAGAGGCGAGGGGAGGCCCCTCGCGCTCCCCAAAAATACAAATCATTTTATTGGGGTGTGGGGTTTCCCCACCTCTGTGGTGGTCTATCTCTGTGGTGAATCTTTCTTAGGCGTAGGTGAGCCAGTTGCGCTGGGCCCAACGCTGAAACCAAGAGCCGATGTGCTCCATCGCTTCTTGCAGAAGAGTCTCATTGGTTTCGAGAAGAGCACACGCTTCGGAAAGGGTCGCGCCCGTTTGGAAGGCGCGCAAGAGATGGTATTGAGCAAGAGAAAGCTCTTCATAGCGAAGGCCGTGGGGGCCGCGGAAGAGGGCGACGCAAGAGGTCTTTTTTTCGAGAGGCGGGAAGTCGTGAGTTTCCCAGTGGCTGGGCACATGAGCGAGGAGAGCTTGCCGAAAGGCGAAAAAGTCAGCGTCGAGAGAAAAGAGCGCGATGAAGGGCTGGAGATTGAGGCGCTGCGAGGGGGGAAGGGGCAACACGATGCTGGGATAAGTGGGCGCGTGAAAGAGGCGATGATAGGCTTCGTCGAGAGAGGCGGCTTGAAGAACGAGCGGGCGATCTTCGTCGCGATAGGTCTCTTCGAGCCAGGACGGGAGTTCCCAACCGAGCTGGATGAGAGACCAATCGGAAGGCGGATACTGGAGCAAGTAGGGCTCCGCAATGTGGGCATTGAAGGCGGTAAATCCAAAGAGATGCACGAGAGTCGGGTAGTGCTCTTGCAAGGTGATGAAGAGGCGCCACCAATATTGTTGGTTGTAGATGGCCATTCCCTGAGCAGTAGAGAGGATGGCGCCAGGCGCCAGGCGCTGGTCAATTTGCGCGGTGGTGGCGGGATCGTAAAGAGGAAGGCCAAACTCCCCTGTCTTGCGAAGAGGTCGAGTCAATATCGAAGCAAACCACGCTTGCAGATCGGCTAAATTCTTAGACATGAGCCAATCTCAATTGAAATTCTTTTGCTTTGAGCGCTTCCTTCCACGTCTCTTCAAATGAGATAAAGTGGTCGTCCCACTCGAGAAGGGTCGAGACGCCTTGCGTTTTGGGATAAATTTCGGCGTAGAGCTGCCACACTTCATCGCGCACGGGCTGATCGTGCGAGTCGAGCACGTAGGCACCATAATCGCGGTGTCCAGCGAGATGAATTTGAATGACGCGCTCGAGGGGCAAGTGCGTGTAGTATTGTTTGGGGTCAAAGCCAAGGTTGCGGCTCGAGACGTAGATGTTGTTGATGTCGAGCATCATCGAGATGTCGGCCTTCTCGACGATGGCGGTGTAAAAGTCCCACTCGGGCATCTCATCGCTTACAAAGCTGGTATAGGAAGAAAGGTTTTCGAGCGCAAAGGGCAGCTCGAGAAAATCCTGAACGATGCGAGCGCGCTCTGCGACGAATTCAATGACCTCTTTCGTGCGCGGCAGGGGGAGAAGATCGTGGAAATGGGCGCCGGGAAGTCGTCCCCAACAGAGATGATCGGAGACCCAGGGCGTCTTGGTTTTTTGCGCCAGCGCTTTGACTTTTTTGAGATAGTCCCAATCGAGTGGAGCGCTGCTCCCGATGGCGAGGCTCACTCCATGGAGAACGACCGGATAGCGCTCTAAAATCCGCTCGAGATTGCGGGCGGGAGTCCCCTCTCCCAGAAAATTTTCGGTGATGATCTCAAACCAGTCGATCGGCGGGGAGGTTTCGAAAATCTCTTTCAAGTGAACGGGGCGAAGGCCCACCCCAATTCCTAAATTTGGAACCTTGTTCACGACCCTTCAATGACTTTGCGCGCGGCGCTCTTGCGTTGGCTTTTCAGCTGAGAAGAGGCATCCGATTCATCGGTGCTACAACTCGCTCCGCTCGTGCTGCAACTCGTGTTGCTGCTGCAGCTCTCCGAGTCTGCCTCGGGAGCGCTCTCACCGCCCGAGCAACTATCGCCCGTGCAGGTCCCACTGCTCGGCTGTTCGCCATCTCTCGAACACTTCCCCATCGCAAGCGGAGGAGAAGCTGCTGAAAGGCAAAAACCAGCGACGAGTCCAGCCATCGCCAATTGCACAAGATCTTTTTTCATAGGCCCTCAAAAAAATAGGTTCTCTCTCGAGACACTACAAAGATCTACTTTTTCGGTCTAGTGAAAAATTCAACGATTTAGTACGATTTCAGAACAAAAAATGAAATTTTTTTTCGCCCTTCTCTTTCCTCTCTGTTTCCTCTCCGCGCAAGAGGATGCTTTTCATCATTTTGCCGGCAAACATTTCCTCGGGAGCTACATCGGTTGCGACTGCAAGGCGATGGCCGATCTCTCTGGAATGTTAGCAGCGATGGATGAAGCGGTGAATTCTTCCGGGGCGACGATTCTCAATCGCACCCAACACGTGTTCGAGCCCAACGGCCTGACGGTCGTCTATCTTCTTTCAGAGAGCCACGCCAGCATCCACACCTATCCCGAATACGGCGCCTGCTTCGTCGATCTCTTCACCTGCGGCGACCACTGCACCGCGGAAGGATTCGACCAAGCCCTGCGCGCCTATCTTCGTCCAACTACGGTAAACGCCCGCCTCTTCATCCGCCACGAAGGCGTCGAAGAAGTTTCCCTCATAGGCCATTGAGCAGTCTTTTCTCTGGAGCGTGTCGTCAATTGACGACACGCTCTAGTTCGGCCAGTTCGGCTGAACGGCGTATTTGTCTACAAAAAATTCAAGCCCCGGCTGCTGAATCTCCTCTTTTTCCCAGGTCACTTTCCCTAGAACATTCGGATGGTGGGTTAGACCCAATTGATAAAAAATCACGGAAATAACGCATAGTTCGCCGCGCGGAGAAAAATAGGCCTCCTCGTGGTATTTGGTGATGTCGTACCATCGTTTGATCGCCTCTTGCGCGAGAGGCTGCTGGAAATCAAATCCCAAAATACCCGCGAGAACCCCATGGATTAAATGCGCTTGGCGGAAATCCACACCCATTGCACGGCACGCTTTTTTATTGCATAATGTGCTCAGAGTATCGTCGATCGCAAAGGTAAAACACCCGTTTTGCCCGATGACAGAAAAGACATCGTTCAAGTCGATCAAAGGAACAATCGCAGCGTCTAGCCAAAGAGCTCTTTTATACCCCAACCGTTGCGCCTCTCTAAACGAACACAACTTAAAGGCGAAGGGAATGTGCGCAAACTTCAGCGCTTTGCCTTCTACATCGGGCCATCCGCCAACGTGGTAGAGGATGTGTCCCTTAAAAGACGAATTTCTGATTCTTTCGATGAGTTGTTTGAGACATTTGGGGTATTCATGATTAAAGGAACAGTACAGCACGATGCAGTTTTCCCTCTCTCCGCTATCGCAATGAACAGGGATGATGCCCGACTCAATCGATTCTTCGGGATTTCTTCCGATAAACCGAAATTCTCTCGCTTTCCCTTTATACTGCCACCCATCGAGGCGATCGATGAACGGCCTCTCTCCTTTCGAAAGGTATTTTTGAATCCTCTTATAATCCTTGAGAGTCGGGTGTCTGATATCTTTGATCTTTGAATAGACCTGATCTGCATACTTGTCTGCCCATGCAGAAACTCCAATGCACGCAATCGCTAAAAAGAGGAGTTTAGTTCTCAGCATAAAAGAGCGCAGAGAGAGCATTCAGCGCCATGGCGGAGACGACAGAAACAACAGCGGCTTTGATTGCCGGTTTATAATGTCTCGCCGACGAGGCGATTCCTAGCCCCAACCCCGCTGCAGAAAGAAGTGCTAATTTTACAGATTCGAGGCCCACAGCTGGGTGTTCCGAATAAACGCGAGCAACAAACGTAACCACTCCTCCAACGACTCCGAGCCTGGTTTCAATCGTATCGACCTTGAAAAAAGCCAGAGACTGATGGGATACAGAAGCTGTTCGTGTCATGGGGAAACATCATACGGATGAGTCCCCATTTTGTCTACGCGATTTGAAGAAACTGATAAGGAAACCTCTTCCACAGGGGCAATTCCCAAACGTCCTCTCGCTCTTCTTCGAGCTCATAGTGCTCCCAAATCGCCACTTCGAAGCCGAACTCTTCCAGCTCATGCTGGATCTTGCTCAAATGATCGATGAGTTTCTTAAGGACAAGGCATTGCCGAATGTCGAATCCCCCTTCTTCAAACAACTCTTCCGAAGCCACGTATTTTAAATCCATCTGCTGGCGCGCATGGAAACAGTGAAGAGTCAGCTGCCTAGAGGTCGAGATTTCCTCTTCATGGCTCGACAAGAGAGAAAAACTTGCGATCATCGAGAGAAAAAGAATCAACCGAACCAACGAATTCATGAGCCCCTCTTTTAATTATTTTCGAATTTTAATACGTTTAATGTATTTATAAAACAAAAATAATTCAAAATAGTTTATGGCTGCTCGCTATAACATCGCTTAAATATAGAACAGCCAGAAGTAGAGGTGTCTTTTCCATCATCGAGGTTCTGTTCAATTTTAAGATGCACTTCAGGATGTCCTTGCATATATGCCATGCTCTCAAACACGGCTTTCATACGCTCTTTCTCCGGAATTTTTTTTCTAAAGATCGCTGAAACGAGTTTGAGCACTTCCTGTTCTTGCGCATCCCGTTCTCTCCCCGTCTGAGATGCACCCACAAGAATCGACATCGCACTTGGAATCTCAAGTCCATCGCGATCGATCGTTTCTTTACTCACACGGTTAGCCAAAATTAAGTGAACGTCATGCTCTCGCACATAGTCTTCGTATCTCCTCCAATCTTCATTATGACCTTTCATGAGCACACCACCACTCGGAGGGTTTTCGTGGTTTATGTATCCCCAAAATCTTAGGACAGTATTCACTTTTTCTTGAGTGAGATTTTTTCCTATAACGCAGGCATCCTCTGCGATCCTAAACCCAGAGCGAGCAGCCTCTTCTCGCGAGACAAACACTCTTCCTACTAGAGCATCCGATGCAGCGACATTCATTCCCGACATAAATCCCCCTGTTTTACAAATGAAGACAGCGAAGATAAATTCGTCCCCGATTTTTGTAAAGTCTTAGCTCGCAATACTCAGAGATTCAGCGGGTTCTACTTCGCTTGACACAAACCTATCAGATAGGTTATATTACCTATTAAATAGGTGGATCAAATGTTGGAGTATCTTTTTTCCAATAAGAACGTAGAGAAAATTCTCATGTATCTATGTTTGCATGGGAAAGCAAACGCTACGGAACTCAGTCGCGCATTCAGCTCAGCTCTTGATCCTATTCAAAAGACGTTGCGAAAGCTTGAAGAAGGCGGGCTGCTTGCGAGTTTTCTCGAAGGCAAAACCCGCGTATTTCAATGGAATCCTCGCTATCCCTTCCTCAAAGAAATTCAAGCTCTCGCCAAGAAAGCATACGCATTCTTGCCTCCAGATCTTCAAAAAGCTCACTATCAGTCGATGAAACGAAAACGCCCCCGCAAAACGGGCAAACCTCTTTAGGCACCATGGATTTTTCAAATCGATATAAAAGATCTCAAACGATGGGCAAAAGCCGAAGGATTTGAGAAAAAATTTAATGAATTTCTCCGCAACCTCAAAAAAAATTAAGAGGCTGCTCAGGAAAACTCCATAAGTGTTACAATGCTTCTGTATTTTGGAGGGGTCAATGGAACATGTAAAATTGCAAGATACTATCAAGCGAGAGCCGTTTCCCGGCTGTGTTGTGTATGAATATCCGACAAAAGATTCCGAGATCAATATCGGCGTTGCGGAAATTTCTCACAGATATCCACAACAGGGCTACGCGCTCAATCACAAATGCACCGAAATGGCCTACGTGGTGAAAGGAACCGGAAAACTCGTCACCGACTCGGGGAGCGTGGTTCTTTCCGCCGGCGATGTGGTGCTGATTCCCCGCGGAGAGAAATATTATTGGGAAGGAAAGATGACTCTCATTCTTCCCACCACCCCCGCCTGGTATGTCGAACAACACGCCACACTTGCTCTTACGCAATAGTTTTGTGTGAAATCGCATGTCTTGGTAGAGTTTTCGGGCAACCTTGGAGGGCACTATGTTGATAAGAGAGGTCCCGCTATTCAGGATCGATGGGAAAACCTATGAGCAAGCAGGCGAGCTTAAAGAACAGGTCAAGCACTATGAAGCCGCAAAAAAACTATTCAATGCAGAGAATTCAGGTAGTTGCATTTCACTCGGAATCAGTGCAGCTTCTCCCTGTTTCTCTCCTCTTGCCGCTGCAATCAGCAGTACAGTTGTTTGGTTTGCCACTTCTGTCCTTTGCCACCACAGTGTAAATAAGACGGCGGATAAGGCGAATGCGACTGTTGCAAAAATAAGAGAGCTTATCGCTACTCAAGAAATACAACCGGTTCCGAATGGAGATCAGGAATATTCTGAAATCCGATGGTGTTTTCGCAAAGAGACCAATTATATCCCCGAAGTAACACCTTTAGAGCCGAATCGGTATTGCTAAACAGCCCCTCTCTCGAGATGCGTGTGCTCTTTGTGGTGTCGGGTACAAAACTCTGTGCCATCGACAAATTGGAGGGGAATGTTAGACTTTGTCCGCTGCGTAAAATCAGAATGAAAGTGAAGATGTTCGTAAAATTTTAGAACTTCTTGATTAATGGGAAATAGTTTGACGGTCGAATAAAGCTTTCCTAAATGGCACAAAATAGCTGTTGCAGCTCCCCGAATTTTGTGTGGGTTGTTCTTATTGAAAGGATAATTTCGAGGACTTGAGAGAAGGACCTCGACTTCGACGGCATCCAAAAGCCTTTCACTCACGACAGCTACCGCCTGAAAAC
>Ga0364860_11114_pt1 | contig 10525 bp, 8 predicted proteins | sample ExccelAu500001D4_FD_206916 | JGI IMG/M metagenome (GOLD analysis project Ga0364860, IMG submission 206916) | Enriched cells from Trout Bog Lake Hypolimnion, Wisconsin, USA - BchlTB.Aug20.5000.01 .D4 | ecosystem: Environmental > Aquatic > Freshwater > Lake > Hypolimnion/Profundal zone | place: USA... | reverse complement strand
AACTTGATGTTAGGGTGTAGGGGCTTTTTTGACAAAAGGTATTTTTAGAAAAGCTCTTAAGGGATTTAGCAAGAGATTGTTATTAAATTATCTCCATTCGACAAGGGCATGGATAATCCCCGCTATCCCTAAAATAGCCATGGAATAGGCAGAGACTTTCTGTAAGCGTGAGGCAGTCTTTGTAGACATAGAGGAGACATTTCTATTCACCCAAAAGATATAGACCACCCACCATATGAGGGAGCCGATACCGACACCTAGGACAAGGGGGATTTTTTCTATAACAAACGTATGTGTGTAAGGGATATTAACAACAGCAAAGAGTGCAGCATAGCCGACAATTTTTTTATACGAAGAATTTTAGACAAAAACGACTCCAAATAAAGGAGTGTTATTATGGTTCATTCTACAGATGCTGTACTCTTCGAGATCGATGCTACTATCGATCAACTTCTTGAAAATGCTAAAGCTCTTAAGAAGATCTCTTCTAAAGAACTCTATCAAGAAGAAGTCTCTGCTCTTGAAAGAACTCAAGAGAGTTTGATTGCTCATTTGATTCATATGGATGAAATGCTTAGAAAGAAAGCTCCCACTTCTCAGCAAAAACCCTTACTTGCTGCTAAGGTTCACGATAAACTGGGAAGAGCTGGCTATCTCAATAAGATGTTACAAAAAACAGAGATGGCCGCTTACTTGCAGCCGAAGAAACCTAAAATCCATAAAAGAAAAGCGCTTGCTGAACAAAAGCATTAGAATTGCGCTAAAGCCATGATGGCTGTTTCAAGATCTTTTTTCTGAGGAAGTACCGCATCTTCTAACACCTTAGAATAAGGAATCGCACACTCTACACTCCCAATTCTCGCAATCGGTGCATCAAGATATGTAAAAGCTGTTTCACTCAGCCGCGCAGCAATCTCAGCACCAAAGCCACAAGATTTAGGGGCCTCATGGGCAATAAGCACTTTACCTGTTTTTTGCACAGAAGTGAGTAGTGTCTCCATATCCAGAGGAACAATGGTACGTACATCGATGATCTCTGCTTCAATCCCCTCTTCTTTAGAGAGTTTTTCTGCGATCTCAAAAGCCATCACAGCTGTCATACCCCAGGTAATGACGGTGAGATCGCTCCCTTCTCTGAGAACCTTTGCTTGACCCAGCACTCCCACCTCTTCAGGATGAGGTTCTGCTCTAGCCGAGAACGCTCTTTGACGATATAACCCTTTATGCTCTAAAAAAATCACAGGATTAGGATCACGTATCGCCGCTTTTAATAGTAATTTCGCATCTTCTGCATGGCTGGGGAACACAATCTTAAGACCAGGACAATGGGCTAAAAATCCTTCAATACTTTGAGAATGATAAGGTCCCCCTTGGATATAGCCACCGATCGGCATACGCACCACCACAGGACAATTCCACTCTCCATTAGAGCGATAATGAATACTAGCAAGTTCATTGAAGAGCTGATTAATCCCTGTCCACAAATAATCTGCAAACTGAATCTCTACAACAGGAATATGCACCCCATCAAAAGAGAGACCAATGGCCGTTCCAATAATTGTTGACTCTGCTAAAGGGGTGTTAAAACAGCGAGCTTCTCCAAATTTTTCTGTGAGATGCCTTGTAACTCCAAAAACGCCTCCCTTACCTCCTGCAACATCTTGTCCAAAGACAACAATATGAGGGTTCACACTCATCTCTTCGATGAGTGCATGGTTAAGAGCATCTACCATCACAATAGCATCTTGCTTAGGAGCCTCTAGTTTAACTTCTTCTTGAACAAACGCCTTGGAAATATGCTGACGACATGTCGCTGGATCTGGGAAAGGAATATCTTCTGCACGCTTTGCAGCAGCATCAATATGTTCTTTGACACGCACTCTTAAGGCTTCGAGTTCTTCTCTATGAAAAAGACCCATCTCTACAAGCCATTGCTCATAAGCAACAATAGGATCTCTTGCTTGCTCTTCAAGAATGTGAGTATCTTCTTTATATTTTTTAGGGTCATCACTACTACTATGAGGGCCTAATCTAGGTACGCTAGCAACGATGATCGATGGACCTTTTTCCTCTCTTCCTTTTTTCACAGCTAAGGCCATCGCTTTGGAAACCTGCTCATAATCTGTTCCATCCACTTCATGGGTGGTCAGTCCTTCATACCCTTGAGTGATCTTGGCAATAGATCCACCGGCTGTTTGATCTTTCACAGGGACGGAAATCGCCCATCCATTATCTTGAATGACAAAAATCACACTGAGCTTATGCAAACAGGCATAGTTGAGCGCTTCATGAAAATCTCCTTGCGATGTAGCGCCCTCTCCAGCAGAGACGTAGACAACTTCATCTTTCCCACTATGTCTTAAACCTTTTGCAAGACCTACCGCTTGAAGAAACTGTGATCCCACAACACTCGATTGCACAGGAATGTGTAAACCTTTATGAGAAAAATGTTCTGGCATCATCCTGCCTGAAGAATGGTGTTTTGTAGCTCTACCCATAAATGTACCAAAAAGCTCTACAAGGCAACACCCGAGTCCAATCGCAAAACTTTTATCTCGATAGTAAGGAAATGCCCAATCTTTCCCTGGTATTAAAGAAAGAGCGCAGACAGCACCAATCAGTTCGTGCCCTAGACCATTCATATGGAAGGTACCCCCCTTGTTTTGTTTCACAAGGATCGCCATCTTATCATCCATAAAACGGCTTTGATACATAACCTCAAGAGTTCTCAGACAATGCTCTTTAGCTTCTATCTGCGTTGTAGCCTTGCTCTGATGTAACAGCGCTTCAAGAGCTACATGATGGCGTTTTTTCTCTTGATTTTGAATGCCCATACTTACTTCTCATCTTTCTTAGTTTTTGACTTAATGGGAGTCACCTGCTTAATACCGGCTTGTCTTTTCTTTTCCATTAACTCTTGGATCTCTACTTTTCCTTTGATCGGACGGCCACGTTTCTTAGGTAACACATCTTTAGCGATCCCTTTGACTTTAGATTCCTCTGTAGGAGTTATCACATCAACCCCTTGACTCACTGCTTTAATAATACGCTCTTCTCCTGCACTGCCTAAGTCCCCTTCAGCATCTCGTAGTTTGGAAGAGAGTTGTTGTAGTGACTCCAAACGCTGAGAAAGTGCTTCCAGCCTTGTATCGATTTTCGCTCTCGAACTTCCTCGTAAGCTTGCAATAAGTTGTGCTTCGGTGTCGTATTTAGCAGAGAAAGTAACCGTGCTAGAGTCTGTAAGATAAAGAAATGGACGTGCTGCATGAGGCACTTTGGTATAAATGTCTGCTGTCAGCTGGGGCTCTATCTCCACTTTTTGCGTCTGCTTAGGTGGACGTCCCCTTTTTGGTCTTGGATTCAGAGCTTCATTGGAATAGTAAGTCTTTGATTTTGTCACAATCGCTTCACGTGCTGTGACAAGCTCTTTTGAAACCCTAGGTTCAAAGAGATTTTCTTTCAGCTTCTCTACAACTTTTTTCGATAGCTCCAAATCCTCTTCAAAAACAAACTTAACGCCTTGGTTTCTTAACCATTCAATAATACGAATTCTTGAGCGCTCATGATAGTACTGCTGCCACTTTTCTAGTTCTGTCAAATGGTCATAGATAAACTCTAAGAAATTATCTCTAGCTTCCTTGGACTGAATGACATCTAAAAGTTTTTCTTTAGTATCAATGTCATACACTTTTTCGTTTACAAACCCTTCCATAAATTTTTTCGTCTCAAAAAACGTCATCTTCGGGAGTAAGCAAAAACGCTCTTGAGTCTCTCTTAACTCTTGCTCTAAGGCTGTTAGCTCTTCATTCCCTTTATCTAGATCGACAAAAAGAATAAACCCTTCGACCTTATCTAGATAAAAATCACGCTCATCATCTGATTTAGCAAAAGCATCCATCAGACGGTGAAATTGTAAAATTAAAGGATTTTGAGCTTGTGCATATGCCTGAGTCATCGTCTAAAACCTATGTTTGTTGGATCTATCAATTCTTTTTTTCATAGTCTATCGAGTCAAGAACCATTTTAGCAAAGAAAGTGGTTAAACCCTAATACTAAAAAAATTCCCACTTCTTAAAATTAAAAAGTTTTTTCCTCTATTTCTCAAGTCAAATATTTACTTCTACCTTTTAAAGGGTATAGCCCCAAAGACCCTGATGTTTTTAAAATTTAACTTTTTATGTAAAAAATTATTTGATTTTTCCCAAAATCACCCTCCTTTTCTTTAGACAAAAGGAGCTATCTTCCCTATAATTTATCCCTTTCTAAATGGGGCAGGCAGCCGTTATGAGCGTTTCTGAGAGTATAGCAGTCCATAATCCGCCTATAGCCTATACCCCTTGGATATCCAGTCATTCCCTTGAAACCTCAGCTAAAATCCTCTCTTTAAAGATTGCCTCCTATCTCACAGAGCCTGTCTGTAAAGTGCGTGAATATTTTTATACCTTTTATACACTCAAAGAAACATGTAAAAATACTGCTGAAAAAGTCATTAAAGTCGTTTTCCTCACATGCGGCATCTTTGTCTTTAGCGTATTGACACCCTTTACAGCTCCCCTTGGAATAGCCCTGCGTGGCATCGTCGCCTCTTTGCAATCCAAACCCTATATTTATTTAGAGCGAGAAAAACCAGGGAAGGTGTTGCCAGAGGATAGAATCATCACTCTTGTGTCCCATAATGAGTGCTATATGCCGGGAGGTTATTCCATCTCTGATGGTCAGGTCACGCCCCCTTCTGATAAAACTCGTATGGATGCAAACATCAAGAAAATTCAGCAGCTCAATCCCGATATCGTTTGCCTCTATGAAGTCCCAGATATCTGTGATGCTGAGTATATCTCTTCCCAACTCTTAGACTATCCCTTTCTGATTCCTGTGGCTGGCGTAAGAGCTATTGGCCCCTCTTCGATGATGTATGTCGCAAGCAAATATGAAATAGCCAAAGACTCCATAGAATTCGTGCCTTTTATGAAAGGCCTTGAAGTCACAGGAAGAGCCCAATATTCAGAAAAGGGGTTTTTGTCTTTCGATATCAAACACCCAGGAGCAAAAGCTCCTTTTGCTACCATCATTTCCACCCATTTACAACATTCAGAAGTGCCTGCACAACCAACGGATGATGATAAAAAATCACGTGCTGCAGAGATGTATAAAATTTCTGAGCAGATCCAAAGAAAGATGGCAGAAAACCGTGCCATTATTTTTACAGGTGATTTAAACCAAGAAGAAGCTGAGTTAAAGACATTTTTAGAAAATCATCAAATTACCTGGCTAAAAAGGGATTCTTCAGTCCAAGGAATACCCACTTGGGGTGGAGATGCATGGTGTGCAGCGTTTGAGAAAAAGCCTTTTTCTGGGCCTTTAGTGCTCGACTATACGTTGATTGCGGGTAAGGCAGCCTCCATCTCTACACAAATCCTAGCTGCAGGTTATTCTGGCCTAGAATTCCGACCTACAGCTACTTCTGATCATGAGCTTCTTTTCAGTACTATTGTGATTGACTAAAGCATCCATTCAACCCGGCTCGAATTTCACCTCTTATCAACGGATGAGCTTCTGCCAATAGCCGGTTTATATGCCCAGGCTTGTCATGTATTAATTCGATAAAAAAATATGAATCATTACGAATCTCTGCCTCCACTTCGGCACTAGCTGCTGCTAAAATCGATTGAAGATTTTTAAACCACCAATCCCCAACTATTAATCCCATAAAGAAGGGTTTATTACTACGAATCGCTGCCTGCACTGCGACACTCGCTTGTGCCAAAATCTCATGAATATTTTCTAGATTATGCTGTATTGCAAGGCAAAACAACTGAACCTTCTCTGCAAACTCGCTTGGGTCTTGTTCGTCTTGCATCTTCACCCGTTTATTAACAGGCTCTGCTTCTTGCGTTTGTAATATAGATACCCCTGCGTACTGAGATTGATATAAGCCAGGATGGAAACTCACACTCATATTGAATTTTTAACCGTTTTAAAAAAATCAATAAATACAACATAAGCAGTGCTTGATTAGAATACAACGTGTTTTTATGATAATAAGTGCGTGTTTTATTTAATTTTATATAATTAATTTGTTATTAAAAATTATAAAACGGCATCTTTATGAACAATTCAATTAGCGTAATTGTAATTGAATAGAGCACTTTATAAAAGTGCGCACCTCATGTTTAGAGAAGGAAACTACAAACTTGCTTTCAATAGGCTGTTTTAAGAAATAACACACTTTCTCTGCCACCAAGGCTGCCCTTGAATTACACCTCTTATCCAGGGACTTGCTGCTTTCAAAATCAAATACCTTTCATTTGGATGTCGATGTAGTAAATCTATGAAGAAGGCTTGATCACTCCGAATTGCTGCCCGCACGTCTGCGCTAGCTTCTTTCAAAATCTCGTCAATACACCATGAACGTCTTCGTATTAGCTCCATGAAAAAGGCTTTATCACTCTGAAGCTCTGCGCTAGCTCCTCCCAAAATACGACCCCTATGCTTAGGATATTGATCTATTAGATCTTCCAAAAACTCTTTATCACTCCGAATTTCTGCGCTAGCTTCTTTCAAAATCTCGGTAACATACCCTTGATGTTGTTGTATTAGATATATAAAGAGGATTTTATCACTCTGAATCTCTACCTGCACGTCTGCGCTAGCTCCTCTCAAAATACGACCAATAAACTCAGGATATTGATCTATTAGCTCTTTCAAAAAAGCTTTATCACTCCGAATTTCTGCGCTAGCTCCTCTCAAAATATGACTAACAAGCGCTGGATTGTTTTGTATTGCAATACGACACGCTTGCTTTTCCTCCACTCGATGAGCCAATGTAAGAAAATTGGCACGCTCTGCGGCAGCTGGCTCCCCCGCTTCCTCCCTCTTCGCTCGTTTATTAACAGGCTCTTCCGTTTTAATAAATGTTGCCAGGGCTTCTTTCACTTTGCTTATACATTCTTTGACTAAAATCGTACGCATTGTTTGAGCATCTTCTGGAGAAATTTCTCGGACAGGGTTTCCTGCGCCATCAAGATAATGAGTAGGGAATTCTTCACCTCGGCATAATTCTGCTAACCTATTCGCATACAGCTGTGCACGGTCATTGCGAAACTCAATAACACTCACATCAATAGACGCCATATCTCGCTGTTGCAACCCTACAGAAATAATCTCTAGCGTCCTTTTAACTGCTTCATGGCATCTTGGAACCTCTGCAGCTTGTTGAGTTAATTTATTGACAAGGTCTTGCGCTCGTTCTATGTGGGCCCCTACATAGCGATTTCTGTGCCATTGAGAATCAAAACTAACGCTCATATTTTTCAACCCTCTTTAAAAATCAAAGCGTCTGTTATAGACTATCATTAATTAAAAATACAAAACATTCGTTTTTACAACATAAGTTACTAAAAAATAAGATGTTAATAAAAATCTATTGATTCTACCTATGGAATGATCCAAAACTGGGTATCATCCAACGAACCACCTATGATTAAGAGAAGAAAATTGCAAAATACTCCCTCTCTTGCCATGATAGCGGTGCATGAGCCTTAGGAGATACCATCATGTTGGACATCAAACTCATCCGTGAAAAACCTCTAGAAGTGGAAAAAAAGCTACGCACCAAAGACCCTGAGATTTCTCTCAAATCGATTCTAGATTTGGATGAAAGTGTCAGAAAGCTTAAACATGAAGTAGAAATCTTAAAAGCTGAACGCAATCAAGGCTCTAAAAAGATTGGTGAATATAAAAGCCAAAAAAAAGACACCTCTACGTTGATGCAAGAGGTCTCTGCTTTAGGAGATAAAATCACAAGCTTAGACCACCAGCTAAAATCCACAGAACATCAGATCCAAAATCTTTTAGATATCCTTCCCAACTTGCCCGATGATGATATTAAAATCGCTGCAGAACCCAAAGAAAATGTCTGCATAAAAACCTTTGGTCACAAACCCTCCTTTTCTTTTAAACCTAAAAATCATGTAGAACTGAACGAAAAACTCCATCTATTTGATTTTGTACGCGGCGCAAAAATCTCCGGCGCAGGATGGCCTGTCTATCGCGGTTTGGGTGCACGCCTCGAATGGGCTCTTCTTAACTACATGATTGAAACACATCTAAAAAATGGGTTCGAGCAGTGGATGGTACCCCTGCTTGTCAGACCTGAGATGATGTATGGTTCTGGACAACTACCGAAATTTCAAAAACAACTGTTTAAAATCCATGATGAAGATTATGACCTTTATTTAATCCCCACCTCAGAAGTCGCCATCAATGCTCTTTATTATGATGAAATCTTACCTAGCGACACTTTGCCTAAAAAATATATTGCCTACACCCCTTGTTTTCGTAGAGAAGCTGGCGCTGCAGGTTCTCAAGAGCGTGGACTGATTCGTGTACATCAGTTTAATAAAGTAGAAATGTTTTGTTTTACAAGACCTGAAGAGAGCCAGCAAGTGTTTGAGCAAATGCTCGCCTCTGCTGAAGAAATCTTGCAAGGGTTAGAGCTCCATTATCGTAACATGCTTCTTGTCACAGGAGACATGTCTTTTGCTGCAGCAAGAACTTTAGATATTGAAGTTTTTTTGCCAGGACAAGAGCGCTATTATGAGGTCTCTTCTGTCTCCAACTGCAAAGATTTTCAGGCGCGTCGCTCCAAGATACGCTATAAGACATCTGAGGGACACAACGCTTTTGTCCACACTCTCAATGGTTCAGGGCTTGCCACCTCTCGTCTCATGGTGGCTCTTCTAGAAAATAATCAACAAGAAGATGGTTCTGTTCTTTTACCTAAGGTTTTACAAAAATATCTCGGAGGGATTACAGTCCTGAAACCATGAGATCCACAACTACAGGGCCTATTCTATGATCGACATCGTTGATGATTTTTTTGATTTTTTGCAATACTCCCCCTCTCCCTGGCATGCTACAGAGCAAATCGCTCAGCGTCTTGTGCAGCACGAGTTCACACCTTTAAACGAAGAAGAGCGTTGGGTCGTTAAATTAGGAGGGAAATACTTCATCGAAAGAGGAGGTTCTCTCATTGCCATCACTTTGCCAAAAAAAACACCTACACGGGCTATCATCCATGCTTCTCACACCGATAGTCCCTGTCTAAAAATTAAACCTCATGCAGAGTTTCGCTCTCACAACATGAATTTATTTAGAGTCGATACTTATGGAGGGCCACAACTCAGCACATGGTTTGATCGTGACCTCAGCTTAGCAGGACAAATCTACGTCCACGATGGGAAAAAGATTGTCCCTCATCTCATCTATGCAGACGATCATCCCATGACAATTCCTTCGCTTGCAATACATCTTCAGGAGAAAAATGAAGAAGGAAAGCCTAAACAATATATCGATAAACAAGACCATTTATGTCCTTTGATTTCTCTCACAGAAAAAAAAGTCGATTCCTTAGAAAAAATCTTAAAATCCCATGTCAAATATCAAACGCTATTAGGTTTTGATCTCTATCTTGTGCCTACACAACCTCCTGCATTTATGGGAAGCTCCAAGGAACTGATCGCTGCGTATCGCCTGGATAATTTATCCAGCGCCCACGCTGCTTTAATGGGTCTTTTAGAAGTGGAACACCCTCAAGATACTGTCATCAATGTCTGCGTCTTTTGGAATCATGAAGAGACAGGCTCAGCCTCAAGAGAAGGGGCCGCCTCACCTTTCTTAGAAGAGACTTTAAAAAGAATGTCTTTGCTTCTAAAAATGTCTGAAGAAGATTTTCTAAGAATGAAAAACGCATCTCTTTGTTTTTCTATAGATGTAGCACATAGTTTTCATCCTAACTTCCCTAAACGTTATGACAACGAAGATCATCCTCTCTTAGGAAGCGGGCCGATCATCAAACATCATGCCTCAATGCGCTATGCTTCGACAGCACATTCTACTGCAGCTGCTATTCATTTATGTCAAAAGCATCAACTCCCTTATCAAGAATCTGCAGGCCACTCAGAGGTGCGCGGTGGAAGCACAGTAGGACCGATCACTGCAACATGTATGGGGATTACAACCCTAGATCTAGGCTCCCCTCTTCTTGGCATGCATTCTACAAGAGAACTTGTCGCTACAAAAGACCATCTAGCTTTATCTAAATTTTTAAAACTTGCCTATGAAGAGCTTTAAGATTTTCAGCTTTAAAAAGCTCACGCCAATGCTTACTCTAATCCAATTAGTAATGGTGTTATCTCCTTCTTCTACTACGTTTGCGCAAGCCAATCTTCGAACAGATGTTTCTGTATATGAACGAGGCATTCCCTTGTACTACTGTGATTTGAGAATATGGGCGGACTTCACAAATTTTGGTGATGTCCTTTCTGAAAAAATTGTAGAAAGAATAGTAGGACATCGTATTAGTACAACTTTAAATAAATCTCTTCTTACTGACTGTGGAAAAAGAAAATTATTAGCCCTTGGATCTATTATCCATATGGCCGAAGATCATGATGTTATTTGGTGCTCAGGAATTAATGGTAAACATCCTGATAAAACAGATAAAGAATTTTATCGATTTACTCAG
>Ga0364860_11058_pt1 | contig 10533 bp, 11 predicted proteins | sample ExccelAu500001D4_FD_206916 | JGI IMG/M metagenome (GOLD analysis project Ga0364860, IMG submission 206916) | Enriched cells from Trout Bog Lake Hypolimnion, Wisconsin, USA - BchlTB.Aug20.5000.01 .D4 | ecosystem: Environmental > Aquatic > Freshwater > Lake > Hypolimnion/Profundal zone | place: USA... | reverse complement strand
AACTACTATTGTCAAAAAACAAACCCTAAAAAGTTTGTCTTGCATCCTAGCCAAGATTCAACGGCAATTTATAGTTCAAACAAAGAATCTGGCAAATAGGTCTTGCGCTTTGTTCCCAGCATAAATCGGAAAGAATTGCTCTGTTTAGATTTACGGTACTTGGTGTAAAACTTAACAGCCTTGTCCAATTCAATTTTATTGGAATAGGCCGTATCAATGTCCTCGACAAAGTAATTTACACCTTCTGTAAAAACAGAAAACATGGCTTCATACCAACCACTGGCTCCTCCAACATCGGCCACGTAGTCATTTTTTTTAATCTCAATAAAATCAAGCATTTTTTTGATTGTCTCAGTTTGGTGCCTAAATGCTGCAGTGTCATAGGCAAATCCGTATTTGAAAGGCCTGCTTTTGTTTGAACTATAAATTGCCGTTGAATCTTGGCTAGGATGCAAGACAAACTTTTTAGGGTTTGTTTTTTGACAATAGTAGTTTTGGTGCAAAAAAGCACAAAACACCAAAGTCACCAATAAGTGAAACCTCCGTTTGGAGCAATTCGAGAAATACCTAATCATTTCACTGCCTAAGGTATCAACTGTAAGCCCACTAAAATTTGTCACAGTTGCCTTGTTATCAACGTCGAATTGTGGATAGCCTTCGACCTAAACAGTTTACTAAGGCGACCAATAAATTTGCCACTTTAAATTATATTTTTCAAACTCCGAATTGCCTCAAATGATGATCAAGGTGTTTATAGGTAATCCTGGCCCATTCTTCCTTGGTCATTTTTCCAAAAAACGGATGCTTTTCTGCTTTAAACCCTTTTTCACCCAGTTCTACTAAGGTGCTGAAGGTAGCCAATAGCTCCGATTTTTCCTTTGCAAAGTTTCTAGGATCTGCAACGATATAGGTAGGGTCAGTAGAAGAATTCTTTTGCAGAGGTTTTGGACCAAGCACTGTCTTTTTAATCAACCTTCCAATAATACTCAAAGGATGTGTTTTGACTTTAAAGGTTCCAATTGCTTGTTTTAGTGCAATATTACAATGAGCCAACATCTGGGCGCTGGTCATTTTTCCCCATTGAGGTTCGGAATCTTCTTTAAGCAACTCAATGCGCTGCAAAATAGTTTGTTGGTCGTATGAGTTAAGAATGGTCTCCATTTTCATGAATTAATTTTATAAATTTAATAACGCTTATTTTGTTTCAAAGTTGCCGTTGGATTAAAAATAGATTTAAATTTTAAGTAATAACAACTTTTTTAGTTGCTATTTTTTTCTTATATTCAATTTATATTTTTTCCAACAGCTTATGGCTGTTATTTTTCCATCTACCCACTTTAATCTTTTGACTATGAAAAAATACCTACCCTTCCTCATTTTATTTTTGACGATGACTCAAATTAGTTTGAGTTTTGGCCAAATCAAAGAAATTCAATCACCACTAAAGCAAGGATCGTGTATTTTGACTGTATCTAGTTATGCTGGTACTGCGGGTAACTGCTCCAATTCTTATAGTGGAAAAGCTTCCATTACGGTAACCAATGGCACCTTGGCCTATGATTTTACATGGACAGGTGGGAATATTTCTAATTCTGTAGTACATTATAATACTTCAGGAAAAGATTCCATCACAGGATATATTGCGGGTTCCTATACGGTTATAGTAAAAGACACCAATGGTTGCACGACAAGTAAAACGATACAAATCCCCCAAGCCTCTTCACCTACAATCTCTACGAATACTACCCAAATTGCCTGTATGGGTCAATCTAGCGGAAAAATCAGTGCCTATCCATCTGGAGGAACCCCACCATATACTTACTTATGGTCTGCCAATGCCTCAGGTAACACCAATTCCACCATCAGTAATTTATCTGCCGGCGTATATTCCGTTACACTAACAGATGCCGGGGGATGTTGGACAACTACTACTGCAACAATTATTCAACCAACAGGTACTGCTTTAGGAGTGAGTTTGTATCCAAATAGTGGATCATGTGGCGCATTGGGTTCTATCTCTGCAAATATCTCAGGAGGTACTGCTCCTTATTCCTATTCTTGGAACAATGGCCAAACAACCGCAAACACAACTGGCTTATCAAGTGGGCAATATACATTGACAGTAACTGATTCTAAAGGATGTTCAATAATTAGTTCTACAAGCATATATACTTCTGTTGGAGTTTCAGTTAAAATCAATTCAACTAATCCACTTTGTTCTAGTTCTCCAACAGGTACTGCGACAGCTACCCCTACTGGAGGCGTAACTCCTTATACCTATGGATGGTCAACTGGATCAACAAGTTCTTCCGTAACAGGATTACTTGACGGACCTTATACCTTAACCGTAAGCGATTATTCAGGTTGTACAAGTACTTCTTCTATTTCAATTGTAAGTCCGACCCAAATAAGTCCGACTTTAACACTAATCCCTTCAACTTGTGGGTTAAACAATGGTTCCATTTCTGTGCAAACAACTGGAGGCACAGGAGCCTATACCTATTCTTGGTCAAATGGTCAAACAGGAAGCATTGCAGCAGGGCTACTGCCTAATCCCTATACCGTTACTGTTACCGACAATAACGGTTGTGCAGTGTCAACAACTACCTCGGTTAGTTCAGTCAGTGGGCCAAGTTCCTCCCTGACCCCAACCTCTACTACATGTGGTCAATCGAACGGAAAAATTTATTCCACAATTACAGGTGGAACAGTTCCTTACACGTACTTATGGTCAAATAATCAAAAAAGCAATATAGCGACAAATGTTTCGGTGGGCAACTATACTTTAACTGTAACGGATGCGAACGGATGTTCCTCAACCGCCACTACTCAAGTGGATAGCATAGCCGTTCCTAAAGCAACAATTCAAGCTGTTACCAATGTCAATTGTAACGGTGGAGCTAATGGAAGTCTTACTGTTTTTGCATTAAGCGGTACAGCTCCTTATAATTACTCGTGGTCAGGAACGGCCAATTCAAATAACTCCTCTGCGACAGCCAACAACTTAGTTGTCGGCACCTATACAGTTAGAGTAACTGACGCCAATTCATGTATTGCTACTACCTCAGCTAACATTACACAACCTTTAGCATTGGATTTGAAACCAACCCCTTTAACGACAATCACATGTAATAACAGTTTAGGTTCGATTTCAACTACACTTTCCGGAGGAAGTACTCCATATACCTACTTATGGTCAACAGGAGCAACAACCCAAAATATTACTGCTTCCACAGCAGGAACTTATACAATAACAGTTACTGATAACAATGGATGTTCTAGCACATCAACGGCCATTGTGGTGGCTAATACATCGGCCCCAACGATCGATGCAGCAAAAACCATTGTAAAGTCAGTAAGTTGCAATGGGCAAAGTGATGGAGTCATTACTTTATCTGTCTCGTCTACAAATGATCCTCTATCTTTTACTTGGTCAGCAGGTGCAACAGGTTCAGCAAATGTAAATAACCTTACTAGTGGAGGTTATACCGTGACCATTACCGATAACAATTCTGGTTGTATGGTTGTTCAAGCATTTCAAGTAACTCAACCCGAAAAACTTACCGCCAAATTTACTGGCTCCACAAATTTACTCAGCGGTTGCAATGGCAATTTAAGTGCAGAGGCAAGTGGAGGCACTTCACCATACACTTATTCTTGGAGCAATTATTACAATATACCTGTGGTTACCAATGTCTGCCCTGGCAATTACGCGGTGACAGTTACTGATGCTGGTGGATGCACTGCAATTAGCAATGCCTCACTCAAATTAGATTCAGTTAACTTTCCAACTCCAACCCCTTTGGTTATTTATATGAATTTAACAGATGCCTCTGGCCCTGCTGTTTGTGATGGCGCTGCTAATCCTTTTGTTACCGGCGGCACCCCTCCTTACCAATTCCTTTACTCAGACCAATTGATTACACAAACCCACCAAGGCCTTTGCCCAGGGGTATATAGTTTAAAGGTGACCGATTACAAAGGGCAAAAGGATTCGGTTTCTTTCGTTATTTCTAGTCCTAAAACAACCTATGTAGATTCTTCAAAGAAAAATATCGCTTTGACTGACTCGGTAATTAAAGCAACCCTGAACACCAAAGCAGTAAAAAATTGCCAAGCATTTAACACAAGTATAGATTCTATTCGTATTCGTGATTACAATTTGATTAACGGAACAGATTCTGTAGATGTAAACTGGTACATTTTTCACAAGACGGCAGTTGACAGTATTCATCAGCATTATCCAATCAGTGTAGCAGGTGTTTATACAGTTATTTTACAATTATACTGTGCATTGCCGATCGCTAAAACTGAGGCTGTAGCGGGAGTATTAAAGGGTGTAGGGCATGTGTACATTACACCCGAAGCATTGACAACTGGCATTTCCAGCCTGGCTAATAATTTCAAAAATCCTGCTGCATTGGTCTTCCCTAATCCCTTCAATTCAACAGTCACTATTCAATTCTCTGGCCAAAGCAAATACACCATTCAGGTTTATGACATAACCGGCAATAAGGTAATGGAAAATGTAAATGGCAATTCCACTGTCTCCACCCAAATTTTGGATCTTAGCAAATTAAAGGCAGGTACTTATTTGCTCAATATTATTACCCCAACTGCAATCGAATACCACAAATTGGTAAAGGCCAATTAAGCACTCCAATGCTCCTTATGACCCAATTTAATCGTATTGTCGGTAAATTTAATTTTCTCCAAAACGATACCCCAATTGTAACCTGGCATTCCCAACGAAAGTGGGAATGCCTTTACGTATAAGGCTTTCTGTAAGGTACTCAAGTCTTTTTCAGCTAAAAGTGTACCTGAAAGTTGGATGCCTTTGGCGTGAAACACTGTTTTATCCATTGTCAGAATCGTACCTGCCACCGGAGCCCCACTAACGATCAATTCATCATGTAAGGTGCCTTTAGAGGACTTGAAAATTAAGGTGTTCGACGTCTCGTGCAAAACATAAAAACAGGAAATACAATGAGGGCTTCCATTGGGCATAACAAAACACACCGATGAAAGGGTGTGTCCAGTTATGAAAGAAGCGATTGTTTGAGGTAGTTCGGCTAATGGAAAGGACATAGGTTAATTCGGTTTTAAAGTGCTAGTTTAATCAGACCACTAGTAATGTTAAAGTTCCGAATAAGTTTTCAAATCCCTTCGCCTAATTGACTTAAACTAAATTTTCTTAGAGATTGTTACCTCAGGGTTTATTGTTTTTTTAACCTCCCCATTTTTTGACTCATTCAAATTAGTCAAATTGTTTTGGTATTGATGACCAGCCAACGACTCCATATTGTTTAGTGTAGCCTTGCTTTGCTTGGTCAAGCTATTTATGAAATTACTAATTCCATCCAATGTGTTTTGTTGGATATCTAAGTTAATTTCCATCTGTTTATGGGTTGCATCAGTTATGGTCTTGATGTTAAAGCACGAATTGAACAACTTAATGCCGATGTTCAAATTCTTGTTGTAGCTGTCAACCATTTCTGTGGTTAAATTTTTTTCAGCTTTGTTTTCTGTTTCCATTTTTTAGGGTTTTATTTGAGTTGTTTATTACAAAGTTGAAATGTAGGCTTTTTAATTTGCATTAACCTTGGCAATTACTTTTTATGCGGATTAAATCAATGACACCAATCATGTATTTAACTAAAAGCTAATGGTCCTGGTCTCGATAATTTTATTTATCATTCTAAAATCTTATTTTCGTTCATCTCACTTTTTCATTCCACCTAAAAAACATTTCTACCCTAAAGCCCAACCCACTCCAATTCTCACTCCAATTCTCACTCCAATTTTTATTCTTACAATTAGTCCTATGATCCTCAGAGTTTTCAATTTTCGCACCATTCCACTCCGCGCCATTCAACTTAACACCATTCGCATTCGTACCATTCGCCTTCGCGCCATTCCACTCCGCGCCATTCCACTCCGCGCCATTCCACTCCGCGCCATTCAACTTTATTCTGCTCCTATCCAACTTTTTTTACCACGACTAAAACGCGCCTATCTAGTTCTAACTTGTTCTAGCATAATCTTTTCCTCACAAGCCTTTGCCTGGGGCTCCAAGGGGCATCAAATGGTCGCGCAAATCGCAAAAGCATATCTAAATCCAGGTGTCAATGCCAAGCTAGAGAAGTACCTTGGCGAAGACATCGTTAAAGCCTCCACCTGGATGGATGAAATTAGGTCAGACCATACCATGAATAGATTAAAGCATTGTCATTATATCAATATCCCCAAGGGAGCAGACTACCAGCCAAACGCAAAAGTCAATATCGTCAATGAATTAGACCGTATTCAAGCAGACCTCCGCACCATTGCTGCCTTAGATCCTGAACAACGCACCATGGACCTCAAAGAACTGATACATCTGGTAGGAGATATAGGACAACCCTTGCATTGTGGCTATGGTGAAGACCATGGCGGAAACGAAATTTTAGTAACCTATCAGGGCAAAGAAACAAACCTCCACAAACTATGGGACTCTTCCCTCCTGCACGACCATGAAAGCGAAATTGACAATTTAATCAAGCGACTTCAGGTATCACTTACCGAGACCGAAAAGAATACCATTTGGCAATCTAAAATACTCACCTGGGTCAATACCTCTCGCAGCTATCTTCCGTTGGCCTATTCCTTCAAAGACAACACCATCGATCAAGCCTACACCAAAAAGGCAGAGGAAGTCATCGCTGCCCAATTGTTTGTTTCAGGTCTAAGGTTGGCTGGAATATTAAATGAGGTTTTTAAGTAGAATTTGCATGCGATAATTCAAGAGGCATTCGACTCAGTTCAAGAAATCCAAGCATTTTTGTTAACTAATTGATTGTCAAGTTGATGTGGCAAATCTATTGTTATTTACCCTAATTTTGATACAAGTTTTTGATTAAATTACCCTAATTTTGATACAAATTTAATTTAAAATTACCCTAATTTTGTGACATGTTTAGTCGCAATATTTTAACAGCCCTAAGGCATTGGGCATCCAAAACTGACCGTAAACCCCTCGTAATTAGAGGAGCAAGGCAAGTAGGCAAGACCACAGTTGTCAATCAATTTTCCAAAGAATTTGATCAATATTTGTACTTCAATTTAGAATTATTAGAGAACAGGCGACCTTTCGAATCATTTACTACTGTCGAAACGCTGGTACGGTCCTTATTCTTTTTGCAAAACAAACAATATGATCCATCAAAACGGATTTTGATTTTTATTGATGAAATCCAAGAAGTGGTAGAAGCGTTCAATATTTTAAGGTATTTCTATGAGGAGGCTAAAAACTTATATGTAATTGCAGCTGGTTCACTTTTAGAGTCCTTATTCAAAAAAAATTTAAGTTTCCCTGTTGGACGAGTAGAATACTTAGTTTTGCGTCCAGTTTCGTTCCAAGAGTTTTTGGGTGCAATTGGTGAGCCACAAGCCGCAGATGTTTTACTCCAAGTCCCATTGCCAAAATTTGCTGAAGATAAACTCTTTCAACTATTTCATCTTTATGCGCTAATTGGTGGAATGCCAGCGATAGTTCAATCCTATGCAGAGAAAAGAGATTTGGTGGGTTTGAATACTATTTACGAATCGCTATTGGTTTCTTATTTCGATGATGCGGAAAAATATGCATCAAGCAATGCTCAAGTTCAATACCTGCGACATATAATTAAGGCAGCTCCATTTGAAGCAGGAAAGCGCATTAAACTTCATGGGTTTGGTAAATCCAATTATGGAGCTAGAGAGATGGGCGAAGGTCTTCGTGCACTTGAAAAAGCCTTCCTCCTGCAATTGGTATATCCACAGTCATCATCTCAATTGCCATTGCAAGCAGATTTAGGAAGATCACCTCGTTTGCAGTTTTTAGATTCAGGCTTGATGAATTACCAATTGGGAATTCAAAAAGAAATAGTCGGGACCAAAGACCTTGGTTCGGTTTACCAAGGCACATTAATGGAGCATCTTGTAGGGCAAGAATTATTGGCAAGTAAATACAATGTATTCAATGAACTCCATTTTTGGGTGAGAGACAAGCCAACTTCCTCCGCTGAAATTGATTTTATTTATGCATTTGATGGTTTGTTAATTCCGATTGAGGTCAAATCCGGAAAGGCCGGAAAACTTAAGTCATTACACACTTTCATGGATCTTGCTCCCCATAATTTAGCAGTCAGAATATTTGGAGGAACTTTAGCAGTAAACAAAGTCGAAACTCCAAAAGGCAAAGAATTTTATTTAATGGACTTACCCTATTTCTTGGTTTCTCAACTAGATGTCTATTTAAAGTGGTTACTTGATCTTAGCCAACATGGATTTGCCGAGAATTTTCTCTCTTAATTTTCCCCTACCAAGTTCACCAAGTACTTCGAAAAGGCCAATAACTTAGACTCCTCAAAGCGGCGAGCCATCAGCTGTAACCCAAACGGAAGACCATTGCTGTGTTTGCCAACAGGTAATGAAATGGCCGGAAGGCCTGTGATATTGGCTTGAACCGTAAAGATATCCTCTAAATACATCTTAATCGGATCAGCAGTGTTTTCTCCAAACTTAAATGCTGTACCAGGAGTGGTAGGCAATAAAATCAAATCATAATCTTTCAAAATAGCTTCCGTCTTATCTCTCAACAAGCGGCGAACCTTTTGTCCTTTAGAGTAGTAAGCATCGTAATAGCCCGAGCTCAACACAAAGGTACCAAGCATAATGCGACGTTGCACCTCTTTGCCAAAGCCTTCACTGCGCGATTTTCTAAAGGTAGAATCAAGGTCCGAAGCATTAGGGCTGCGGTATCCAAAGTTTAACCCTTGGTAGCGCGATAAATTAGACGAAGCCTCAGCAGTCGTCAACACATAATATACAGGAACCAAATAATCTAAATACGGAAAAGACGCAGGCTCAACCACATGACCAGCTTTCTTTAAGGTCTCAATCACCCCAAGGCTGCGCGCCTTGACTTCTGGGTCAAGTCCATCCTTCTCCAGGCAATCGCTCAAATAAGCAATGCGCAAAGGTTTGACAGCTTGTTGCAACTCCTCGCTGTATTTCGGAACCGGACGAGACGACAATGTTCCGTCCATACCATCCTTACCCGACATCACCTCCATAATCAATGCAGCATCTGCTACATTCTTTGTCAACGGACCAATTTGGTCAAATGACGAAGCATAAGCAATTGCTCCATAGCGAGAAACCCTTCCATAGGTAGGTTTCAGGCCGACAATACCACATAACGAGGCGGGCTGCCGGATAGATCCACCTGTGTCAGTCCCCAGGGTGGCCAGACACAGGTCTGCGGCTACCGCCGCTGCAGCCCCCCCAGATGAGCCTCCCGGCACATAAGCAGTATTCAAAGGATTCAACACATTGCCAAAGGCAGAGTTCTCATTCGAGCTACCCATGGCAAACTCATCACAGTTACAACGCCCAATTACAATGGCATCTTCGTTCAACAAACGCTCCACCGCTGTGGCAGTAAAAAGCGAAACAAAACCATCTAAAATTTTTGATGAAGCCGAAACTTTATGGTCTTTGTAGCACAAATTATCCTTGATACCAATCACCATACCCGCAAGCTTACCCGCAGAGCCATTCTTAATGCGAATGTCAAGTGCCTTGGCTTTTTCCAAAGCCTCTTGGGCAAACACCTCTAAAAAAATATTCAGGTGCTTGTTCTTTTCAATTTTAGTCAAATAATCAGCAACCAATTGTTCAACCGTAAGGTTGCCATTGGACAAAGCAGATTGAATCTCCTGAAAAGAGGTAAAGTTCGTCATGCTCAATTACAGCTAGGCAATTGTTTAAAGTGCTAAGTAAATAGCGCTATTAATGTTTTTCTTCTGGGGTAGTAGGTTTTTTATCGTCATCAACGCCATTAGAAGCGTCTTTAAACTCCTTAATACCTTTACCAAGGCCCTTCATCAACTCCGGAATCTTCTTTCCACCGAACATCAACAAAATAACCATAACGATTAGCAACATTTCAGGTCCACCAAGACCAAACATGCCCAATAAAACAGATAGTGTCATGTGAATGATTTAAAAACGCAATAAAAATTATTCATTAAAGGTAATTAATTTTTACGTAAGAAGTCTTTAATGAAGTAATAGATTGCCCCTACCAATGAAACCAAGGTAAAAACAAGGGTAAAAACCGGAAATTGATGAATACCAAAGAATGCATCCAACTTAATCCCTACAAGCAACCCAACCCCAATCATGGCACCCATCTGAAGTCCCATACCCGCATATTTACCCAAAATTTGGGCATTGCTCAAGGGTTTGGGCTTATCTGGTTTTGATGGGTTTTGTTTATTTTGATTTTCCAGAGGTGGCTGCATTGACATTGCTCAAAGCATCTTTAGGAAGACCACCCATATTGCAAGTACCCGAGAAAGAAGCCCCAGGCTCCACCTGAAACTTACCAGTGGTAATGTCCCCAGCCAACTTAGCACTTGATTTCAAGGCCAATAATTCAGTTACTGAAATTTTACCTTTGATATTGCCCGAAACATCCGCATTTTGGCAAACGATATCGCCTTCAAT
>Ga0364860_10978_pt1 | contig 10630 bp, 10 predicted proteins | sample ExccelAu500001D4_FD_206916 | JGI IMG/M metagenome (GOLD analysis project Ga0364860, IMG submission 206916) | Enriched cells from Trout Bog Lake Hypolimnion, Wisconsin, USA - BchlTB.Aug20.5000.01 .D4 | ecosystem: Environmental > Aquatic > Freshwater > Lake > Hypolimnion/Profundal zone | place: USA... | reverse complement strand
CCGGTAATGGTGATGCAATCACCATGCAAGAGGCCGGCATCTAATAAAATCTTCATGACTTGTGGAATGCCGCCAGCTTGATGTAAGTCAGTTGCTAAGTAGGTGCCAGAGGGTTTCATATCCACAAGGACGGGAACTTGTTTGCGAATGCGCTCAAAGTCATCAATCGTCCAATCAATCTCAGCAGCGCTAGTAATAGCGAGGTAATGCAAGACAGCGTTAGTAGAGCCACCAACGGCCATGATGACGCTGACAGCATTCTCAATGGATTTCTTGGTAATGATGTCGCGTGGGCGTAAGTTATTTTTAATGGCCTCCACTAAGACGCGTGCTGATTCTGCAGCGCTAGCTACTTTTTCTGCATCTTCGTTAGCCATCGTTGAAGAGTAGGGCAGGCTCATGCCTAAAGCTTCGAAAGAGGAACTCATCGTATTGGCTGTATACATTCCGCCGCAAGAGCCACTACCAGGACAGGCGTGCTGTTCAACACCTTTCAGATCTTCTTCACTCATTCTGCCGGAAGTAAATTCTCCAACAGCTTCAAAAGCGGAAACGATATTGAGTTCTTTCCCTTTAAAGTGGCCTGGTTTGATCGTGCCACCATAAACATAGATTGCCGGAACATTAGTGCGCGCAATCGCCATCATGCCGCCTGGCATATTTTTATCGCAACCACCGATCACAACAACACCATCTTGCCAAAGACCGTTCACGCAAGTCTCGATACTGTCGGCGATCACTTCACGAGAAACTAAGGAGTACTTCATGCCTTCGGTTCCCATGCCAATGCCATCAGATACGGTAGGCGTGCCAAACATTTGCGCTTTAGCGCCAGCTTCTTCTAGCGCCGCAACTGCAGCGTCTGTTAATTTTTGTAAGCCACTGTTGCAGGGCGTAATCGTTGAGTGACCGTTGGCAACACCAACCATGGGCTTGGTGAAATCCTTTTCTTGGTAACCCATCGCGTAATACATTGACCGGTTGGGTGCGCGAGCAACTCCTTCGGTGACATTGCGCGAGCGTTCATTGAGGCGTTTCATGCGGTAATTACTCCAGAAAAGGGATTTGTCGAAAGGCTCTATTGTGCCGTGAGAAAGGGCTTGCTGTACCCCACGTAGATCAAGATGCTTCTCGTTTAAATATTGCACTGCAATATTTAATGACTTAAAAAGTACCTATTTCTTTGATATTGTTGAGTAAATATTAGCTATAAGGCTAATATCCTTCAAAAAACAACTGCAGTACATTGGCACATCTATTAATTTTTCTTTGAATTCAATGACTAAATCTGCCGGCCATATCTATTTAATTGATGATGACGAGTCTATGCGGACCTCATTGACCAGAATGTTGCGTGAAGTTGGCTATATGGTTGAAGACCACTCGTCTGCACTGACATTTCTAGAAAAATCTATTCCGGTCTCACCTGCTGTGATCTTGCTCGATATGCAGATGCCAGACATGACTGGGCTCGATCTTCAGGAGAAATTGCTGCAATTAGGGCGTAAAACGCCGATTGTGTTTGTTAGCGGCCAGAGCCACCCCCATCAGATTGTTAAAGGCCTGAAGAAGGGCGCATTGGATTTTCTCTTCAAACCCTTTAACTTGGAAGACTTGCTCAAAGCAGTTGCAGAGGCAATAGATTTTGATCGACGTCAACTCAAGCGTGTTTCCCAGGATGTGGAAACTAAGAAGGACTACGCAAACCTCACTCCACGTGAGAAGGAGGTTTGCTCATGGCTGGTCCAAGGCCTTCTCAATAAGGATATCGCCGTAAAACTGGGTACTACCGATGCGACGATCAAGGTTCATAAAGCAAGGGTAATGGACAAAATGCACGTCGATTCGGTGCAAACATTGGTTAAGAAGTTCCTTGAATCTGATTTGGGTGACCTAGAGCTGGACTAATCAGAAGTTAGCTCTTAGGTGAATTGGTGTAATGGTAGATAAGTACTAATATCCGTATTAGCATTAATATTTCAAACTAGATCAATGGCTTGCACCCTAAGCTGGCAATATATTTTTGAGACCGAGTAAGTGAATCCAAAATCTAAGCTGCCCGAGATTCGAAATGGGGCCTTTACTAAGGCCCGGGAAAAGCTTGGTTTAAGTATTAAAGATTTGGCAGGTCAAGCATGTCTTTCTAAGCACCAAATAGAGCAAATTGAAAATGGTGAAATGGGTTCCTTCTATGGCGCTCAGATTAAAGTGACTGCCGCTAAAAAAGTAGCAAAGCTTTTAGGGCTCAGTGAAGAAGATGCATTCAATCACGGCGAAGTTGTCGAACTCAAAAAAGAAATCGCTGCGATACCAGAAGAGCCTAAAAAATTAGTGGTGGCGGAGACAAAACAAAACCAAGAGCCAGAGCAAAAACAAAACATCAAAGCAACTCCAGTAAAGGCGGCCTTTACTTTTTCTGCGCTTGGGGCATCGAACCCAAAACAGCCGCCAAAGAAGCGCCTCTTTATTTGGCTCAGTTTGATTACGGTAGTAGTGTTTTCTGTTGTGAACTTGCGCCCACTTTTTTTCCCCGAAAAGCCAGAAGAAATCATTGTTGTTAAAGAGGAAATTATTGAGCAACCTATTGCCGATGCAAAAGTTTCTGAGACCGTTCCCGCTCCTACCTCAGCGCCTGTCATAGCCGCTGCCCCTGTGCCAGCCCAGGTGACCAGTGATGTTCCTGCAAATGCAGAGGCTTGCCCCGTAGCAGATGCAATAGTGCCAAGTTACAAACCTTTGTCACCTAGAAAGCCAGCTGATCTGGTCTATGTGCAGTCCAAAACAAAGCAGGTCGTTTGCGTAGTGGATGCTTCAGGTAAGACTCAAAATAAAACAATCGATCCCAATTTGGGAGCATCTTTTTACGGAACTCCACCCTTTAAAGTTTTGAGCTCAGGGCTCGCCCAGGTGGATGTCTATTTTCAGGGAGCTAAAGTGCGCCCTGCAAACTTAGATGGTAAAACCATTTTGTTGGAGGCGGGTGACATCAGTCAGCCCGCGGCCCCTACGGATTCTGGGTTCCGCTAAATTCTTAAACAGCTGATTCGTTGGTTTCACCAGTACGAATGCGAATAGCCTGCTCAATTGGGCTAACAAAAATCTTGCCATCTCCAATTTTGCCAGTGTGAGCAGCTTTTGTAATCGCTTCAATCGCAGCATCAACGAGATTGCCGGGTACGACCACTTCCACTTTTACCTTAGGCAAAAAGTCGACGACGTATTCGGCGCCGCGATAGAGCTCGGTATGCCCCTTTTGACGTCCAAAGCCCTTTACTTCAGTAACGGTAAGGCCGGTAACGCCCACTTCCGCCAAAGCTTCGCGAACTTCATCCAGTTTGAACGGTTTAATGATTGATGTAATGAGTTTCATGTAATTCCCCCTAATGCAGTAATCATACCTAGAACTGACCCACTTGCCAAAAAGAAGGCGCCTGAGCCGCTATTTAGCTATATTTAGGCTCTAAAGCGAGATGTAATAGGGTAGCGCCAATCGCGGCCAAAGGCACGCGTAGTGACTCTCACGCCAGGCGGTGCTTGGCGACGCTTGTATTCATTGAGTTTAATGAGGCGAGTGACCTTTTCAACGCTTTCAGGATCAAAGCCTGCGGCAATGATTTGCTCGATGGATTGATTCTGTTCCATATAGCGCTCAACGATCCCATCGAGCACTTCATAAGAGGGAAGACTGTCTTGGTCTTTTTGGTCGGGACGTAATTCAGCGGATGGCGCGCGCGTCAGAATGCGCTCCGGAATGATTGGAGCAATGCTATTGCGATAGGCGCACAAGCGATAGACCAGCGTTTTGGCAATATCTTTGATCACCGCAAAGCCACCGGCCATATCGCCGTAAAGAGTGCAGTAACCAACGGCCATTTCACTCTTGTTGCCAGTAGTTAAGACCAGGCGACCTGTTTTATTAGAGAGTGCCATCAGTAGGGTGCCACGCACACGAGCCTGAATATTCTCTTCAGTGGCATCGATCTTTAAGCCTTTAAATTGCTCGGCCAGGACTCTCTCAAAGGCATCTACAGGCTCGCTAATCGGAATTTCGTCATATTGAACATTCAAGTTCTTAGCCATCTCGCGCGCATCAATCCAAGAGATATCAGCCGTATAGCGGGAGGCCATCATGACAGTGCGCACCTTGTCTGCACCTAAGGCATCGACTGCAATCGCTAATACCAAAGCGGAGTCAACGCCACCAGATAAACCAATGATGACGCCAGAAAAACCATTTTTTTGAATATAGTCACGCACACCCAACACAAGGGCTTGATAGGCTTGAGCTTCAACGCTGAGTAGTGAAGTGATGAAGCCTTTTTCTAACTCACCTTGACTGTCAAGATTGACAAAGCCAAGTGCACTTTCAAATTGCGGCATAGCCATTGCTAGCTCGCCTTTGGAATTGAGCGCGAATGAACCACCATCAAAGACCAACTCATCTTGACCGCCAACAGCGTTCACATAGATCAGCGGCATTTTGGTCAGGGCAATATGTTGGCGCAACACTTCAATGCGTAATGCTTCCTTTTGCAAATGGTAAGGAGAGGCATTGGGTACGAGTAGCACTTGAGCACCTGCGCTATGGGCCTGTTTTGCAGGACCTGCATGCCACGCATCTTCACATAGAATCAGCCCATATTGAATGCCATCGCATTCGAAGACACAAGCTTGATTGCCGGGAACGAAGTAGCGGACTTCGTCAAACACTTCGTGATTAGGCAGCTCTTGTTTTGCATAGCCCGCAATCACTTTGCCATCACGCAGGACGGAAGCGAAATTTTGTAAACCAGCGGATGTTTTTTGAGGGTGACCGACAATGACTGTAAGACCCGCAAAGCTTGCAAGCTCCAGCATCAATGTATCGAGTTGCTGCTGAGCTGCATGAATAAAAGCGGGGCGCAACAATAAATCTTCTGGGGGGTAGCCAGTGAGCGAGAGCTCTGGCGTTAGAACAAGTTTGGCGCCTTGTTTAAAGGCATTTTCTGCTGCTTGGAAAATGAGCTGCGCATTCCCTGCCAAATCACCCAGCAGTGGGTTGATTTGGGCTAGGGCGATTTTTTGCGAGCTCACTCCCAATTACAAAGCCTTTGATAATAAATATATGTACAAATTACTGATGTGCTTTGTTGTAACGCTCGATGCCTTCCAGAATTTCTGTATGGGCATCAGCAACACCAAACCAACCATTTATTTTTACCCACTTACCTGGCTCAAGATCTTTGTAGTGCTCAAAGAAATGTTGGATTTGGTTTAAACGTAATGGGTTGATATCTTCTGGTTTTTGCCAATGTGTGTAGATTGGCAAAATTTTATCTTCTGGAACGGCCAACAATTTTGCATCTTGACCGGCTTCATCTTCCATCTTCAGTAGGCCAATTGCACGGCAACTGACTACAACACCTGGAATAAGTGGGAATGGGGTGATCACGAGAACGTCAACCGGATCTCCATCGCCAGCAATCGTCTTATTGATGTAGCCATAGTTGCAGGGATAGTGCATTGCAGTACCCATGAATCGGTCAACGAAAATAGCGCCACTTTCTTTATCCACCTCATACTTGATTGGATCCGCATTCATTGGGATTTCAATGATGACGTTGAAGCTTTCAGGGATCTTTTTACCTGGTTTGACGTTGTCAAGACTCATACATACTCCGAATAGTGATTGGTAAATACCCTGATCCTAGTAAGGGCCCAGAGTAGTGATTCTGCTACATACTTATAAAGCTTATTGACTCTAGTTTAAAGCTTTCAGAAACCAGATCTGCATAGGCGCTAGAAACAAAACATTAAAAAATTAAATTTTAGGGAGTTCAAGCATGAGTAACGTCACTTTAGGCTTGTATTTTGCCTTGGCTTGTGGTGTCCTGGCCGTGATTTACGGTTTTGTGATGCGCGGCTGGATTTTGAGGCAAGATGCCGGTAATGCCAAGATGCAAGAAATTGCAGGGGCAATTCAGCAGGGCGCAGCAGCTTATTTATCGCGCCAATATAAAACCATCGCCGTTGTCGGAGTCGTTCTGACAATCTTAATAGCCCTCTTTTTGGACTATGCAACTGCACTTGGGTTTGTCGTTGGCTCTGTGCTTTCTGGGGCTTGCGGTTTTATTGGGATGAATGTCTCCGTAAAAGCAAACGTGCGTACTGCACAGGCTGCAACTAAGGGCATGAATGAAGCCTTGAACGTTGCCTTTAAAGGTGGCGCGATTACCGGGATGTTGGTTGTCGGCCTTGGACTGCTCGGAGTTGGACTCTTCTTTATGTTCTTGGTATCGATTGGTGCCGGACAAGATCTCTCATCGGTATTGCACCCATTGATTGGTTTGGCTTTTGGTTCTTCATTGATTTCGATCTTCGCTCGTTTGGGCGGCGGCATCTTTACCAAGGGCGCTGACGTTGGTGCTGACTTGGTCGGTAAAGTTGAAGCCGGAATTCCGGAAGATGATCCACGTAATCCAGCTGTGATTGCAGATAACGTTGGCGACAACGTCGGTGACTGCGCCGGTATGGCGGCTGACTTATTTGAAACCTATGCTGTGACTTTGATTGCCACGATGGTGCTAGGTGCATTAATGGTGACAGGTGCGCCTGTTGCTGCGATTGTTTACCCATTAGTTTTAGGTGGCGTCTCTATCATTGCCTCCATCATTGGTTGCTCATTTGTAAAAGCAACACCTGGTATGAAAAACGTGATGCCAGCCTTGTATAAAGGCTTGATTGTTGCTGGCGGACTTTCACTCATCGCTTTCTACTTTGTAACCAACTTCATCATGCCTGATGACGCTTTGGGCATCCCTGGTAGTCAGTGGCGTTTGTTCGGTGCCACCATTGTTGGCTTGGTACTGACTGCAGCATTGGTATGGATTACCGAGTACTACACCGGCACACAGTTCAAGCCAGTACAACATATTGCTGAAGCTTCTACCAAAGGCCACGGTACCAACATCATTGCTGGTTTAGGCATCTCCATGAAGTCGACTGCTTATCCGGTGATATTTGTTTGCGCTGCTATCTATGCGGCTTATTGGTTAGCTGGCATCTACGGTATTGCGATTGCAGCAACTGCCATGTTATCGATGGCTGGTATTGTTGTGGCCCTTGATGCTTACGGCCCAATTACTGATAACGCAGGCGGTATTGCAGAGATGGCTGGATTGCCACAAGCTGTTCGTGACATTACAGATCCATTGGATGCTGTTGGTAACACTACCAAGGCTGTGACTAAGGGCTATGCCATTGGTTCCGCCGGTTTAGCAGCCTTAGTGCTTTTTGCTGACTACACCCATGCACTAGAATCTATCGGTCAACAAGTTTCTTTTGACTTGTCCAATCATATGGTGATCATCGGCCTCTTTATTGGCGGCATGATCCCTTACTTGTTTGGTGCGATGGCAATGGAAGCGGTAGGTCGTTGTGCAGGCGCAGTGGTTGAGGAAGTGCGTCGTCAGTTCCGCGATATCCCAGGAATCATGGAGGGTACTGCTAAGCCTGAATACGGCAAGGCTGTGGACATGCTGACTTCCGCTGCAATTAAAGAAATGATTGTTCCTTCACTATTACCAGTGGTAGCACCAATCGCTGTAGGTCTCTTACTAGGACCTGCTGCTTTAGGCGGCTTACTCATGGGTACGATCGTGACCGGCTTGTTTGTAGCGATCTCGATGTGTACTGGTGGCGGTGCTTGGGATAACGCCAAGAAATATATCGAAGAAGGAAATTTCGGCGGCAAAGGTTCTGAAGCGCATAAAGCAGCAGTGACTGGTGATACTGTAGGCGATCCCTACAAAGATACTGCCGGCCCAGCTGTTAACCCGCTGATTAAGATCATTAACATCGTGGCATTGCTGATCGTGCCATTGTTGCCAATGGTGCGTTAATGCAATAACAGAGCAGCACAAACAAAAACGCCTAGCAATGCTAGGCGTTTTTTTTTGAATTTCAGGCTTGACACAAGGTAGTTCATTGACCTACTATTAAAGTAATGGAATTTGAATGGGATTTGGCTAAAAGTAACTCATGCCAGGTCTCTCGAAATTTTGATTTTGCATATGTGATAGCAGTTTTTGCAGATCCAGCGTTATTAATTGAGCATGATCAGCGCTGGGATTACGGAGAGGAGCGCTTTCGAGCATTGGGATTAATTGATGGCAAGGTTTTTGTGGTGATTTTTACAAACAGGCCTAAAGCAATCAGAATTATTTCAGCAAGAAGAGCAAATCTGAGGGAGGTCAAACGTTATGAAAAAAACCATTCGAGTTAGTGTTGATCTAAATAATCTGAGTAGCTTTCCAAAGGGATATGTAAATAAGAAACTATTGGACGCAACATCAGAGCGTCTAATAAAGTTGCATGAGAGGCAAGATGATCTAGAGGCAATGCAGGATGCTGCAAAGTACGCAAAGGGTGTACGAGAGCGCATTGGATTGACGCAGCTGGAGTTTTCGAACCGAATTGAAGTTTCTTTGGAGACCATTAGGAATTGGGAGCAAGGGAAAAGAAGTCCAACGGGCGCTGCCAAAGCATTGCTTAAGATCCTAGATCGGGCGCCTGAAATTGCTTTGCTTGCATTAAGCACCTGAAAAGTAAAACACCTAGCAATGCTAGGTGTTTTTTTATTTCGGCTTTAACAACATCCGTTACAACTGAGACCCTCTTAAGACAGCGACTCTAAGTAACGCTGCGCATCGAGTGCTGCCATGCAGCCAGTGCCTGCACTGGTAATAGCTTGGCGATAGATGTGATCTTGTACGTCGCCTGCTGCAAAGACACCTGGAATGTTGGTAGCAGTCGCATTGCCTTCTAAGCCGGAGTGGGTCTTGAGGTAGCCGTTGTTCATGTCGAGCTGACCGATAAACAATTCGGTATTGGGCTTATGGCCAATTGCAATGAAGGCGCCAGTTACAGCAATATCTTCCGTGCTGCCATCTTGTTTTTTGATACGGACACCAGTAACACCTTTTTCATCTCCAAGCACTTCATCCAGTGTGGAGTTTAGTTTGAGCTCTACTTTGCCTTCAGCAACTTTTGCCATTAAGCGGTCATTCAAAATTGGCTCAGCACGGAACTTATCGCGACGATGAATGACGATAACCTTTTTGGCAATACCAGTGAGGTAGAGCGCTTCTTCAACTGCAGTGTTGCCACCACCTACTACGCAAACATCTTGGTTTTTATAAAAGAATCCATCACAAGTTGCGCAACCAGAAACACCGCGACCCATAAAAGCTTCTTCACTTGGTAAGCCAATGTATTGCGCCGAGGCCCCAGTAGAAATAATCAAGGCATCACAGGTATAGGTGCCAGAATCGCCAACTAAGCGTATTGGCTTTTCTGTCAGAGCTGCCGTATGAATGTGATCAAAAATGATTTCAGTATTAAAGCGTTCAGCGTGCTTTAGGAAGCGTTCCATGAGTTCTGGACCTTGAACCCCATCAGGGTCTGCCGGCCAGTTTTCAACGTCTGTAGTGGTCATTAATTGACCTCCTTGAGCCAATCCCGTGATGAGGGTAGGCTGCAAATTAGCGCGGGCAGCATAAACAGCGGCTGTATAGCCGGCAGGGCCAGATCCGAGGATCAGGACTTTGGAGTGTTTTAGGGTATTTGTTGTCATCCCCAAATTATAGATTTGCTTGTTTACAATCGGGAGAACATGGCGAGAACTGTATACCCGAAGTCCAAGACTCCACTGAGCCCCCAGCCCCCAGAACTTGATGGGCAGGGCAGGATGCCCCGCCTTCTCCTAGAGGCTCGCTGGTTTATCTCCCTCGGCCTTTGCTTGGCTTTATTTGCCATTTTGGCCACCTATTCCAAAGCTGATCCAGCCTGGTCTCATGCTAGTTTTGAGGCTCCCAAGAACCTGGGCGGTCGTTTTGGGGCCTATATTGCCGATTTAATGCTCTATATCTTCGGGATATCTGCTTTTTGGTGGGTTGCCATCTTTGGTCGTCGGGTTCTTAATGGCTGGCGTGAGCTTTGGAGTATTCCTTTGCCCGCCGACCCAGAGGCCAAGCCTGATTCATTTTTAATGCGCTGGCTGGGTTTTGGATTGACCTTGGTCAGCAGTATGGGCTTAGAGTCGATTCGTCTGCATTCACTTGGCTGGCAGCTTCCACGTCCCCCTGGCGGTATTTTGGGTGAATTGATTGGCGATCCCCTGCAGATGTCTCTGGGCTTTACTGGAGCCACATTGGTACTGCTGTTTGGGCTTTGTGCGGGGCTTTCTTTATTTCTGCATTTTTCATGGCTCGATGTCGCTGAAAAAGTAGGGCGTTACCTCGAATTGGCTTACATGCGTTTGCGTGAGCGTCGTGAGAGCGAAGAAGACCGCAAGCTTGGTGAAGCCGCGGCTGAAGAGCGTGAAGAATACGTAGAAGAATTTCGGGGGCGCGTTGAGGTTGCTGCTCCAGTACAAATTGTGCGTGCCCCAGTAGAGATTGTTAAGAGTGCCCGGGTTGAGCGTGAAAAGCAGCAACCTTTGTTTGTGGATATTCCGGATTCAGAGTTACCACCCTTGGCCTTGCTTGATCCAGTTCCCGAAGTAAAAGAAACCATTTCTGCTGATGTGTTGGAATTTACCTCTCGTTTAATTGAGCGCAAGCTGGCCGAGTTTGGTGTTCAGGTGGTGGTC
>Ga0364860_11061_pt1 | contig 10638 bp, 10 predicted proteins | sample ExccelAu500001D4_FD_206916 | JGI IMG/M metagenome (GOLD analysis project Ga0364860, IMG submission 206916) | Enriched cells from Trout Bog Lake Hypolimnion, Wisconsin, USA - BchlTB.Aug20.5000.01 .D4 | ecosystem: Environmental > Aquatic > Freshwater > Lake > Hypolimnion/Profundal zone | place: USA... | reverse complement strand
GTGTGTAGTTGAACATCCAAGGGCTTACACTAATCTGCGCTGGAGCCGGACCGAAAACTGTGTTTTTGCCGTCTTTTTTAACTGTGGAGATGGCGCCGCGATTGGATTCGACTAACACCTCGACATAAACTCTCTGCTTGAAGCCTAGATGTTCGAGTGCATCGTTAATTTGTGTAAGTTCATTTATAGTCCTAGAGAGCGTGCGACTAGGGGATAGGAGCCCCTTCTCACTCGGCGAGCTGACGACGTAGACGTTGAAATTTTTTCCCTTCCAAGAGGCGCGTTCAAATTTAGGCTTTGCAGCAATGACGAAATCTTGGAGCCTATCAATTACGCATTGGCTAAATCTAGTTCCGGCCGCTGAATCAGGTAAATGCCAAAGCCCTATGGTGGCGATCCATAAATAAAGCCCTATGGTGGCCCTCATTCTACTCAATTCTCGCTTAACAGGTTCCTTATGATGATGAAGCGCTAGATGGACATTCCGGCGTGGACGAGAAACGTTGTGTACGTCCCGCTGATACTCATGTTTTGCCCAGTGACTGGATTCATGTTGGTCGTACTAAACATGTCATGAAAGGTGAGGCCGGCGCCGAAGAACATTTGTTTGGTGATCTGAAGGTCGATTCCACCTCCTAAGTGCATTCCAAACGTAATCGGAGAAATCGATTGGGTCTCCGAAATCTGAATGTCGGGACGGTAAAATCCTAATCCGATTACAACGTAAGGAATCACTCGATCGTACCAGCTGAGGTTGGTGCGCAGGCCCGTCGAAAACGATGTCATCGAAAACTTGCCATCACTGTGGTCCGAATAGCCAAGATTTGCATTAAATCCGAACAAGTCGCTTACGCCGTAAGTGTATTCGGCTTCCATTCCAAGATTGTCTGTATAGTTGTTGCCGAGATCACCCATTAAAAAGACTTGACCTACGCCGAGAGCTAGATTGCTTGAGCCGGGTGAAAATGGAGCTAACGTATTTGAGTTAGACGAAGAGCTTTGTTGGGCTTGTGATTGATGCCGGCTAGAGGTGTGCTGCGAGGGGGGGGGGAGCCGCCCAGTTAGGCTGGTTGTTCCAGCTTTGATCGGCTTGTGCTGATGCAGAACCCAGTGTCGAGATCGAAAGAACCAAAACCATCCATGTTTTCGTCAGTTTCATCTTCCTCATTGTAATGAGAGTTACCCAGTAGAACAACCGATGGATTTTTGACGTGCTCAGAGGCAGCTAGGGCCTTTAGACGTCGATCCAGGGAGTGCAATGGGACCCTGAAAACTGCTTTTGCGAAGGCCAGTCGGTGGTTTATGTCGGTGGTACATTAAAACAAAAAGGGCGCCCGATCCAAAGATCAGACACCCCTTCTATTTAATCCATTTACGACATGTGGCGCAACGCAAGCGTTGAGCTACATGTCGTTAAGCGACTATTGGGCTATTATTGATTGAGAGCTGGGACGCGGGTTGCGTCGGCAGGGGTCTCGTCAAAGCGGGCAACTTCGCCACCCACTTTAGCTTGAATGTAGCCCGAGAAAGAGCCATCACCATGACGGATGATCTCTTTAAGGAGCTCAACCGAAGGTTGGGTCTTAGCTTTCTTCTCGCTCTCATAAAGGAGCTGAGTCAGCGTCGACGCAGTGATGTCGTTCTTGGTTTTGTTGTCGATCACGCGGAGGTCTTCGCCGCTCTTGATCATTTTAGCGATCTCATCGAGCGTAACGTAGCTGGACTCATGCGTGTCGTACAATTTGCGGTTCTGGTATCTTTTGATGATCTTCGTTTCTTTCATTAAATCCCCCTAACAAAATCGTTCTAACCGAATAACCCCGATAACTTTGGTCAACTTTTCCTCGTACTACTTCTACAAGTTGGGTTAACCGTTCTCGATCATTGCGTCATCAATTTGTCCACCCTTTTTAACGGCAGACTCATTTTTAACGCTCCCAATCCGCCGCAGCACCCCATGCCACAACGAGTCAAGTTTACTTAAATAGCGGCATAACAACTCGCCGCGACATTGTCAAGTTTCTCTCTTATGAGAGAAAAGCCTCAGAATAAGGCCACTTAACGCACTTAGTTAATCATAGCTCGCGCGTCATTGCAAGGAATTGTGAGAGTTTTGTTAGGTACGCGCTGCGCTCATCTCGAATAAAAACCTATTTTAGGTAATATCGGTCGCTTTGCGTCAATTTGTTTAGTGGTGATGGGCTGGCTTTTTCTGTTCAGTTCCAACTGCGAAATGTCGAAGCGCACCTTAAGAGGGAGCGGCTTTTTCATGATGAAGAGCTCAGTTTTGCAAGGGTCGGCAGTCTTAATCCTATCATTAGGTGTGGGAGCATGTTCTGGCCGATCTGTTCGATCGACCGAAGATGCAACACGAGATAGAACTGGCGGTGAGAGTGGATTTTCGCAATCCGTCGGCACAGTGCCTTCGTCGAGTGCCGCTACTAACACCGCTGATTATCATTTTAGTCTTGCGCAAGCGTATTCAAACGAAGGAAACCCCGATCGCGCGATCGAAGAATATAAAGCGACACTAGCGTATGATCCAAATTCGGCGCTGATCTATGCGCGAATGGCCACCGAATACATTAAAAAAGGTGCTTTTAGCGAGGCGATGGAAGCTTGCAAATCGGCGCTTCACCTAGACCCTCAATTTACTGATGCGCGTCTCATGCTTGCTGGACTTTACGCGACTACTCACGAAACCGCATCTGCACTCTCGGAGTACGATCGAATTTTAAAGCGAGACCCGAGTCATGAAGAGGCGGTGGTCTATAAGGCTCAGCTTCTCATTGAAGAGGGCCGCGCCAAAGAGGCCAACCAGCAGTTGCATGTATTCTTAAAGAAAAATCCCGAGTCGGTTTTAGCTTGGTATTACCTCGCAAAATGCGAACAAAAGCAGGAACATTTAGATCAAGCGATTGTAGCTATTCGAAAGGCGATCGAAATTCGCCCCACCTTTTCGCAGGCACAGTTGACGTTGGGATTTTTACTCGAGGGAAAAAAGCAAACCGATAAGGCGATCGAAGTCTACAAGTCGCTCTACGACGAAGCGCAAGAAGTTGCAGCTGCAAATCGCCTAGCCACGATTTACCTCAAACAAGAAAAGTATAAAGAGGCGGTTCCTTATTTGGTGGCTGTCGAAGCGTCAGACCCAGAGGACTTTAACGTTCGCGTTAAGCTGGGGCTCGTTTATATGGAACTCAAGCAGTACGATTTAGCCATCGCGAGATTTCAGTCTATCTTAGACAAAAATCCTGATGCAGATCGCATTCATTATTATTTAGGTTCTCTTTATGAGGAGACCAAAAAACTAGACTTGGCCGAAAATGAGCTGAGAAAAATTCGCCCCGAATCCAAACTCTACGGTGACGCCATTTTGCACGTTGGGTACCTCCTCAAAACCGAAAACAAAATGATCGAGTCACGCCAGGCCGTTCAAGAGGGGATTGCAAAATTTCCACGCTATCCCGCATTCTACTTATTTTTGGCTTCGATCGATGAAGAAGCCGAAAAAATTGATTCAGCCATTATGACACTCGAATCGGCTGTCAAAGTGATGCCCGAAGACGAAAAGCTTCGTTACTATTTGGGCAGTCTCTATGATCGGCAAGGAAAGGTCGACAAAGGTCTGGAGCAGATGGAAGCCATCTTGGTCTTGAACTCCGAAAACGTCGATGCACTCAACTACGTGGGCTACACTTGGACCATACAAGGAGTACGACTCAATGACGCCGAAAAACTTTTAAAGAAAGCCGTCGCACTTAAACCCAGCAACGGTTACGTGATCGATAGCTGGGCTTATTACTTGTTTATTCGAGGTAGGATGAACGAAGCGATTGCCGGTTTCGAAAAGGCGGCTCAGCTTAAACCCGGGGAATCAACGATTCTCGAACATTTGGCGGACGCGTATCTTAAGCAAAATCTTCGAGAAAAGGCCTATCAGCGTTACGAAGAGGCCATTTCGTTTGCGCAAGATCATTCGTCTAAAGAAAAGCTTGAATCCAAGCGAGATACACTCAGGCAAGAGTTAGTGCGCGACGGCAGATGGGTTCCTTCGACACGGATTCCGGCAAGTTCGTCTGGCCGGGAACCAGGTCGCGATACAAGCGGAGATTAAGTCATGCTAGGCTGGATGCATGTCCAGCCCAGTGTTTATGCCGCATCGCAACGCAGTTCTTGTTCTTTCGATGGCTTTGATCGGCTTGATGACGGGCTGCGCGCATCTTTCTGAGCATCAAAAGCGTGATCCGCAGTACCTTCTGGGTCAGGCCTGTTTTGCGGGATCGATGGTCAAAAAAGCCTCTGGGAGTGTTTGGATTAAGGCAAAATCGCCTGAGACCTCCGGTCAGTTTCCAGCCGATGTTTTGGCCCAAGCTCCCTCGACCCTCAAGATGGAAGTAACAAATCTTTTGGGAGGGACTGAGGCTACGATCGTGATTTCGGGTGATCAAATGGTGATCGACTCCCTCCATAAAAAGCCGGGCGAAACCGCAGTCGAAAGGCAAGGGAGTTGGGCTGGAATACCCCTGCGTTGGGCTGTGGATCTCTTTTTAGGACGTCTCCCTTGCCCCCCCGAAGGGGCTCAGCTCCGGTCACCAGGCGACGATGTCTTGATGGCTCAAACCAGTAGCGTAGACGGACACACAGAGACCTATGAGTTTCACCTAAGAGATTACGCCGGCGGTTTGATTGCAGAGTCCCTGATCTGGTCTCAGGCCGGCCAAAACGGAAGCTCGCTCAATCGGGTTGAATTCCATTTTTATGATCCCGAAGACCACACTCAGAGCCCCAAACGCTGGGAAGCTGTATCAACCCGGGGTGAAGTTAAAGTTCGTTGGCGCGATCGCGTTGTGTCAGATTGACACGTTAGTCCTCCTCCGATAGTTCTCTATCAGAAAAATTACTGTTCACATTTGAAGCCGGGGGGCGATTGAGATGTTGGTCGATACACAAAAACAGAGCACAAATCACAAACCATTAGTTCGAGCTGCTTTTTTACTGCTCGCCATCTCCGTGATTTTAGGGATTGGTGCTTGCACTAAGAAAAAATCCGAAGCCGAAAATGCGATTCACATCGCGGTCAGTGCCAAAATTAAAGGCCTTGATCCGGTGATGTCAGATGACATGTATTCGGGTGACGAGGTGGCACGGGTTTATGAAGGTCTCTATCAATATCACTATCTCAAACGACCTTACACGCTGATTCCGGCCCTAGCCGAGGCGATGCCCGAAATATCGGCGGACGGAAAAACTTGGACGATCAAAATTAAGAAGGGCATCGTGTTTCAGGACGATCCCGCGTTTAAAGCGACGGGTGGAAAAGGCCGCGAGTTGACGGCCGACGACTTCGTTTATTCCTGGAAACGCTTAGGTGACCCCAAGCTTGCCTCGCCAGGTTGGTGGGTTTTTGATGGTAAAATCGAAGGATTTAACGAATGGCACGATGCCAATGCCAAGGCGCCGACCACCGATTACAATGCGGCGATTTCGGGATTGCATGCCTTGGATCGATACACCATTCAGCTTAAACTCAAGAACCGTTCGTTTCAGATGATGTATGCGTTGGCCATGCCGTTTACGGTCGCCGTCGCACGCGAAGTCGTCGATAACTACGGAAAAGAATTTCTCAATCACCCAGTCGGAACCGGCCCGTGGAAATTGGGCGAGTACAACCCCAATTCTAAAATTGTTTACGAAAAAAATCCGACCTATCGAACGGATACCTATCCGACCGAAGGCGATTCTCAGGACCAGGCGGCGGGTCTTTTGGCTGATGCGGGCAAAAAATTGCCGCTTGCGGACAAGATCGTGATTTCGATTATCGAAGAAGATCAACCGCGATGGCTCAATTTTATGGCGGGCGAGCTCGATTATTCAGGAATTCCCAAAGACAATTTTTCGCAAGCCATTGATACAAATGGCGAACTAAAGGCGGAGCTTAAAGCCAAAGGGATCGTGCTGACCAAATCGCCTTCTTTGGATATTACCCACGAGACTTTTAATATGGCCGATCCGATCGTCGGTAAGAACAAGTACCTTCGCCAAGCATTAAGCTTGGCTCATAATCCTGGTCCGTTTATTAACTTGTTTTACAACGGTACCGCCCTTCCGGCGCAGGGTCCGATTCCGCCGGGACTGGCGGGTTATGACCCTGATTTTAAAAATCCGTATGTTCAATTTAATGTCGAAAAAGCCAAAGAATATTTGGCTAAAGCAGGGTTTCCCGGTGGCAAGGGACTCGGGCCGATTGAGTATGTCACACAAACCTCGTCGACCACCCGCCAGATGAACGAATATCTACAAAAGGAGTTTGCCGCTATTGGGGTTGAGCTCAAAATTAATGCCTATTCGTGGCCCGAGTTTCAGCAAGCTGTAAAAAACAAAAAGGGCCAGATGTGGGGCATGGCCTGGGGTGCGGATTATCCAGATGCCGAAGACTTTTTGCAGTTGTTTATTACCAAGAACGGCACACCTGGACCCAATGATGCTAATTATTCGAATCCAGAAGTGGATCAGCTATACGAAAAATCACTGATGCTTCAGGATGGACCTGAACGTACCGCGATCTACAAGCAGATGGTAAAAATCATCGTTGAAGACGCGCCCTGGGTTTTTGGAGTCCATCGCTTGAGTTATACTGTGGTCAATCCTTGGTTTAAAAACTACAGATATCAGGAGTTCACAGCCGGAATGTCTAAATACTGGCGCGTGGATCCTGCGCTAAAAGCCAAGAAGTAACTTCAAGTCATGTTTGCTTATATCGTTCGCAGACTGCTCAATACTATTCCCATTATTTTTGGGATTGCCTTGATCATTTTTGTTCTCTTTAATTTAGTGGGTGGGGATCCGACCTACACCATGTTGGGAAAACACGCGACGGCCGAGCAGGTCGCCGCGGTGCGGGCCGAATACGGGTTTGATCAGCCTCAGTATGTGCAGTTCGGTCATTACCTTAAGCAAATTGTGACCTTCGATTACGGGCGGAGTTACTCGAGTCGGCAAGAGATATCAACCATGATTGCCAGAGGGATTGGTCCTTCGCTCAGTTTGGCCCTACCCGCTTTTTTTATTACGACTTTTTTGGCAATCACAATCGGCCTTTTTGTCGCCTATTTTCGGGGGCGATGGATCGACCGAGTGGTGGTCGTTCTTTGTGTGTTTGGGATGAGCTTGCCGATGCTGGCCTATATTTTATTCGGCCAGTATTTCTTTGCTTATAAGCTGGGGTGGTTTCCGATTTCGGGCTTTGAGTACGGATTTCCGGAGCGGATCAATTATATCGTTTTGCCAGCGATTATTTGGATCATGGTGAGCTTGGGTTATGATGTCCGTTTTTTTCGGACAGCCATGGTCGAAGAAACCTCTCAGGATTACGTTCGTACCGCTCGAGCCAAGGGCTTGCCCGAGAGGCTCGTCTTTTTTAAGCACGTACTTAAAAATAGCATGGTTCCGATCGTTACCAACGTCGTGATCGAAATTCCGCTATTACTTTTAGGGGCTTTTTTGCTTGAAGGTTTTTTTGGAATTCCTGGAATTGGTTCGATGACGATCGATGCAATTCATAACAGCGATTTTCCGGTGATTAAGGCGATGACCACTCTACAAGCACTCCTTTTTATTTTGGGTAGTCTTGCGACCGACATCATTTATACTTTAGTTGACCCACGGGTGAGTCTCAAATGAGTCAAGCCGCTGCAACTCAAGCCCAGGTCCCTGTACAAAAAGTAGTTGGCAGAAGTTTACTCAACGATGCCATTCGTCGCCTCAAGCGAGATCGCGTTGCGGTACTTTGTGCGTGGGTGATTGTCGCTTATGCGCTTTTGGCACTTTTGACCCAGTTTAAGTTGATTGCTTACCCGTGGGATGTACCGGTCACAGGGAGTTATGCCCCGCCCTCTTTTGATTCGATCAAAACGATTATGGGTGGTGACATCTTTGGTCGCAGCGTTTTTTACAAAGTTTTGCACGGGACGCGCGTTTCGATGAGCGTGGGCTTGGTATCATCGCTCATTGCGATTCCGATTGGTGTGTTCATGGGTTCGGTTGCTGGTTACTTTGGCGGCTGGGTCGATGATCTCGTAGTTTGGTTTTACACCACTCTTTCGTCGGTTCCTGACATCATGCTTTTGGTTGCGATCACTTTTGTTTTAGGCAAAGGTCTCACTGCGATCTATGTCGCCCTAGGCATTACGAGCTGGATCGGCCTTGCTCGTGTGATTCGCGGTGAATTTATCAAGCATAAAAGCCGCGAATACGTGATTGCTGCCGATAGTTTGGGAGCCACTCATGCTTCGCGAATTTTTCGGCATATTCTTCCAAATGTTTCTCACTTTGTGATCATCAATCTGTCGATTCAGTTTATGTCGGCCATCAAGAGCGAAGTGATTCTTTCTTACTTGGGGTTGGGCGTGCAGGGCCAACCTTCGTGGGGAATTATGATCGACGATGCCAAACTTGAGCTTTCACGTGGAGTTTGGTGGCAATTGGCTGGTGCGACGACTGCGATGTTTATCATAATTCTTGCATTTAACATTCTTGGCGACGCATTGCGCGATGCGCTTGATCCCAAAATTAAATAGGCTGGGCTGAAAATGGCATCCTCCGGAAGCGAAAAAATCTTAGAAGTCAAAAACCTCAAAACCTCCTTTTTTACCGAAGAGGGCGAGGTTCGCGCGGTTGATGACGTTAGTTTTAATGTCTACAAAGGCAAAACCCTAGGCATAGTCGGCGAATCAGGCTGCGGTAAATCGGTCACCTCGCTTTCGATCATGCGCTTGATTCCCGAGCCTCCTGGTAAGATCGTCGGCGGCGAAATTCTTTATAAGGGCAAAGATCTCGTCAAAATGTCTATGGACGAAATGCGAAGCATTCGTGGCAACGAAATCTCAATGATTTTTCAAGAGCCAATGACATCGCTCAATCCGGTGTTTACTATCGGAAACCAAATTGTTGAGGCGGTCCTGCTCCACCAAGATGTTTCTCCCAAAGCGGCGCGCGAAAAGGCGATTGACCAGCTCAAGCTGGTAGGAATTCCTTCCCCCGAAAAACGCATCGATGATTATCCCCACCAGCTATCGGGCGGTATGCGCCAGCGCGTGATGATCGCCATGGCTTTATCATGCAATCCACATGTTTTGATCGCTGATGAACCCACCACAGCTTTGGACGTGACGATTCAGGCGCAGATTTTGGATTTATTGCGAGATTTGCAGCAAAAAGTTGGAATGGGCTTGATGCTGATTACCCACGATTTGGGTGTGATCGCTGAAGTCGCCCACGAGGTGGTTGTGATGTATGCCGGACGGGTGGCAGAACAGGGAACAGTTCGCGAGATTTTTAAAAACCCAAAACACCCTTATACCAAGGGATTACTCAATTCGATACCGACCCTAGCCAAAGATCCAACGGGTAAGGTCAAAAAGAAGCGCCTCGAAACGATACCAGGGATTGTGCCTAATCTTCTAGAACTTCCAAAAGGATGTCGTTTTCAAGAGCGTTGCACCTATGTTCAGGACGCGTGCCGGGGCGTGGAACCAGGGTTGAGAACCATTGTAGAAGATCAAACGATCCCGCATGCGATTCGATGCATCCGAGATATTTAATTTTTGAGGAATAAATGACCCAAAATACTGATTCGGATATTTTGATCTCGGTTAAAAATCTGGTTAAAAAATTTCCAGTTAAGGGCGGAATTTTAGCCCGCGAAGTCGCAAGCGTTAAGGCCGTCAGTGATGTTTCGTTCGAAATCAAGCGTGGCGAAACTTTGGGCCTGGTCGGTGAATCAGGCTGTGGCAAGTCGACGCTTGGGCGCTGCATCTTGCGCCTGATCGAGCCAACAAGTGGCGAAATTTTTTTTAAGGGACAAAACATCACCCAATTAGGTTCGGCCGAACTCCGCAAGCTTCGCCGAAATATGCAGATTATTTTTCAGGACCCCTACGCCTCGCTTAATCCGAGGATGACGGTTGAGGATATCTTGGGTGAGCCGCTGGATATTCATAAATTGGCGGTGTCGCGTGAGGATCGTCGAGCACGAATTTTTAAACTTTTAGATCTGGTGGGCATGCGTAAAGAGGCCATAGCCAGATACCCGCACGAATTTTCTGGGGGGCAACGCCAGCGCATTTGCATCGCGCGCGCACTCGCGGTTGAACCTGAGTTTATCGTTTGTGACGAGCCAGTCTCGGCTTTGGATGTTTCGATTCAGGCCCAGATTGTTAATCTCATGCAGGATCTTCAAAAGGAGTTGAAGCTCACCTATCTTTTTATCGCCCACGATCTTAAAGTGGTCGAACATATCTCTACGCGCGTAGCGGTGATGTATCTCGGAAAGATCGCAGAGATGTCCGACGCCGAAGAGCTTTATGCTCATCCCAAGCATCCGTATTCGAAGGCACTTTTGTCGGCAATTCCAATTCCTGATCCAGACTTTAAAAAGGAGCGAATCATTCTTCGAGGGGACGTCCCGTCGCCAATCAGTCCCCCCGCGGGCTGCTATTTTCATCCCCGTTGTTCGATGGCAAAAGAAAATTGCAAAACGACTGCACCCGAACTGCGCGAAGTGGGTGTGGCCGGATCCCATTCGCATCGGTCGTCATGCCATTTTGCCGAGAATGTCACGCCACTGAGTTAATTTTT
>Ga0364860_11027_pt2 | contig 10657 bp, 10 predicted proteins | sample ExccelAu500001D4_FD_206916 | JGI IMG/M metagenome (GOLD analysis project Ga0364860, IMG submission 206916) | Enriched cells from Trout Bog Lake Hypolimnion, Wisconsin, USA - BchlTB.Aug20.5000.01 .D4 | ecosystem: Environmental > Aquatic > Freshwater > Lake > Hypolimnion/Profundal zone | place: USA... | reverse complement strand
CCTACATACCGCTACGATGGTTTTCCAAGGAGGATTTTACTTACAAGGAAACCGAGAATGTATGGCACATTCGGCCAACGATAGCCGCAGATGTCGAAAAGAAATTCCGCTCCGTACTCCAAACCCATGGCCTTGTCGATGCAGAGACGATAGATTTGCTCTGCAAGACGATGTTTGTGGAGCTCGGATGGAATACTGTCTTGCATTCCAGTGCGGTCGCTGGAGCGGGTTTAGGCGTATTCTGTGGACACATTGACCACTGGCACGACGTGGAAGGAAAACTTCTGCCACCAAAGTTGACATTTTGCATTGCCGACATCGGGCGAGGCATCCCTAGCACGTTACGCACAGCGTATCACAGCGAAAAGAACCCAGCAGCCAAATACCATTTGATAGAGGGTTTTAGTGAGAATACTGGCATTGTTCGCTACGCGCTCGACCCAACTTCGACATCGCGGCCTGATGTACCATCTTATCTCGATCGCGAGGGTTTTCGAGGTCTGGGTTTCGTCTCTAGAGCTCTCCAAGGAGTAGGCGGAATGCAGATCCGTTCCGATGGAGGCTTCGTCAAGCTAACCGGACACCCCGAAGGAACTCAGGCTACACTTAGCGACACTTTTAGGGAGGCAAGAATCCTCGGGACACAAGTCATCGGCCACTTGCTAATGAAGGCTCATTCAGATCACACGACAGTACCAGCTCCAAAGCGACGGGTTCTGGAGCCAATTTCCGTGCATATTGTTTGCGATCCTGACGGTGAATGTCCTGCTTTGGCTACGAACGAAGCGGCGAGTTCATTCGCGAGTAAAGTCCAAGCATTTGCAGACACCCTGATATTTGATTTGGGTTATGCGGACGACAGTGCGCGAAGCTTGGAATATCTGTGCAAGAACGTCCTGCCGATATTTCCTAAAAAATGGTGCGTTTTTTGGGGAATTAGAACCTCATGGAGTGTTCTGGCAGGCTTAGACAATTGGCTGGTCAGTAAGCGGGGAGATGATTATTTGCCGCCGTTATTTGTTCGAGCACATCAAGATGCAAGAATTCTAGGAGCAGCAAAACACCAAGGTGTATCGTCTAAGCGCAAAAAAAGCGTGCAACATCAGTGGTTACATATGTTGTTAAAAGACAGTTCAAACAAGGAGGGAGATACCGTCGGAAAACCTGTCGCGCTTACGACCACCGAGTTTGTGCGGCTCACAAACGAGATCAACTCTGCTTACTTGGAAGAGGGTTTTAGTCGCGTATCTTTGCTTAAAGAAAAAAACAACAATGCAAGCAGTGGATTTTTTACTGGGAATATTCATTTACTCAAAGGTGGTGCACCAGCAGCAAGGTATTTTTCTATTACAAACAATGTAACGGGTTCACGAGACGCCAATCTCCGACGTTGGGTAGAAGGATTTTCGGCAGCAGTGGTTCGTCACCTGGAAAAAACAGTTGTCGAAGATGCCGAGCTGATCTTATTAGGTTTCACGGCTACTATGCGTGAAGTATTAACACAAGTATTTATTCGTCTTGGACGTCAGTGCCGCGCATACGCTCTATTAACATATGACATACCATCTAAAGAGGAAATCGAATCTAAAGTCCGCCCTGGGGATAAGGTACTATTGCTTACAGACGTGATTTCGACCGGCACTCTTGTGGAGTCGGTATATAGCTTGATCAGGAGAGTCAACGCGTCTGTGATTGGAATAGTGAGCTTAGTTGACATACGTCGTGCCAGTGATTCCGCTGAAAGTGCAATTGAGATAAATCGCAATCAAGTTCCATTGATTACCTGTGGTCAAGTTCGCAAGCCCGTTAATCTCCAAAGCGAACTCGCGGATACTGAATATTGGGTTGATCCTGTTTCATTAGTTCCGAGTCGCGATAAGTCTTGGGGGTGGGATGAAAAAGTGGATGCCAAAATCGAAAAAACTCTTGATTTAGTTCGTGATGCCAATGCAGCGGTTTGTGGTCACATTATAGACGGCACCCGACACACGTCAGTTTACGTCAATCTTCATAAATTACTTGAGACACAAGATATCGTCGTTGCGGAGCAGATCACGACTGTTTGTCAGCAACGACTTAAAGAACGGGGATGGAACGATTTTTCACCTTCAATAGTGCTTTATCCTTCAGGTATTGCTAGAATCGAAAACGTAGGGCGGCAGTTATTAGAAAACAATTCGAGCGACAGCACTAATGTTTATCAGACTGCAGTACGAGCCTATGTCGAGCGGTTGCTCCGAATCTGGCCGAACTTGGAACCATTAGAAGTACTCAGAGCTTTTGATCCGGGTGGGGCTTCACGCTGTGCGAAAACCGTTGACGTGCCGAAGACAGTAGAGACTCCGCTCCGAGATGTGATTGTTGCTGATGATGGAATGTGGCGTGGTACAACAGTTAGTGCTTTAACTCAAATTGCACTGCGCCTCGGAGCAAAGAGAATCTTGATTACGCCTTTATTAGCCCGTCTGTCTCCTACAGAAGCTGAGCATTTAGAAACCAGGCATTCAGTCCGCTCACCGGACAGTGCGGATGTTGTCGAAGTTTGCCATGCATTTCCAATGCTCCTTCCTATTCCTTACTACGGTGTACAAGAGTGTCCTTACGAAATTACAATTAACCGACTTGAAGACCGCCGCAGCAGACTGAAATCAATTGCAAGAATTACAACCGACTTAATTCGTGGGCTTAAGGGGCACACGCCAGCAGAGTGTCCATCAAAGTCGGCATTATACTGTGAGACATGGGTAAGGATTCGTACTTATGTGGAATTGGCCTCGGAACATCAAGGCGTCTTAGAGAAGCTAACAAGGCTAATTGAAAATGCTGTTAATAGTGAGGTTCTGCTTGCGATATTCGAGGTTTTCTCAGAAGAGTGGCAATTATTAGGTAGGGCCAGATTAAGGCAAACTGTTCGGGCGACCCTCAAAAACTGTGCACGAAGAGTCGCTGTTTCAACAGACACCATTATCGAGGTTCGCACCGCCGCAATCACCGTGTTGCGCACCCTCTTCCGCGAAGATTTTGTTGAACTACTTGATAAGATTGCGGGTTATATTATAGAACATCCAGCTGCGCTTGGGCGAGTTGTGATGCAGGTCGCGACACTCCCTGACGAGTGGCGCGCACGCAATGAATGCGTTCATTTTCTTGAGGCTATCAGTGACCGAGTCCCAATGAAGTTGGATGCAAATTTACAAAGTCTTAAACATCAAGAAATGGAGGCTCACTTTGGACTTGTCACTGACTGTAAGAACCTATCTTTGGAATTACACATGGCTTCATCATCGGTGTCGCGAACTCAACGAGACTCTGCAAACGAGTTGCTCCACTTTCTCACAAATGACCCCGCATTACGGCATAACACCCGACCATTCGTAGAAACTCTAGCAAACAGTGCCGAAAGCATCCGCGAGTTAAAGATACCTACCTTTATCTCATTTGACCGACAGTGGCGGGAAGAGCACGAGCCTAGGCTTGCAACTGAGGTTGTGCCGAGGTTAAAAGCAGTATCTCGGTTATTGCTTCGAGTTGGCACGCAAGGCCACCGCATAGTAAATACTGAACTTAGCTTCCTTGAGAAGGAGTGTGAATCTCTCCGAACGGATATCGTGTCGCTCACCACTGGACTGGCTTGGTTGAAGAAAGATCCGACATCAAAACTCATTCAGCATACCGTTGTATCAGCTGCCTCAAGACTGATGACTAATATCCTTTCAGAAGAATCCACTTCACTGAGACTCTTAAACCTGATGCGGTATACTACAGTGCATCAGGCTCTTAATAATTTCTCAAATGAGATCACCGCTCGCTTTGAGGCAATCGGATCTACCGTCAAGGTATCCACTGAAGGTCTGGCCTCTATCCCAGCTTCATCTACTCTGTTTATATCTTCGGACATCGTTTCAGCATGTTTTGGCAATGTTCTAGACAACCTTTTCAAATATGCCTTCCCCCATAGCACAACTACAGCAAGGGTTGAGCTTCAAGTTGAAGAGCATCGCGATGAAGAGAGTAAACCAATGCTTTCACTCCATGTGAAGAACAACGGTGAAGCAATCACGTCCGCACGAACAATGGGTAGTGGGGGTCAACGTGCTGCATCTGACCTAAAAATATTTGGAGGGCAATATTTTACGCCGCAAGGAACTGAAGAACAACCATGGAGGGTAATCCACCGAATGGAGTTTCCTCTTTGGTAATTATAACAATGCATTATATGAGTAAATTACATGTTCTGATCGTCGAGGATGATAATGAGAAGCTAGGGGCGCTTCTTGACCGACTCAGCGATACCACATTTGACGTAGATGTTCGGAACGGACCAAACGAAGCTTTGAAGCGAGTTCAAAATAAGAGATTCAACGTTATTTTTATAGATTTACAATTAACCAAGGAAGAAGCTGGTACTGAGCCGTTTTACGATGGAATTGCCCTCGGTGAGAAGGTGAGGAAACTCGTTCCTGATGCTGCAATGGTTATGTATTCTGGTAGTATCTCAAAAGGTTGCGAAGAAGACTCCGAACATTATAAGGTGTGCATGAACGTATTGAAGGCCGATGCGGTGATGGCCCGGAGTGAACTATTTTCGATGCCATCGCAGGTTTTGGAGACTCGCATTCAGGAATGGCTTGCTGTCCGGCGCCGATTAAGCGCAGGGTTGCATGTTCAATTCGACACAGACTTGCGCACACAGGCTGCACGAGAAGTTTTCGGTGATGAAATTACGAGCCATTTAGTTACAACCTCCGCAAAGAGTTTAAACCATTTTAAAGTTTCCGCGCTACAAGCCGGCTATTCTGGTGCTGCGGTATTGCGTGTAAAAGCAGCACAATCACAGGATTTCGCTGCCGCAATCCATTTAGTGGTCAAACTCAGTAAATCTGAATTTGCGCTTCAAGACGAACTTCAACGCCGTCCAATTCCAGGATCGCATTTCGACACCAAGTCTGTTACTCCTCATGGGCAGGAAGTTATCGAGCGAGACGGTGTTTATGCTATAGCAATACCGGAAGTTAGGAATATGTTGTTATTGCGGGATTTTCTATCATTTCCAGGATTTTCAAAGCGCGATCAGAATGTACTCTCAAGAGTTATCCGAGATCTATTGATACCACCGGCACAAGATGCCAGACCCTATGAGACCTTCAATCTTCCGGCTGCAAGCTACCAACTTCGTGCTACTGCCATCAGCGAGATTGTAGATTTTCTTACAGAAGCAGCGGGATGGAGGCGAGTTTTGAAGCCTGTAGACTTCCGCGCGATTAAAGCTACGCGAGCTTTTGTCGAACTGGTTCTCAAAGGCGTATGGAGTTTTACCAAGCATGGTCGCTTGGCGGCACATTTACATGGTGATTTCCATTGTCGCAATGTTTTCACCGCTCTGGATGACGGGCCAGTGTTGATCGACTTTGGACGTTCTGAAGTCTATCCACGATTGTTCGACCTTGCAGCACTCGATACAGATATAGTTCTCTCTGTTATCGATTCCAACAAAGGCACAGATCATGAGTTTGGAAATGTGGACAGCTGGTTTAACGAAATAACCACTTCTTTTCCATATACTAAAAAAATCGAAATGAATGCGCCGACCAAGGCGGCTTGGTTGCGCCAGAAGCTGCTGTCGGAAATGTTAAAAGAGTTGCCATCCGTGTTGGCTGCAGAATATGCCGAGACCTTAGTTTTTCATTTTTTGCGTTATTTGCGTTTTGGCAACATTCCCCTCCCAAAAAAGATTCTCGCGACTCGGCTCATAGAGCATCTTACAAAAAAATTCGGCCTATTACCGAAAGAAAAAAGTGGAGCTTCAAACGGCGCAGGTCGTCTGTAATCAGGGTTTCAGTCAGGAATCAGTAATCAAGATGGGGTACATGTTCAAGTAAAGTGACGATTCATTGAACTGAAGGCTGATTCAGACGCCAGATTTCATCAGAAATATGTGATTTTGCACGAATTTGGACACCGGAAGCAGATGAATCATTCCGACAGATTTTGGGCTGAGGTTGAGCGTTTGTGTCCGGATTATTTGGGGGCGGAATCATCAACGAGACAGGTTTGGCAGAAATGCTCTCCGATCTGAACCTGCATGAAGATCCTCGTGCTTTGGAAATCCTCAACGATACCCGGAAGTTCTGCCCTAAATGTGAGCGATTGATGGTTGAACGTGTTGCTGAAAAAGGGCCGAATCCAGGGCAACGGTTCTGGGGTTGCACTGGGTATCCGAAATGCAGGTTTACAATGCCACTATGAATATTATGTCATGGCTTAGCAACGATCAGAGGAAAAATAATATGTTACCAAAATCAATATTGCGTCATAGGTATTTTTTGTGGTAATAATTTTTCATCATGGCAAGAAAAGTTTTTTTCAGTTTTCACTATAAACCTGACAATTGGAGGGCATCCCAAGTTCGGCAGATGGGGGTCATTGAAGGTGATGCGCCCGTTTCTGACAACGATTGGGAACAAGTCACAAGCGGTGGCGAAAAAGCCATTGAAAAATGGATCGACACCCAGATGTCGGGCAAGAGTTGTGCCGTTGTCCTCATTGGCAATGGAACTGCTGGCAGAAAATGGATCAACCACGAGATCATAAAAGCATGGAATGATAAAAAAGGCGTGCTTGGGATTTATATTCACAACCTGAAGGACAGAGAGTCCAGCCAGACCAACAAAGGCTCCAACCCTTTTGATTCTATTACTTTTAGCAACGGAACAAAACTTTCAAGCATTGTTAAAGCCTACGACCCGCCCTATTCAAGCAGCACCGATGTTTACGCCCACATTAAAAACAATCTTAGTGATTGGGTTGAAGCAGCAATCACGATAAGAAACGCCAACTAAGTTCTGGTCGTTAACATTTGTTCTAACTTGTTTTAGAAACGATTTTTTATAATGGCACGCAGGGTATTTTTCAGTTTTCATCACCAAAATGATAGTTGGCGCGTCGGTCAGGTGCGCAACAGTTGGTTACTTCAAAAAGGTGAGTCGAACAAATTTATGGATGCGGCGGCTTGGGAGGAAGTCAAACGCAAGGGCGAGGCTTCCGTAAAAAAATGGATTAACCAAGAACTAAACGGCACTGGCGTTACGGTCGTACTCATTGGGCAGGAAACAGCAAGTCGGCCTTTCGTTAAATACGAAATTCAAGAGAGCTTCAGGCGAAAAAACGGACTACTAGGCATTTACATTCATGGTATCAAAAATAGCGAGAAGAAGATTTCTCGCAAAGGTAGAAACCCGCTTGATGATTTTATTGCTATGGTGGATCATCCGATTTTAGGGATTTTCGGCCACAGAATTGAAAAGCGATACTCGGATATTTTCCAAACGTTTGATTGGGTTCAAGACGACGGACGTAAAAACATGGTGGATTGGATTGAAGAGGCTGCCCGCAGGAGCGGACGTTAATAAGTCCACCCCCAAAACCCCTCAGATTTTTTTAAGGATTTCCAAAATTTTGAGGATAGCATCAATGTGTTCCGCAGGGGATTTTGTCAACTCGTTTAAAGAGCCAAACGCATTTTGGAGTTCGCCACTGGACTTGGGATAATAGGTGTCAAAATTCTTACTTATTTCTGCCCACAGTTCTCCGGCCATAAATCCAGTCGCCCCGACTGGAATTAATTTCAACCCCTTTTCCTTTGCGATCTCGAATTCCCTCCTAACACCGTTCGCAATTATTGTTGTACCTTTGTCCGTTTTGTTACCAAAAACAAAAATAGCAGTTCCAGCGTAAGCAATCATGTCTTGCCGATAAGATTCCCATTGTTTTTGGGCTTCCGCGCCTTGTGGAAAAGGGCGAAGAACAAGCTGATCGTGAAGTTTTTCGCTCTGCTTTTCATAAATCTGCTGGAGAGCACCAGTGATCACATGGCTGCCAACACCAAGTCCGAATCCCGATACAATTCTATATCCATTGCCAACCAAGGAGCGGCTAAGATTTTGGATGAAACTTTCGGCTGCTGGTTGATCCCACCTCCCATATTCATGGGCACTGCCAGAAATGAAAATTGTTTTCTGTCGAAACCGATTTTCAATTGTCTGTAAAATCGCTGTAATTTGACCGTAATCATCAACCAATAATGTTTGTATTCCAAAACGCTTAAGATCATTAATGGCCAAACTTTGCTTGATTTCGGCATATCTGAAACTTTCGTCGTCAGGGCTATCCGCTCTGCGACATTTCTTAAAAATGCAGTAATGCTGGCGAGGTCTATCAAAAAGGCTGATTCGGACTCTGCTTAAAATGTAATCAAGATTAGGGTCAGTAAAACTAAAGCCAATGAACAAAAATGTTTTTGAAACTAAATCACCACTCAAGGCTGTAACAAATGCGCCTCTTGTTGATTGATATTTTTCATAATCGTCTTTGGTCAACACTGCATTATCGGGATGCTCGATGTCACCGTGCATTTTGTAAACCACGGCATCGCGTCTTGGCTTGGTATGCTTAAGCTGATCGACCGCATATTTTACATCGGGAATTTTCCCCACTGATTTAAGCGTGTCTTCGATAAGAATGTCGTAATTTGTTGTCCAATAAGTTTTAATCGGCAATCTCGCTAAGACACGATGGTTTTCGCTCGCCCGATGCCCTTTGGAAAATTGCTCAATTAAAACATGATTCAATCCACTTCTGTTTTGCCTTTCATTTAAGTGGTATTGTGCAATCGTAATTAAATCGTTTTCTTGATCAATGTTAAGACCCAATTCATGGGCAATTGGCTTCAAAAGTTCACGCCAGTTTACAAACCCCGCTGCAACTGAAAGCCCTGCTCCTGCAAAAATTGCAGCGTTTTCACTATCCACTTCTTTAACAAAGGCGTCTATAAAAACCTCAATTTGTCTTTCCATAATATTTGCCATTTTGCCAAGTTTAGCTTCAGAATTTTAATTTAATACATAATAATTAATTGACGATAACAAGTTTTGAACAAACCAGCAACAAGATGACAGTTGATGTTTTATCAATGACATTATTTTGCCAAAGGACAATTCACTTCACATCAGGCCGGCGGATACCAAAGCATTACACCATCCTAATTTCTGATGCGCGCAGTGCGCAACTGCTTTCCCCGCACAATCACATTGCGTACGCTGCTACTGGAAAATTGAAAGGGAGTCGAATCATTGGATTGTCCAAATAAATCCAATATATTTGTTTGTTGACGCGCACAATATTCAAGCATATTTTTAAAAAAATTGAGGTTATGAAAACATTTTTAATGCGCTTTGAAGAGAAAGCTCTTTCGGAGGATTTATCTGACGGTGACGGTTCTTCGACGGCAACTGCTAACCGAACCGCATCCACCAATGGAAACCAAATAATTATAGCAGGAACCAAAACGCTCACTGAAGTTCGACGTGAGACTGTAGATACGGATCCGACTTCCAGCACACTGTTTGCTTTTCCTAGATAATCCAAATAGTTTATGGTTATTCCTTTCATTCTTCGTTTTCAGGAAAAATGTACGGAAGTAGATTTGTCTCAAACAACTTCTGGCACAAAGAGCCAAACATTTACAAGAGCAGAGCAATCAGATTTAGATTTTGAGCATTGGTCTTACGAGGTTTTTAAGAAGCAGGAACTACAAGCTGGGACAATGTCCGGAACTGCGATTCGGGCCGAACAGTCAGACAAAGATCGTGCCTTTTCATCATTTGGTCTTATCCCAACAGAATCAGTCCTTTTATCGGGTACGCAAACACATACTCGAATACGAGCTGAAGAAGCCGATGAATATTCCAATGGGCAACAGAATAGAGCTATTCCAATATGGTCATTATCCTGACAAATTCGCAGGATGCGACCGTTTCTTACCTTGTTTCAGCACTGGAGAAATCCAAAGTTCATTTTTTGCGTTTAGACACGGACAAGCTTATTTCAAAAGTTGCCATATCATACACCAGTGGAAAACCGGTTATAAAAACTGATAATTTCAAATATAGGCCTGAAGATATCAGCGTTATTTGGTATCGAAGGCCAGAAAAACTCAAAGATAACCGTTTCGATAATTCGTCTGAAAGTCGTTACACTCTTGCGGAATGGGCTGAATTTATAGAATGTTTTTTTGCTCATGTGCCAAAGACAAAATGGATTAATCATCCTTCATGTAATTCACAAGCCTCACGAAAACTAGAACAGCTTACACGAGCCAGTTCGCTTGGGTTAATGATTCCCGATACGCTGGCCACACAAGAACCTGACGATTTGCGCGCATTTTATAAGCGACACGATGGGCGATTGATTGTTAAGCCAATTTCAATTGGTTATATTGAACGTCCCGGTGAAAGCAATGACACGTTAATATACACAAATCGTGTAGAAAGTAGACATTTGGAGAACTTAACCGATCTGACAATCTGTCCGACTTTATTTCAACAGTTTATCCAAAAACAATGTGATGTCCGAATAACGGTTTTAGATACTGATATACACGCCGTTGCGATAAAAGCTTCAGATATTCCAGGCGAACAGCGATGCGATATCCGGCGAAACAACATGGCCGATGTTGCATATGAGTCAATAACGTTGCCAGAAAGTATTAAAACTAAACTTATGCGCCTTATGTCGTATTATGGGTTACGTTTTGCGGCAATCGATATGGCAGTTTCGACAGCGGGCGAATGGTATTTCTTTGAGATAAACCCCCAATGGC
>Ga0364860_11122_pt1 | contig 10745 bp, 9 predicted proteins | sample ExccelAu500001D4_FD_206916 | JGI IMG/M metagenome (GOLD analysis project Ga0364860, IMG submission 206916) | Enriched cells from Trout Bog Lake Hypolimnion, Wisconsin, USA - BchlTB.Aug20.5000.01 .D4 | ecosystem: Environmental > Aquatic > Freshwater > Lake > Hypolimnion/Profundal zone | place: USA... | reverse complement strand
TAGGACGTGCAAAACCAAACAGATTGCGGAATGGAGCCTATGCAAACCATCCATTCTTGGTCGGAGTTAATAATTACTCGCGTAATGTCCAAGTCTGCTTAAGATAATTATCAGATGAAAGCTCAATCGTTTCTCCAGGTAAAACGTCCCATCCTTCTTTCCAGCCAATTTCTTTTGTCTCTCCGGGTGACAGCACAAGTTCGTATCCTTTCGATTCGCCGAAGCTTGAGTTTCTAAATATTACAACCACGGATAGTGTTATATCTTTTAGATTGTGGAAGATTGCAACTTTGTGTTTTCCCGACCACGACGCATCACGCCATGAAACATTTACCGGAACCGGCCCGTTAGCTCTTCGTATTTCCGCTTCTGCTTTTTCTTTGATTTGTTGACAACCCCGGTCGCTATATTGTTGAAGCAGCTCTGGGCCGTAAACCAAAGCTACGAGTGTAATCAATATTCCCGCAACCCATTTGATATAGTTTTCCATATACGTGATTGCTCAAGTGTTCTGTTTCATTCTACGGTTCCGAGTTTATAAATCTTCTCATAGCTGTCCACCGCTTTGCTAAATAGCTTTCCAAATTGCTCCGCTTGTTCCGGTGTCAGCTTGGATGTTGAAGAACCGATTGCATTTGCGGCATTTCTTTGAACATTTTTGGAGTCAACCTGCAATTCAACAGCACCCTGAGCACCCGGCATTTTGGAATCTAAGCCGGCAACAATATGGTTTACGCCCTCTGCAAATTTGTGACTTTCAGTTTCATTTAGGCTTGAAATCCATGTCGTGCCAAACTTTATCAGATCCTCGGCGCTTGATTTAAACTCCTTAACCTCGGCTTTATCGCCTAAATTCAATTCGGCAGCTGCATCTGTGAAGTCAGTGAGCAATGAGCTGTTGACCTTCCAGTTGTTGGGGTTTGAAACAATTGCTTTTGCCGCAGCCACAAGCCTTACCTTTGGCGTGAGTGTAGGTGGAGAGCTCGGTTCTCGTTTACATCCGACAAGAAACAGAGGAACGAGGAGAACGCCGACAAATTGGAATGCTTTTTTCATACGAGATGCAACCGTTTTACGCCCCTCCAAACCATCCTGCAAGCAAAATATCCCACATGAGGGATGCTGATGGCCGCAAAATTCGGTCATGGCTAAAAGACGACTGCCGAAGAAGCTGGCCGCGTTCCTCAGAAAGAAACGGGGAGACCTCACTTTTCAGCAATTCTCGCGCAAAACCGGCATTTCTGACTCAACCCTGCACCGGTTAGAAATGGCAGATCAGAACGTCACCATCACTACACTAGAACAACTCTGCGACAAATTTAACTGCACGATTGGGGAATTGTTTGAGTGTGAATAAGATTATCCCTTTTATGGGATTTTCTGTTTGACGTGGGCTGGGGCTGGGCAGAGATTGGCGGGCATGAATTTCTTTGCAAATCCAACACGCTTTTTCCAAGTTTTCCTCCTCCCCATTCTTTTGTTAGCTGGGTGTAAAAACGCATCACCCCCATTCACCGACGCCCAACTCACCTACATCGTCAAGCCTGGGGATACTTTGGATTCCGTCACTTCAGCCTATCAGAAAATGGGCGTGGATGTATGGGCTGGCGCTATTCAAATGGCCAACCCAATTCTCGCCGACAGCACCATTCTTCCGATACCAGGGACAAGCATCATCATCCCCGCCCGTAATTGCATCGAGCCTAAACTAAACGAGCCGATTGAATTTGACGGCTTCATAGTCTCGCAAATCAAAACACCGGAAGCTGCTAAACGATTGATGTCCCAGAAGCTCAAATCGTCAGGCACATATTATAGCGTAGGTCATGACGTAAATGGCAAAGAAATCATGACTCCCCACGACGGCTTTGATTTCTTTAGATATGAGGATGGGCGGGTAATCAGGACAGAGACAATTGAGCAGTATATTTATGCCTGCGAACACAATCGAGCCAACAGTCCGAATGATACTAACAGAGCCTATTCTGCAACTACCTGCGACATGAACGCTGAGATGGATATGGATAAAATCAAGGACAAGCTCGTATTCATGGCCAAAGCGCAACCCTCTATTCACAGCTACTTGGAAGGCAAATATCTCATAGAACTGCCCGTCGATGTTTTAACGAGCAGCCTAAACGCGTGTGATGGCGAAACCTCAGACAAATTCGAAAAAATCCTGAAACTAGACGCGGAGAAGGGGGAGACGCTGAATGATTACAACCGATTCTCCGCACCTCTTCACCTCACCAAAGTTAAACTAGAGGACGACACGCTTTCATTTTACGATGCGACGATGGAAATTGACTACTACATCAAAGAATTGGCAAGGGGTGATTTTGATGGCGATGGAAATGAAGATGCTTTGATTGAAATAGGCTGGCATACGGGAGGGACGATGGGTGGTTCATATACTAGAGTTGTGACGAAGACTGGGCCTGGACAAAAGCTGAAGTGGGTGGATGCGGGGGAAAAATAGCGAGGAAGAAACTAAAGGATAACTCTAAATTTCGAGCTTTTCTTTAGATTAGAAGGGTGGTTTAATAACTCCACTATGCTAAATCTATCCGCTCAACAACTCCGTCAAGCCGCGAACCTTAAAGAGAAGATTGCGGGACTGGAAAACCAACTCGCTGCTATTTTGGGTAGTGAAACCGAAGCTGCCGAAGTTAAACCTGCTAAGAAACGTGGGATGAGTGCGGCGGGAAGAGCTAGAATTGCTGCGGCCGCTAAACTTCGTTGGGCTAAAGTCAGAGCTGCGAAAGGAAAGAATGTAGCGGAAAAAGTGATTCAGGCCGTCAAGAAGTCCGCTAAATCTGCTGTTGTTAAGCCAGCGAAGAAGAAATTTAAGATGAGTGCTGCCGCCAAAGCCAAACTCTCTGCTTTGATGAAGGCGAGATGGGCTGCGAAGAAGAAGTAAGATTTTTAGAAATTGCAAAGGCCACTCTTTTTAGGGAGTGGCCTTTTTTTGTGGGCGAACCAGATTCAGTTAGGAGAAGTTTTGTCGGTGATTTTTCCATCCCCGCAACCCAAGCAGCAAACCACCTAAAGCGGAAAGTACCAAGGTGCTTGGTTCTGGAACAGGCGTTGTGGAAAACTGAATATTGTCCAGCATCCCAGATGTCTGCCACGGTGCAGTAAATTCAAGTTGTCCAGTTTCGCCTGCATAAGCAGAAATGTCCCCTTGCCAAATGGTGTAACCAGAACCGGAACCAATGGCTGAAAAGGCGAGAGATTGTCCGTTGAAGCTGGCTTGCAACGCGTCTCCCCAATAAGTGATGGATTTTGCCGTGGCGGGAATTTTTCCGTTTTGCATGATGGACGCTCCGTTGGTGTCAGGGTCTGCCGATGAACCACCTTGCAGAAGGATGGAATATTTACCTTGGATTGCAGGATAGATACCAAAAGGTGAATTTGTTCCTTGGAGAGTCACCTCATTAGCATCTAATGCAAAACTATTAAAAGGGACACTATTTGTGTCTCCATTCACAGGGTTAACTGAAGGCGACCATGTCCATCCCGGCACTGTGGCAACATATTCATTCCCAAATGAAAATGACACGGTTGTAATAGTAGCATTTTCAAAGTTGAGATTCACAAAACCTTGCGAAAAGCCATCGCACACTCCGGCAAGGAGCGTGATTGCGAGAATGATTTGATTTTGCCTCACAGCTATCTCCGCCAACGCCAAGCGAGCAGCAAACCGCCCAAAGTGGAAAGTGCGAATATGCTTGGTTCAGGAACGGGCGAGGTGGAAAATTGGATGTTATCCATGATGGCAGGCCCACCAGAGTCGTTCGAGTAATATGGGTCTGTGAAAAGCAACTGGCCAGTTTGACCAGCATAGGCCGAAATATCCGCTGAATAAATGTTGTAGTTAGCCGTGCCGCCAGTTTGGAAAAAGCTTAAGGGCAGGCCATCAAAGGTTGCCACCAAGCCACCGATATTCCCCCAAAAAGATATTGTTTTGGCTATCAATGGAATTTTTCCAGTTTGACCAATTGCGGCGGAGTTAGTGTGGATTTGCCCGCCGGACGGGTTGAATTCACCCCAGATTTCTAAATAGTATTTGCCGGAGATTGACCCGGAAAAATATTGGCTGTTTGTATTTATCAAGCACACTTCCGGGGCCGACAAAGGAACATCGTTGCACCATATAGTTGTTTGAAGCACGCCACTAATATACGCATTCCAGCCCGGAATGGCATCTGTGACAGAAGTGTTATATGAAGTTTGTCCAGAAACATTTGCCATCTCGAAATCCAGATTGACAAAACTTTGCGAGAATCCAGCCAAAACTGAATTTAATAGAATCGCCAAGATGATTTTAGTTTTCATATTTCATTTATTACTTAATCACAAAAGGATCACCAACAACTTGAAACCGATGAACTCCGGATGATAATGATGTCCATGAACAAATCCCAAGATTTTTCCCGGAAGCCCACAAACCAAAATAAATTGAATTGTCAGTAGCGTAAGCGCCCGGCTCATCTGGATAAGAAACTGCACCAATAGGCGTATTGGAATAATTGGTTCCGCCAAATGCGTTGGCCGAAAACCATTGTATGTAGTTTCCAAAGGAATTTACATAACGTTGCCCATTGAAGGACTCCTCGGTTCTAATAAGCCACCAGCCAGAATTCCCCAGCCATTTAACACTGCCATTGATTGCGTATTGATTGCCTAGTGAACTATGACCACCCCAGCAAATGTAACCGGTCAAATTTGTTATTCCCGTCAAATGAGCGGGCGGGGAAGATCCCTCAATGCCAGTTACATACGTAATTGCTCGCGGAGAAACTCCAGCAGCCAGCAAACCATTGGTTGTCGAGCTGACAGCAAATACACCACTATATTGAGCGGAACGGATATTATCTATTGCATAATTTGTATTCCCATATCCGCCCGCACTAGCGCTCAAAAGCGGGCTATTACTGGAAATCAGAGTTCCAATACTTGCCAGCTTGTTAATGTAACCGATGCAGTCATTTGTTCCATTCATGTTAAGGTGCGTAATGTATGGCTGCCAATTTGCAATGCTGGTTGCTAGTTGATAGCTGACGCTTGGCAAACTTGGCACCGTGTAAAACGGAAACAGATTCGCATTGGTCGCCGTGTATGAAATCCGCGAAGGCACATCTAGCATCATCACCACATATTGCGGACGCTTGGTTGAGTTCGCCGCCAACCAGCTTTGAACCGGATTTAAAACCTGATTGGTAAAATCCATCGGAGAGATTGTTTCGTAGTCAGTAATGTTGGTGACGCCCACCCAATCGCCATTTCCAACAAAATTGGTAATATAAAACCCACTGAAGCTAATCCCCAGCACGTTCGCCCCACTGACGCCGGGACGATTGGCAAGATAATAATTAAGAACCGTCGTGCTGTCAGCAGAGTTGGTGTTGTAAATCAGCAGCAAATCATTTGTCACATTGATCGTGTTTGTCACCGTGACCCACCAAGAAACATTGGTGCTACCCGCTGCATTGCTCGCCAGCAGCGAATAAACCCCGCCGTTGGTGTCATTGACCGTAAAACTGTAATTCGTCGTGTTCGCATTCGTTATGTTCGTGCCGTTCCACTGCCATTGATAATGCAGCGGGAAACCGTTGGTTTGATATGGTGCGGTAGCGGCTGCGTTAAACGAAAGCACGTTGCCATAGATGCAAACAAAGTTGGTCGGCGAACTCTGCGAAACAATGGTCGGAGGTTGTACCAGATAAAATGAGGCGTTGGAACTGGTGAGGCTGTTGCCCGCACTGCTGATGGTAAAATTGTAGTAGCCTTGTTGTGCCGCCTGCACATTGGTCAGCGTCAATGAGGCATTCGTCGCGCCGGCAAGGTTCGTGCCGTTGAACGCCCATTGATACGCCACCGCGTTAGAGCCAACGCCGCTGCCATAGAAGCTGATGCTGCCACCGACAATCTGATATTGGTTGGTCGGTTGTTGGGTGATCGCCAGTCCACCCGGATAATATACCGTCACCTGCCACGCCGCGTTGGTGCTGCCCGCCGCATTGCTCACCAGCACGGAATAGGTGCCAAACGTATTGGCGTTGGCATGAATCGTATAAGAAGCTGCCGTTGCCCCGGCAATGTTGGTGCCATTCAACTGCCATTGATAGGAAATCGGAAAGCCGTTGTTAATTCCCGGTGCAGTGGCCGCAACGTTCAACACCAGATTCGTCAGGTATATGGCCACCTGATTGGTGGGAAGCGTCATAGAGGTGATCACCGGTGGCGTCACGAAGTAGAAATTCGCATTGGAACTGACAATGCTCCCAACCTCGTTCCCCACCACCACGCCGTAGCTGGCAAGTTGCGCCGGAGGCTGCACGTTGGTAAGGGTCAACGTCGCACTGGTTGCGCCCGGCAGGTTCACCCCGTTAGTCTGCCACTGATACGTCACGCCGTAAAGTCCCGCGCCTCTGGCCGTGAAGACTGCGTTGCTACCCTGCACCTGATACACGTCAACCGGTTCGAGCGTAATCACCGGCGTGGGCGGGCCGGTGCGAAGGGCAAGGGCATGATAAGCACCCGCTGCAATTCCAATCACGTTGTTTAACCCGCCGACCGGTGCGGTCGGTTCATCGTAACCCCACGTCACGACAGTGCCATCACTTTTCAAGGCCATGCTGTAGGCCGCACTACCACTAGGATAACCCCCGGCCGCAATTGCAACCACATTGCTCAAACCGGATGGAACGGTGGTTTCACCGTAAGCATTGTCACCCCAAGCGACGACCGTGCCGTCTTTTTTCAACGCCAGACTGTGATATACACCCGCCGCCACATCCACCACATTGCTTAACCCGGCGGGCACATTACGCTGGCCGTAGGTGTTGCCGCCCCAAGCGACCACGACACCATTGGAAACCGCCAGACTGTGCTCAAACCCTGCGGAAATCGCCACGACATTGGAAAGTCCGACTGGCACATTGGTTTCTCCATCAGCGTTGTAACCCCACGCCACTACCGTGCCGTCACGCCGCAACGCCAGCGTATGCAAGGCTTGGGCGGAAATCACCATTACGTTTGTCAAATTTGGCGGCACGTTTGTTACTGGTAATCCGCCAAGCAAAATGGAATCGCTTATTCCCCAAGCCGTCACCGTGCCGTTGGTCAACAAGGCGACATCATGATACCAGCCCGCCGCAATCATGGTCACGCCGCTAAGCCCCGACGGAACCACCCCCTCGCCATAAAAGTTCGTCCCCCATGCCACCACCGTTCCGTCATTTTTTAGCGCCAGACTCTGTCCGTAGCCACCCACCACTTGCAACGCATTTGTTAGGGCATACGGCACGTCGCATGAAGTGACGGAATCATTGCCTAAACCCACCACCATCGTCTTAGACGGTTTCGCAAGCATATAAAAACCCAAATCGGCGGGTTGGTTAGAAAAGGTATAGCCGTGGCCCGTGTAACCGATGCCGTTCCAGTTCCATTGCGCCACCGGCGTCAGCAGGTTGGTCGTCAACAAAATATCATACGGCACAAAGTTGGTGCCGCCGCCGATGCTGAAATGTGCCGTCATGCTGGCATCGGAAGCAACCGTGGCCGTCAGGTTGCTTAAATAAACGCTATTCCCATAGGCGTAGCTGCTAGCCAGACTGCTCATCATCATGCTCATGCTACTCATGCCGAGGCGCGTTGCTGGAGCCGCTGCCATCGTCCGAACCCGCGTAATCAAATCCACCACAGAATTGGCCTGCGCCTCCACGGCTAATTTCATAGCGTCGCCCACCACTTGCGACCGGAATCGACGGGGATTATAAGCTACTGTGCCACCGGTTGCATCCACTAGAAACTGCCCTTTCACAATCCCGTATACGGGCATACTGATATCCTTGGGCGGACAGGGAAACGGCACGGCAACACCACTCCCCATTACATACCAGAAAGTGCCATTTCGGGGCTGGTCGTCAGGTGGTATCAAATCCAATCCCTGCGCCTCCGCTGTGATCTGGACAATGGAATCGGGTGGTGGTGATTGTCCTCCATTCAAGAAAGTCTGGGCGTGTAGCAGACCCAAGACGATGACAATGCTGGCGAAGCCTAACAACGCGTAAACTATGCCTTTGCTTGGTTTCGCTGGTTTTCCCAATTTCGCCCGCTCCTTTTTCATAACGGTTCGTTTTTACGCCTGATTCAAAAATGTTTCAACCTATTTTTCAAAATCCCTGCAAGTATCTTCGCAGCTTATTATTTCAACAGGCTCAGCTAACAATTCAGACCCAAAAACGAGTTGAGAAAGGAATTTATCTATTTAATACGCAGCAAAAACCCGAATCTTTCAACGATTTTCAAAAAAGTGCATTTTCATTAATTCCTCACCTCGGCCCCTCTTTCAACCTATCCTAGACTGGAAGCATTTTAACCCCTTTCCATCCCCGACCACTACCGCCTAAATCATTTCTCAAACAAACATTAAACTCATCTTTCATCAACGGCACCAGCACCGCCTTAAAATCACTCCTCTTAATATCCGGCAATTCCCTTTCCTTCAACAATCGCCTAAATACAGCAAAAGCATCATTTACCCTCAAAATCTGCCCCGGTTCACTCGTCAATAGCTCGCTCACAAACTTCCTCGCCACCCTTTCAAAAATCTCAATCCCCCTAATTCTTTGATTTGGACTTGTTGCACTAAAAAAATGAGGTGATGCTGCTAAAATTGACTTGGCCCTTTGAACTACGGCTTTTGCATTCTTATCACTCCTAAACTCATGGAACAGATTCAGCTTATTTACATTGGCGGGCATTTCTTCACAACACTTCATCATCAAAGCTCGGTATAACGTCGCGAGTTTTTCAGCAGTTGTGGGTTTAAACACTCCATCTGCATCCTTGAAATACCACTCCATCTCACTCTCATAATAAACTACCTCATGTCCCAAGTCTTTCCTACCTCCCAACATTGAAGCGAAGAAGTCCAAATTTATTGAGAGGGGCGATACTTGGACTAAAAACGGATTTATAGCCTGAACCAACTCCAGGAATGGGCTACCGTGCTTTTCATAGGCCCAAGGGTAGCGTTGGACAAACCATTCGTTGGGGGTCTGGGGCGATTTCGGCTCGTCAAAACTATTCCAGGGACGTTGGAATAGTTTTAGGTGCTCCGGGCCAATTGCTGCAAGTTCTTGTTCCATTGTAATAATTCTCCTTCCGTTAACGACTTTGGGGGTTGATCTGATTCGGTTCGCAAGAAGCTCAAATGCCACTCAGACTCGGCCCACTGCTTTCTGATAGCCTTGAGTTGGTCGGGTTTGGGATGGGGATTTGGTTCTGGTGCGTTCAAGTTCACGATGGATTCCTATTCCAAGGGCAATTCATTAGGTTCTACTTGTAAGATTCGCCCCTATTCCTAGTTTTCGAGCCCAGGGAGAAGTCCTTGTCGTAGCCTAGGCATGTAGTCTAGTTTTGGCCGCTTCATTAATGAGCGCAGTTGTTCCATCAAAACCGCATCCTCGTCATACAAGAACGGCTCTTTTTTTCGACTTCTGACTCTCCTGCCCTTTCTTGGAGCGGGATTGGCCGTTCTAGCTCTCGTTCTCCTTCGGACTCGTGCTGATGTAGTGGGGCTGGCCGATTCGTTGTGGTTGATTTTAGAGCGCTTTGGGTCTCTAGCTATTGAATTGACTAGCTTACTTGGGCAATTTGTGTAGTTCATGGGTCGGTTTTGGTAGTTAAGTTGGTAAGTTAGTGATTGGATTACTAACTAACCCGGTTTCTTATGAATCGGTCGGTGTCATAGTAATTGAGGTCCGGTTCGTTTTGATGGTCAGATTCTCACATCGTTAATCACGTCAATCGCTTCAATATTTGACGAGCAGAAGAAAAACACTGTGAAGATCTCATTTTGACCAGAGATGCTGATCCCAACCCCCTTAAGGAATAAGGGGGGTTGTGATCATCTCATCTATCGAGATCCACACGGTAATTAACCCCGTGAAAATCACTGGGTATAACGATGTGGCGATCTCGGTCATAACGCCTTTTTCACCTCCTCATTTTGGGCTGGAATCATGTAATGACCTTGGCTAGTCCTAGGAATGGAGTCAAAACTTAGACTAGCTGGCAACTTCACCGGTTCACGAGATAGCAGAATCTTGGGTCTGGTCCCGGTTCTGGACACTTCACACTCGAACAATTCGTCGTTATCCACCAACTCCGAGACTAGCTTCAAGGCCAGATTCTTGCCAATCCCGTTTACGTTGCAGGTCTTGAGCAGATCATCCTTGGCGATCAACCCTATTTGTGGAACATATTTTAAGACTGCTTCCGCTGTCTTGCCATTGTTCGCCCTCAATTCTTCGGCGTCTGCTATGGCCATCTCAATCCAGCAAATCGTGTCGGGTTTGCGGCAATGACCGATGTATTTCTTGAAGGCCAGACTTTCCCCATCCGCCGTCGTCCACTTTAGCCTAGCCCCGCGTTTAGCCGCCACCAGTTCATACAAGTTCTCCACGTCGGTTTTACGCAGAGCCAACATCGCGCGTGACCAGTTGATCCATTCCGCAGAACCGGCCCCTAAATAGGAAACGTCCGTCGTCTGCTTTTCCGGGTCTTTGCTGATTTTGTTGGTGTGGTGGATGATGATGAGGGCGCAGCCATATTTCTTGAGCAAAGGAGCGAGCTGGTTGCGTAGGAAATTGCCCACGTCCTTTTGGCTGTTCATGTCCGAGCCGATGTAGGCCAGCGCCGGATCGAGCCAAAGCACGTCAGGCCTGATTTCA
>Ga0364860_10749_pt1 | contig 10763 bp, 10 predicted proteins | sample ExccelAu500001D4_FD_206916 | JGI IMG/M metagenome (GOLD analysis project Ga0364860, IMG submission 206916) | Enriched cells from Trout Bog Lake Hypolimnion, Wisconsin, USA - BchlTB.Aug20.5000.01 .D4 | ecosystem: Environmental > Aquatic > Freshwater > Lake > Hypolimnion/Profundal zone | place: USA... | reverse complement strand
CAAATACGTTGCTCCAGAATTCCTTACGCAGTGCTTTTATTTCCTCGATCGCTTCCGTCAGGCCGTGTAGCCGACTTTATAGAACTGGGAGAACTGATGTGCATCGACGCCCTGCAGCGCAAGGAAAGCTGTGGAGGCCACTTCAGGGAAGAATCGCAGACAGAAGAAGGTGAAGCGCTGAGGGATGATGAAAACTTTATGTTTGTGGCGGCATGGGAGTATAAGGGAGAGAGCCAGTTTGAATTGCACAAGGAAGAATTGAATTATGAAGTGGTTCATCCGAGTGCGCGGAGCTATAAGTAAAATTTAATCAAAGAGTTTGTCTGAAAAGCTAATTGTAAAAAATTTCGGCCCGATTAAGCACGTTGAACTTGATATTAATAAGGTAAGCGTGTTGATTGGTGAACAAGGTACTGGAAAAAGTGCTTTGGCAAGACTATTACACTTGTTTCACAACCAAGCATTTTTATTTGAAGACTCAGATAAAATATTTCAAGCATTCGATTTTCCTTTTAAAAAAAACACTGAGATAGAATATTTTTCCGAAAACTATTTCATATCATACATCGACGGCAAATTCAAAATTAATTATAAAGGTAGGCATCAAGAATTTTTAGATAAAATCTCGGTATTAAGCAACAAATACCTTGTTGAGCATGATTTTAAAGTTCAAAATGAATATACTTCCTTAAATGAGTGGTATTTAGAGAATATTGGCCTAAGCGTTTATATTTCAGCTGAAAGAATTATCCTGCCGATAATCTATAAGATGTCACGGATTCCGAACGTGCCATATATTGATTATCTTAGTATCGTTTACAATCAGGCTAGATATAAAATCAGGGAGTTAGACATTCCATATCTACATCATGTTAAATATAAATTGGAGGGGGATGATGATAAAATAATATTAGATAATGAAACGTTATTACTTCATCAGACCTCAAGTGGCTTTCAAGCATCTATTCCGTTGGGTATAATTGTCGAATCCTTCGCTAGTCGTAAGGAAAAGTTCAAGTTTATTATTGAGGAACCTGAACTAAATCTTTTTCCCGCTACGCAGTATGAATTGATTAAGTACTTGATAGAACGAACAAGTTCGGAAAAAAATGGATTGTTTTTAGCTACCCATAGCCCGTACATTATTACGTCACTTAATAATTTGATGTACGCATACCAAGTTGGTCAAAAAAATCCTGAGCCGGTTGCGGCAATTATTGACAAAAAATACTGGCTGAATCCTGACGAAGTTTCAGCATACCGGTTATTGACAGATGGTACAGCACGGAACATTTTGGATGATGAATTAAAACAAATAAATGCAGGAGAGATTGATGAGATAAGCCGGAGCATTAATGATAAATGGGACAAAATTGCTGACATTGAATTTAGCAAAGCATAATGAAATTAAACCTGGAACAATATGCTTATGTTTATGGAAAAGTGGTTTCTAATCCATCTGCAAATGAAGGAGGACGATCTTTTACATTAGATAACAAATCAGGGTATTATGTGAGGAAATGGGCTATAGACGATGTTGTGTTTTACGGCAGAACGGATATGCGGTGTGATTATGTGATTGAAGTGCAAAGCAGTAAAGTAACTTACTTTTGGATTGAGCTTAAAGGTAAAGATTTGGTACAAGCATGCAGGCAAATATTGAATACGATAGATTTGGTTTTTGTTCCTGATGCAGTGCAGCACGAAAGCAGGGTAATAACTACGGGGACAAACACTATTGATATTCGCTCTATAGACTACATCAGGCTTGACAAGTTGATGAGAAGGGGAGGAGGTATCTTAAAAACTTATACAAATAAAGGAACTGAAGTAATATAAAAGACGGACAATATGCAACACTACAATATGAATCTCACCCTCAAGGTGTGGAAACAGAAAAACTGCAAGGAGAAGGGCAAGTTTGAAACCTTTCAGGTATCGGGTATTTCTTCTGAAATGTCATTCCTGGAGATGTTTGATGTGCTCAATGAGCGCCTGGTTGCGGAGGGAAAAGAGCCTATAGCTTTTGACCACGACTGCCGTGAAGGTATCTGTGGTATGTGTAGTATGTACATCAATGGCCGCCCGCACGGGCCGTGGCACCAAACGACTACCTGCCAGCTGCATATGCGGGAGTATAAGGATGGCGATACCATTGTGGTAGAGCCCTGGCGTGCCAATTCGTTCCCGGTTATCAAGGACCTGGTTGTTGACCGGTCGGCCTTCGACCGGATCATAGCGGCCGGTGGTTATATCTCGGTAAATACGGGTAATGCGGTAGACGCGAACTCGCTGCCGATAGAAAAGCAGAAGGCGGACGAATCGTTTGCGGCGGCGAGCTGCATAGGCTGCGGCGCCTGCGTAGCAGCGTGTCCCAATACGTCGGCCATGCTGTTTGTTTCGGCTAAGGTTTCACACCTGGCCCTGTTGCCACAAGGTGATCCGGAGCGCAAGGTGCGGGCCGTGAATATGATCAAGCAAATGGACACCGAGGGTTTTGGCAGCTGCACCAACATTGGCGCCTGCGAGGCAGAATGCCCTAAAGGTATCTCGCTTGAGAACATTGCCCGGCTCAACAGGGAATATATCAGCGCGGTATTCTCGGGGAGTATGGAGGGCTAGTGCCCTACCCTTTGCCGTAGCCGGAAGAAAGTACAACTCTGGTTGCTTATTTTTTGGGGTAATCCCGAAAAATTAACGGAAGGTACATGGATGGTACCGTTTGCCGGGGCAGGGGTTGGGTTTATTTTCGTTATTTTGCGACATGTTCCGGATACCCATACTGCTGCTCATCTTTCTTATCGGTTTTCACCCACTTCGGGCACAGCATGGGAACCGGTTGCGCATCAGCCTCATAACCTGCGGCCCCGGCGATGAAGAAGTGTGGGAAGTGTTTGGCCACACAGGCGTGCGGGTGGTAGACAGTGACGAGCATACGGATATTGTTTTCAACTACGGCACTTTTGATTTCGGCCCAAACTTTGAGTTGCAGTTTCTGCGGGGAAAGCTGCTCTACTACGCAGCGGTAGAAGAATACCGGGATTTCCTGGGTGTATATCTCGTAGCCGGCAGGAGCGTGGAAGAGCAGGTGCTGCTGCTTGATACTGTGCAGAAAGAACATCTCTACGACTTCCTGCAATGGAATGCTGAAGCCGAAAACAAATATTATAAATATGACCAGTTTTTTGATAACTGTGCTACGCGCATAAGAGATATATTTCCCAGGCCGCAGGTGTTTGGCAAGGCATTCCAGTTTGGCCAGGCGCTGAAACCCGGGCAGCGGATGACCTTCCGCGATATCATCAACAGTTATTTTTACCGCGACCACTGGACCCGGATCGGAGTGAATATCCTGATGGGTACGCAGATAGACCAGGTGATGAGTAATACGGACATCATGTTTTTGCCCGATTACCTCAGGGATGGCATTAAGGGTGCGACGGTAAACGGGAAACGGATATCGACCGACCCTAAACTGGTACTGGACGGGAGCAAAATGGGGAGCGCCGGACTTGACGGCCCCTTGCTGGTGACCATACTGCTGGCGATCCTTACGGTAGCGGGCCTCTCGATAAGAAAACTCCGAGTACTGGGACGCATCATGTCGGTATCGCTACTGCTGGTAACGGGGCTGCTGGGCTGTATGATACTGGTGATGTGGTTTGGCACTGATCACCAGTGCTGTGCCAATAACTTCAACCTACTGTGGTGCCTGCCGACCAATCTTATCCTGGCTTTTTCGAAACCCAAAGGAAGGGGCAGGTATGCGGTAATAGGGATGATCTTACTATTGTTATCCATAGGCCTGCATATATTTAAAGTGCAGGGGCTTACTATTCTTGAATTATCGCCGCTATTCCTGGCGATGCTCTTCATATACGGCTCGATATACAGAAAAAGTCAACTAAAAACAGCGCAGTAATGCCAGCAATAAGCACCCCCGCGACGTCGGAATTTTATTACGATAAAACGGGCACCGGCCCGGCATTGGTATTGATCCATGGGTTTCCGTTTGCCGGCCCGGTATGGGATGCGGTGCGGCCTGCGCTGGCATCGTCGTTTACGCTGATCATCCCGGACTTGCCGGGGAGTGGCCGAAGCAGGCTGGAGCGCCCCACAGGGATGGAGGACATGGCCACGTGTATCAAGCTGGCGCTGGAGGCCGAAGGAATCAGCAGGGCGGTAATTGCCGGTCATTCTATGGGCGGATATGTGGGGTGTGCATTTGCTTCGTTGTACCCGGAAGCGCTGGCGGGACTTTCGCTGGTTCATTCTGTACCGACCGCCGACGACGAAGAGCGGTTGAAAGCCAGGTCGAAATCGATAGAGATAATCCGGAACGGAGGGAAGAGACAGCTGATGAATCAATTGATTCCCAACCTGTTTTCAGATGATTTTAAACGATCTGACCCGACATTGGTCGAACTGCTGGCAGACAGGGCCGTGGAAGCCGACGATGAAAGCCTGATCAATTATTACCATGCGATGATGGGGAGGAAGGACGAGCGGGCTTCGTTGCGTGAATCGGGCGTACCCGTGCAATGGATTATAGGGCTGAAAGACAATGTTATTTTTTATAAAAAAATATTGGAACTTTGTTATAAATCCGATATTAATTTCGTAACTTTTAAAAAAATTTGCGGCCATATGAGCATGCTGGAAAGCCCGGAATCGCTGGTCGCAGACTTGAAAGAATTTACAAATTACTGTTATCATTATGATACATTAAAATGAAAAAATGCCCTGCCTTCTTATTCTTCCTTCTGTTATCTCTTTCTTTTTACCAGGCAAGCGGATCACACATTGTAGGCGGGGAAGTAACTTATCAATATCTATATGACAGTATAAGTGCGCAAACCAATGTCACGTATTACAAATACCAGGTAAATGTAATTATCTATGAGGATTGCCTGAACGGGCAACCCCTGGCGATACAGCAGGACAACCCGGCCTATTTCGGCGTTTTTTACGGGACGGGGCAGATCTTCGAAATGGATACAAGTGAAAATGCCGGCGACAAAGCGATTCCCTATGCAAGTTCTATCCCGGTGCCGGCCAATTTTGCGAATGCCTGTGTCACGAAAATTCCGGCCACGTGCCTGCTTAAAAAGACATTTTCGAAGACTTATATGCTGCCGGCCAGCTCGTCGGGGTATATAGTGGCGTACCAGCGGTGCTGCCGGAACGGGGCTACGGTGAACATTACCGATCCGGCGAACAATGGCGCGACCTACTTCTGTACGATTCCCCCTATGCCGGTGACCAACACCAGCGCCGTCTTCAGAAATTATCCGCCCCAGATCATCTGCCTCAATAATCCCCTGTTTTACGACCACTCGGCGACAGATGCCGATGGAGATTCGCTGAGTTATGAGTTTTGCCCGGCCTGTATCGGCGCAGACCAGACCGATATTAAACCACCTCCCTCCCCTCCTGACCAGTTGCCCCCGCTCTATTACGACAGTGTAACTTACAATTTCGGATTCAGCTCGAAAACGCCGATAACCAGTTACCCGGAAATCCAGATTGACCCGGTGACCGGCCTGATTACCGGTACCCCCAGCCGCGTAGGCCGGTACCTGGTGACGGTATGCTGCCACGAGTGGCGGGATGGATTCCTGATCAATACCCTGAAAAGGGAATTCCAGTTTGTGGTAACTCCCTGTACCAAGGTGGTCGTGGCCGACATACCTCAATTTTCGACCGACCCCAATACCTATATTGTGGACTGCAAAGACTACACCGTGAATTTCCAGAATACGAGTACCGGGGGCTTTTCGTATCACTGGAATTTCGGCGTGCATGGAACAAGCCAGGATACATCAGCCGCATTTGAGCCAACCTTTACCTATCCCGATACGGGGACCTTTACGGTGCAGCTGCTGGTAAACCCCTCGTCTACGTGTACCGACAGTATCAGCCGGCTTGTAAAAATATATCCGAAATTCAGAGCTGATTTTGCCGATAGTGGCGCTTTGTGCCCGGGCTCGCCGATACAGTTTACTGATATGTCTTCGTCGACGCTCAAACCGATCATATATTGGAAATGGATGTTTGGCGATGGGGACACCAGCCTGCTGCAAAACCCGCAGCACGCGTACCAGTATCCCGGCATATACAATATATCGCTGGTATCGGAAAACAATCATTCGTGCATCGATACAGCTATCTCGCAATTGATCGTTGATCACTTTATCCCTTTTGCAGGCAACGACACTTCGATAGTCAAGGGAGAAACTATTTTATTTAATGCATCCGGGGGATCGGAGTTTATGTGGGTGCCAGCTACCAATCTGAGCGACAGTAGTGTGTTCGACCCGGTGGGATACTACCCGGATACCGGGCATTTTACGTACTATGTATATGTGAGGAGTGCATATGGCTGCACCGGTATGGACTCGATAAAGGTGGATGTGGTAGACCAGGCAGCATTTGTAGTGCCGTCGGCCTTTACGCCCAACGGAGACGGGAAGAACGATATTTTCAGGCCACTGGCTGTGGGCTATCGCAACCTCAATTATTTCAGGGTTTTTGACCGGTGGGGAAATGAAGTCTATTTTTCTACCACCCTGGAAGTGGGCTGGGACGGCACGTACCGGAACAAAGAAGCCGATATGGGTACATACTTCTGGGAAATCAGTTTTACGGACCGCTTCGGGAAAAAGGGATTCATGAAGGGCGATGTAGTGCTGATCAGGTGAGTAAAACTAAAAAAAATAAAAACAAGTAATATATTTTAAATCAATCAGTTGGCAGTATGAAGAGGCAGTTTTACCTGTTGTATCCGAAATTCTATCTTTTACTCATTGTGTTTTCATTATTGCAGCTGGAAACGAAGGCCTCTCATATAGTAGGTGGAGAATTCACGTACCATTACCTGGGCGATACGATCATACGTGGCACCATCTGTACCAAGTACCAGGTGACACTGACCATTTATGAAGATTGCCTGACGGGGAGCCCCCAAGCCATAGATGCTGATAATCCGGCATACCTCGGCGTATACGACGGTCCGGGCTTTGACTCCCTGGTGTATGCCGACAGCGTGAATTATACATCGTGGGTCACGGTTCCAACGGGATTCAGCAATGCATGTGTGACGAATATACCTAAAACCTGCCTGATCAAAAAGATATTCCTGGATACCTTTTACCTGCCGCCCAATAATACCGGCTACCTGCTGAGCAACCAGCGCTGCTGCCGAAACGGCTCGATAGGCAACATTGTGCAGCCGGCCAATACGGGATCCACCTTTTACTGTATCATACCACCCTACCCGCAGCACAACAGCAGTGCAGTGTTTAACAATTATCCGCCCCAGATCATATGCCTGGACAACCCTTTGTTTTATGACAACAGCGCTACCGACCCTGACAATGACTCGCTGAGCTATGAGTTTTGTGCGTCTGTGACCTGCTGCCTGACAGGCGGACCCAATAATGTGAAACCCTGGCCACCCAGCGGGCCGGATATAAGCGGACCAACGTACTATGACAGCGTTATTTACCTGCCGGGGTTTACAGCCGAGCACCCGATGACCGGCTTCCCTGCCATACAGATTGATCCGGTAACGGGCCTGATCACCGGTACGCCGAACGCCAAAGGCAGATACCTGGTAACGGTGTGCTGCCACGAATGGCGTGACGGGGTGATGATCAATACCAGCAAGCGGGAATTCCAGTTTGTGGTAACCAGCTGCTCGAAGGCGGTGATAGCCGATATGCCCCAATACTCAACAGACCCGAATACCTATATTGTAGATTGCAACAATTATACGATCAATTTTCAGAATACCAGTACGGGCGGTTTTTCCTATCACTGGGATTTTGGCGTGCCGGGTGCGCCACAGGACACCTCGAATGAATTTGAGCCTACGTTCACCTATCCTGATACGGGTACCTTCTCGGTGAAGCTGGTGGTCAACCCGCATTCGACCTGCCCGGACAGCATTACGCGCCTGGTAAAGGTATATCCTAAATTCAGGGCTGCTTTTTCAGACAGCGGCGCCCGGTGCCCGGGGTCGACGGTATATTTTACCGACTTGTCGACCTCGACGCTGAAGCCGATCATCTACTGGAAATGGCTGTTTGGGGATGGCGATAGCTCGCTGGCTGAAAACCCGGTTCACGCCTACATCAAGCCCGGGATTTACAATGTGTCGCTGGTCTCGGAGAATTACCGATCGTGTATTGATACGGCCGTAAACCAGCTCATAATTGATAATTTCACGCCATTTGCCGGCAATGATACAGCTATTGTGAAGGGATCCAGTATACTCTTTAATGCCACGGGTGGCACAAAATTTACCTGGAGCCCGCCTACCAACCTGAGCGACACCAACATATTTAACCCGGTGGGGATCTACCCCGATACCGGTCACTTTACGTACTATGTGCATGTGGTAAGCGCTTATGGGTGCACGGGCCTGGACTCGATTAAGGTGGATGTGGTGAACCAGGCGTCGTTTGTGGTGCCATCGGCCTTTACACCGAATGGCGATGGGAAAAATGATGTATTCAGGCCGCTGGCCGTGGGATACCGCAATCTCAACTATTTCAGGGTGTTTAACCGGTGGGGGCAGGAGGTGTATTTCTCTACGACGCTGGAAGCAGGCTGGGATGGGTATTACCGGAGTAAAGAGGCCGACATGGGTACGTATTTCTGGGAGATCAGCTTTACAGACCGTTTTGGAAAAAATGGATTTATGAAAGGAGATGTAGTCTTAATCCGGTAGGCCGTTTGCCTTATTTTGGGCTATTGTGCGGCTAAGCATACTAACATAAATATTGTTGCGTTGTATTATATGGTAAATAATGCCCCGAAGATATGCTGGTCTGCAGAAAGGTTTTGCGCGGTTTTATCCTGCTTGCATTATGGGTGTGCTGCAGTAATGCTGCCTTTGCCACCCACATTGTAGGCGGCGAGGTGACTTATGTCTATGCAGGCTCCGTATCGGACTCGAACAAGTACCTCGTAGAGCTGACCATCTATGAAGACTGCCTCACCGGGAGCCCGTCGGCTATAGCGGCCGATGATCCGGCCTTTATGGCTGTCTTTGAGGGGTCGGTACAGATCCGGCTGGACTCTGTTCATTTCGACACCTCTATCAGGGTGCCGGCCAACTTTAACAGCCTCTGTGTGACCAATATCCCTCCCATCTGCCTGATCAAGAAAACATTTGTTTTCCATTTCACGCTGGCGGCCAACAGTGTTGGGTATACCATTGCCTACCAGCGATGCTGCCGCAATGCATCGGTAGAGAACATAACCGACCCATCGAATGCCGGGGCCACCTATTTCTGCACCATCCCACCGACTGCTGTTCATAATACCAGCGCGGTATTTAGCTATTTTCCACCGCAGATCATCTGTGTAAATACGCCGCTGGTATACAACAACTCGGCCACAGATGCCGACGGCGACTCGCTGACTTATGAACTGTGCTCGCCTTACTGGGCGCCCAATGGCCTGAACAATGACACCATCATACCCCCACCCTACCAGGCCGAAACCTATAATTCGCCTTACAGCTACTCGTATCCTTTATCGGCCTACCCGCTGCTGGTTATTGACCCGGTAACCGGTATTATAACCGGTACGCCCAACCGGGTGGGCAGGTACCTGGTAACGGTGTGCTGCCATGAATGGCGGGACGGCTTCCTGATCAATACAATCCAGCGTGAATTCCAGTTTGTGGTTACCGACTGCAGCAAGGCGGTGCAGGCCGATATCCCGGTGCTTTCGAGCCTGCCAGACACGTATGAGCTTAACTGCACAGACCATACCATCCATTTCATCAACACCAGCAAGGGCGGGATCACGTGGAAATGGGAATTTGGGGTACCGGGGGAGTTTGCAGATACGGCTACCGATTTTGAACCCACGTTTGTATACCCGGATACGGGTACCTACCCGGTAAAACTGGTGGTAAACCCCAACTCGACCTGCGCCGACAGCATCATCAGGATGGTGGCTATATACCCGGTATTCAGGGCTGCCTTCGGCGACTCGGGGACTTTGTGCCCGGGCAACCAGATCCAGTTCCTGGACCAGTCTTTTGCGACGGTAAAGCCAGTGAACTACTGGCATTGGTCGTTTGGAGACGGAGACAGCTCGGCGCTACAAAACCCGCTGCACGCCTACCCATATCCGGGCATCTATAGTGTGTCGCTGGTTGCTTCGAATATCAAGAGTTGCACGGACACGTCGATCCAGCAGGTGGTCATAGACAATTTCAAGCCATTTGCGGGCCAGGACACCACGATTGTAAAGGGAGAGCACATACTATTTAATGCCACGGGAGGGCAATACTATACGTGGGCGCCGGCCAACTGGCTGAGCGACACGGCCATCTTCAACCCCCTGGGTTTCTACCCGGATACCGGCACTTATACGTATGTGGTGCATGTGGTAAGCGCGTATGGCTGTACGGGATCGGATACGATACAGGTATCGGTGGTAGGCCAGGCAGCCTTTGTAGTGCCGAATGCCTTTACACCGAATGGCGATGGCCGCAATGACGTGTTCAGGCCGCTGGCTATAGGCTACCGGAGCCTGAATTACTTCCGGGTGTTTAACCGGTGGGGACAGGAAATATATTTCGGGCAGTCGCTGGACGGTGGGTGGGATGGCAGCTACCGGGATAAAAAGGCGGAGCTGGGCACCTACTTCTGGGAGATCGGGTATACGGACCGGTTTGGCAAACCGGGATCACTGAAGGGGGATGTGACGCTGGTGCGGTAAGGCTACCGGGGTGAAAAAAG